>Ga0207873_1003519_pt1 | contig 11347 bp, 8 predicted proteins | sample BGWIniCompost_FD_187373 | JGI IMG/M metagenome (GOLD analysis project Ga0207873, IMG submission 187373) | Cellulose adapted compost microbial communities from Newby Island Compost Facility, Milpitas, CA, USA - BGW Initial Compost (SPAdes)... ... | reverse complement strand
TGCCCGGTGAGATAAATCCTTTTCGGATCGGGCTGGAACTTTTGCCTGGCGATTTCAAAAACTTCCATCGCATCCAGACGTCCCCAGTCTTCCCAGTTAAAACCGCGCGGCCTTCTGTTTGTAGGGGCGACGAGGATTCCCCAATCCTTAGGCTGGTACGCGCGCGCCTGGCCGATCGCCTCCACTCCCGCGCCATGTACAGAAAGAAAGAGGGCTGGACCGGGATTCCCGCCCGCCTGTGGGGCGACTGCATAATACTGCACGCTTCCGTCAATGCCGCTGATAAAGGCGGCGCTATAATGCTCTCCGGGGTCAACGGCTTCGATGGGAATTGTTTTTTCATCGACGACGCGGTCTTTCTGCCGCAACCGTAATGCGCACGTATATGTTCCTTTCTCCCTGACTCCGCCGGCGCTGAAATTGAACCGGACCTTCCGGGTGGACATTGACGGTATCGCCGGAACCGGCGCCACAGCCGGATATCCTTCCAATTCGCTTTCAACGCTTAAATGGGTCGCCTGGGTCTGCGTCGCGTTGACGATAACAATTCCGCCCATATAGTCATTATCCTCATTGTCGAGAACGATATGGGGCAAAGTAGGGTCTTCGACGCTAATAAATATGTCTTTTTTGGGGAAAATAAGTTTGGCCCGAACGCCCTGGCTGCGGGCCCAACGCGAACAACGGATCAGGATATGGTTGACGCCTTTATGCAGCGCGACTGGCGAATATACATAACCGGCGTTATACACGTCGCCCGCGTAAGGAGCGCCGTTTACAAACAACATATTATGGCCCATTACATGAAGCAGCGCATTTTGCCGTTTATCTGAAGCGTAGGCCAAATAGAGATATCCTTCTTCCAGCCAGGAACCGTGGAAAGCAAAAGCGCTGTCGGCCTCCACCTTGCGCCAGGAAGAGCCGCCTTCAAAAGCGTCGCCTTCAACAGGCGGTTTAAAGGTTCCTGTGAACAATTGATGCGCAACCGCGTCTGTAACGATCGCCTCGCGGCCATAACGCATCGGAGCGGTTAAGAACAACCCTTCCCTGAAATAATGGATATCTTGCGCGGACAATTCTATGGCGCTGGCGATCAAAAACAGGATAAAGAACTTTTTACAGGCCATGTTGATCAATGCTTTTGAGAAACCCAGGTTTAAAAAAGCGCGGGATGCGCATGGCATCCCGCGGATAGTTATCAACCTATTTTTATTGTCTAACATCCCAGAAAATCTTGCCTATGGGGGTGTCTTTTTCCGCGACTGCGGCGTAGTTGACAGAATTATAGGTTTTTTCGCTGCTTGGATAGATCAGCCTGGAAGGAGGTAGTTGAGCGTCGGGCGTCCCTAGATCCGGCACAAACGTCAACGCCGGGACTTTGGTCCTTCTTAGCTCCGCCCATCCTTGTATGGATTGCATGAATCCAAAATGCAGCCATTTCTGCGTCCATATTTTGGAAAGCAACTCGTTGGGAGTTCCGGCATAAGCCACAAGCGGATTAGCCAGCAAGGATTCAAGCTCTTCCTGCGTCAAAGGATCTTCCGCGCCGCCTCCCAGCTGATTCAGGTAGAACATAAATCTCACGGCGTCTTCAACGCCCTTCTCATACGCTGTCCGCGCGTCGTTTTCGGCGCCCCAGCGTTGCAACGCTTCCGCCTTGAGGAAATTTACTTCGGCGGAGGTAATGACGATTCCCGGGAAAGCCCTGTTGAAAAGGAATGTGGCGGAATCGAGTATAGCGTATCTTCCCTGGCTGATGTTCGCATCCTGCACCGTTGAGGAAATATTGGAGGGCATGCTGAAATAATCGGCGTTTTGAACTCCGCCAGAAGAATTTTTGTCAAACCATACGCGAATTCTGGGGTCGCCGGCGGGTTTCATAACCTGATCGAGCAGGAATTCCGGCGCCACATGCGACGACACTTCCACCAGAGCGTTTCTCATGTTGTCGTTATAATTCGATAATGGCTCAAGCAACACATCATGCGCCGCTTCGTCCACCAGCGGATAAGCTCCGGGATTATTCAACATTTCCATGACTTCCGCTTGCGCCAGGTTCTCGTTCTCAAACGATATCCGCATCAACAAACGTAGCCGCACGGAATTGGCATATCTTTGCCATCCCTCCACGCTGCCGTTCAGCAGGATATCCTGTTGAGAGAAGGCTGTCTGAACCCTTGAATCCAATTCGGCATTGGCGAAATACGCCGATGCATCCTCAAGCATCTCAAGCAACCTAGCGTAAATAATCTTGGCGTCGTCGAACACAGCGGGTACGCTCGAACCTTTCAGGTTCAGGCCTCCGGCTTCTGCAAATGGAATATCCCCCCACAAGTCCACCATTTGCGAAGTCTGGTCTGCGCAGACCACTTTGGCGGCGTTCATGTAAACATCCGCCTGCGATTTTCCTTCTTCAGGCATCGCGGCGTACAGTTTCTCCATTTCTCGTAAGTGAGCGATGATCCCGGCGCCTGTAGGCGTATAATAATCCCTCCAAAAGTCGTCGATATAGCTTAGTTGCTGCATATATCTCCTTTCAGAGTTTGTAAAACTGACCGTTTGCGTGTACTTTGCCGGATGCATAACGAGAAACGTGCGAACGTTCCAATAAGAGGGACGCACCCTGTCGTTGTTCAGCATCCTGGTAAAGAACTTTCCAATCGAACCTTGGGAAGTCTGGTCGGGATTGGTGTAGAGATCTGCCAGTTTGTCTTCGCAGGATGTTAATCCGCATACAAACAGACCGATTATCAGGTTGACATATATTCGTTTCATACATTCATTGCGGTTAAAAAGTAAATAAATTAGAATGCCAGGTTGAGGGCTATGCCATAGCTCCGGCTTGCGGCCATCGAACCTTCGTCAATATTTTGACGGTCCCACCTTGTGCCAATCATGGCTTCAGGATCGAGGTTTTCGAGCGTTCTGTGCAGGTAAAACAGGTTTCGCCCGATCAGCGACACGCTGATATTCTGGAAACGCAATTTTTCGGCGAGGGCCGTGGGGAATCTATAAGTGAGCGCGACTTCCCGCATTTTGATGTAATCATTTTTGAATACGGCGCCATCTTCATATCTTCCCGTCGACCAGTAGAAGGAATTGATATAATAGGATGCGGCGTCCACAATCGTGGTATTGGGTTCGCCGGACAACGTAACTCCTTCCAGCAAAACGCCATCGTGGTATTGCGCTGTGGCATGACTGGACGCACGAACTTTTTTACCGTCTTCGTCGATATTATAAGGCAGCCCCCCATGTTCTTCGTCCCTGTATTTCAGAGTGCTTTCGAACATTCCGGCGCCATATGCGTACAGCAGAGGAGGAGAAACGATTTTGCCTCCAAAGCGGTAATCTATCATGAAATCAAGCGAAAAACCCTTGTAGGAGATTGTGTTTGCCCATCCTCCAACCGCTTTGGGCTGAAAATCGCCGACTTTGACGTAGTCGGAACTTAATACATAAAGCCCGTCATCCCCCACGATGTAGTTGCCGTTGGCGTCAGTCATTTTAGGATGGGCATATATGGTCCCCAGTTTTTCTCCTTCTTCAGCTTTCACAAGGATAGCCCCGCCGTCGCCATTATAAAAGACGATTTCGTCCATTCCTTCCACCAGCTTGTTGACTTTAGTGCGGTTTGTGGAAAAACCCAGGCGGGTGTCCCATTGGACATTTCCGAAAACATAGGGGGTAGCGTAAATGAGGGCCTCAAAACCCTTGGAACCAATTTCGCCCAAATTTTCCAGACGTGAAATAGCTCCGGTACTACGCGGCAAACTGAGTAGAATGATCTGATCCCGAACTGTGTTGGAATAATAGGCCACGTCGACAGCTAATCTGTTTTTAAAAAACCGCGCTTCAAGGCCAATTTCCAGTTCATTCTTCCGTTCAGGTTTGATATTGTCGTTGCCATATTCGCTTCCCGCGCGCAGTTCAGCCACAGACCTGTTGCCAGCCGAGAGGACGGTTTGGGTATAGGATATCGGAGCTCTGTATGCTTCGGGAGGATTGCTCACGCTGGCATATGCGGCCCTGAGTTTTCCATAGTTTATAAATGTTGGAAGGCGAAAAGCTTCTGTAAACACAAAGCCTGAATTCACGCTGGGGTAGAAATACCTGTTGTTGTGCGGAGGCAAGGCAGAATGATATTCTATTCTACCTGTCGTTTCCAGGAATAGAAAATCTCTATAGCTCAGATTAAGAATCCCCAGGTATGCATACATCAACGATTTGATCCTGCTCGAGGATGTGTTCAAATTTGCGTTGAAAGAATTGCTAAGGCTGAACCAGTTCTCTTCGATTAAACCGTCCCGGGTGCTCGACGACTGATCAAGGTAATTTTGAGACCTGCTTTGGAGTCCCCCCGTTAATCCTACTTTAAAGTCGGAGGAGATGTCTTGCGAAAACGACAACAAAACGTCGCCATACAGATTCGAGTAGCTGCCTTGATTTACCGTGTAGCTTCCGGTTGAATTTGTTCCGTTAAAAGCGATGGGATATTCGTTATGCCTTTTGATTTCCTGATTGAACTTCGTGAAATCATTGCCAACCCGGCCTCTGAGGCGAAGATTTTTGAATATCTGGTAGTTTAACGTGACGCTTGTTAACAGCCGGTCCTGGAACTCGTCGTCCCTGTCGTGGACATTCCTCCATAGATATTCCAGCAAATCGTAAGCCCTTATGCTGTATTTGATCGCTTCTTCAGGATTTCTTTGAAGCGCTTCGGGCGGAACGTATTTATAACCTTCAGAGGTTTTATACTTGTTCAGGTAAACGTCCATATAGTCGGCGCGGCTGAAAAATCCGCCGTAATTGGCCATAATCCGGTTAATCGCTTCCGGACGATTGTGCACGTAGCTGTTCACATAATTGCCGATCAGATCGACGCTGATCCTGTCGTGCAACGATATGGTACTGTTCAGGTGAAAATTGTTGCGGTATGAATGGGAGCCCGGAGCGATGCTTTTATAGTCCTGACGGGTGTAGGAAAACCGGTAAGCTGCGGATTGGGAGCTATTGGACAGGGCGATGTTTGCAATCGAGCTTCCGCCGGTTTCGTAGAACTCCTTGTAATTATCGGGCTGCGGAAGATATTGCCTCATTGTGCCATCCCACCACGCGACGGTCCGCCCGTCCATTTTAGGACCAAACTGACCCCACGCTCTGAAGATTGGCCGCTCTGCTTCGAAAGTTCCGTCGCCGTCAAGATCGACGGGAATAAATCCTTCCTCATTGGAGCCAAAACTTCCCATGTTTGTTTCCCTGTCATAACCGGGTCCGTAGATATTCTGATATTTTGGCGTGAAGGCAACCTCTTCCACCGTATAGGAATAGTTGAAATCCACGCCAAGGCCGCGTCCTTGCCTTCCCTTTTTTGTGGTGATCACAATAACCCCGTTCGAAGCGTCAGAACCATAAAGAGCTGCCGCGCCGGCTCCTTTCAGGATCGTCAGCGACTCAATATCAGCCGGGTTAATATCCAGGATGCCGTTTCCACGAATTTTTTGATCGTCCCAGTACCCTCCATTGTTTAGTCCGGGTTCTGTAAGATTCCTGATGATGACTCCATCCACCACATAAAGCGGTTGGTTGCTGCCCGCGGTCATTGAGTTGATTCCGCGAATCTGCACATTTACCGCGCTGGTGGCTCCTCCGGGAGCTGTGGTAACCTTTATTCCCGGCGCTTTGCCATAGAGGGCGGAAGCAAAATTCGTGTTTGCCGTCTTGGTCAGTTCTTCGGAGCTCAACCTGCTTACCGCGTAGCCCAGAGCCTTCTGACTGCGTTCAATGCCCAACGCTGTCACAACAATTTCCTGCAACTGTTGCAGGTCGGGCGATAAAACCACATTCACTTGAGTTCGCCCATTTATGGGTACCTCAACCGAACTGTAGCCAACGTAGGAAAAAACCAACACTGAGGTTCTAATGTCCGGAACGGTCAATTCATACCGTCCGTTTTCGTCGGTGGCCGCTCCCGTCGATGTGCCCTTGATGATCACGGAGACGCCGGGCAAGGGAGATCCATCTTCTTCAGCGGCGACCGTGCCGCTTACAGATTGCGCAAATGCCGAAATCACGGCAAGCGTCAGAATTGTGAGAATTGTTAGTAATATTGCCTTCATAGACCAAAAAATTATAATTAAAAATCATTTTGGGTTTTGATAAAATAAGCCTAAAGTTAAAAGTTTAATTTATATTATTCAAGCAAAACAAAAAAAATGTTTGCGCACACATTTTGAATGTGTCCGCAAACATCACTTTGCAAGTCAGTTGCTTTGATTATATTTGCAAAATATTGATAATGGAAAAATCCCATTTACCTAAATGAACAGACGAATCAGAATTAAGGACATTGCATCCAAGGCGGGAGTATCAGTGGGAACCGTCGACCGCGTAATTCACAACCGGGGAAAGGTTTCTCCGCAAGCGTATGAAAAGGTGTTAGCAGCGTTGAATGAGACAGGGTATAAACCCAATCTTCTCGCCCGGACGCTGGGCTCAAACAAAACGTACCTGATAGCGGCGGTGGTTCCATGCCCCGACCCGGACGAATATTGGAAGCAATCGGCGGAAGGCATCGCCGAATCGGAGGAAGAATGGGCGCAGTATAACATCCGGATCAATTCATACTACTTTGATCTTTATGACAAGAATTCGTATAAAACTGCGGCTCAACAGGCGCTGAACGCAGGCCCAGACGCAATCCTTACCGCGCCTATTTTTTATGACGAAGCGGTCGATTTCTTTGGTTCTCTCGACTCGAAAGAGATTCCATACGTATTTTACAACACTGACATCCCCATACTCAAGCCCGTATGCTTTATCGGCCAGGATCTGTATCAAAGCGGAAAACTGGGCGCGGAGCTTCTTGATATCAGTTGCAATAATGGCGGCTCTTTTGCTATTCTGCATATCTATGAAGATATCCACAACTCCATTCACCTGGCGGAGAAAGAGAGAGGGTTTATTGACTACTTCACTGAAAAGAACAACCCAAACTACAAGGCTATCGGCATCGACCTGAGCGCTCCCAAAGAGCCTTCGCTTGAAATCGAGCTCTCATCCATTCTTTCCGATTCCGATGTGAAAGGCCTTTTGGTCACCACATCCAAGGGGCTTCACATGACGGCCTCCTACCTTGAAAAGCACAACAGGAAGGATATTGAGTTGGTCGGATACGACCTATTGCCTGAAAATGTGAAATACCTTAGGAAAGGATATATCCGCTTTCTTATTCACCAGAACCCCAGGAAACAGGCTTCGCAGGGAATCGCCTATTTGGCCAACCTCTTGCTGTTCAACAAGCCTACCCCTGAGAAAGAGCTCTTCCCCCTGCAAATCATCAGCCGCCAAAATCTCGATTCCTTTACCGGTTCAAACAATCATCATTGAACGGCATAGTCTTGTCAGGTTTTGGCCGCTTCAATGAAGGCGCGAATATTTTCTGTGGGAACGCCTGGGGGCATACCGCCTCCGCATGAAAGAATCACGCGATGGGGGTCGTCAAGGGATGATATTATATTTCGCACTGCGGCGGTTACGTCGACGGGAGTTCCGGAGGCGAGGACATCGCGGGGAGGGATATTTCCCAACACGGCGAGCTGTCCGTTCGTGTCCGCTTTGATTTCATTGATTGAGATATCAAATCCGGGGTTGAAAAGATTGATCCCCAGCGCAGGATAATGTTTTACTGACGACCGGCAATCGGCGTCGTTATGGAAAAACTTAACGCTTAGCGGCGCATCATAGATCTCTTTAAAATAAGGATATCCAAATTCAAGAAATTCCGCTTCTCCGATGAACCCGACAATATCGTCCAATATCAGCATGCCGTCTATCGTGGGAATCGTCGCGCGTTGGAGGGCATGCCACTTGATCAGGAAATCCGAGACGACCCGCAGGAGTTTGTGTACGCTCTCAGGTTCCATCACCATCGCCGTAAGCAATTCCGTAGTTCCCATCAGGAAGGAAGCTACATTGAGAGGCCCCCGCGATACGGAGAAGCGTATCTTATGTCCTCTTGATTCGATCTTCGCCCGGCATCTTTTCAACCTGTTTAACATGAAAGGCAATAAACCGTCGGTTTCAGGGTTGGGCGCCGTCAACAAATCGACGCCGGCGGTAGAAGTCAGGACCTTTTCGGAAAAAGGAAATTCATTGTTCCAGAAAATAGATTTTGCTCCAAACGCCGACGGCTCGGTGCACATGCCGAATTCGCTCCAGAACCCCGGCAAAAAAATGACCTCGGGGAAAGCATCAACGGCTTTCAGGTTGGCGTCGAGCCAGAGCTCTTCGCTTGAAAAATAATCGAGGATCGTCGTCCCATACCAGTTTGGCAGCCAGGGAGAGTCGATGATGAAGCCCACAGGAATATGGTCGAGACGTTCGCCATGGATCGCCGCCAAAAGCTCGTCCCATTGTTTATCCGTCATAGCGTTTTAAGATTATGCGATGATTTTGCAATTTGATTTTTCATGCAAGATAAAGCGATTTTGCGATATTTCCGCTTCGCCAGTATTTAAATGTACAAATCCCATTGATTGTAAAATAAGTATATTTACAGAACAACATAGAACTTAACCCAATGAAAAAGATCGGACAAGAAGTTAGAAGCGGCAGGATATTGATATCCGATGGCGCATGGGGCACTTTTCTTCAAAAAAAGGGCCTGAAGCCGGGAGAATGCCCGGAGTTATGGAATATCGAGAAACGTTTAGAGACGCTCGACATTGCGAAAAGCTATATCGAGGCCGGTTCAGACATGATTGAAACAAACAGTTTTGGCGCAAACGCTTTCAAGCTGGCATATTACGGATTGTCCGGTCGAGTGCGGGAATTGAACGTCGCCGCGGCTTCCATTTCCAGGGAAGCGGCGGGCGATAGGTATGTGCTTGGATCGATGGGGCCTTCCGGCAAGATCCTGATGATGGGCGATGTAACGGAACAGGAACTTTACGATGCTTTTAAAGAGCAGGCCATGGCTCTCGAGGAAGGCGGAGCCAACGCCCTGATCCTTGAAACGATGTCCGATCTGGATGAAGCGCGAATCGCCTTTTTTGCCTGCAGAGAGAATACTTCCTGCGAAGTGATCTGTACGATGACCTTTGAAAAGACCGGCGATAAGAGTTATCACACAATGATGGGCGTAACCCCGGCTAAGATGACGGAAGAGCTATCAAAAGCCGGCATCGATATCGTTGGAGCGAATTGCGGGAATGGCATCGCCGATATGATTGGCGTGGTTGAAGAGATCAGGAGCGTAAATAGCTCTATTCCTGTCCTTATTCACGCCAACGCCGGCGCCCCGGTATTTCAGGATGGAGAGACCAAATTCAGGGAATCGCCTGAACACATGGCAAGCTTTGTGAAAAGATTGATCGACGCCGGCGCAAATATCGTCGGCGGATGCTGCGGAACGACCCCGGAACATATCAGGAAAATTGCCGAAGCCGTGAAAAAAGCGGCAATATGATCGAAGCCTGAGTTTTGTCATATAATCAAATCCCATTTTGCGTTAATTTTCTGGGCGGCTTATTAGCAACAGGAGAATCAAATTCAGGATGAATACAGAACTTTTGAATCAAATCAGGATCTGCGTAGAAAACGGCAAGGTGAACAGGGACGCGCCTTATCCGCCAGCCATGCGCGGTCAGGATGGCGCCGACGAGCTGACGCGCTTCGCGTTGAATGAAGGCGTGAAACCATCGGAGATATTAGACGAAGCGCTCATTCCGGCCATGAATGCGGTGGGGCAGAAGTTTACGGAGAAAAAAATATTTGTGCCCCAGATGTTGATATCCGCCAAAGCCATGAATGCCGCTATGGCGCATCTCAAACCTTATTTCCAGTCAGGCGAAGTGAAGAAACGGGGGAAATTCATTATTGGAACCGTCTCGGGCGACCTTCACGATATTGGGAAAAACCTTGTGGCCATGATCGTAGAAGGGGCGGGCTATGAAGTTATCGATCTGGGCATCGACGTCGGACCGGCCAAATTCATCCAGGCGATCGGTGAAAACCCTGGAGCAATCGTCGGTTTATCGGCGTTGCTGACTACCACGATGGTAAATATGAAAGCCATAACCGCCGATATTAAGAGCCAATACCCGGACGCCATTGTAATGATTGGCGGCGCGCCGGTAAACGAGCAATTTAAAAACGAAATCGGCGCAGATAATTACTCGCCCAATCCACAAGCCGCGGTAAATTACCTGAATTCGCTTGTGGCATGAAGCGAATAAACCAATGAACAGCAAGTCAGGCCTTCCGGAACGCTTGGCGCGAAACGTTCCCATCGACCCCGCAGCGCTCCAGGTTCAAAAGAGGAACATTCTGAGAAGCCTTGCCATGGAAGAGCGCGACGCCGATGAATACTTGTCCGGGTTGATTGATGAACTGACGGAAACGTGCAGAAGCATGTTGCAACCCAGGGCGACGTTCATGGTTTACAGCCGGCCAATATTCCAAAAAGACGCCGGGACAATGACTTTGGGCGGCCAGTGTTTCGACCTGGGAAAATTGGCAATCTCCTTTCTGAAAAACAGCGAGTATATGGCGGTCTTTGCCGGAACCTGCGGGCCTGCGATTGAAGCGTTCTCAAAAAAGCTGATTGGCGATAACCAGGGGCTCGAAGGATACCTTGCAGACCTGATCGCCTCGGAATTCGCCGAAGGCGTGGCTGAAAAGGCGCATGAGGAAATTGAAAAACTCGCCCTGGAAAATAACCTTTCCATCACCAACCGGTACAGTCCCGGATACTGCAATTGGCCTGTAAGCGATCAGCATAAACTTTTTTCACTTCTTCAAGGCCATACCAGCGGCATTGCCGTTACTCCTTCTTCGTTGATGACTCCGGTAAAATCGGTGAGCGGGATGGTGGGGATAGGCCAAAAGGTAAAAAAGATGGGATACAAGTGCCGGTATTGCGACGATGAAAAATGCCTCATGCGTGGGAAATAGCCGCTCGCATGAACAGCCGTCCATGAAGCGTGGTTTAATATTTGAATACACAGTTCCAAACAAGTTTAAACCATAACAATCAAGACTATGGACGATTGGAAAGAGGAAGACAACAAGTTGAAAAAGACGTTTACATTCAAGGATTTTACGGAGGCTTTCGCCTTTATGACCAAAGTGGCGCTAACGGCGGAAAAAATGAATCATCACCCGAACTGGACAAACTCATGGAACAAGGTTTCCTTTGAACTCAACACCCATGACGCGGGCGGTACGGTGACGGACAGGGACAGGAAGCTTGCCGCTGAAATAGACAGGTTGGCCGGGCAATGACCGGCCCCCGATTGACGAGGTCTTCGATAAGCTTTATATATTTGCAGGAAATACTACTTGC
>Ga0207873_1003518_pt1 | contig 11348 bp, 12 predicted proteins | sample BGWIniCompost_FD_187373 | JGI IMG/M metagenome (GOLD analysis project Ga0207873, IMG submission 187373) | Cellulose adapted compost microbial communities from Newby Island Compost Facility, Milpitas, CA, USA - BGW Initial Compost (SPAdes)... ... | reverse complement strand
TGTTCGTCTATGGAATCCGCAATCGCGTCAATCTGCTTATCGGAACTGCCGGAACATATTACAAAGAAGTCGGCTATCGCGTTCTTGAGCTTTCGCAAGTCCAGGACGACAATATCCAAGGCCTTTTTTTCCTGCATCCCGCTGACGATAACACGGCTTAGCTCGACAGAGTCAATCCTCCTGTGCTTGCCGGTCATTCGAGTAATTTCGTTATTAATTTGGGTCGTCAGCTCTTTTTAAAGTCAAAATTGTTACAAAACTAACTAAAAATAACTTGTATAAAATCCCTGCCAGAACGCTTTTCACCGGCAAGCGGCTCATTTATGTGCCAGAATGTCATTCTACTAATGATTTAGCAACTCAAATACTGGACCAATCCTTAGCGCATGAAGGCACCGTCGTCATCACGGACCGGCAGCTGCGGGGCAGGGGACAGCGCGGGAATGCCTGGGTCAGCGCAGATTATCTGAATATCACCCTATCTGTGGTACTCAGGCCAACGTTCCTCAGCCTCCAGGATCAGTTCTATTTGAACATCGTGGCTTCTCTTGCCGTTCGCGATACAGTCCTCCAATTTGTTTCGGTGCCGGCATTTGTGAAGTGGCCCAACGACGTCATTGCGAGAAACGGAAAAATCGCCGGCATTCTTATCGAAAACCAGCTGCACAAGTCGTCAATCCAGGCCTCTGTAGTGGGTATCGGTCTGAATGTGAACCAGACTGCATTCGACATACCGTCAGCAACGTCCCTGGCGCTCCAGGCCGGCCAATTGTTCGACAACGGCGTTGTGTTTGAAGTCCTCATGGAGTGCCTGGAAGCGCGTTACCTGGTGCTGCGGCAGGGTAAGCTCAATTTACTTCGTCAGGCCTATTACGATGTGCTGTACGGACGCGGAGAAATCCGTCGGTTTGCTGCCGGCGGCCGCGAATTTTCCGGCACTATCACCGGAGTAGACGCATTGGGCCAACTGCAGGTCGATTCCGGCGGAACGACAACGTCCTACTCGATGCAGGAGATTCGCTATCTCAATTAGGTTGCGTACTTCTCAAACGCGCTCACGAAAGCCTCGGCGCGCTGCGCACCCACTATCGCTGCCCTACGGTTGATGATAAAGCAAGGCACGCTGTGGATGCCCAACTGACTGATTTCGCGGCCTTGTTGCCGGATTTTAGCAAGCGCTTTGGGGTCGTCCCATGCTTTTTCGGCTTCCAACCGGTCCATTCCCGCGGCAGCGGCTACCTCCACGGCATTTTCCCTACGGGAGAGGTCTATCCCATCTGTGAAAAAGGCTTTGTGGTAGGCCTCCGTTACGGCAGCCTGCTTGTCGCCAGCCTGCTGGATGATGGCATGGAGGCGCCCTGTGTTAGGCAGGATTTTCTGCTGGTCGTGATTAAATGTGAGCCCTTCTTCCGCGGCCACACCGGCCACCCGGGCGGTGATGAGGTCGAAATGTTCCCGGCCTCCGAATTTTTCTGATAAATGCTCCTGGTATCCAACCCCTGATTCCGGGGTTGCAGGGTTTAGCTCAAAAGGCAGGTAGGAGATCCGAAAGTCGTATTTCCCATTCAGGGAACTGACAGCTAGTTCCAGCCGCCGTTTTCCAATGTAACACCAGGGACACACGACGTCGGAGACGATTTCAATCTGGAGGACCGGTTTAGACATGAATTTCAGCAATTTAGTTGTTATAACACATTTTTACTACCATATCGTTCAACAAGGATCATGGCCTCAGGCGGTTTGCGATGATCAAAGTCGTTGGGTATTGGCAGCGGGAAATCGTACTTTTGGGGCCTAAACTTGCTAAAACCGATACAATGGCTGTTGCAGAGAAACTCAAATTCAAGGTAAAAGACATTTCGTTGGCCGAATGGGGCCGTAAGGAGATTACCCTGGCCGAGGCCGAAATGCCGGGTCTTATGGCGATCCGCGAGGAATACGGCAAAAGTAAACCCCTCGCCGGTGCGCGTATCGCAGGGTGTCTTCACATGACGATTCAGACCGCCGTGCTGATCGAGACGCTCGTCGAACTGGGCGCCGAAGTAAGCTGGTCGTCCTGCAATATTTTCTCAACTCAGGACCATGCTGCGGCTGCGATCGCGGCGGCAGGTATTCCTGTTTTCGCGTGGAAGGGCATGACGGAAGAGGAATTCGACTGGTGCATCGAGCAGACGCTTTTTGCCTTCAAGGATGGCAAACCGCTGAACATGATACTCGACGATGGGGGAGACCTCACGAACATGGTGCTCGATCGCTATCCTGAACTCGTTCCGGGAATCCGTGGAATTTCAGAGGAAACAACAACCGGTGTACACCGCTTGATCGAGCGTCAACAAAACGGAAAGCTTCCGCTTCCCGCGATTAACGTTAACGATTCCGTGACGAAATCCAAGTTTGACAACAAGTACGGTTGCAAGGAATCTCTCGTTGACGCCATTCGCCGTGCGACTGACATCATGCTTGCCGGTAAGGTGGCGGTCGTTGCGGGATACGGAGACGTTGGAAAGGGTTCGGCAGCATCGCTGCGCGGCGCCGGCGCTCGCGTGATTGTTACCGAGATCGACCCGATCTGCGCACTCCAGGCTGCGATGGATGGCTACGCTGTTAAGCGCATGGATGATGTTGTTGGCGATGTTGATATCGTGGTAACAAGCACGGGTAACTGCGACATTGTTGTTGATCGCCACTTCCTCAAGATGAAGAACAACACGATTGTCTGCAACATCGGCCACTTCGACAACGAGATCGATGTGTCCTGGCTGAGGAAAAACGGTACGTGGGACAACATCAAACCGCAAGTGGATCTGATTAAGCTCCCCAACGGTCGTCAGATCATTCTGCTTGCGGAAGGTCGTCTTGTAAACCTCGGTTGCGCGACCGGACACCCTTCGTTTGTGATGTCGAACTCGTTCACGAACCAGACGCTCGCACAAATCGAGCTGTGGACGAATCACGGGAAGTACGAGAATAAGGTATATATGCTTCCCAAGCATCTTGATGAAAAAGTAGCTCGCCTCCACCTAAAGAAGATTGGTGTCGAGCTGGACGAATTGACCGACAAGCAGGCGCGTTATATCGGCGTCAGCAAGGAAGGTCCGTTCAAGCCGGATTACTACCGGTACTGATAAAACCCTAAATCTCTGCTTGCAAAAGAGTACCCCGGGAAGCAATTCCCGGGGTTTTTTCATGTCGATTGAGTTGCATCCGTCCCGGCTAAATCCAATATTTGGATGCCGAAGCGCTTTGCGCTGACGCCAACCAACCCATTACATGAAGATACTGGCAACCCTGGCCTGCGTGTTCTTCATTGCTACCGGCTTTACCCGGACCGAACGCGTGGCCGACGATCAAGTTGAGTTCGTCTGCGTTAAGAGGCAGATGGCACTCAACATGTGTCACTACAATTTCATCATCGCAGGAGCTCGATATCGCTATGTTGATATGGGTTGCAAGTTCCGCGATACCCGCGAAGTAATTGATCGTGCGCGTACCGGACGCATCGCGCTGGCGCGCCACTGGAAGATCGATTGCCCAATGGCCAGTATTCAGGAAAAATCAGGAGTTGAATCTGCGCGCAGCGAGCCTCCGAATCGCCCGCAATAGCACACCAGATTTCCGGCTTGTAGAATTTTTTGCATCCTCTTCTCCAATCGTCCCCCTCAGTTCGAGGAATGATTCCACAATCAGAAGGTGTACAATTTTTTCGCAAAATTCCTTAAGGCTTTGTAAAACAGAACCTTAGTTACCCATCTCATTTTCGGCACAACATTTCGTCTTATGGTCGGCGAAGGCGGTTGCCTTCCAAAAATGAATAAATGTTTTACTAACTAAATTAACCGACCATGAAAAAAGTGTTGTTTGCCCTCCTGGCCATTATGGGAAGTGTTTCTGTAATGACTGCCACAGCCAACGTAGCTGATGTTAACGGTATCGTTGCGGCTCTTGAAGATGAAAAAATGCAAATTCAACCGGAAGAACTTCCTGATGCCGTAAAGGCTGCCCTTAACAGCGAGGATTATACTGGCTGGCAAATCAGCGCCGCTTACAAGTATGCTGAAAAGGATATCTACGAAGTGGAACTGAAGAAAGGCGAGGAAGTCGCTACTGTAAAGTTTGACAAGGACGGTCAGAAGGTCGAATAATTGGGATATAATTCGGTCTTTAATTACCTGTAAGGAGAAAGTCGGGTTTAACCCGACTTTCTTTTTTTTGCGGTAGGCAGCCGGGGAACTCTCCCGACTTCATTTTTTATTTCAGGAATGTGACCCGACCTCTTTTTTGTAACTGGAAAGAAGTCGGGAAAGGATATTCCGACTTTCTTTTTTATTTTTCAGGGTCCCAATTGCTACGGGTCCCGACTTCGTTATGCCAAAAATCCTTCTGATCGAGGACGATAAGACATTTTCCAGAATTCTGGAGGGCTTCCTGGGGAAGAACAGGTTTGCTGTGGAGACGGCTCAGGACGGAAAGAGCGGTCTGCGAAAATTTCACGCTGACCACTTTGATCTGGTCCTACTTGACTATCGCCTTCCGGATGTCAACGGGCTGGAAATGCTTCCGGCATTCAAGAAGCATGCGCCCGCCGTGCCCGTCATCATCATGACGAGTTTTTCCGACATCCGTACCGCCGTAAAGGCCATTAAATCAGGGGCTTTTGAATACATCACCAAACCTGTTAACCCGGACGAGCTTCTCCTGGTGATGAAAAACGCCCTCGAAAAGGGCCGTGAAGTCAACGGTCAGTCCGTATCGCAACGCGAGGAACCGCAACCGGAATTCGTACAGGGTAAGAGCCCAGTCTCTCAAAAACTAAATGAATACATTCGCCTGGTTGCACCCACCGATATGTCGGTCATTATCGAAGGTGAGAGTGGAACCGGGAAAGAATACGTCGCCAACACAATTCACCGCCTGAGCAAGCGCGCCAAAAAGCCATTCGTTGCGGTCGACTGCGGTGCAATTTCAAAGGAGCTTGCCGCTAGTGAATTGTTCGGACACGTAAAGGGTGCTTTCACCGGCGCCATCAGCGACAAGATGGGACAATTTGTCGTGGCCAATGGGGGTACAATCTTCCTTGATGAAGTGGGAAATCTTTCCTACGAAGTGCAGGTAAAATTGCTCCGCGCGATCCAGGAACGAGTGATCCAACCTGTGGGATCGAATAAGGAAATCAAAATTGATGTTCGCATCCTCACGGCGACCAACGACGACCTCGCCGCAAGTGTTCGTCAAGGTGAATTTCGAGAAGACTTATACCATCGTCTCAACGAATTCAAACTGACTGTTCCTCCGCTGCGCAGCCGCGGAGAGGATTTAATGGAGTTTGCCGAATTCTTCCGTAAGAAAGCCAACGCCGAGTTGTCGCGCGCGACGGAACGCTTCGACGATGCTGTAATAGATCTGTTCAAGACGTACGACTGGCCCGGCAACCTGCGTGAGATGAAGAATGTAATCAAGCGGGCTGTGTTGCTTACAGATGGGCCCGTCATCACGCTTGACTCGCTGCCGCGGGAAATGATTGAAACCGTCAACAGTCCTGCTGAACAACCCGCAAAAACTTCGTCGCCTATTTACGACTTAAAAGCCCTGCAGGAATCCCAGGAGCGCGAACTCATCGTCAAGACGTTACAGGAGGTCCGGTACAACAAATCGCGCGCAGCGCGCATCCTCAACATCGACAGGAAGACGTTGTACCTGAAGATGGAAAAGTACGGGATCACGTAGGCTTGACCAGCTCTTCCGCGCGCACTTGCTGGAGCAATACCTTCACTTCACTATTCGCGGCGTAAATCCTGTCGGTGAGTTGCTCAATGCTCTTTCCCTCAACGATGTCGTCTTCAATCTGCCTCAGCGTCGCTGAAAGTCGCTCGACACCTACCTGCCCGATTCGACCCGCCATCTTGTGAATGCGTTCGCGAATGTGCGTGTAGTCGAGGTGCTTCATCTCTTCTTCCAGCTTGTCTGAATCTTCCTGTGTTTCCTGAAGGAACTGCTGCAATACCGCCTGATACAGTTCTGCATCTCCCATCGTCATCTGGCGGAGGATGTGGAGGTCGGGTTTACCCGAATCGGATTGCGGTGCTGGTGTCTCATCAGCCTTGATGCCGAGTTGCTGAAGCAAATCTTTTTCGCGGAAGGGTTTTGTCAGCACATGGTCGAATCCGTTTTCAATAAGTTGATGCTTTTCCTGCGGCAAAACGTGCGCCGTAAGTGCAACGATTTTTGTGTCGCCTCCCGTTTTGCGTCTGAGCTCGCGGCAGAGGTCCACGCCGCTGATGCCTGGAAGGCGAATATCAAGCAGGACGAAATTGATGTCCGGATCGAGTGGTGTGTCGAGAACCTGAAGTGGATCACCATAAGCTTCGTGCGGGATTCCGTGCTTTTCGAGGATGATTCGGCATAGGCGGAGAATCATCGGGTCGTCGTCAACAACCAACACCTTTCCAACGGGGCGCACCTCGGTGTCCACGCCGTGATCCTTCTGTGTGCTTATAGCATCAGGTGCTGCCTTGTCGAAATGAAGCCTGACGATGAAGAGAGAACCCTCGCCCGGAGTACTTTCAACGGTGAGGTGACCGTTCTGCGCTTCCACCAGTTTCTTGACAATAGTAAGTCCGAGACCCGTTCCTCCAAACTGACGATCGATGGTTGCATGCGCCTGTTCGAACTGGTTGAACACATTGCTGATTTCTTCTTCCGTCATTCCCAAGCCGGTATCCGAAACGCTGAAAGTACAATGTGCGCCGTAATCCTGTTCTTCGATGTCTACCTGCAGGCCTACGCGTCCTTTCAGGGTAAACTTCACTGCGTTGCCAAGAAGATTGTAAAGAATCTGACGCAGGCGGAATGAATCGCCAATTAGGGGAGTGTTCCACGATGGGTCGTACGTGAGGACAAACTCCAGTCCCTTTTTTGCAGCCTGCACACGAATGGCGGCTTCTACCTCCTTAAGTACAGCGTTCAGGTCAAAGGGTTCGCGTTCAATGGTAAGCTTACCCGATTCGATCTTGCTGAAATCGAGCACTTCGTTAACGATGTGCAGCAGGTGTTCCGAACTGCTGTGTATGGCTTCGACGGCTTCGGGATCCGCGGTGCGTTGTTGTCGGAGTTGTTCGGAGAATCCGAGAATCGATTGAAGAGGTGTTCTAATCTCGTGACTCATGTTTGCCAGGAAACGCTGCTTCACATGACTGAGCTCCTCGGCTCTTTCCTTGGCTTCGACAAGTTGTTTGCGCAGAACGTTGGCCTTCGAAATGTCTGTGAGGATAAGGAATACGAGCAATGCCGATCCGAGGAATGAGATTATGAGGATTATCCCAATACGCGTTATGCTTTTTGTGGTGAGATCCAGCGCCATGTCGCTGTTTTCCTTTTCGATGGCGCGTTCCTCGCTTTCGACTTCGCGGATGTGCGACACAAGTTCGTTGATCAGCCGCGTGTTGGCATTCACGAGGTCAAGTTCCCTTCTCGCTACCTGCTGACTTTGAATGCGGTGATCGTCCTCGATGGCTTTCATGATGCGCCCCACTTCCGCGATGGCGCTGTCTTGTTGTGCCATGTAGATGGTGTCTATCCTGACTTTGAACTCTTCCTGAACTTCGAAGCGCGTCTCGGGATCCGTTGCAGGTTGCTTTTTGCTTCCAAAGAGTTTTTCAAGCCAGGACCTGTTGTCTGCCACCTCCTGCGAGGTTGGGTATGTGGTCGTAACCGTACGGCGTTCCGTGGTGGTCACACTGGTGTCGCGGTTTGCCTGACTCCACGTAATGATCGCAGCGAGGGAGTCGAGCTGACGGGAGAACTTTGCGTTGAGGACGAATTCCGATTTGAGCGTGAAGTAGGAGAACAGCAGTCGTTCCCTTTCGCGCACGAGTTTTTCCATTTCGTCGAGACGGACCAATTGCTCGGGACTGCTCCAGCGCATGCGGCGAAGTGTGTCGAGTGTTAGTATGATAGGTTCAGACTCGTGGAGCAGCGCCTCAGCCGATTTGTATGGACGACGGATCGCGTCGGCGCGTTGAAGTTGGTCGAGCTGAATAACCTTTTGATAAAGATTGTTCAGAGCGCGCAACTTTTCGTTGGGCTGAGCAAGGCTGTTTACAGTGCCGAGGAGTCCCTCGAAACTGTATTTGGTGATGGCGAGAGCTGCGATGATCGCCACACTGGCCAGCACAAAAGCCGCTATGACTTTGCCTTTTACTCCTTTTAACATACCCTATTTAAGTTGCCGGGCTTGTTCTGTAACATGAAGTTACAATATCGGCAAGGAATATGGGCTACCAAAGGTTCCCTGTCGTCAGTAATTGAGGCGTGAACGGCGCTGGAACCACGGTTTCAGCACCGTGCGATCGAGCAGGAAGAATGCGACGATGAGATTTAGAATGATGATCACGTTGACGAGTATTTTGCCGTCGAACGTAACGGATGGGAGGGACATTCGGATACCATCGTCACTGAAAATGACAGAATTCACATCCACGCTGGAATTGTCAAAAATTCCGATAGACACCAGCCACGATGCGAGGCAAACGGTAACCAGCAGACCAACAATTAGCATAATTCCCCTGCGAATGGGTGAGGCAGCGCCGCGGGGATACTGATTCACGCGTGACATGACAGACGGCGTGAAATTTGCCGAGGGCTGTTCGATGGCAGATCCCGAAAACATGGCGTTCAGGGCCTGAAGTTCGCGCAGGCGGGTCTTAAGCGCCGGGTCACTTTCCAGCCGGCGGTGGAGGTCCGCGGTGTCTTCGGCGTTAAGCTGGCCGTCGAGGTATTCCAGGAGTTTGATATCGTCTTGTTCTTTGCTCATGGGTGCAGACTCAAAGCAATAACGCTTCGTGTTTCAATATAGTCTTCATTTCCTCGGCCAGTCGCAATCGCGCGCGGTGGATGCGCACCTTAACGGTGTTGGCCGGCATTCCGGTGATGACGCCGATCTCTTCCAGGGACAGTTCCCGGAGGTAGAAGAGCGTTAGGGCTACCCGATCGGCCTCGTTCAACCGGGCCATTGCCATTTGGATGAAGCGTTCCTTATCGCTTTTTTCCAAAGTCTTCTCTGTGTCGTGTCCATGGGCGGCCACAGTTTCAGGGATGTCCTGAAACGTAACTTTCCGCGTTCGGCGGAGGCTAATCGCGGTGTTGAACACAATCCGGTACAGCCACGTCGAAAATTTCGCCTCCCGGTTGAATTTTGCCAGGTTATGGTATGCCTTCACGAAAGCATCCTGCGCCGCCTCCTCTGCTTCGGGCCGTACGCCCAGCACCTTAAGGGCGATGGCAAACGCATAGCCCTTGTAGCGCTCCACGAGTTGCGCGTACACGTTCTGCTCACCCGCCAGCACCCTGTCGATGAGCTGCAGATCGTCTATCTCCCGGGACATGTTCCTGCGCTTGGACGCCAGTCTACCTTATCAAGTTACACCCCGGTCCCGGATTTGCGATCTATACCGCAAATTTATTGGTCAATCATTTTTTTGCGGGTCGTGTAACCTGGGGCGCTGCCACCGGCGTCAAAGTGGCAGAAACTAAAACAACAATGCCATGGGCGTAGAAATTATTGCAGTATTCATACCCATAGTTGCTATTATTGGGGCCGTCATCACCATCATCTACCTGCGGAAATACTCCTACGATGAACGCAGAATAATGATTGACAAGGGGGTAGACCCTTCCCTTTTCAGCAAGCCGAGACGCGACGACACAGGTCCGCTGAGAGCATCACTGCTGCTGATCGGCGCAGGCATAGGTCTTCTGCTCGGCTATTTCCTCGACAATGCTTATCGCATGGAGGAGGTGGCTTACTTTTCAATGCTGTTTATCTTCGGAGGTCTTGGGCTGGGAGCAGCCTATCTCATTGAGGAGAAAAAGCAAAGAAAGGGGCGGGAGCTATGATGCGATCAATATGAGGGCTTTGGATTGGCCGGCTTCACAACGATCACCCGGCCATCTAATTCCTTTTCATTGAGACCATCGATTGCGTTCCGTGCTTCATCATCATTCGGCATCTCAACGAAACCGAATCCTTTCGATCGGCCCGTCTCCTTATCCATGATGATTTTCACCGACGTGACGCGGCCATACTGCGCAAAAGCTTTCTCAAGCTGCGCCTGTTGTGTCTTGAAGTTTAGTTTAGCGACAAAGATGTTCATAACAAAACGAGAGAAAACTGATATCTAACAAATTTAGAATTAATTCGGTGTTTTCCTAGTTCACCATGAAGTCAGCGCAGTTGCACTTTATGACAAACCGTTTGTTGTGCCTGATTGTGTTATGAATACATTTAAAGTTGGCCCCCGATAGATCGTGGAATGAGGTGTGGAAATCCCTTTCCGATGGGGATATTGTCCGCATCAATCCCCGCTAAATCCCCGCAAATTGGCCCATTTTCAAAGCATTTGAGATTGGCACAGTTTTTCCTTTTTGTTCAGCGGAATCCGAAAAAATATGAACGCTTTAATCATTATTCTGGGGATAATCATTGCCTATGTTGCTTTTATGGCGCTCGCTGTTGGCTTGGCTCGCGTCATGTTTCCAAAGATCGACATTGACGAGGCCGAGTTGCTCGACCTCGGTGTACTGAAAATGAAATCGAAAGCGAAGAAGCTGAAAGGAAAAGTTGCCGGACAGTTCCGCAAATTACCTACCGGAAAAATTCCAACAGGATATACGCCGGCGCAGCATCATTCGTTTTAGAAATGAAGGCTTTAATAAGCTGCCAAGATATTTAAGACTCTACAGTAGTGTAGGTTAGGTTTGGGGTTAGGCCGCCAGGAGGGCGGCCTTCTTCTTTTTATGGGGGAGTTGATTTGCGATTAGCGATTAGCGATCAGTGATTTTAGATTTGATTTCGCTAATCCAGCGCTTTCACGCCCGGCAGTTCCTTTCCTTCAAAATATTCAAGCAACGCGCCGCCGCCGGTTGAAACGTAACTTACCTTGTCGCTGAAGCCGAGTTGATTGACAGCAGCCGCGGAGTCGCCACCACCGATGAGAGAAAAGCCACCTTTCTCGGTAGCGCGGACGACGGCTTCTGCAATCTTTTTCGTCCCGGTAGCGAATTTCTCCATTTCGAAGACACCCATCGGACCGTTCCACAAAATCGTCTTCGATTTTTCAATCACCTCTGAAAATACTTGCACAGCCTGGGGACCAATATCCAGTCCCATCCATCCGTCGCGAATGCTGCCGTTTTGAGCTACCTCCGTCTGCGCCTCGTTGTCGAACTTATCCGCGATCACCGAATCGATAGGGAGCATGAGGTCTACATTCTTTTGCTTTGCCTTTTGAATAAGCTCCTTCGCGAGATCCAGTTTATCTTCTTCAACAATCGACTTGCCGACGTTGCCGCCA
>Ga0207873_1003516_pt1 | contig 11354 bp, 6 predicted proteins | sample BGWIniCompost_FD_187373 | JGI IMG/M metagenome (GOLD analysis project Ga0207873, IMG submission 187373) | Cellulose adapted compost microbial communities from Newby Island Compost Facility, Milpitas, CA, USA - BGW Initial Compost (SPAdes)... ... | reverse complement strand
CGACGTTCGAGGGCGCCGCGCACGCGCGCGTCTGGTCGGGAAACTCCGGCTTCTGCTCGGCTGCGTTCGGCGGGCGCGTCTCGACCGGCTTGCACGTCACGTCGGTCCCCGCGGTGTCGGCGCGCGGCGCCTCGCGCGCGTCCGGAGGCTGGCCCGCGGCGATCGGCGCGACGGCGAGCAGCAGGAGGAGCGGGAGCGCGTCGCGAGCGAGCGCGCGGTGGAACCGGGGGCGGGAGGAGCGGCTGGGCATGGTGCGCTTTCCTGGGAGCCGAGCTCCCGATCCCCACCCAGGACGCGGGACGCCGCCCCAGCATGCCCGACGCCCACGCAGGCGGCAAACCGCGTGCGGGGCTCGCTCGCGCGCGCGGCTCGGATAGGCTGCGAAGATGGAAGCCCACCTCGGCGAAGCCGGCGGCGCCGGCGCGGACCAGCCGCGCACGAGCGCCATCGGCGCGGTCGTCACGATCGCGCCGCGCGACTTCGACGCGGCGCTCTTCGACCTCGACGGCGTGCTGACGCGAACCGCCACCGTGCACGCCGCCGCCTGGAAGCAGCTCTTCGACGCGTTCCTGGAGCGGCACGCCGCGCGCACCGGCACGCCGTTCGTGCCCTTCGATCCCGACACCGACTACAAGCGCCACGTCGACGGCAAGCCCCGCTACGACGGCGTGCAGTCGTTCCTCGCCGCGCGCGGGATCGATCTGCCGATGGGCAGCCCCGAGGATCCCCCGGAGGCCGAGACGGTCTACGGGCTCGGCAAGCGCAAGGACGCGCTCTTCCTCGCGCGGCTCGCCCGGGAGGGCGTGGAGCCCTACGCGACGTCGCTGGCGCTGGTCCACGCGCTGCGCGCGGCCGAGCTCAAGGTCGCGGTCGTGTCGGCCAGCAACAACTGCCAGGCGGTGCTGGAGGCGGCCGGCATCGACGCGCTCTTCGACGAGCGCGTCGACGGCCGCGACGTGACGCGCCTCGGCCTCTCCGGAAAGCCGGCGCCCGACGCCTTCCTGGAGGCGGCCAAGCGGCTCCAGGTCGATCCGGCGCGCGCGATCGTGTTCGAGGACGCGATCGCCGGCGTGCAGGCGGGCCGCGCCGGAGGCTTCGGCCTCGTGGTGGGCGTCGACCGCACCGGCCAGTCGCACGCGCTGCGCGAGGCCGGCGCCGACGTGGTGGTGACCGACCTCGCGCAGATCCAGATCGGCAGCGAGCCGCCCTCCGCGTGGTCGCTCGCCTACGACGACTACGACCCGGCGCACGAGGGCACCCGCGAGTCGCTGTGCGCGCTCGGCAACGGCTACTTCACGACGCGCGGCGCGATGCCGTGGTCGCGCGCCGACGACGTGCACTACCCGGGCACCTATCTGGCGGGCGGCTACGACCGCCTCGAGACCGAGATCGCCGGGCGCCTGGTCGAGAGCGAGGACCTGGTCAACCTGCCCAACTGGCTGTGGCTGCGCCTGCGCATCGCGGACGGCGAGTGGTTCGACGAGCGTCGCGTGCGGCTGCTCTCGTTCCAGCAGGAGTTCGAGCTGCGCCAGGGCGTGCTGCTGCGCACGATCCGCTTCGAGGACGCGCAGGGCCGGCGCAGCACCCTGCGCGAGCGGCGCCTCGTCTCGATGGCGAACATGCACCTCGCCGCGCTCGAGCTCTCGCTCACGGCCGAGAACTGGTCCGGCACCGTCACCGTCGAGTCGGGCATCGACGGCCGGATCGTGAACGCGGGCGCGAAGCTCTACCGGTTCTTCGCGAACCAGCACCTGGTCCCCGTGGCATCGGGCTTGCTCGGCGACGACGCCGTCTGGCTCCTGGTGCGCACCCGCCAGTCGATGCTCCACGTGGCGGAGGCCGTGCGCACCCAGGCGTTCGTGGACGGCGAGCCGGTGGCCCCGCCGCGCCGGGCGATCGACGAGCCGGACTGGATCGCCCAGCAGTTCGACGTGGCCCTGGGCCCGGGCCAGACGCTGGTGCTCGAGAAGGCGGCCGCGCTGCACGGCTCGCGCGATCCCGCGATCTCGGAGGCGGGCCTCGCCTCCCGCAAGGCGGTCATGCGCGCCGGACGCTTCGCCGAGCTGCTCGCGGACCACGCGCTGATCTGGAAGCAGCTGTGGCGGCGCTTCGACGCCCACATGGCGACGGCCGAGCCCGGCTTCAAGCTGAACGCCTCGATGCTGCTGCGGCTCAACATGGTGCACCTGCTGCAGGCGGTCTCGCACAACTCGATCGGGCTCGACATCGGCGTGCCGGCGCGCGGCTGGACCGGCGAGCACTACCAGGGGCACGTGTTCTGGGACGAGCTGTTCATCTTTCCGTTCCTGAACTTCCGGATCCCGGAGATCACGCGCTCGCTGCTGCTCTACCGCTACCGCCGGCTCGGCGAGGCGCGCGCCGCGGCGCGGGCGGCCGGCCTGCGCGGCGCGATGTTCCCGTGGCAGAGCGGCAGCGACGGCCAGGAGCAGACCCAGGTCTTCAACCTGAACCCGCGCTCGGGGCGCTGGGTGCCGGACCATACCTACCTGCAGCGCCACGTGGGCAGCGCGATCGCCTACAACGTCTGGCAGTACTTCCAGGTGACGCGCGACCTCGAGTTCCTGCAGTTCTACGGCGCCGAGCTGATCCTCGACATCGCGCTGTTCTGGTCGAGCATGGCGCGCTTCGACCCCGAGCGGGGCCGCTACGGCATCCACGGCGTGATGGGCCCCGACGAGTTCCACGAGGGCCATCCCGGCGCCGCGGAGCCCGGGCTCAGCAACAACGCCTACACCAACGTGATGGCGGTGTGGGTGCTGTGCCGGGCGCTCGAGGTCCTGGAGCTGCTGCCCGACCTGCGGCGGGTGGCTCTGATGGCCCGGCTCGGGATCACGCCCGAGGAGATCGCGCGCTGGCACGACGTGAGCCGGCGCATGTTCGTCCCCTTCCACGACGGGCTGATCAGCCAGTTCGAGGGCTACGAGGAGCTGCTCGAGCTGGACTGGGACGACTACCGCAAGCGCTACGGCAACATCCAGCGCCTCGAGCTGATCCTGGAGGCCGAGGGCGACAGCGCGAACCGCTACAAGATCTCGAAGCAGGCCGACGTGCTGATGCTCTTCTACCTGTTCTCGGCCGACGAGCTGCAGGCGCTGTTCCGGCGCCTCGGCTACGACCTCGACGCCGACGCGATCGCGCGCAACGTCGCCTACTACGACCAGCGCTCCTCGCACGGCTCGACGCTCTCCCGCGTCGTGCACGCCTGGGTGCTGGCGCGCTCCGACCGGCCGCGCTCGTGGCGCTACTTCGCCGAGGCGCTGCAGAGCGACGTGGGCGACATCCAGCAGGGCACCACCGCCGAGGGCGTCCACCTGGGCGCGATGGCGGGCAGCGTCGACCTCGTGCAGCGCGTGTCGACCGGCATCGAGGTGGCCGGCGACGTGCTGCGCCTGAGCCCGCGTCTGCCCGAGGAGCTCGAGCGGCTCGACCTGCGCATCCGCTACCGCGGCCACTCGCTCGACCTGCGGCTCACGCGCGACCGCCTCGTGGTGCACGACCGCGAGCGCGGCATGCCGCCGATCCGCATGGCCGTGCGCGGCGAGGAGTTCGAGTTCTCGGGCGGGACGCGGATCTTCCCGATCCCCGAGCCCGCCCCCGCGGCCTCCTAGCGCGCGGCGCTCGTCACCGGCCGCGGCGGCGCCGGCGGCAGGCGGCGAGGCCGGCGAGCGAAGCCGCCGCCGCCAGCTCGACGAGCCCGAGCGACGGCTCGGGCAGGGCGATCCCGATGGGGGCGTCGACCGTCGCGAAGATCTCGGAAGCGCCCGTCGCGCCGTCGATCCGGTAGATGGTGTCGCCCGTCTCGGAAGCGACGAAGAGGTCGCCGTTCTCTGCGAACGCCAGCCCGTTCGCGCCGGGGATGCCGCTGGCGAAGACCCCGAGGAACGCGCCGGTGGCCCCGTCGAACCGCACGACGTTGTCCGAAACGTTGCCCGCGACGAAGAGGTCGCCGCCCGCGTCGAAGGCCAACCCACGCGTTCGCGTCAGGTGCGGACTCGAGGCGAAGACCCCCAGGAACGTTCCATCCGCGCCATCGAAGCGCAGCACGCGGTTGTTGTTGTTCTCGGTGACGTAGAGATCGCCGTCCGGACCGAACGCCAGAGCTTCGGGGTTGTTCAGCTCGGGGTCGGAAGCGAATACGTCGATGAAGGCTCCGCTGCTGCCGTCGTAGCGCAGCACCTGGCCGCTCTGTCTGCTGGCGACGTAGAGATGGCCGTCGGGACCGAAGGTCAACCCGACCGCGGTGTCGAGCCCTCCACCGGAGGCGAAGGTGCCGAGCCAGGCGCCGGTGGCGGGGTCCATGCGCTCGACGGTGTCGGAAAAGAGGATCGTGACGTAGAGCGCTCCGTCGGGGCCCAGCGCCACGCCGACCAGGGGGCCCAGCCCGTTGGCGTAGACCAGTTCGCCGGTCGCGCCGTCGAGGCGCGTCAATCCGCTGCTGGCCAGGCTCGCGACGAAGACGTCGCGAGGACTCGCCGAAGCAGGCGTGGCGACGCCCGCGAAAAGCAGGAATCCGCTCGAAACCACGAAAAGACGCCAGGCGCGTCGACACCCGCTCGTCACGGTCACTCCTCCTTCGGTGCCGGCGGCCGAGAAGCTGCACGATGCGCCGCGGTACGGTCAAGCGGGTCGGCGATGCGCGTGTCGGATCGGCGGGAGGGGCACGCCCGGGCGGGGAGTGGAGCCTCGCGATCCTCGGGGCCGGTGCACAGGCCCGGTGCACAAGCCCGGTGCACAGGCCAGGGGATGGGCGCGCTGGCGGGCGGGGGCTCGCACGCCCGGAAGGCATCGACGAGATCCGCTTCGGCACGAATCTCGTCCACGACCTCTACAGCTCTCAGCTGGACCCTGCTGCGCTTCGTCCCGGCGCCCGAGCCGGCGGGCGCTGCGCCGGCCGCCGTGGCGGCGCTCGCGCTGCTCGCGCGACGCCGCTACACGCGCTCGCGATCGGGCTGACGCAGCGTATCGGTCAGGAAGAAGGTCCCGGTCGCGCGCGCGAGCAGCTTGCCCTCCTCGTTCACGAGCTCGCCCTCGGCGTAGGCGAGCGAGCGCGTGCGCTGCACGCAGCGCCCCGACGCGCGGATCGTTCCGCTCTGCACGGGGCGGAAGTAGTTGATCTTCAGCTCGACGGTCGCGCAGCCGCGCCCGGGCGGGAGCTCCGCGATCACGGCGCGGCCCATCGCGGTGTCGAGCAGCGTGAAGAGCACGCCGCCGTGCGCGCGCGCCGCGCGGCTCAGGTGGCGCGGCTCGAGCGCGAGCTCGAGCACGAATGCGCCGTCCTGCAGGCCGAGCGTGCGCACGCCCAGGTGATCGGTGAACTCCACCTCCATCGCGGCCTCCTCGCGGTGCCCGCGCACGGCGCGTGCTCCGCGCGCGCGTGGGGGCAGGGGCCGCAGATTGACGAAGATCCTTCCGGCCGCCATCCACCCGGCGGGACGGTCGAGCCGCGCCTCGCAGCCGCCCCTCGTGTTCTCGCGCTTCGGCAGTGATGCGGTGCTGGTTCCCGAAGGGCCCGGCTTCGCTCGACCTGTCATTCGACGCCATCTCGGTTCGGGACGGCGCGAACCGCGCCGTCTGGCGGGGAGGAGGCGTCGTACACGTCCACGAGCCGCAGCGGAATCGACGCGTGCACGAGCGCGCCGACCCAGCGCTCGCGGTGGACGCGGCGCTCCTCCAGGTAGCGGATCAGCAGGTGCCAGATGCGGTGACCGTCGCCGTGCGCGACGAGCTGCCACCACTCGGCGAGCTCCGCGGGGCTCGGTCGGGTGTTCGGGCCGAAGACCTCGCCGAAACCGTGGATCAGGAGCAGGGGGCAATGGCGTCGGCGGAGGTATCCACGCGATCCAGGAACGGAGTGCTCTCGTGCGCATCGCGACCTCCGGGCGCTCGGGGACCGCGCTGCGAAGTGTGTCGCGGGGCGCGGGCGGTGTTTCTGACGATTTCCTGACCTGACCTCGGGGCGCGGGCAGGGGGCCGAAGCCGGCCCGGGCGGGCGCCCCCTAGCCCGACGCGGCGATCGTGGTGCGGAAGCGCGCGAGCGCCACCCCGAACAGGACGGCGCCGATCGCGGCCAGCGCCAGGAGGTTGGGCCACACCACCTCGAGGCCGGCGCCGCGGAACAGGATCGCCTGGGCCAGCATCACGAAGTGCGTGGTGGGCGCGGCGAGCATCACGGTCTGGACCCCCTCGGGCATGCTCTCGCGCGGCGTGGTGCCGCCCGAGAGCAGCTCGAGCGGCAGCAGGACCAGGATGAGCAGCAGGCCGAAGCGGGGCATCGTGCGGCCCACCGTGGCCAGGAAGATGCCCAGCGAGGTGGTGGCGAACAGGTGGAGGGCGGCGCCGCCGAGGAACAGCGGCACGGACCCCTCGATGCGCATGCCGAGCAGGCCCTGCACCACGAAGCCCAGCGAGGCGGCGCAGGCCAGCAGCACGACGAGCGCCATCGCCCACACCTTGCTCGCCATGATCTCGAGCGGCGTGACCGGCAGCACCAGCAGGTGCTCGATCGTGCCGTGCTCGCGCTCGCGGATCAGGGCCGCGCCGGTGAGCACGATCGAGAGCATGGTGACCTGGTTGATGACCTCGACCACGGCGCCGAACCAGGCGCGCTTCAGCTCCGGGTTGAAGCGCACGCGCAGCGTCAGCTCGACCGGCAGCCGCGTCTCCTCGCGGTGGCGCGCCACGAAGGCGCGCACCTCGCTCGTCACGATGGTCTGGACGTAGCCGCTCCCGGTGAGCGCCTGGCTGGCGCGCGTGGCGTCCACGTTGAGCTGGATCGCCGGGCTGCGCCCGGCCAGCACGTCGCGCTGGAACTCGGGGGGGATGTCGAGCGCGAAGGTGTCGAGCCCGGCGTCCATGCGCGCGTCCATCTCGTAGGCGTCGATCGCGACCGGAGGCAGGAAGTGGGGCGGGTAGAAGGCGCCCGCGATGCGGGCCGAGAGCGCGGACTGGTCCTCGTCCACGATCGCGATCGCCGCCCGCGTGAGCGTCTCCGGCAGCGCCGTGGCGGCCGCGTGGATCGCGAACGTGAAGGCGTAGACGATGAGCGCCAGCAGCACCGGGTCGCGCAGCAGGCTGCGCAGCTCCTTCACCCCGAGCTGCCACACGTGATCGGCGCGCACGCTCAGCGCTCCTGTTTCGGCAGCAGCGCGGCGCATGCGGCGAGCAGCACCGGCACGGCGATCACGAGCGGCACGAAGGAGCCGGCCAGCTCCGGGAAGCCGAGCGCCTTGGCGAAGGCCCCGCGCGAGATCACGAGGTAGTGGGTCGTCGGGTAGACGCGCCCGATCCAGGCGCCGGCGCCCTCGAGCGACGACACCGGGTCGAGCAGCCCCGAGAACTGGACGGCCGGCAGCAGGGTGAGGATCGCCGTGCCGAAGAGGGCGGCGATCTGGCTGCGCACGAAGGTCGAGACCAGCAGGCCGAGGGCCGTGGCCGCGGCCAGGTAGAGCAGGGTGCCGGCGGCCAGCGCCGGGAAGCTGCCGCGCAGCGGCACCCCGAGCGCGGTGACCGCCAGCAGCGCGAGCAGCCCGAAGCTCAGCATGCCGACGACGACGTAGGGGAGCTGCTTGCCGAGCAGGAACTCGAGGCGCGTCACGGGCGTGACGTAGAGGTTCACGATCGAGCCCAGCTCCTTCTCGCGCACGACCGCGAGCGCGGTGAGGATGGCCGGGATCACCATCAGCAGCAGCGGGATCACGGCCGGCACCATCGCGACCAGGCTCTCGACGTTCGGGTTGTAGCGGAAGCGCGTCTCGATCCGGACCAGGCTGGTCTCCGGCACGACGGGCAGGCGGGACGCCATCGATTCCAACCAGTGCCGGTGGATGCCCTCGGCGTAGGCGCGCACCGTCTCGGCGCGCATCGGCATCGCGCCGTCGACCCAGGCGCCGATCTCGACCGGCCGCCCGCGCGCGAGGTCGCGCGCGAAGTCGGGCGGGATCTCGAGCGCGAGGCTGAGGCGCCCGGCGCGCATGCGCCGGTCGAGGTCGTCATGGTCGGCGATCGGCTCCTGCTGCTCGAAGTAGGGCGAGCCGTCGAGGTCGAGGGCGTAGCTGCGGCTCAGCCCGGTCTGGTCGCGGTCGAGGACGGCGAAGGTCAGGTCCTCGACGTCCCAGCTGATCCCGTAGCTCATCACGAACAGCAGGATCACGCTCCCCAGGCCGGCGAAGACGAGCCGGATCGGGTCGCGGCGCAGCTCGAGCGTCTCGCGCCAGGCGTAGCTCGCCATGCGGCGCAGATCGAAGGCGCGCCGGCGCCGCGGCGGCCGGGCGGGCGCGGCGCGCGGCGCCGGGGGCGCGGGCTGCGCGGCGGCGGCCGCCTCCTCGGTGGCCGCGGCGTCCTCGAGGTACGCGATGAACGCGTCCTCGAGCGTCGCGACGCCGCGCCGCTCCTTCAGCGCCGCGGGCGTGTCGCTCACCAGCACGCGCCCCGCGTGCATGAACGAGATGCGGTCGCAGCGCTCGGCTTCGTTCATGAAGTGGGTCGAGACGAAGATCGTGACCCGGTCGCGGCGCGAGAGCTCGACCAGGCTCTCCCAGAACTGGTCGCGCGCCACCGGATCGACGCCCGAGGTGGGCTCGTCGAGGATCAGCAGCTCGGGCTCGTGCACCAGCGCCACGGCGAGCTGGAGGCGCTGGCGCTGGCCGAGGGGCAACGATCCGGGGTACGCGTCGAGCAGCTCGGCGAGCCCGAAGCGCCGGGCCACCTCCGCGACGCGCGGGCCGATCCGCTCGGGCGGCAGATGGAACAGGCGCGCGTGCAGCTCGAGGTTCTGGCGCACGGTGAGCTCGCCGTACAGCGAGAAGGACTGCGTCATGTACCCGACGCGTTTGCGCGTCGCGAGGTCGCGCGGGTCGACCGGCTGGCCGAAGATCCAGGCCTGGCCCTCGCTCGGCGGCAGGAGGCCGGTCAGCATCTTCATCGTCGTGGTCTTGCCGCAGCCGTTCGAGCCCAGGAAGCCGAAGATCTCGCCGACCCGGATCCGGAAGCTCACGTGGTCGACGGCCGTGAAGTCGCCGAAGCGCATGGTGAGGTCGCGCGCCTCGATGGCGATCGCCTCCTCGCGGTCGGGCGGCAGCGGCGGGATCGACAGCCTGCGGTGGCGGGCCCGCGCCTCCTCGGGCAGGAGCGCGACGAAGGCCTCCTCGAGCGAGCGCGTGCCGGTGCGCGCGAGCAGCTCGTGCGGGGCGCCGGTGGCGAGCACGCGCCCGGCGTTCATCGCCACCAGGTGGTCGAAGCGCGCCGCCTCCTCCATGTACGCGGTGGCGACCAGCACGCTCATCCCGGGCCGCTCGGCGCGCAGCTCGTCGACCAGCTCCCAGAACTGACGGCGCGAGAGCGGGTCCACGCCGGTGGTGGGCTCGTCCAGGATCAGCAGGTCGGGGTCGTGGACCAGCGCGCAGCACAGCCCGAGCTTCTGCTTCATGCCGCCCGAGAGCTTTCCGGCCGGGCGATCGCGAAAGGGCGCGAGGCCGGTGCGCGCGGTGAGCTGCGCGATGCGCCGCTCGCGCTCGGCGCGGTCGTGGCCGAACAGGCGCGCGAAGAAGTCGACGTTCTCGGCGACCGACAGCGTGAAGTAGAGATTCCTGCCCAGGCCCTGCGGCATGTACGCGATGCGCGGGCCGACCGCGTCGCGGTGCGCGACCGCGCGCACGTCCCCGCCCAGCACCTCGATCTCCCCGCGCTGCACCGCGCGCGCGCCCGCGACGAGCGCGAGCAGGCTCGACTTGCCCACCCCGTCCGGGCCGATCACGCCGACCATGCGCCCGGCCGGCAGCTCGAGGTCGATCCCGTCCAGCGCCGCGGCGGCGCCGTAGCGCAGCGAGACGCCGCGCAGGCGGGCGACCGGAGGAGCGGGCGCGCCGCTCACGGCGCGCCGGCCAGGTCGGGCGGGGGCTCCGGCAGCCGGACCTGGAGCTCGGGCGGCCACTGGGCCTCGGGATCGAGCCGCACGTACGCGACGCCGGGCAGGCCCGTCTTCACCTGGTGGACGTTGCGGCGCAGCAGCTCGGGGTCGATGTGGGCCTTCACGCGGAACATCAGCTTGAGCCGCTCCTCCTGGGTCTCGACGCTCTTGGGCGTGAACTGCGCCACGTTGGCCACGAAGGTGGCGCGGGCGGGGATCACGTACTGCGGCGCGGCGTCGAGCACGAGGCGCACCTCGGCGCCGAGCGCCACGCGGCCCGCCTCGGCGGTGGGCAGGAAGAAGGTCATGTAGACGTCGCCGAGGTCGATCAGGTTGAGCACCCGGCCGCCGGCCGCGAGCACCTCGCCGGGCTGCGCCACCCGGTACTGCACGCGGCCGTCGCGCGGCGACACGAGCTCGCTGTCGGCGATGTCGGCCTCGATGCGCTGGAGCGTCGCCTCCGCCGCCTCGACCGCGGCCTCGGCGCGCACCACCTGGGAGCGCGCCGTGCCGATCGCGGCCTGCGCGGCCGCCACCTCGGCCTGCGCCGCGCTCACCGCCGCCCGGGCCGCCGCGGCGCGCGCGCGGTCGTCGTCGAGGGTCTGGGGCGGGGCCACCCGCCTGGACGCGAGCTGCTCGGTGCGCTCGAGCCGCTTCTCGGCGGCGGCGAGCTCGGCCTCGCGCTGCTCGACCACCGCCAGCGCGGCCGCGTGCCGGGCCTCCGCCTGCGCCACCGCCGCCTGCGCCGTCTCCACGGCGATGCGCGCCTCGGCGATGCGCGCCCGCGCCTCGCGGCGCTGCGCCTCGAGCACGTCGGTGTCCATGCGCGCGAGCACCTGGCCGGCGCGCACGAAGTCGCCCTCGTCGACCAGGATCTCCTCGATGCGGCCGGGCGTCTTCGTGGCGATGTCGATCTCCACCGCCTCGATGCGCCCGTTGCTGCGCGCGAAGCCGGCGGGCAGCGGATCGGGCCGCGCCGACCACCACAGCCAACAGGCGACGGCCACCGCGAGCGCGGCGACGGCGATCCGGCTCCATTGCGTGCGCCCCATGCTCGCGCGGCTCCGTTCCGAGGCCATCCGCATAGCAGATCCAGCGCCGGCCGCCGGGGACGCGGCGCGCGCGCGAGGCCCTACATTCCAGCGACACCGACCGGCGCAGCGGTCCGGCGCCGCGGAGGAGGGCAGGTGCGTCCGATGGAAGACCCTGCGATCGGCGCTCGCGCGGCGCGCGGCCGTGCGCGCGCGGGCGGCGGCGCGTGAGCGAGCGGCCCGGCGCGGCTCCCGAGGCGGAGCTCGGCCAGCGGGTCGAGCAGGCGCTCGCGCGCGCGCGGGCCTTTGCCGCGGCGGCGGCCGAGCCGGATGCGGCCGAGCGCGCGCGGCTCGCCCACGCGCTCGGCGACGCCGCGCGCGAGGAGCTCCTCGCGGCG
>Ga0207873_1003515_pt1 | contig 11358 bp, 10 predicted proteins | sample BGWIniCompost_FD_187373 | JGI IMG/M metagenome (GOLD analysis project Ga0207873, IMG submission 187373) | Cellulose adapted compost microbial communities from Newby Island Compost Facility, Milpitas, CA, USA - BGW Initial Compost (SPAdes)... ... | reverse complement strand
AAAGGATCGATTACTTCAGTGCAGGCAATTTATGTTCCCGCAGATGACTTAACTGACCCGGCGCCAGCTGCTGCATTCGCACATCTTGATGCTACTACAGTTTTAAGCCGTCAGATTTCCGAGCTTGGAATTTATCCTGCAGTTGACCCGCTCGAATCAACATCAAGAATATTACAGCCTGATACAATTGGTCAGGAACATTATGATGTTGCAACAAGATGTAAAGAAATTCTTCAGCACTATAAAGATCTTCAGGATATTATTAATATTCTTGGTATGGATGAATTATCTGATGAAGATAAAATTATTGTAAGACGTGCAAGAAGAATACAGAGATTCTTCAGTCAGCCTTTCCATGTTGCAGAGCAGTTTACAGGTTATAAAGGAAAGTATGTTAAACTTGAAGATACTATCAGAGGCTTCAAAGAAATTATTGATGGTAAGCATGATGATTTACCCGAAGCTGCTTTTATGTATGTAGGTACAATTGAAGAAGCTGTTGAAAAAGCAAAGAAGCTGAGTGAATAATGAACAGTACTCTTTATCTTGAAGTAATTACACCTTCAAAATTAATTTTTAAAGGTAATATTGAATCTGTTACTATACCTGGAGTTAAAGGCAGTTTCCAGGTTTTAAAAAATCACGCACCTTTAATAAGTATTTTTGAAACAGGTTTGATTAAAGTTAGAACAGAAACCGGAAGTACAAAATATTTTGCTACCGGCGGCGGTACTGTTGAAGTTTTAAATAATAATGTTCTTATACTTGCTGATTCTCTTGAAGCTGTTGAAGAGATAGATGTTGAAAGGGCAAAAAGAGCAAAAGAAAGAGCCCGGGAGAGATTAACACATCCTACAGAAGATACTGATATTGAAAGAGCCAGGGCAGCTCTTGCAAGAGCAGTAAACCGTTTAAACCTTGTAGAAAAATATATAAGAGCAGAGGTTTAATAAGTTTAAGATTTATTTATCCTCCAGACTATTTTCAACTCTGCCAAATTTAAAAATAAAAAGGCGAATCAATAATTCGCCTTTATTACTATTATATTCACTAATTTTATTTTGCTTCTGCAAAACGTTTTGCTACTTCATCCCAGTTTATAACATTCCAGAAATTCTCAATATACTCAGGACGCCTGTTCTGATATTTCAGATAATAAGCATGTTCCCACACATCAAGGCCAAGAATTGGAGTTCCTTTAACTTCAGCAACATCCATTAAAGGATTATCCTGGTTTGGAGTTGATGTAACCTCCAGTTTGCCATTACTTACAACAAGCCAAGCCCAGCCCGAACCAAATCTTGTTGCTGCAGCATCACTAAATTTCTTTTTAAATTCTTCAAATGATCCGAAATTTGAAACAATTGCCTTTTCAAGATCACCTGTCGGAACACCATTCGGGTTATTCTTTAATATTGTCCAGAAAAGTGTATGATTATAATGACCTCCTCCATTGTTTCTTACTGCAGTGGGAAGACCAGAAACCTTTTTCATTAAATCTTCCAAAGATTTGCCTTCCATATCAGTACCATCAACTGCTTTATTAAGATTAGTTACATAAGCATTATGATGTTTTGTATGGTGAATTTCCATTGTTTGTTTATCAATGTAAGGTTCAAGTGCATCATAACTATATGGTAATTGAGGAAGCTGAAAATTAGCCATAGTATAAACCCTCCTATAGAATTAATGTTTAAAAATTAAACAGAAAAAGATTCTCCGCAGCCGCAAGTCTTTGTTGCGTTAGGATTATTAAATATAAATCCTCTTCCATTCAAGCCATCACTAAAATCAAGTACCGTGCCCATCAGGTAAAAAAGGCTTTTACCATCGACAAATAGTTTAACTCCATTCTCTTCAATAATAGTATCACCTTCGCGGGGAGCACTGTCAAAATTCAGAGTATAAGTTAAACCTGAGCATCCTCCGCCTTTCACACCGACACGTAAACCATAATCTTCGGGCACCTGGTTTTCACTCATAATTGTTTTAACCTGTTTAGCTGCCTTTTCACTAATTTTAATTTCATTTACAGTTTGTTCGTTCATTCTGTCTAACCTTAATTATTTTAGTTTAAATAAGTAACTATTTTATTTGAGATATTCAACTTATTGAAAAATTATAATGGATCACCGGGGACGGTTGTCACAAATTCCGGAAAATTCAACCTCCAGGTATTATCAATAACTTTTACAAAAATATTTTTCTTTTCAAGATGTTCTGCATATTTCTTTGCAAGTTCTTCCGATTCAGTGTAAGAAAGTTCATTTCCTTTTTTATCAAAATAACTTTTAATACCATAATGAAGATCCCTGAAAAAGAAATTTGAATTATGAAACATCGGAAACTTTGCTTTCAGATAATTAAGAAACATTTCCTGTTCTGAAATTAATTTTTCAAGATATAAATCTATTCTATTCATTTTATTTCCTTGTTAAATAAATTCTGTAACAGTCATCTTTCTAAAGAGCTTATCAATTTCTCCCTGAATTTTTCTTAACGGTTCTCTTATCATACAGCAATTAAGATGTTCACAGTTTTCTTTTGAACTTCCTTCTTTAAAACATTTGGTAATTTGATAATCAGGTTCTACAGCAGATATAATTTCCATTATAGAAATATCTGATGGAAGCTTTGAAAGCTTATAGCCGCCTCGAGCACCCTGTACAGAATTGATTACATTCGACTTTACAAGTCTCTGCAGAATTTTTGAAATTAATTCGTAGGGCAGATTATATTTTATTGCTATCTCTTTAGCAGTAATACAATTTCTTTCCTGCTGTAAAGCAATATATTTTACAGCCATTAAAGCGTATTCAGATTTCTTAGATAACCTTAGCATAAAATAAGACTGAAATAGTCGGATTTAAAATTATAGATAAAGTGAAAGAAATGCAATGTTTTTGAATTCAATAAGATATTTGAACAGGAAATATTAAGCGGGTTTTAATTTACTTTCCGTATAAAATTTAACCTTCTCAATAAACTCTGTGCTGTCTATTGGTTTAGGAATATAATCTGTTGCACCTGCTTCAAGGCATTTTTCCCTGTCTCCTTTCATAGCAAATGCAGTGAGAGCTATAATAGGTGTATCCTTATATTCAGGCATAAGCCTGATTTTTTCTGTAGCTTCAAAACCATTCATAACCGGCATCTGCATATCCATGAGAATCAAATCATATTTTTGTTTTTTAACTTCGATTAAGGCTTCAGCACCATTTTCAACTACAGCAATATTTTCAAAATTATTTTTTTTCAGAAGGCGTGTAACTATTATTTGTGAGTGTTTATAATCCTCGACAAGAAGAATCTTTACAACATCATTCTTGTTTAAAAGCTCTTCAGGTGTTGCCGGTTCATCATACCTATTAATCATTGCATTTATTGTATCTGCAAGATCTTCAATGTTTGTACTTTTCTTCTGAAGAAGCTCTTCGAATAATCCGTCTATTTTATTAAGATCTTCCTGGTAATTTTCTTTTCCGGTATAAATTATAATAGGGAGGTGAGCAAACTTATTATTGGATTTAATCTGCTTAATAAGTTCATACCCGTTTAACTCAGGCATTTCAAGATCAATTATTGCAAGATCAAGATAGATATCTTCAATAAGGTCCATTACCTTTGATGAATGTGCCTCAGCAATTGGATTAAAACCAAGCTGCTGCACTGCCTCTTTTATAAGGTTAAGTGTAGGTACATCATCATCAACAATAAGTATGTTTGAGTTTTTCTTTAACTTGTAATTGGTAAGGACTTCAACAAGATAATTATACTTAATTGGCTTTACAAAATACTCAACAGCACCCATTAAAAATGCTTTTTGCTGTTCGGATTCTATCGAACAAACAATAACCGGTGTATGTTTTAAATTTTTGTGTTCCCGGAGTTTCTTCAGCAGTTCTATTCCGTTCATATCAGGCAGAATAATATCCATAAGAACTGCAAGGAAAATTTCTTCTTCAATTGCTTTTAATGCCTGCTCACCCGAGTTTACAATTCTTGGATTATATCCCCACTTAGTTAGGTAATTGCTTAAAAGTTTTGATGTTGCATAATCATCCTCAACAACTAGAACTATATTTTTCTCTCCCGGCTTTGGCAGTGCACTTATTTGCTGTTCAATAACAGATTGAGCAGCCTGATCTTCAATACCAAGGCTTATATTGTAAACAACACCTTTGCCTACAGTGCTTGAAATATTCAAACTGCCATTCAAAGTCTCAGCATATTTACTTGCAAGCAATAAGCTTAACCCGGTTATGTTTCCGATTTTTGAATTATTTAATTCAAGCAGGGCAGTGGGTTTAAATATATCTTTTAATTTTGCAGAAGTTAAACCCTGGCTGGTATCGGATATTTTAATATTTACTTTTGCAGTATCGGGTTTGGAAATGTTGATAGAAATTTTTCCTTTGCCTGTTAAGCGTACAGAATAAGTAATGATGCTTAAAAGAATATACCTTAACTTCTGAATATCTGTTTTAATTTTTTCAGGTACTTTCGAATCAATATTAACTATAAAATCAAGTTCCTGGCTGCTGACTTTAGAACTGAATGTATTTACAATCTCTTCTATAAAATTTGCAAGATTAATTTCAGATATACTATCCTTACATTTTTTCTCTTCAAGTTTTGCAAGATCAACCAGGTCATTAAGAAGAGAAAGTAAACCAAATGCACTCTCTTTTAATGTTGAAACATATTCACTTTGAGATGGAGTAAGGTTGTCTTCGCTTAAGAGGGAAGCAAATCCCATTATACTATTTAAAGGTGTGCGAAGATCATGTGCTATATCGGTTACTATACTACTTAACGAACCTTTTCCTGCAATACCTTTCCAGATATCAAGAAGATTATTTAAGAAAGAACCAACAATCTGAAGACTATTTTTATCATCCTGATTAAATGCATCCTTCTTGGCAAGTTTTACAAGATAATTTCCCGAAGAAGTCTTTAAGAATAATGAACCATCCGAGGTAATCTGATTTGTTGCAGTTAAACTGCATCCCGAATGAGGCTCAAGTGATACCGGTTCATTTAATTGATTTAGTTTTTCTGCACATACCTGGCATTTAACATTATCATTTTTATTAAAAGAACTTTTCGCTCCTGAAGATTTTCCAAGTACAATAAAGTTACCTGATTCTTCCTGGAGAAGAACAGAAGCTTTGTATTCAAATTCGTTTACTAAATATTCACAAAGTAAATCAGGAAAGGTAGGAGAGAATTGTGAGGCTGATTGTAAAAGATCATCAGATTTTTTCAGCGATTCAAGTTTAAGGCTTTGCATTCGACCAAGGATTCCATTTAAATGTGTGAGAACACTGATTAAAGTAATGGATAAATATATACAAATTGTTCTGAAAAATAAATAAAATAATTAGTCAACAAATTATATTAATACTTATAGATATTTTTGAATCAAAACTATTTTTTATTATAATCGAAACCGCAAATTTAATTCCCTTCAATAAAATTAAGGTAAACATGAGTAAATCCTCTGCAGCAAAGGGGAATTTTATAAATAGTTTTCTTGGTATAATTGAAAAAGTAGGTAATGCACTTCCGCACCCTGCAACTTTATTTGCAATATTTGCACTTGCAGTTATTATTATTTCAGGAATTGCAAGCCTTTTTAATCTTTCTGTTGTTCATCCGGGAACCGGGGAAACAATAAAGCCTGTCAGCCTGTTAAGTGTTGAAGGATTACATAGAATAATAACACAAATGGTAACAAACTTCACAGGATTTGCTCCTCTTGGGACTGTGCTTGTTGCATTGCTTGGAATTGGAATTGCAGAAGGGAGCGGGTTAATAGGTACTGCATTAAGATTACTTGTTATTAAAGCTCCTAAAAAGCTTTTAACATTTGCAATTGTTTTTACCGGGGTTCTTTCAAATACTGCCAGTGAAGTTGGTTACGTACTTCTCGTTCCGTTAGCCGCAGTAATTTTTCTTGCGGTAGGAAGGCATCCTCTTGCCGGGTTAGCTGCCGCATTCGCCGGTGTATCGGGTGGTTATAGTGCAAATCTTTTACTGGGTACAATTGATCCTCTTTTAGCAGGGCTTTCTGAAGAAGCAGCAAGAATTATTGATCCTCAGTATATAGTTAATCCTGCATGTAATTATTATTTCATGTTTGTTTCAACTTTTATTATTGCAATTGCGGGAACCTGGGTAACTGAGAAAATTGTTGTACCGAGGTTAGGAGATTATAAGGGGAAAGCTGAAGCAGAAGAGATTAAAGATTTAACCTCAGATGAAAAGAGAGGATTAATTTATGCTCTAATTGGAGGATTAATTTTTGCAGGAATCCTTGCTTTAGGCACAATACCCTCTGATGGATTTTTAAGAGACCCTGAAACAGGAGATTTATTAAGATCACCTTTTATGTCAGGCATTGTTGCGTTTATTTTTCTTGGTGCTGCAGTTGTTGGTATTGCTTATGGAATTGGCGCAAAAACATTAAAGAGTGATTCCGATGTTATGAAAGGAATGGGGAAAAGCATGGAAACACTCGGCACATATATAGTCCTTGTTTTCTTTGCTGCGCAGTTTGTTGCATATTTTAACTGGACAAACCTCGGACTCATAATTGCCGTTGAAGGTGCTCAGCTGTTAAAAAGTTCAGGTTTGGGTGATATTCCTTTAATGCTTACATTTATACTTGTTTCGGCTTTCATTAATCTTTTTATGGGAAGTGCTTCTGCCAAGTGGGCAATTATGGCTCCTGTTTTTATTCCGATGTTTATGCTGCTTGGTTATACACCGGAGTTTACTCAAGCTGCGTATAGGGTAGGAGACAGCGTATCAAATATAATTTCACCTATGATGTCATACTTTGCCCTCATTGTTGCATTTGTTGAAAGATATGAAAAGGCAGGTATAGGAACAGTTATTGCGACTATGCTTCCATACACCGTTACATTTTTAATTTTATGGTCATGTTTACTTGTTGTTTGGATTATACTTGGATTACCTGTTGGTCCGGGTGCAGAATTATTTTTGAATAATTAAGAAGAAATTTGTTTGAAATTTTGAAAATACTTTGAATATATGCCCAGAAAAAAAATTGTTATAATCGGGGGAGGATTTGCCGGATTATCTGCTGCTAAAGAATTTGGTGACTTTGATGCAGATATAACTTTAATCGATAAAACAAACCATCATGTTTTTCAGCCATTATTATACCAGGTTGCAACTGCTGCATTATCTCCAGCAGATATTGCGGCACCCATCCGCACAATTTTGAATAAGTATTCGAATATAAAAGTTATTATGGATGAGGTAATCAGTATTAATATTACCACCAATGAAGTTATTACTAAAGAATTAAAAATTCCTTTTGATTATTTAATTGCTGCGCCTGGTTCAAGACATTCTTATTTCGGGCATCCGGAATGGGAGAAGTATGCTCCCGGTTTAAAGACAATGAATGATGCTCTGTATATAAGAGAGAAGATGCTGCTCTCATTAGAGAAGGCGGAGAAAATTAATAATCCGGATGAAGTTGAAAAGTATCTTACTTTTGTTGTTGTAGGAGGGGGACCAACCGGAGTTGAAATGGCTGGTTCAATTGCAGAAATAGTTAAAATTTCTATGATGAAAGACTTCAGAAATATGGATTTAACAAAGACTAAGATTTATTTAATTGAAGCTTTACCCAGGCTTCTTAATGCCTATCCTGAAGACTTATCTGAAAGAGCTAAAAAAGATCTTGAATCAATGGGAGTAACTGTTTTAGTTAATTACTTTGTTACAGATATAAATGAAGACGGAGTAAAACTTAAGGACAGATTTATTCCAACAAAAAATATTGTTTGGGCTGCCGGAAATACAATACCTGATCTTCTTAAATCATTGAATGCAGAATTTGATAAGGCTGGAAGAGTAATTGTTAATTCTGATTTAAGTTTACCCGGTGCTCCAAACATATTTGTAATTGGAGATGCTGCATTGGTAAAAGATAAAAATGGAAAATATTTACCTGGAATTGCTCCTGTTGCTATGCAGCAGGGAAGATATGTTGCACAAACTATAAAAGAAGGAAAAGATCCCGATCTGCGTGAACCATTTAAATATATTGATAAAGGTACAATGGCAACAATCGGAAGAGCAAAAGCCGTATGTTTAATTGCAGGATTAAAGTTTACAGGTTTTTTCGGATGGTTACTCTGGTGCGTTGTACATATTCTGTATCTTATATCTTTCAGGAACAGGTTTAAAGTTATGGCTGAATGGGCATGGTATTATTTAACTTTCAGACATGGGATAAGATTAATTACCGGGCATCCTGAAAAGTAAACTTATATTACAAAGTTAAATCAATCTGAAAATTAATCCTGTTATCTAAATTCCCGTTTATTTCTGAATCACCTGAGCCTAAAGTTCTTTCTTTTGGTTTATATGTTTCTGAGTATCTGCCTGATAAAGTTAAGAAAGAAAAAACTTTATATCTTACCATAAAATACCAGCGAATACCTTCACCATATAATGCAGTATTTGAGAGTACTCCGGTTAAATTATTTTCATATTGATAAATTGCAGTATTAAAAGAATCAGTTCTGTAAAAAATTATTCTGCCGAAAATATTTAAACCGGAAAAAGGAATATATCTTATATCCTGGTAAAACATAAAACCATCTTCATCAGCTTCAAAATTCTTTACAGCATAAAAATTATACTCAAACCTGGTCCTCCATCTTAATAATTTTGAGATATCGTAAATGATTTCGCTTCTTATGCTTTCTTTATTTCTTTCAGCAATAACATTTTCATTATTTGTGTTGAATTTCAATTCCTTCCGCTCCTTTTTATAACGGATTTTTGTTTCAACTTTTGTGAATGGGTTGAAAGTAAATTCAATAAGAAATTCATTTCCAACTGCCGGAAGGGGAGTATCAAAAGTAGCATAAGGAAATTTAAACTGATCATAATAAACATTAAATATTCCGAAAGGCAGTCTCCATTTTAATCCATTATAAATACCGAATTCATTTTGAGCAGCACCTGATCTTTCTCCAAACCCAAAGCCATGAATATTTATGAAATTAACAGGATAACTCCTTATGGAAATAATATATTGCAGATTTGAACTTAAGTAAAATTGAATATTATTGATTGATGCAACTGATCTCCCGTTATAAACCACTTCACCGAAAAGATTTATGTTTTCAATGTACAGATCGTAAGCAGCGGAAGTATAATTAAATTTATTTCCTGCAATATCATAAACATCAGATGGCTGAAATGGATGGCTGAAGTTCGATCTGTAATGGAGCAAACCAATTCTTAGCAAATTCTCTTTAACAAAATCCAATCTAGCTCCATAAACTGTTTCCTGTGCTGATTTTCTTCTTTTCAATTCTGTTTCTGTTCTATGCAGGCCATTGAGTGGAGTTGATAAAATTTCTCCGCTTGCATCATCAATGTTTGCATCAAATTTATTTTTAGAATAAAAGACAGAAAGTGAAAAAGATTTGTAGTCAAATTCAACAGCCGCACCTCTGAAGAAATTATTTTCAGAAGTACTTTTATATGGAATTATTCTCCTTTCATTCTTTTTAACTGGGTAAACAGCATCAGAACTTTTTGATAAGCCATAAACATTCCACAATGCAAGTCCCTGACCAAACTCAATGTAATAATCGCCTATGACCAGGTTTTTAATCAATGCTAAATCTTTAACATAAATATGACCTGAAGAAAATTCATTAAACTGTTCTTCTCCCGGATCTTTTTCTGTTAAGAATCCTGCCTGAAAATTTTCATACTTTAAAATCATTCGATTATAGATATGAGTAGATGAGCCTTTAAATTTATTTTCTGAAAAACCTTTTCTTTCCTGAAGATCATTTTGAATTCTGCTTCTTAGAGAAATGTCTGTCTGAGATTTTAATGAAGTAAAAAAACTTTCTTCCTCCCTCTGAACGACAGGTTTTACAATAACAAACGGAAGAATTTTATTTACAACATCTGCAGGAATTAATCTTACAGAATAAAGTTCATTAACAGAAAAGAATAGCCCATATTTATCTCTGTGTTCAATTATTTTCCGGGCAATTGAAAAGTCAACAAACGGAATTGTTTGAAGTTCATTTATATCAGCAGTATTAATATCAATCGGATTATTCAGAAGGTCTTCAAGATTATCATAAATTTCTGAAGAGATTTCTTCTTCCTGTGACTCCTCAACAAGCTCATTAATTATTTCTTCTGTTTGAATATATGAAGTATCTGTTTGTGAATAGTGAAATAAAGAATAAGCTAATACAATGGATAGTATTAATTTCACTAGTTTATCCTAAAAAAAATCTAAATGAAATCAGATTGAACTAAAACTATTCCTTCCCAAATCTTATGATAATCCCGGCCTGATGTGTAAGCCCCAAATCATTATGATTAAACATTGCATAATCAACACTGAAGTTTGAATAATTAATTCCAACTCCGGCAGAATATTTTGAAGGTTCTGTTGAGAATCCTGTTCTTAACGAGAGGAATTCAATTAAATTATAATTAATTCCAAATAAAAAAGTGAAGGGATACCTGATGTCTTTTTCGAATGCAGCATTTAAAGATAAATCAGAAAAAAGATCATAGCTGAAGCCTGAATTAAATACCATTGGTATCTGGTCATCTTCATCGCCAAAAGTTGCCCGGTTTAAATTATGAATTGAAAATCCTGCTCTGAAATTTTCAGTTAAGTATGCAAGTCCGCCGACATTAATATAAAACGCAATGTCTGCCCCGTAATTTTCAATCGATAAATGATGAGCATTAAGAGCGATACCGCCATAAAATTTATTTTCATAATTGTAAGAGAATGCTGTAAGAATTTTTGTTTCTCTGTACAGATCGAAACCATAACTCATTATACCAACTGAGGCAGAACCAAATGATAATGGTTCATTGTAAGCAATGTATCCGTTTGCAAGCTCTGTAAAACCAAAAGGAGCAGGGGAGTAATAGATCCCCATTTCTCTCCAGGTTATTTGTGCAGGTCCGGCAGGATTATTAAAAACAGAAAATACATCATCACTTAAAGCAACATCGGAGTTTGATAATGAAATTTGTTTTGCTCCCGGATTTAGCTGTGGAAAAGTCAATTCAGATAATGAAACTAAAAACGGAAACAGAAGTAGAATCCATTGTTTACCCATTTTTTTCGGTGAATTGTAATTTGATTGTGTGAGTATATTCAAATTTATATATTAAATCAACATTTTATTCATAATTGTTGGGCTTTGAGATGAAAAAAATTCTCTTGATAATTTTTCTTTCAACACAACTTTATTTTGCTCAGGAGCTTGATTGCAAAGTTATTGTGAACTATGAAAGTCTACCCGTAGTTAA
>Ga0207873_1003514_pt1 | contig 11363 bp, 15 predicted proteins | sample BGWIniCompost_FD_187373 | JGI IMG/M metagenome (GOLD analysis project Ga0207873, IMG submission 187373) | Cellulose adapted compost microbial communities from Newby Island Compost Facility, Milpitas, CA, USA - BGW Initial Compost (SPAdes)... ... | reverse complement strand
CCGTTCTCCTTGATCGCCTCCGTCAGCGCATCCAGGGACGCCTCGTAGTTGATCGCGGCGTCCTGCGCACCGAACGCGGCGTCGACCATCCCCACCAGCGCCTCGGTCAGCCGCTCCTGCTGCTCTGCGGCCTCTTGCGCGGCCTCCTCGATGGTCTGCAACGGCTCCTCGACCGTCTCCGCAGACTGGGCCGCCTCCACGAGCGCGCCCGCCACGTCCCCGACCTTGCCCTTGAGGTCCAGCATCGAACTGCCGGTCTCGCCCAGCATCGCCTGCTGGTTCTCCCACCGCAGCACGGAGTCCTGCACGACCTCGTTCTGGTTCTCGATCGACGACGCCAGGCCCCGGGCGGCGGACGCGACCTGCGGGTGGTCCTGCGCCAGCTCCCGCAGTTTGGCCTGGTACGCCTCCATCGCCGGGCCACCCTCGAGGGCGACGTCGACCGCCTCTTGCAGGTTCACCCCGTACTCCCGCAGCGCCGCCAGGTCCTCGGCGGACACGTCGAACGCGAAAGCGTCCATGATGAACTGCCGCGACTGGTCGGTAAACGCGCCCGTCTGCTCGTCCAGGGTGGACGTCAGCTCCTCGGCGGCCTTGCGGGCGTTCTCCTGCGCCTGCATCCACCCCGTGACCGCCAGCGTGGCGCCGGTCAGGGCGATACCCCAAGGGCCGCCCAACAGCCCCAGCAGCGCGCCACCAGCAGCCTTCGCCCCGGTCGCCGCGGTCTTAGCCAGCGACATGCCGCCCGTAAAGGTGGTGATGCCAGCCTTGAGGCCGGCGAACCCGCCACCGGCACGCTGCGACGCGGCTGCCGCGTAGCTGATCGCCTCGCCCAGCGACCGGATGTGACCGGCCGTCGCCGTGCCCAGGCTGGACAGCGGTCGGCGCAGCAGGTGCAGAGCGGTCAGGGCAGCCACAGCGGCCTTCACCGGGCCGGGGATCTGCTCGAACGCGTGGAGTAGCGCGAGGCCCGCGTCGACACCCTCACGCATCAACGACACCGCCGACGTCATCGCCGGGAGGAGCAGCTGACCGAGGGCGGCCTGGGCATTCTCCCACTCCGCGGCGAGACGCTGCTGCTGCCCCTGCAAGGTGTTCGCCTCACGGGCGAACGCCCCCGTGGCGTCAGCCGACTGGCGCATGATGATGTCGATACGCGCCTGCGCCTTGGCTGCGTCGAGAGCGGCGCCCTCCAGCCCGTCGAGGCCCTGCGCCGCCAACTCGGCGTTCACCGCAGCCTCGTTCAGGCTGATGCCGTACCGCTCGATCGGGTCGGACTCGCCGCGCAGCGCAGCGTTCAGCGCCTCGACCGCTTCCTTGGCCGAACCACCGAACGTCGCGGAAAGGTCCGCGCCGATCTTCACGAGGTCGAGGGACTTCTGCGCGAAGTCCTCAATGCCCTTGTTCTTGAGCATCGCCCCGGTGACCGTGACCAGCTCGTTGAACGCGTTCGTTGACAGGCCCACGGCCTCGGCGCTGTTCTTGCCGAACTCGTGGATCATGCCCGCCGACTCGCGGAACACCGCGTCGACACCACCGATGGACTGCTCAAGGTCACCCGCAGCGGCGATGCTGTCCGTCAGGAACGACACCAGGGCCGTGCCGGCCATAGCAGCGGCACCGGCGATGGCGAGCTTGAACGCGCCCGACAGCTTGCGGGTCGTCCCCTCGAGGTTCTTCGCCTTGGTGTCGGCGGTGTCGATATCCTTGCCGAGCTTCCCCGTCGCCGACGAGGCTTCCGCCATCCCCTTGGTGTAGGGCGAGGTAACAGCGACGAGCCGGACGGCAACGGTCTTGTCGGCCACGGTCACCCTCCGTCCGTCTCGGATGTATCAGCACGCGTGCTGTATGCTCTTGCGGTTATGCGACTCAGGACCACCGCCACCGCGCTCACCGCCGCCGTTCTGCTCACCGCCTGCGGCGGGAGCGACCCCGACCAGGAGGCGTGCGAGACAGCGCTGACGCCGTTCCGCGAGCACAACGAGGCTGTGCAGGCGTGGACCGACGCCCCCGAGGACGACAAGCCCGAGGTCGACCCGAACGGGCTGGACCGGGTTGTCGACGCGCTCAGAGAGGCGGCCGGGATGGTGGAAGACCCGCGCCTGGCCGACCTGATCGACGACGCGCTCACAGTCGACCCGGTGAGCTTCGACTTCTTCCTGGCGATGAACCAGCTCGACCGCGCCTGCGGTCAGTAGGGCACGTCACCGACGAACTCGACCCCGGAGTGCAACGCCCTCGGGTGCGGGTACTCGTCGAACTCCTTGGCCTTCTGCTCCCGCGCCTGGCAGGCGAAGCACACCTCGACAGACGCCTTCCACTGCTTTTTGAACGCCTTGTCGTGCGACAGCCACCGCGGCTGACCACACCCGGAGCACTTCACCGCGTCGAGCAGGTCGACCGCCTGCTGCAACGCCCAGTCCCGCGGGGTCCACGCGTCACCGGGCAGCCTCACCCCACGCGCCACGGACAACGGGATGCCCCGCCGCGCCGCGGACGCGACCTCCTGGGCTACTTCCCTGTTTCGAGGATGAGCGAGGCAACGGACGAGAAAGGGACCGACCACTGGCGCTGGAACACCCGGTCGCTCGCCTCCTTGATCGTCGCCAGGTACACCGGCTCGCCCAGGGACTCCCGGAGCGCCTTGAAGTCCTCCCACGACAGCCGGTCCGGGTACTCGACCCCGTCCGGCCCGGTGACCTTCACGCACGTCGCCGCCGTGTAGCGGTAGTCAAGTTCCTCGTCGTCGTCGCGGCCGCCCATGTCCTCACGGACCTTGTCGATGACGGCCTTGGTCGGCGCCTCGAAGTGGAACGTGAGCGCGGAGGCGGCCATCTCGGCCCGCAACTCCTCGATCTCCTTCGCCTTCGCCCTCGCAGGCGAGCCGGTCGCCATGCGGCGACCCTTGGTGAAGTCGGTTCCCATCGCCTGCAGCTCGGCCTCGGCCTGGCGGATGCGCTCGGCGAGGCCCTGCTTCAACGGGACGGTGACGGTCGCGGACGGGCGAGACGCCTCACGTAGGATCGCCCGGAGGTCAGGCACCTGCGGTTCGGTCTTGCTCATCGGGGGGTCACCGCGAACGTCAGAGTGACCAGCGTCTCGAGCAACTCCGGGGCTTCCTCACTGATGGGCCTCATGGCTTGTCTCCTAAGGGCTGCTGTGGCTGCGTGGCTGCAAGAAAGGGCCGGGACGTGGGGCAGCCAACCCACGCCCCGGCCCGCCTCAGAACTGGGGTCAGGACTCGCCGCCGATGACGACGTCCTCCCAGTAGTTCTGCACCGTGATCCCGGCACGGAACTGGTGCTCGTCGTTGTCCGCCGCCTGGATCTTCGTCCGGTAGCTGATCTGCACCTTGTAGACGTCGACCACGTCACCGTCGGCGGCGGGGGTGTCGACGTGGATGCCACGCCGGACCACCAGGTAACCCTCGGCGCCGGGGGCCAGGGCGACATACGCCTTCGACACATCGGCGGAGAGGTCCTGCGGGTCGTACACGCCGACAAGGTCGGCGATGGTGCGGGTCACAGCGCCGGGACGCTGCCGGACCTCGTTGCTGCACATGCGGCGCAGCTCGGCGGTGGTGACCGACGCGTCCGGGTTGAACTGCTCGGTCAGCAGGCACTCGAGCGGAACCGACGTGCCGGCGTTGTATTCGGTGCTCAGGTCGATGGCGGTCGGGTCGGCGATGTCCTCCACCCAGCGCAGGGTGGTGGTCTCGTTGGTTGCGACGCCATCGAGAACGGTGGGAGCCATGTTCAGTCCTCCTTGACGGACTCTGAGGCGTCAGCGGCCTCGTTCTTCTTGCCAGCGGCACGCTTGCGCGTGGTCGCCTTACGGGGGTTGGCTGCTTCTCGCGTGCCCAGCTGGACACGACGCTTCACGGGGACGGGTCGGCCGTCCCGCTGCAGGGGGTCCTGGTCGAGGATTGGCAGGCCGGCGGCCTCCGCGACGTAGCGGGTGACGGTCTTGTGGCTGCCGTTCTCGAGCCGCACACGCACGTACTCGGTCATCAGGACTCCTCGTCTGACTGGTTGGTGGTGGAGCGGTAGCTGAACATCTCTGCCGCGTAGAAAGTGGTGGCTGGGATCGCCTCGTTGCGGATCGCTGGGCGGGACACCTCGTGAGCCAGCGGCAGGCCGTCCTCGACGGGGCGCCAGTTCCGCAGCGCCTCACGGGCCTTCGCGGCACCCCACTGCGCCTCCCGGGCGGCGATGTCGGGGCGGTTGTTCCGCGACACCGACATCACCCACACGACCGGCCGTTGCACATTGACCGTGCGGACAGCGCGGGACGACCACTCGTCACCCTCGGCGCCGTACACGAACAGGTACTGGTCGGGGAGAGTCCCGTCAGGGACAGCGCCCAGGTAGACGGTGCGGCTGGGAATCTGCTCGGTGAGCCGGTCCGCAACGACCGCGGCGAGCGTGAGCCCGTTCACAGCACGTCTCCTGCGACCTTGGCGACGAAACGGGCGAACTTGGGCGCCTCGCGGTACAGGCCTCGGGTGATGTCCATGAACGCGGGAGTATCCTCGGTGCCGAAGGCGGCGATGAACGCCAGCGACCCCTGACCCTCGTTCTTGAACCCGACCTCGACCTCGACCTCGGTCCCCTTGACGTTGACCTCATACTCGACCGCACCGGGAAGCCCGGGCAGGCGGTAGTGGCCGGTGGCGTCCTTGACCATGTCCGCCTTGATGTGCTTCCCAGCCGTGTGAGCGGTAGGCATCAAGGCGGGGATCAGACGAGCCGGGGCCGTGGCAAGCCGCTGCGCCAACTCGTACACCTCTGAGGCGTCCCAATCAGGCATCGCGGCTCACCATCTCGCATTGCACCTGGCGGGACTTCTCGAACGTCTGCGGGACGACGAACCGGACATCGAACGTCAGGTCGTCCCGCGAGGTGACGACGAGGGTATGCCCGTCCGCGACAGCGAGCGGGTCACCCTGGTCGCCGTCGAGCTTGCGGGCGGGCAGCCTGATCGGGACCAGGCCCTTGGCCCACTGGGACTCCTGGGTGTCGGCGTCGGCTGCGTTCGGGTTCACCTTCGGCAGCTGGCACCGGCCCTTGTATACCAGCGTCGTCGTGGGCGGTGTCCACGTGCCGGTGTCGTCGTCCCAGGTGCCGCCACCGGACCCGGGCGCGTACACCTCGCAGGTGTCGAGCATCATCGACTCGGCCTGCGACCGCAGCAGCGGCAGGGTGGAGGAGATGACGCTACCGAGGGTCACGACGGCCCCTGGACGATGTTGTAACGGGAGCCGACGAGCTGCACCGACACCAGCCCCCCGCTGCACCGGAACGGGCGCAGCGCGGCCCGGTCGGCCTTCGACAGCCACGGCGACCCCGACGACGCCTCCTGCGTGAACAGGACCGACGCGTCGTCCGCGGACACCTGCTGCACCCCGGGCGTGGCGGTCGACACGAACAGCCGACCCACCATCTCCGCGACCGTCCACTTGACCGCGTCCGGCACCGGGTCGGGCGCCGGGTCGCAGCCCAGGTAGGACAGCACCAGCGACTCGGCCCGGGCCAGCAGCGCGTCGACCCGACCCTCCTCCGCCGTCGTCAGGTCACGGCCCAGCCACGACTCGACATCAGCCTGCGTTGCCAGCGGCATGACCCCTCCTACAACGGACGGCGGGACAGGGACGGTTGAGGGCCGGCCATTGACGACCGGCCCTCAACCGGCGAGGGTCAGGAACCCGACTCGGTGTCCGGGGTGATCGCGGCGACGCCGTAGGTCTGCGCGCCGGTCTCCGGGGTGACCGGGTTGCCCAGGACGTAGGCGAACCGGGCCTTGAACCGCAGCGCGACCATGTCCCGCTCGGCCAGGTTGATCTGGTTCTGGCCCGAGCCAAGGGTGGCCTGGTCGAGGAACTTGACCGTGATGTCCTGCCGGACGCCGATGCGGACGGTCGCGCTGTCCACGACGAACGCGGTGGCGGACGCCGGCGCCCAGGCGCCGTTCCGGTTCCAGTAGGTGTCGAAGCCCGACACGCTGGTCCCGGTCAGGATCGGGGTCCCGTCCGTGGCGCGCAGGTTGGCGAACTGGTACATCAGGCCCCGCTTGGAGACCAGCGTCTCCGGGTCGAAGCCGTCGTCGGCCAGCGCACCCGCAGCCTGCAGGATGCTGCCGTAGATGTCGTCCGCGGAAGCGGCCCCGTCCTGCACCTGGAACAGGTTGCCGGCGCTCGTGGCGGCCGACAGCAGGTCCGGGCTGGTCCAGGTGACCGGCTTGTCGTTGCCGAAGAACACGGCCTCGTCGAGCTTCTTCCCGATCGCCTGCCCGCCGAGGTCGGCGAGCTGGGCCAGGATGTCCTCGGTCGCGTCGTCGAGGGTGTTCTCGTGGATGGGCACGATCACCGCGACCTCCTCGGCGACCAGGGTCTTGTTGGCCCAGGTGGCCTGCGAGGTCGGCTTGACGCCCGTGTTGTCGGTGTCCGTGACCCAGTCGGCCTCGGGCAGGGTCGCCAGGACCGGCATGTTGCGGGTCTTGGTGCCCATGTTGACGGTCGGGAACGCCGCGAGGGCCGTGCTGCCCTGCGTGGCGGCCTTGATGACCTGCGGCCCGTACTCCTCGGCGATGAGGGACGCGACCTCGGCACGCGTGATGTCAGCCATGTTGGCTAACCCCTTTCTGGTTCACCCGCCGAGGTCTTTCCTCGCGGGGGTCTAGTGGTTGGCGCCGCGCATCGCCCGGAGGGCAGCAGCAGCGCGGGACCCGCCCTCATCCCGCTCCCCTGCGGAGCCGGACTTGAGGGACTTCGGTGTCGGCACGGGACGCTTGTTACTGTCCCGCCACTCGACGAGCTTCTGAGCGGTCGTCCGCATCGACGCCTCGTCGTCGCCGTGGACCGCTTCCTGCGGCACGCCGAACTCGGTGGCGATACGAACCCGCAGCGCGGTGCGCTCGGCCTCCTGGGCGCGGCGCTCGGCCTGCTGCAGCTGCTCCTGCAACCGCTGCTCGGCCGTCTTCTGCGACTCGACAACCTCGTCGTACTTGCTGGCCTTCGCCTTGAGGTCGTCGTAGTCGGCGAACTTGGAGCGCTCCCGCTCGAGGCGCTGCGCCAGGATGCGGTTGAACTCCTCCTGAGACGTGATCGGCTTGAACCCGTCGGTGTTGCTGTCGCCCGTCTTGCCAGCGGCGTCCTGGTCCTGCTGTGTGTTCTCGTTCTCTTCGGCCATCTCTGGCTCCTTGACTCGCCCGGTTGACCGTCCGGCGTCGACGTAAACCCCGCGAGGTCCGCGGGGTGGCTTCACTGGGCAGCGTCGGCCCCGTAAGTCCGCTTGATGTAGTCGTAGGCGCGCTCGTTGTCAGCTGCCTTCGCCTCGGCGCTGCGGTAGCGCCGGGACTGGCGGTACGCCTCCGGGGATACCCTCACGACGTTGTCGTCCCACACCGGGGACGCGGCGCAGTTGCAACGGTCGTGGGACCGGAACGTCACCGACGCCTCGGTGTAGACAGCGCCCCGGTCGATCAACATGCGGCAGAACCCGCACGAGTCGCCCACCCCGACCCGCCGCCAACCCCGCGCCTGCGGGTCACGCTGGGTGTTCTCGACGATGGTCAGCCGGTGCTGGTCTGCGACCGTCCGCTGCAGCCCGCCGTCGATCCGTGACAGCGCGGGCTGCGGGTCCGGCTCGTCGGTGAACAACGGCTCCAGGCCCCATCGAACCAGCGACTCCCACCGGCCCCGATCCGGCATCTCACGAGGCTGGGCGACGTACCGGCCACCAGCTCCGGCGCGCTCACGCAGCTCGTCGTACCAGTCGGCCGCCAGGGCTGCCGCTGCCGACCCGTACTCGTCACCGATGACCGGCAGTACCTCGAGCAGGATGTCCTCGACCTCACGCGGCGGCCGTCCCATCAGCGACTGCCACAGCGCGAACAGCTCGCGGCGGGCGAAGGTGGTCAAGTCGATCAGCGCCTGCCGCGCCTCGGCCGCGGTGGTCACTTCTCCTCGAGCCTGCGGGCCTCGTCCTCAGGCAGCCGCAGCGAGACAGGCATCGCCCCGGTGAACCGCAGCCCGGTCAACCCGAGGCGCTGCGCGGCGACGTCCGGGTCGACCCCGGCACGGATAGCGACACCCAAGGCGTCGAACTTCACCTTGAGCTGGGCGGCGTCCTCGCCAGCCGGGGTGACGGCGCCTGCTTCCTCGGGCGCGGGCGCGGGAGGCGTCCCTGCACCATCCCGCAGGGCGGCCAGGACGTCCCTGCCGGCGCTCCGGCGGAGGGCAGCTCGGACCTCCTGCACTCGCTGGTAGGTCCAACCGGGGACGTCGGTCAGCAGCTCCTCGATCGGCAGACCCGCCTGGGCCAACTTGACGATGCCGTCGACCACCTGGGCGAACGACCGCACCTCAGTCTCTCGCCAGACGACCTCAGCGGACTGGTCCACCTCGAAGCCATACAGGCTGCCGGCAAGCCGCAACACCTGCTCCCACGACTCCCCGAACGACTCGCGCTTGTGGTGCAGCTTCCGCTGGTGCGGCGCCTCGGCCATCGCCAGCGCCTCAGCGGAAAGGTTGATGATCGACCCGAACGACGACAGTGGGATCTGCGCGTCCATCGCGACGTGCGTGACCATCTCCTGCAGGATCGAGTTGTACGGCTCGACCGATGCCTGGGCGAAGTCACCGACCTTGACGAACTCGTCCTCGAACGCCATCAGCCTGGCCGCCGAGGCGTGGGCCAGTTCACCCGGCCCGGACGGCGCCCACCCGATGACGTACTTCTGCGGGAACGCCCCGAACCGGGACACCACCAGCCGGTCGAAGTTCACCGCGTTGATCGCCCGCTGCTGGTCGATCAGCGGCGCCACCTCACCGACAACCACGTCCTCGGCGTCACGGGCGTTCACGAACCGAACCACTGGGCAGTTGTCCGCGCCGTGGGGCAGCGGCGGCACCGGGTTACCGTCCTCGTCCTGAGCGATCACCGGGCGGATACGGCGAACCCGGTCCTCCTGTGAGCCGTCCGCCAGCCTCGACACGCTGCCGAGGTCGACGGCGTAGGCGTGCGTCTCGTCCAGCAGGATGCCCTTGCGGACCGGCTTCGAGCCGCTGCGGTCGATCCACGTCTCGAGCGCGTACTTCGGCCACAAGTCGAACGAGGGGTCCTCGTACACCGCGAACAGCTGCCGCGGGGTCCGCAGCCGCACCTCGTCGCCGAACGCCTCACCAGCCGCCGCACCCAGCAGAACCGCGTAGGAGGTCCCGTAGGACAGCGCGGGGCGGTGCGCCTCGGCCTGGCGGGCGTCCAGCCGCTGCGACTGCCACCACTCCCACACCGGCTCGTTCTCGGCGCTGTCAGGGGATCGGAAGCCGTGGACCGTCAGGTTCTGCGCGAACGCGTCAACCACGATCGTCAGGACGTTCTTGACCGCCATGCGGGCCAGGTCCTGCAGCTCCTCGCCGGCACCGTCCGGCACATCGGGGACACCCCGCTTGCCGCGCAGGTAGTCGTACACCCGGTCATGCTCGGCACGCTCGCGCTCGTGACGCTTCCACAGGTCGCGGACTACCTCAATAACCTCGTCGGGGTCGAGCACGCGGGTCACCCCCTCATCAGGCAAAGATGGTCCGACCTGCGGATGGCTTCTTGTTCGTCAAGGCCCCATAACGGGCGAGTACCGCCGACACCGCGGGCGCGATATTCACCTCGGGGTCACGGCGGTCCAACCCCCACGCCCCGGCCGTGCCGATCGGGCGCTTCTCGCACCCGAGCATCGCCCGATTCAGCTGGTCCTGGTTCGCGTGCCACACCCGGCCGTCACGGACCGCGTCGTACATGTCCCCGCACGCCCTGCCCATGTCACCGGCCGTCGTCGTCACCAGCCGCACCTTGCGGGCCTTCAACGCCGGGATCATCGACGCCGCCGGGGACTGCCCGTCGATCACCACCGGGATACGTCGCCCAGCCCACTCGACCAGCCAGTCCACCATCGTCGCCTCGTCGCCGAGGCTGTCGACGTTCACCAGCTCGACGTGCGTCTCATTCGGGGCGTCCTCGTCGACCCAGCACGCAGCCACGCTGATGACCCGGTCGTGGGACATGTCCACGCCCAGGGCGTTCGGCGCCGCCCGATCACCAGGCGGGTCATGACTGACACAGTTCGGCCAGTTCGGGAACGGGGTGGACAGGTTCAGCTCGTCCCACACGCCGAAGCCCTCACGGCGCATCGACTCGTGCGTCAGCTTCTTCCGCATCCGCACGATCGCCTCACGCGGCGTCCGGTTCGGATAAGACGGGTTCGCCTTGGCGATCTGCCGCCAGTCCTCCGCCGTCATCTCAGCCGGCGGCGGGGTCGGCTCAAACCCCGGGTCAGCCGAGAACTCGATGTAGCCGGTGTCCTGGTCCTCACCCGACAGCGCGTCCGCCCGCATCCGGGAGAACACCTCACCCGGGTCCGTCGGCTTCGGCGGGGTGCCCATGAACAACATCAGCGCCCCAGCCGGGTGCCGCGACTGGTTCGTCGCCGGCACCATGTCGTCGATCGCGTTCTCCGTGAGGATCTGCGCCTCGTCGAAGATCAGCACATCGACCTCGTCGAAACCACGGCCGAAACCGCGCTCGCGGGCACCGAACAGGATGCGGCTCCCGTTCTGGAACCGCACCTCCTCCTCGCCCGACCCGAGGACCACCTTGGCGATGTGCGGCCGGATGCGACGCCGCCGCGCCATCCCCTGCATCTTGTCAAACGTCTCACCAGCCGTCCGCAGCCGGTGCGCCGTCCAGATCACCGTAAGACCCGGATGCAACAGGCACAGCGCGAACACCATCGACCCGACCAGGAACGTCTTACCCACCTGGCGGGGGATCGACAGCGCCACGCCACCGATCGTCGCCGCGTACTTCCCGTCGGCGCGCTTCGACAAGATCAACCGACCCGCCGCGTCCTGCCACGGGTCGAACGAGATACCCAGGTCCCTGCAACGGTCCCGCACCGCCGGCCAACCCGTCGACACCGCCCCAGCCGGGGCGACAACGTGACGGGCTATCTCAGATAGCCGAGGCGTCGAACTCGTCGTCCGGGGTGACGTCATTCTCGGCTGCCTCCTGTTGCGCCGCCGCGTCGATCGCCTCAATCTCGCGGGCGATCTCGAGCAGGCGCCGGGTCAAGGCAGCCAGGTCACGCGGCGGGGTCTTCGGGTCCTCCACCGCCTTCGCGGTCCGTGCCCGCATCGCCACCAGCAGGTCACGCATGTTGCCCTGCTCGGCAGCCTGCGTGACCGTCCGAACCTCCTTGGCGGTCGGCGGCTTCTCATCCGGGGCAACAGCCCGCAGCGGGGCCTTCCGAGCTGCCACGTGCTGTCACCTCCCTGGTGGGGTTGGAAAATCGTGGTAGATAGACAAAGCCCT
>Ga0207873_1003508_pt1 | contig 11386 bp, 9 predicted proteins | sample BGWIniCompost_FD_187373 | JGI IMG/M metagenome (GOLD analysis project Ga0207873, IMG submission 187373) | Cellulose adapted compost microbial communities from Newby Island Compost Facility, Milpitas, CA, USA - BGW Initial Compost (SPAdes)... ... | reverse complement strand
GTGATCGGCTCGAGCATCGGCGCGGGCTGGATCGACCGCTACCGGCGCCGCATCGCGGTGCAGGAGGCGGCGCTGCGCGAGCAGGCCGAGGCGATCGACCGCGCCTACCGCCTGATCAGCCGCTACGTGCCCGCCCAGGTGGCGAGCCGGATCCTGGCCGGCGACGACACCGTCGAGCGCCTCGACCGCCGCAAGCTCACGATCTTCTTCTCCGACGTGGTGGACTTCTCGGAGCTCGCCGACCGCATCGAGGCCGAGGAGTTCGCGCGCCTGCTGAACGAGTACCTCTCCGAGATGACCGCGATCGCCGACGCGCACGGCGGCACGATCGACAAGTTCATGGGCGACGCGATCGTGGTGCTGTTCGGGGCTCCGGTGCGCAGCGACGACCGCGAGCAGGCGCTGGCCGCGGTGCGCATGGCGCTGGCGATGCAGGAGCGCATGGCGGAGCTGCGGGCGCGCTGGCTACAGGAGGGCATCGAGGAGCCGTTCCAGATCCGGATCGGGATCAACACCGGCGTGGCGAGCGTGGGCAACTTCGGCTCGCGCGGGCGCATGGACTACACCGCGGTGGGGCGCCAGGTGAACCTCGCCGCGCGCCTGCAGGCCGCCTGCGAGCCCGGCAAGGTCCTGATCAGCCACGCGACCTGGGCGCTGGTGAACGACGAGATCCCCTGCGTCCCGCGCGGCGCGATCCAAGTGAAGGGCCTGCACCACCCGGTGCGCGTGTACGAGGCGTGCGGGAAGAGCGGGTAGCGCGGGCGCCCGCCGGCGCGCTCGACGTGGACCGCGCCGAGGTCGTCGCCGCCGCGCGCGTGCTGCGCGTCGCACCGCGCTTGCTGCCACCGGCGCGCCCGGTCAGGTAGTCGCGCAGGGCCACCGCGTTGTTGTGCTGCTCGTCCTTTGCGCCGTAGACCAGCGTCACGCGCCCGCGGCGCGCGCGCTCGGCCAGCGCGGCCACCGCCTCCGCCTGCCGGTCGAGCTCCGCGAAGTAGCGCTTCCGGAACGCCTCCCAGCGCGCGGGATCGTGCCCGAACCACTGGCGCAGCCGCGTCGACGGGGCGAGCGCGCGCGCCCACTCGTCGACCCGGAGCTCCTCCTTGCGCACGCCGCGCGGCCAGATGCGGTCGATCAGCACGCGGTAGCCGTCGTCGCGTCCCGGCGGGTCGTAGGCGCGTCGGATCCGGACGTCCATCAGCCCTCCTCGCCGGTGAGCGCCGCGTCGCAGGCGCGGCAGCGCTCCGGCCCCTCCTCCGACCAGCCCGGGCGCGCGGCCGTCCAGCGCCCGCACGCAGGGCACTTGCGCACGCGGTCGTGGTCAGCGGCGAGCGACAGCTCGCCGAACCAGCCCTCGCGGCACCAGGCGCGGAAGCCGGGCATCAGCACCGTGCGGTGGAACTCGTTCTCCACCCAGCGGCCCACCGCCTCGCCGTCGCTCCAGGCGGTCACGAACCGGTAGCCGCGCTCGGACGGCTGCTCCCAGACCGTGGCGTGCAGGCAGCCCGGCACCGCCCGCACCTCGGCCAGCGTGCGCTCGAGGTGCTTTCGCAGCTCGGCGTCGCCGCTCTCGGTACAGCGGAACTCGGCGATCACGAACAGCGGCGTCATGCGCCCGACGCCTCGAGCAGCCGCAGCAGCGGCGTGCGGCGGCGCGCCACCAGATCCGCGAGCGTGTAGCGGTCGAGCACGGCGAGGAACGCCTCGAGCGCCTCGTCCAGCACGTGGCGCAGGCCGCACGCGGGCTCGATCACGCACGTCCCGTCCGGAGCGAAGCACTCCACGAGGTCGAGGCGGCCCTCGGTCGCGCGCAGCAGCTCGCCCACGCCGATCGTGTCGGCGGGCCGCGCGAGCCGCAAGCCGCCACGCCGGCCGCGCACCGTCTCCACGAAGCCGCGCCGGCCCAGCTCGTGCACGACCTTGGTGAGGTGCGCCTTCGAGATGCCGTAGCGGCGCGCGATCTCCTCGATCGTCACCAGCCGCTCGGGCGCGAGCGCCAGGTAGATCATCACGCGGAAGGAGTAGTCGCTGTAGAGGGTGAGCTGCACGGTGGTTCGCCTCGGCTGCCGTCTTGCCGCGTCGCCGTAAAGTTATATCATGACTGCATCTTTACGAGGAGGCTCCCGTGGCGACCGAGCACACGCTTCCCCGTCCCTTCCGCCCCCTCGAGCTCGATCCCGGCACGCTCTCGTTCTTCGAGCTGCCCGCGCTCGCCGGTGCGCTGCGCGAGGAGGACGAGTACCAGCGCTCGGGCGTGGCCGCCGTCACGGTCGCTCGTGACGGCCCGATGACATTGGTGCTCGTGGCGTTGCGCAAGGGCGCGCGCATGCGCGAGCACCGCGCGCCGAGCGCCGCGGGTGTCGTCGTGCTGACGGGCCGCGTGGCGTTCCTCTCCGATCGCGAGCCCGCGCGCCGCGAGCTGGGTCCCGGCGCGCTGGCCACCTTCGCGAGCGACGTGCCCCACGCCGTCGAGGCGCTCGAGGACGCCGCCTACCTGGTGATGATCGGCGGCCGCGAGCGGCCCGCCGCTGCACGCTCGTCGTGAGCCACGTGGGGCCGCGGCCGACGGTGCGTCACTCGATCCACTTCGTTTCCGACAGCGCGCCCGACCGGAGGTGAATCCGTGCTGGAGCGAGCCAAGTCGACGCCCGAGGGCGCGACGATCACCGACCTGCTGAGCGCCGACCACCGTCGCCTCGACGACCTGCTCGCCGACGCCAAGCAGGCGCTGCGCGCCGGCGAGCCGGCCCGCGCCGTCGAGCCCTTCACCGCCTTCCGCGAGGGGCTCGAGCGCCACATCGTCGTCGAGGAGGAGCAGCTCTTCCCGGTCTTCGAGGAGCTGACCGGCATCGTGAACGGCCCCACCGGCGTCATGCGCAGCGAGCACGCCGAGCTGCGCCGCCTGCTCGCCGAGATCGCCGACGGCATCGCGCGCGCCGCGCAGGACGCAGCCGCCGCGAGCACCGGCGCGGGCGACCCCAGCCACGGCCTCGCGCAGCCGCTCGCCTCGCTCACCGCCCTGCTCTTCGCGCACAACGGCAAGGAGGAGCGGATCCTCTACCCCGCGACCGACCGCGCGGCCGAAGCCGCCGGCCGGCTCGAGGCGCTGGTGGCGCAGATCGAGCTCTGAGCGCGCAGCACGCGGGCGGCCGTCGCCTCCGGCGCGCGCGTGCGCGGTGGAGGGCCGAGCCGGTGCACGGCGGTCGAAGAGGCGCCCTGTCGGGCCGCCTTGCGGTCCGCGTGCGCGAGCGCGCCCCGATCAGCGATCGTTCGGCACGCTGAAGCGCCCGTGCCGCGAGCCCTCGAGCAGGCGCACGAAGACATCGCCGCGCATGCGCACCACGTCCTCGTGGTCGCCGGCCTCGAAGCACACCTCGGGCAACTCGGCGATCGAATCGTCGTAGACGGTCGGGATCCGGTACGCCGACCCGAGCGGCGGCACCGCGCCGCGCTCGCAGTCCGGGAAGAGCGCGATCAGCTCGCGCTCGTTCGCCAGCTCGAGGTCGCGCTGCATCTCCTCGGAGAGCCGCTCGAGATCCACCCGGCGCGAGGCCGGCACGACCACCATCAGGTAGCCGAGCTCGTCCTCCACCACGACCGGCTTGGCCAGCCGATCGAGCGGAATCGACGCATTGCGCGCCGTCTCCGCGCTCGTCGACGAAGGCGGGTGCGGGATCACCTCGTAGTCGACGCCGTGCAGATCGAGATACCAGCGGAGTCGGGGAGCGATGGGCATGGGTCCTCCAGGCCGCCAGAAGAAGGGATGGGGAGGCGCGCCGTGCGCAGAGGAGCAGGACGAGCGGCGCAGGCGCCGGCGAGCCGGGGCCGAAGCGCGCCGGCGTCTTCGCCGAGTCTGCCGCGCCGGGGGGCGGCTTCAAGCGGGCGGACCGGCTCCGAGCCGCGCTACGCGCTCGCGGGCGGGTGGGGTCGGTGGAGCGGGAAGCGGGTGGCCACGTACTGCCGAGCGCTCTCGGGATCGAGCCGGCTCGTGCTCGGGCCCTGGCGGACGAAGAAGTCACCTTCCGGCTCTGACTGCCGGCCCTTCCACTTGAGGTAGACGGGCTCGGGGCTGCGCTGGCAGCTCACCACGCACACCCGCTTGCCGTCGATCACCTGGATCCTCGGGTCGATGCAGGTGGCCGCCCGGTCGCCGAGGCCGTTGCGCACGACCTGGGCGAGGTGGCGCATGAACTTGTCGTCGCTCTCGAGCCGGTCCGCCTCGATCCCGACGATCGTCTTGTCGTCCGCGACCCCGATCAGGAGGTCGCCGCCCTCCGTGTTCAGGAACGCCGCGATCGTCTTCAGCACCGCGTGGGTCACCACTTCGTCGTCCTTGCGGTTCTCCACGAGGTTCCAGCGCAGGGTCGACTTGAACTCCACCGTCTTCGACTCGCCGCCCCGGATCAACGCCTCGGCGCTGCGGCGCGAACGCAGATACTCGTCGAAGAGGAAGTTCTTCAGCGCTGCACCGAACGCGGGATCGTCTGTGATGCGCCGGTAGAACTCGAAGTTCGTGTCGACGATGTTCTGCACCACGCGCTCCACCTTGCGATCGAAGGCGAGCCGCACGTTGTCACGGGTGTTCGCGCGAGCCGCTGCATCGAGTGCCGCGTCAGCGCTGAGCTTCTCCATCATCTGGCCCAGCGTGACCTTGTGCTCGGGGCCGAGGTTCACACCAAACTGCTCGTTCAGCTCGGCAATGATCCGCGAGAGCGGCTCCATCTCCGCGGGCGTATCGCCGCGCGTGGTGGATTTGGTCGCCATCGGATCGAGCACGCCGGGCCTGCGCTCCAGCGTGATCCGCCCGCTGCTGGTCTGCTGGATCCGATAGGACTCCATGTCGATGTTCTGCTGCACCTCGCGCGGCAGCTCGACCCGGTCCGCCGGCAGCAGCCGGCGCAGATGGCGGGCGAAGACGTAGAGCTTCTCGAGGTCGGGATCGGCGAAGGTCAGGACCTGGGCGAGGAAGGCGTACAGCCGCACGTAGTCGGTGAGGTGGCCGCGGAAGTCGCGCTGCTCCTCCTCGCTGAGGGCGCGGAAGTGCTCCACCACCGGGCCGAGCGCCGCATGGATCCGGTCCTGGTTCACCTTGGGATCGAAGTAAATCCGCGCGAAGGCATCGACGTCCGCCTCGGTGTAGACGGGGAAGGACGCGAGTCGGTGCTGAGCTTCGTAGAGCAGGTTTGGGTCCGTCGCCTCCGAGAGCAGGGTCGTCTCGTAGTAGGGTGCGAACGCCGCCCGGATCTCCTCCGCCTCGTTGGCGAAGTCGAGCACCATGGTGGAGTTCTTCTCCGGGTGCGTGCGGTTCAGGCGCGAGAGCGTCTGCACGGCGTTGACTCCGCCCAGCTTCTTGTCGACGTACATCGTGTGCAGGAGCGGCTGGTCGAAGCCGGTCTGGAACTTGTTGGCCACGATGAGGAAGCGGTATTCGGGACGCTCGAAGACCTTCGCGGTCTGCCCCTCCGAGAAGCCGTTCATGCTGGACTCGGTGTAGGACTTCGCGCCGTCCTGAACCGTCCCCGAGAAGGCCACCAGCGCTTTGAAGGGGTAGCCGCGCTCGGCCAGGTAGGCGTCGATCGCGAGCTTGTAGCGCACCGCGTGCAGCCGCGAGCGCGTGACGATCATGGCCTTCGCCTTCCCGCCGATCTCGCCCTGCACCTGGGCCGCGAAGTGCTCGACCATGATCCGCACCTTCTCGCGGATCGCCTGCGGGTGCAGCTCGACGAACGACTTGAGCAGGTAGGCGGCCTTCTTCTTGTCGTAGTGGGGATCCTCCTCGATCGTCTTGAGCAGCCGCCAGTACGCCTTGTACGTCGTGTAGCTGGCGAGCACGTCGAGGATGAATCCCTCCTCGATCGCCTGGCGCATGCTGTAGAGGTGGAAGGGTGCAAACGTCCCGTCCGGCCGCTGGGAACCGAACAGCTCCAGCGTCTTCGGCTTGGGCGTGGCCGTGAACGCGAAGGTGGAGACGTTCGGCAGTCGGCCGCGCTTCTGCATCGCGGCGAGCGCCGCGTTGTCCACCTCGTCTTCGGCCGGTTCCGCGGCGGCATCCTCCGCCTCCGCCTCCTCGAGCGATCCAGCACTCAGGACCTTCTTGAGGCTCTTCGTGGTCTCGCCCGACTGCGAGGAGTGGGCCTCGTCCACGATCAGCGCGAAGCGCCTGCCCGGCAGGGCCGCGATCTCGGTCTCGATCACCGGAAACTTCTGGATCGTGGTGACGATGATCGTCTTCCCGGACTCGAGCGCCTCCTTGAGCTGGCGGGAGGTGGTATCGATGTTCTCGACCACGCCGAGCGTCTGCTCGAGCTGGCGCATGGTGCGCTGGAGCTGGCGATCGAGGACGCGCCGGTCCGTGACGACGATGATCGAGTCGAAGACGCGCCGGTCGTTGGCGTCGTGCAGCGTGGCGAGCTGGTGGGCGAGCCAGCACAGCGTGAAGCTCTTGCCGCTGCCGGCGGAGTGCTGGATCAGGTAGCGCTGCCCCGGCCCGCGAGCGCGCGCGTCGGCCACGAGCTTGCGCACGCAGTCGAGCTGCTGGTAGCGCGGGAAGATCAGGAAGCGCTTGCCGGTCTTGCGCCCCTTCTCGTCCTCCTCCTCGATCTCCTGGATGAACTGGCGCACCAGGTCGAGGACGCTGTCGCGCGCCCAGATCCGCTCCCAGAGATAGGAAGTCGCGTATCCCGGGCGCGTGGGCGGCACCGGCGGGTTGCCTGCGCCCCCGAACTTACCCTGGTTGAAGGGCAGGAAGCGGGTCTTCGGCCCGGCGAGCCGCGTGGTCACGTAGACGAGGTCGGGGTCGACGGCGAAGTGCGCCAGGCAGCGCCCATGGGCGAGCAGCGGCTCGCGCGGGTCGCGGTCGGTCTTGTACTGGCGGATGGCATCCTCGACGTTCTGCCCGGTGAGCGGGTTCTTCAGCTCCGCCGTGAAGATCGGGATCCCGTTCAGAAAGAGCGCCAGGTCGAGGCAGTTCTGGTTCTGCGTGCTGTAGCGGAGCTGGCGAACGACGGAGAAGAGGTTCCCCTCGTAGAGGCGCCGGGTCTCTTCGTTGAGCCCGCTGGCCGGCCGGAAGTACGCCAGCCGGAAGCGGCAACCCGAGTCCTTGATCCCGTTGCGCAGCACGTCGAGCGCGCCGCGCCGGGCGATCTCTCCGGCCAGCCGCGCCAGGAAGCGCTCCTCGACCGAGGCGCCATGGTGCTGGGCGAGCCGATTCCACTCCTTGGGCTGGGTGGCCAGCACGAAATCGAGCACGTCGCGCGGGATCAGGCACAGCGTGCGGTCGTAGTCCTCCGGGCGGCGGCGGTGGTAGCCGCCCGGAGGAGTCTCGCCGAACTCGGGCGTTGCCTCGCGCACGGCCGGCGCGTCGCCGTTCGGCGCCGCGTCCGGCCCGCCGCGCAGCAGCGCGCGCTCGATGGCCTCCTCGAAGCTGCGTTCGGAGATGACGGGGCTCATGGACGCTCGGTGCCCTCGCTCAGGCGCGCGAGGTATCCGTCGTACACGAACAGCCGATTGCGCCGCCTTCCGGTCAGCTCGCGCGCAATGCCCAGCTCGACGAGCAGCTCCATGGCCGACGACGCCGCCGGGAACGAAAGTCCGGTCTTCTCGCAGATCGCGGGAAGCGAGAGGATCGGGCGCTCCTTCAGCGCCTCGTGCACGCGCAGCGCCGAGCCGGCCCTCCGACCGCACGGCTCGATCTTGCGTCGATCCTCCTGGAACATCGCGACCAGCCCTTCCGCGCTCGCCACCGCGCCCTCCGCCGTCTCGCGCACGCCCTCGAGGAAGAAGGTCAGCCACGCCTCCCAGTCGCCCTCGCGACGCACGCGATCGAGCAGCTCGTAGTAGGTGCTCCGATGCTTCTTGAAGTAGAGACTCAGGTAGAGGAGCGGCTCGCGCAACACGCCGGCGTGGCAGAGCAGGAGGGTGATCAGCAGGCGGCCGACGCGGCCGTTGCCATCGAGGAACGGGTGGATCGTCTCGAACTGGACGTGGGCCAGGCCGGCCCGCACGAGCACCGGGAGCCCGTCTCCCTCCGCGTGCAGGAAGCGCTCGAGGGCGGCCATGCAGCCCTCCACCGCCGTGTGCGGAGGCGGAACGAACTGGGCGTTCCCTGCGCGCGTCCTCGGCCCGATCCAGACCTGCGCGCGACGAAACTCGCCCGGCTCCTTGTCGCTCCCGCGCCCGCGCGAGAGGAGCGCGGCGTGGATCTCGCGGATCAGGCGGTTCGAGAGCGGAAAGCCCTCGCGCAGGCGAGCGAGTCCGTGGTCCAGGGCGGCCACGTAGTTCGAGACCTCGACCACGTCGTCGAGCGGCGCACCCGGCGCCTCGTCCAGCTCGAAGAGGAGGAGATCCGAGAGGCTCGACTGGGTGCCCTCGATCTGGGACGAGAGCACGGCCTCCTTCCGCACGTAGGCGTAGAGGAAGAGCGCCTTGTCCGGCAGGAGCAGCGAGACCCCGTCGAGGCGCCCCACCGCGAGCGTCGCCGCCTCGAGCGCCCGCTGGAGATCCCCCTCGAAGACGAGCGGCGGCTCGGGCGGGAGGGGCGCCGGCACGAACGCCCGCACCCGCTCGCCGCCCACGGTGGTCACTTCCCAATGGCCCGTCTCGCCGCGTCGCATCGGGGGCGAGGGCTCCGGCTGGCTCAGCGAAGCTGAACAAGGCGAACCGTTGTTAAGGCTTCAAGCCCGAAGTCTTAACAACGAGCGCTGACCAGCGCAAGCCCCCCGTGGGGAAGGCCGCTCCCGCCGGACGGAGCGAGGCTCACGCGACGGCCGATCGTGCCGCCTCCTCGCGCACGTCGATCTTCCCCGTCACCGCGGCGGAGATGAGCGCGGTGCGGAACTCCTTCAGCCGCTCCATGCCCTCGCGGATCTTGGCGATGAGGGCGTCGATCTGTGCCGTCTCACGGTCCAGGAACGCGGCGATGGCGCGCTGCTCGTGAATCGGCGGGATCGGGTGCCTAACGTTCTTTACGAACGACTCGGGAACTCGCTTCTGACCGCCAGCCCCATACATCTCGGCTTTCCCAAGTCGACGAAATGCGTCCGCCAGAGTCAGATAGAACAGGTACTTACGCTCCAGCCCGCCGATCGCACGCAGCACGTGCAACTCGGTGGTCCCGAATCCAATGCCGTTGGCAAGACCAGTAGCTAATGCACCCTTGCCGTTCTCGAAGCACGGAGTGATCTTCGCAACAATAACGTCCCCGTCCGCAAAGTACGTATAACCAGAGCCAACGTCCGATAGTGGCTTGGTTCGGCTAAGATCTAGTCCGCCGAACTCACCGACAGCTTCCATCGGGACGAAAGACACCTCGCGATCTTGGGATAGCTTGCGCAGCTCGAGTGGCGATGGGTTCAACTCAGCGCCGAACTTGAGTCGCTTCACATCCCAATGCGCCGGAATCTTTCCCAGCCACTCGACGCCCGAGTCCTTCAGGGGGACGTTCGGGTCGAGGCCCTTGGTGACGGCGCGGGTGACAAGGGCGGTGCGCTTCTCCTGAAGCAGCTCGATCAGCTGCTCCTTCTTCGCCACTAGCGCATCGACCCGCGCCGTCTCCCGGTCGAGGAACGCGGCGATCGCGCGTTGCTCGGACTCAGGAGGCGCGCCAAAGCGGATCTTGCGGACAGCGTGCGACGACAAGTGTTTCACAGTCGTCGAGTAGGTCAGGTCGTTGATGACCTTGAGTGGAAGAGGAAGCAGGTAGGTGACGAAGCCTGCATTTGCACCCGAGCGCGGCCGCACGCAGCACATGCGCTGGTTCAATAGTGCCTTCGGGCCACGCCAGCGCGCTACGTTGAAGTCACCGTCCATGCCGATGATAACGTCGCCTGCCTCGATCCACGCCTCGTCGATCACAGGTCCGACATAATTCACTTCGGTCTCGGTCGAATTCAGGTCCCGAATTCGTACCAAAGGGACGCCTTCCCCTCGGACAAAGTACTCCGAGTCGAACGGGTAGCCGTTGATCAGCGACATGAATTCACCGATGCGCGCAACCGTCCAGTGAAACGGAATCTGCCCTAGCCACCACACGCCGGAGTCCTTATACGCCGGGTACCGCTTGAACCGCCGCAGCGGTTCCGCGCGCAGTGTGCGCATTGCTTCGCTCACGACGCCGCCTCCTGTGCCAGGCGATCCGGGCTCCAGATCTGCTCCGCGAGCTTCTGGTAGAGCGTCTGCCGCGCGTCGAGGTCGGACTTCCTGAACTCGACATGTGGGCGAAAAGGCAACCCGCTCTCAGCGATGAACCGCCTGAACCCCGGGTTGTGGTCGTAGGCGCTCTCGTGGAGACTCCGGGCGAGCAGGTTCTGCCCCGCGTAGTGCGCACGCTTCTCCGCGTATGGCAGATCGCCGTAGCTCGCATTGAAGCTCTTGGGCAGGAGCAGCAGGCCGCCGATGCGGTTGCGGTATTCCTGGAACTCGCTCGGATGACCGAACTCGTCCTTGTGCCGCTCCGGATGATCGGCCCAGATGTGCTCGATCTCGTAGCCCTTCCGGCCGCGCTGGGCATATTCGGCGTAACGCGACGCCTGGTCGGAGCGGGTTTCGATGTAGTCGATCATCCGCGCGAGCAGACGGTGGATCTGGCGGCCGTTCATCCCGTGCAGGCGGAAGGCGCTGTTGGACCCGAAGTCCGGCGCAATCTCCGGATCGAGCCGGTCCTTCAGCATCGCCGCGAGCTCGGCAGCGCTCTTGCCGCGCACGTCGCGCATCACGAGGAACATCGCGTATTGCATCGTCGAGTAGTCGATGGCGCGAAAGTTCCAGATGCGGCGGTGGATCAGGATGTCGAGATAGGTGGCGACCACGCGCACCTTGCGCAGGGCCGTCGCCTCGTCGTCTTCGACGCGCAGCGGCGCGAGCAGCACCGGGTATTGGAGCGTGAAGTTGTGCTGTGCGTTGAAGTACACGCACTCGAGCCCCGACGTCAGCGTCCCGGCCGCCCTGCGAAAGCGCTCATACCAGCAGGAATAGAAGGCGAAGTCACGCTCGATGAAGCGGGCGAATGCCTCGCTCGAAGTGAGCCCCAGCTCCTTCTCATGGTCGCGAACCCAGCGATGGAACTCCGTGCCGATCAGGTCGAAGTCCTGGGGTGCCGCGCCTCGTTTGCGCTCGCGGATGCTCTGAGCGTACTGGCTGCGCAGCCATGACTTGATGCAGTCCGCGCCTTCGTCCCTCCCCAGCTCGGAAAGCGCGCGCATGCGCTCTTTCCAGATCTGGTTCGCCCGCGTTCGCTCGTCCGTGTCGGTGATATTGGCGAGGAGATAGCCCTTCAGCATGTCCGCGGGCGTCAGCGATAGCCCGCGGTCGTTCATCGTTTCGAAAATCGTGTAGGCATCTTCGTCGGAATATGCGGTGATCTCGATGAAGTGGACGTTCTCGATCAGCCAGT
>Ga0207873_1003507_pt1 | contig 11395 bp, 11 predicted proteins | sample BGWIniCompost_FD_187373 | JGI IMG/M metagenome (GOLD analysis project Ga0207873, IMG submission 187373) | Cellulose adapted compost microbial communities from Newby Island Compost Facility, Milpitas, CA, USA - BGW Initial Compost (SPAdes)... ... | reverse complement strand
ACCGCGATAGGGGAGTACCGGAGCCAGGGGATCCTCCCCTGGGCGATGGTGAACTTCCTGGCGCTCCTCGGCTGGTCGCCGGACGACGATCGGGAGGTCATGAGCGTCGAAGAGCTGATCGAGCGCTTCTCCCTCGAGGGGATCAACAAGAAGAGCGCGATCTTCGACGTTCGGAAGCTCGAATGGTTGAACGGGCAGCACCTCAGTCTCGCGCCGGCGGAGCGGTTGGAGCCGATCGTTTCCGAGGAGCTCGTGCGCAACGGCATCGCGAACGCCGACGTGCTTCGGGAGCGGCGTGAGTGGTACCTCAAGCTGATCGATCTGCTCAAGGTCCGGGCCCGCGGCGTTGGCGACATCGTGCGTCAGGCCGTCCCGTACTTCGTGGAGCGCATCGAGTACGATGCCGAGGCCGTCCAGAAGCACTGGAAAGACCCGGCCGAAGTCCGGGCGCACCTGGCGGCGCTGCGCGAGCGATTCGCCACCGTCGATTCGTGGGACGAGACCACGCTCGAGGCTGCGCTGCGGGGGTTGGCCGACGAGCTCGGCATCGGCGCGGGGAAGCTGATCCACCCGCTCCGCGTGTCCGTGACCGGGATGGCCGTGTCCCCCGGGATCTTCGAGGTCCTCGTTGCCATGGGGCCCGAGCTCACCCTGCGTCGTCTGGATGCGGCGCTCGAGGCCCTCGACGCGCTCGCCCGTAAACCTTGACAGGTTCGGCGGACCGACCTAAACTGGCGCCAGGCCTCGGCCGAAGGACTCACAGTGAGGGGCGTGGGCCGGTCGATCGATGACGACACCGGCTGACACGCCCCGCTGTCGTTTCAACCACCTTCCGGCCCATGGCGGACCCGCCCATCAGGAGGCGAAGATGCCCGAGCCGCTGACCAAGCTCGAGCGCCGCATCCTCGACTACATCGTCGATTACCTCAGGCGCAACACCTACCAGCCGTCGATCCGCGAGATCGGTGGAAGGTTCAACATCAGGAGCACGAAGACGGTCTCGGAGCACCTGCAATCGCTCGCCGACAAGGGGTGGATCGAGCGCGATCCATCGAGGTCGCGGGGCGTGCGCCTGTTGGGATTGAACCTCTCCACGGAAACGGTCCCTATCCCGTACTATCCTAGCCTGTCCAGCCTGTCGAAGGCGGAGGCGGCCAAGGACTCGTTCGAGCTGGACCGCCGTCTGGCGACGGAGGCCGGTTCCTTCTTCCTGACCGTGGTGGACGGCGAGGGGATGCCGTCGGCGGGGATCCACCCCGGGGACATGCTCCTGGTGGAGCCGGTGACGGAGGACGAAGTCGAGGACGGGGACATCGTCGTCGCGAGGCTGGACGGGGAGTGCTCGCTCCAGCGCTACGTCGAGCGAGGCGGTGAGCGGGTCCTCGAGCCTGCCGACCCGGACTATCTGCCGATCCTCCTGCGTGAGCGCGACTGCGTCTTCGTCGGTCGTGTGGCGGCCATCTTCCGCCGGCTCCGCTTCGCGCAAGCGGCTGTGACCGCGGCCGCTGGTGAAGACGGGAGTGTCGCGAAGTAGAAATCCAACGTGAAGTGCGAATTCGCGCCGGCGCGTGCCGGGGACGACCTCTGGATGCAGAGGGCGATAGAGCAGGCGCGTGCCGCAGCCGCTGAAGAGGAGGTGCCCGTCGGCGCCGTGGTGGTCATCGGCGGCCGGCTGGTGGCCGAGGCTCGCAATCGCACCCGCACCTGGGACGATCCCACGGGGCATGCGGAGCTGGTCGCCGTGCGCCGGGCCGCGGAACGCGTGGGGCGGTGGGCGCTCCTCGACGCGACGGTCTACGTCACCCTCGAGCCGTGTGCGATGTGCGCGGGTGCGATGGTCCTGGCGCGCATCCGTCGGCTGGTCTACGCAGCATCGGACCCGAAAACCGGCATGTGCGGCTCGCTCGCCTGCATCGTCCAGGATCCGAGACTGAACCACCGTGTGGAGCTGACGCGGGGCGTGCTCGAGGAGGAAGCCGGGGAGCTGCTCCGTGCGTTCTTCCGGGCGCGGCGGTGATCTGCGTCCCTGGTGGATGGTGGCACTCGCGCCGACCCGCGGTCAGGGTCGCCCGGGCTCCGTGCTCCCGCGCACGAAGCGGCGCGCCACGGCCCTGGCGCTCGCACGTGCCTTGCAACGGCGGGTGGCAGGTCGGCAGCGTTGCACTGTCACGCCGGAGGAAGCGCCGTGTTCGGAGCTGTGGTCAATGCGGTCGGGTATGCAAGGAAGCCGAAAGCGACGTTCTTCATGATACACCCTGTCCGGGCGTTGAAGACCATGAAGTTCCGCCGCGAGGTGAAACATGCCTTCACCCCGCGCCGGATCGCGCTGGGGATCGGCGCCGCCGCGGTCGCGGTACCCCTCGGGTACTGGCTCGGCAGGAGACTGGGGTTATGAGAAGGCTCGGGATGGTCCTGGCCGTGCTGGGAGCGATCGCCCTCGGCCTCGAAGAAGCCGAGGCGCAGGTTTCGTTCGGTGCCCAGGCAAGTTATGCGGAGAATACGGATCTCGGCGTCGGGGCGCGCATCTACGTTGGGCTCCCGGTGCAGGGTGCAGAGTTCGTCGGATCCCTCGATCGTTTCTTCCCGAGACTCCACAACCGTGAATACTTCGAAGTCAACGCGAACGCGCTGTACTCCCTGCCGCTCGCCGGAATGACGGGTTTCCGTCCCTACGTCGGCGGCGGGCTGAACATCGCCCGCGGGTCGCTGGACGTTGACCTCCCCGAAGGGTTTGGCGACATCAGCACGTCGGACACCGAAATGGGCTTGAATCTGATCGGTGGCTTGGAGTTCGGATTCGGCCCCATCAAGCCGTTCGCCGAGCTGCGGGCGCAGATCGCCGGCGGCGAGCAGATCGTGCTCACTGGTGGGATCCGGCTGTAGCTGGCTCCGCAACCAACTCGGCAAGTCATTCGGAGGACGAAAAGTGCGGCCCGGCGCATGCGCCGGGCCGCAGCATTTTGCCCCCGTGTGACCGTGACGGCGCCGGGTGTCGCGGCTCAGTCGGCCGATGCCGTCACCGCCGTGACCGAGCCCTCCGCGGGCACCGCCGCCACCGCGACGTCCACCCGCTTCCCGAGGAAGCGTAGGGCGCCGTACAGGATCCCGATCCCGAGAATCAGCGAGATCACGGGACTCATCCCAAGAGCCGTGGGTACATCGCCCACGGCCATGGCCACCACGGCCACGAGGACCGCGTACGGCAGTTGGGTCCGCACGTGGTCGACGTGGTCGCACGCCGACGCCATGGAGCTCATCACGGTCGTGTCCGAGATCGGCGAGCAGTGGTCGCCGAAGATCGAGCCGGCCATGATCGAGCTGATCACGCCCAGCAGGATCGTGTACCCCTCGCCGCTCTCGAACCCGACGCCCGCGCCCATCGCCACGGCCAGCGGCACGACTACGGGGAAGAGGATGGCCATCGTGCCCCAGGACGTGCCCGTGGCAAAGGAGATCAGTGCACCCACCACGAACACGATCACGGGGAGCAGGTGCATGGGGAGCGAGTCCTTCAGCACCGATGAGAGGTAGGGCCCCGTCCCCATCGCCTCGGTCACGCCCCCGAGCGACCACGCGAGGATGAGGATGACGATGGCGAGCACCATGGACTTGAGCCCGCCGATCCACGCCTCGATCGCTTCCTGCGCCGAGAGGATGCGCTGGGCGATGCTGAGCACGATGGCGACGAACGAGCCCGCGAACGACGCCCAGATGAGCGAGGCGAACGGATCCGCGGCGCCGACGATCTCCCACAGCGTGTGGTCGCCCGGGCCGAGGTCTTTCGCCCCCGTGTGGAAGATGCCGCCGAGCGCGACGGCAATCACGGTGAAGACCGGGATCGCAGCGTTGTACCAACGGTGCTTCACGCCATCGGACGGCTCGAGGTCCCGGCTGGTCGTGTCCGCGGCGGGCATGGCCCCGGGCCGAATCACTCCCCCTCCGGACGCTGCGCGAACCTCGGCCTCCAGCATCGGCCCGAAGTCCCGTCTGGTCAGGACGACCATCAGGACGAAGATCAACGCCAGGATGGGGTAAAAGAGAAACGGGATCGAGTGGAGGAAGACCGCGAACGGGTTCTCGGCCCCGGCCAGCAGGTTCGCCTGAATGGCGGCATCGGTCGTCTGCGACGCCGCGCTCTTCAACGCATCGCCGATGAGCGTGATTTCGAAGCCGACCCATGTCGAGACGACGGCGATCGCCGCGACCGGCGCCGCCGTCGAGTCGACGATGTAGGCGAGCTTCTCCCGCGACACGTTCAGCCGGTCGGTCACGGGGCGCATGGTGTTGCCGACGATGAGCGTGTTGGCGTAGTCGTCGAAGAAGATCAGGATCCCGGCCAGCCACGCCAGGAACTGGCCGCGCCGGGGCGTGGTCGCCAGCCCGCGCAGCGCCTCGACCACCCCTCGCGTCCCGCCGTTGCGGTTCATCACGCCCACCATCCCGCCGAGCGCCATGCTGAACACGATGATCGAGATGTGATCGGAGTCCGCGAGGGCGCCGAGCACGAAGCGATCGATCGCGGTGAGCGTCGCGGAGACCGGGTTGTAATGGCTGAGCAGGAGGGCGCCGAGCCAGATCCCGGCGAAGAGGGAGAGGACGACTTCCCGGAACAGCAGAGCGAGAACGATGGCCGCCAGCGGCGGCAACAGGCTGAGCCAGCCGGGCTCGATGGGTACGGTCATGTACGCTCCCGTGAAACGGTGTCGATTCACGAAAAGCTAATGATTATGCGAGGGGGAGTAAAGTCGCACCGGCCGATTCCGGGCTCGGTTGACAGCGCCCGGCGGCGTGCGTAACCTTGCGGCCGATCCTTCCGGACACCTCTGATCCGATCCCGACCCATGGCAAAGCCCGAACGCCAGTTGCTGATGGACGAGAAGGCGGTCGAGCGTGCGTTGGCCCGCATGGCGCGCGAGATCGTCGAGAAGAACAACGGTACGCAGGGGCTTTCGCTGCTCGGCATCCACAGACGCGGCGTGCAGCTCGCCGAGCGTCTGGCCGCCGAGATCGAGCGCGCGGAGGGCGTGCGTCCCCCCGTCGGAACGCTGGACATTACGCTGTACCGCGACGATCTCATGGCGATCGGCCCGCGGCCCGTGGTCGGGGAGACGCGGCTGCCGCCGGGCGGGATCGACGATCGCACGCTCGTGATCGTCGACGACGTCGCCTACACGGGGCGCACGGCCCGCGCGGCGCTCGACGAGCTCGCCGACTTCGGCCGCCCCGCGCGGATCTACTACTGCGTCCTCATCGACAGGGGCGGCAGGGAGCTGCCGATCCAGCCGGACATCGTGGGTCGTACGGTGGAGGTCGAGCCCGGAGAAAGGGTCGACGTGTTGGTTCCCGAGCTGGACGGCCGCCTCGCCGTCGAGCTCGCGAGTTCGGAGGTGCGTGGGTGAGTGTGGCCAATCCCTATCTCGGCAAGGACCTGATCGGTCTCGAGCCGCTCACGGCGGAGCAGATCCGCGCGATCCTCGACACCGCGGAGCCCTTCAAGGAGATCAGCGAACGCCCGATCAAGAAGGTCCCGGTGCTGAGGGGCAAGACGATCGTCAACCTCTTCTTCGAGCCCTCGACCCGGACGCGCATCTCCTTCGAGTTCGCGGAGAAGCGCCTCAGCGCGGACACGGTGAACGTGGCGAGCGCCGGGTCGAGCGTGCAGAAGGGCGAGACGCTGGTCGACACGGCGCGGAACCTCGAGGCCATGCGGATCGACATGGTGGTGATCCGGCACTCGGCCTCGGGTGCTGCGCAGTTCCTTGCCGATCGTATCGCGTCGAACGTGATCAACGCCGGCGACGGGCGTCACGAGCACCCGACGCAGGCGCTCCTCGACATGCTCACGATCCGCGACCACTTCGGCCGGATCGAGGGGGTGAAGGTGTGCATCGTCGGGGACATTCTGCACTCGCGGGTCGCGCGCTCCAACATCTGGGGGCTGAAGAAGCTCGGCGCCGAGGTCGCCGTCTGCGGCCCGCGGACGCTGCTGCCGCCGGGCATCCACGAGTTCGGGGTGCACGTCTTCCGGCGGGTCGAGGAAGCGATCGAGTGGGCCGATGTGCTGAACGTGCTGCGGCTGCAGCTCGAGCGGATGCAGGCGGGGTTCATCCCCAGTCTACGTGAGTACAACCGGATCTTCGGGATCACACGAGAGCGCGTCGAACGGGCCCCCCGGGACCTCCTGATCCTGCACCCCGGGCCGATGAACCGCGGGGTGGAGATCGACAGCGACGTGGCGGACGGACCCCACTCGGTGATCCTGAACCAGGTGACGAACGGTGTGGCGGTGAGAATGGCGGTGCTCTATCTCCTGGCGGGCGGCGCGCCCGAGAAGGCGGAGGCGGCGAAGCAGGGAGGAGGCTCGGAATGAACCCGAGGCCGATCCTCCTCCGGGGAGGGCGGGTGATCGACCCGTCGCAGGGAATCGACGACGTTCGCGACGTGCTCCTCGCCGAGGGCGCCGTGGTCGGGATCGGCCGCGAGATCGCACCGCCCGAGGGAACCGAGGTCCTGGACGTGTCCGGTTTCGTCGTCGCGCCCGGGTTCATCGACCTCCACGTGCACCTGCGGGAGCCGGGCGGCGAGCACAAGGAGACGATCGCGACCGGGGCGCGCGCGGCGGCAGCCGGCGGCTTCGCGGCCGTTTGCGCCATGCCGAACACCGATCCGCCCATTGACGATCCGGCCTCCGTCGGTTTCGTGGCTGCGGAGGGCGCGCGTGTCGGGGCCGCGCGGGTCTACCCGGTAGGCGCCGTTTCCGTTGGGCTCGAGGGGAAGCGGCTCACGGAGATCGGCGAGATGGTCGACGCCGGCGCCGTCGCGATCACGGACGACGGCCGTCCCGTCTGGGACGCCGGGCTCATGCGACTGGCACTGGAGTACGCGCAGACGTTCGACATCCCCGTCGCGAGCCACTGCGAGGAGCTTGCCCTCTCCCGCGGGGGATCGATGAACGAGGGGATCGTGTCGGCCCGGCTCGGCCTCGTCGGCATCCCGAACGCGGCCGAAGACGTGATGATCGCCCGGGACCTGATGCTCGCGGAGCTGACCGGCGGACGTCTGCACGTCCAGCACGTGTCAACGCGGCGCGGCGTCGAGATGATTCGCGCCGCGAAGGAGCGGGGGATCGCGGTCACGGCCGAGGCGACGCCGCACCACTTCACGCTGACCGACGAGGCGGTCGACCAGTACCGGACCGATGCGAAGATGAACCCGCCGCTCCGCTCGGCGGAGGACCGGGACGCGGTGCGGCAAGGCGTGGCCGACGGCACGCTGGATGTGATCGCCACCGACCACGCGCCGCACCATTACGACGAGAAGGAGCAGGCGTTCGACGAGGCGCCGTTCGGGATCGTCGGCCTGGAGACGGCGATCGGTCTCACCGTGACCCAGCTCGTCGAGACCGGCGTGATCGACCTGCGCCGCATGGTCGAGAGGATGAGCTGCGCGCCGGCCCGGGCCTTCAACCTTCCGGGCGGAACCCTGCGGGTCGGTGCGCCGGCGGACGTGACGGTGTTCGACCCGGCCGAGGAGTGGGTGGTCGATCCGAACAGGTTCCTGTCGAAGAGCCGCAACACGCCTTTCGCCGGGTGGAAGCTGCGAGGACGGGCGGTCTACACCATCGTCGGCGGCCGCATCATCTGGAAGGGGAGGGGGTAATCGCGTGAGCGGAGTCGTCAAGGCAGCGCCCACGCCCCGGGCGTGGCTGGGGGACGCACCCTATCCATGGCCGCGCCTCGACGAGGTCGCCGAGGGGGACCGTCTCGTCGGCTGCTACTGCGTCACCGGCAAGCAGATCGGCGTGACGAAGAACGACAAGCCCTACCTCCGCCTCCAGCTCACGGACAGGAGCGGCGAGATCGAGGGCCGCGTCTGGGAGGACGCCGAGCGGATCCACGAGCTGGTGGCCGAGGGCGCCTTCGTCGGCGTACGCGGGCGGATCGAGTCGTTCCGGGGGCAGCGGCAGCTCAAGGTCGAGGAGATCGAGCCGCTAACCGTGAGCGGGGAGGACATGGAGCTCTTCCTCCCCCGAACGCCCCACGACCTCGAGCGTCTGGAGGCCGAGCTCGACGCGCTCATCGCTTCCGTCGAGGACGCCGGGCTGAACGTGCTCCTGCGTCGCCTCCTCGGCCGCGACACGGAGACCGGACGCCTGTTCCGGCGCGCGCCCGCCGCCAAGCGGAACCACCACGCCTACGTCGGCGGGCTCCTGGAGCACACCGTCTCCGTCGCGTGGGTGTGCAGCGCTCTTGCCCGTCACTACGGCGGCTCGATCGACCGCGACCTCCTCGTGGCCGGCGCGCTCCTCCACGACATCGGCAAGACGCGGGAGATCGCGGTCGCGGCCGGCTTTCCGTACACCGACGAAGGACACCTGCTCGGCCACATCGTCATCGGGATCCAGATGGTGGCCGACGCGGCGCGGGAGGTGTCCGAGCTCTCCGCCGATCGGGCGCTCCTCCTCCAGCACCTCGTCGCCAGCCATCAGGGGAAGTACGAGTGGCAGAGCCCCAGGATCCCGATGACGCTGGAGGCCCTGCTCCTCCACTACGTCGACGACCTGGACGCCAAGATGCACCAGGCCCTCGCCCTGGTCGCCGCTTCGGAGAAGGGTTGGACGGGGTACGACCCGTCGTTCGGCCGCGCGTTCCTGCGGCATCTGGACCGGGTGGCGGGCGCGGATGGAACCGGTGCGGGCGCGGTCGTCGCGGGCGAGGAGACCGGCGGGGGCCAAGCTGGCGCGGTCGAAGAGGCCGGTGCGGAAGCCGTGAGGCACGCTGGTATGGAGCAGGTCGGGCACGGCTCGGGGCCGCAGGGGGGCGACGACGCGGCCGAGGCGTCCGCCGGGCGGCGCGAGCGCTTCGCCTTCGGGCGCCTGGAGCCGCCCGCGCGGGTCGAGCCGGTTGAGGAGGCGCTCCAACGGGAAGAGGAGGCGCCGCAACGGGGGGAGGCGTCGCAACCGCCCACTGATGCGCCGCGCCCGGCCGAAGCCAGGAGCCACGTTCCTCGGCTGGGCGTCGATACGCTCGACCTCTTCGCGGATTGATCGAGCTGCCAAGGATGAAAGAAAGCCCGCCGTTCGGCGGGCTTTTCTTATCTTTGGATTGCCCCGGTGAGACGCGGCGATTACGGCTGGCCCCCGAGGGCAAGTACCTTCTTGGCCAGCTGCGACTTCTTGCGGGCCGCCTTGTTCGGATGGATCAACCGACGCGTAGCGTACCGATCGAGCATCGCCGCGGTCTCCCGGTACGCGGCCACCGCCTGCTCGGGGTCCGTCGCGGCCAGGACCTTCTTGATCGCGGTCTTCAGCCGCGACCGCTGCGCGCGGTTGTGAAGCCGCCGCTTCTCCGCCTGACGGATCCGCTTTTCCGCACTCCTCGAATTCGCCAACCGATCCTCCCCAGGTGACTCACGGGGTTCTGGTCAACCTACGAACGTAGCCTCTCAAGATAAAGCGGGGTGGTTCCGGTGTCAACTGCGCGCGGCGCGCGCTGTCGCGCCGCGCGCCCCTGCATCGCACCCGACCGCCGCCTACAACCGGCTCAGCACGTATTCGACGTTGATCTTGAGCAGCCAGTACGCGTTGTCGGACACGTGCTTGCCCGGCTGGGGACCGTGTTGGGCTTCCAGTTCTTGGAGGAAGGCCCCGAGCTGTCCGCGCGCGCTGTTGGTGTTCCCTCGCTCAAGCGAGCGCTCGGCGGCCTCGAGCTTCTCCCCGAGGCTGCGGCAGACCCCGGCGTTCGTGATCCAGCCGAGCTCTCCGCAGGCGCGGTCGAGGTCTGAGCGGATCACCGAGAGGCCAGAGCTCGGATTGTCGAGCGTTGCCGGGGAGCGGGCTGGCACCAGTGTGTGGACCTCCCTGCCGCCGATCGAGTTGAAGTAGGATCCCTGAATGTTCTCCAGTATTTCGACGACGGTGTCCGGCACGATCTCGAAGGATACCGGGAGCGATGCGATTTTGGCGCGACCGAACACCCACGCGCTCGCCGGTGCCGGTAGCCACGCAGAACGAACGATGAAGTCGCCGACCGATTGCCCGGGCTCGAGCCAGGCGGTGCGGAAGCTGAACTCGCACTCGGGTTGCCGCGCCGTGCGGCTCGCGGAGGCATTCCAACCCGGCGCGGGCTCGACGCTCAACGATGGATCACCGCCCGGGCAGGGGAGAAGAACGACGCCGATCGGCTGCTGGGTGCGTGGGCCGATCTCGTTGGTCAAGGCGTACCGATAGACGTATCCCGCCCCCGACGATTCAATGGCCACGGCCATGCGAGGCGAGATCTTGTCGCGCGGCTCGACCACCATGCGGTGGTGAACACCATCGATGTCGGTGAACTCGAGGATGAAGTCGCCGGAAACGGAATCGCGTTGCAGCGTCTGACCTGCCAGTGGCGATGCCGCCACACCAAGCACCGCTAGCCACAGGGCAAGTACCACTCGGAATGACATGGGCGCTTTCCTTAGCTTCCCAGGCGGATTCGGTAGTGCTCAGGCCAAGTTTCGAGCTGGCACGCGATGTTAACACCGTCGCGTGGGAGCCTTTCGCACATCTGTTCAAACGACGCGCGCTGTCGCGCCGCGCGCCCGTGGATCGCCGCCGACCGGCGGCTACATCCGGCTCAGCACGTATTCGACGTTGATCTTGAGCAGCCAGTACGCGTTGCCGGACACGTGCTTGCCCGGCTGAGGGCCGTGCTGGGCCTTGAGCTCGTGCAGGAACGCTTCGAGGTGCCGGCGGGCCCTCCACTTCGGCACCCAGAAGCGTGTGAGCACTTCGCTGGCGGCCTCGAGCTTCTCCCCGAGGCTGCGGCAGACCCCGGCGTTCGTGATCCAGCCGAGCTCTCCGCAGGCGCGGTCGAGGTCGGTGCGGATCAGCGAGAGGCCAGAGGTTGGGTTGTCGAGCGCCGCTGGGGAACGGGCAGGTACCAGTGTGCGGACGTGGCGGCCGCCGATCGAATTGAATGCGATCCTTTGTACACTCTTCAGCAGGTAGACAACGGTGTCGGGCACACTCCCTACTGACACCGGAAGCCCGGCGGGTGGCGCCGCGCCGAACACCCACGCATCGGCCGGTGCCGGTAGCCACGCAGAACGAACGATGAAGTCGCCGAGCGATTGCCCGGGCTCGAGCCAGGCCTTACCGAAATTGAACTCGCACTCGAACGGCGACACGCCGCCTACGCGGCCGTGCCAACCCGGAGCGGGCTCGACGCTCAATGACTGATCGTCGCGGGGGCAGGGGAGCAGAAAGACGCTGATCGGCTGCTTGGTATTTGGCCCGCTTTCGTTCGTCAACGCATACCGATAGACGTACGCCGCCCCCGACGATTCAATGGCCACGGCCATGCGCGGCGAGATCTTGTTACGCGGCTCGACCACCAGGCGATGATGAACGCCA
>Ga0207873_1003506_pt1 | contig 11399 bp, 11 predicted proteins | sample BGWIniCompost_FD_187373 | JGI IMG/M metagenome (GOLD analysis project Ga0207873, IMG submission 187373) | Cellulose adapted compost microbial communities from Newby Island Compost Facility, Milpitas, CA, USA - BGW Initial Compost (SPAdes)... ... | reverse complement strand
AGCTCAGCGGGATAATAAGCATCAGCCGCTTTTCCGCCCGCTCCTGTTGCTCGTAATTTCCGGCAAAGCGGTAGGTGACGCCCTTGGGGAGGGTAAGTTCACCCGAAGCCAGTTTCCGTTTCAGCAGCTCGCCGGCCTCGTGAACCACGTCCACTTCCGCTTTATCTCCCACCTTGTCAAAGATCACGTACCCCAGGAGGAATGTGTTTTCGCTCTGGATCATCTGCGCGCCTTTGGCATATTCGATATCCACCACATCCCCCAAGGGAATCTGTGCGCCGGTGGCAGTGGGAATGATAATCCGTTTCAACGCTTCCGGATCGTTCCGAAGCTCGCGCGGGTAACGCAAGCGGACCGGAAAGCGCTCGCGGTTTTCTACGGTGGTTGTTAGTGTCATTCCGCCCACTGCAGCGCCGATCACTTCCTGAAGCTCGGCCACGGTAATGCCATAACGCGCCATTTTACCGCGGTTCAGGTGGATTTCGATGTACGGGGCGCCCACGGCCCGATCGTAAAACACGGTGGAAGGCATGATGGAGGGCACCTCTTTCAACGCGGCCTCCAGGGCCTTTCCCGCTTCCTCGATCGATTCGAGATCCGGACCCGACACCTTCAGCCCCATGGGAGCCCGCATGCCGGTGGACAGCATCACCAGACGGGCTTCAATGGGCTGCAGTTTGGGCGCCGAAGTCAGCCCCGGCAGGTGCGAAACATTCACGATCTCCTGCCAAATGTCGTCCGCGTTCCTGATCTCCGGGCGCCAGCGGCGGAAGTATTTGCCCTTGCGGTCTTCAATCAGGCTATCGCGGGGAATGGGCCGGAATCCGTCCGAAACCGAATAGGTTCCACCCCCTTTCAGCAAGAATTCACCCGCCCGGTTCACTTTGAAGCGTTCGCGCCGGCCGTCCGCGTCCAGGTAATACTCCGGAATGTAATTGATCGTATTTTCAAACATCTGAACGGGCGCCGGATCCAGGGCCGAATTCACCCGACCCCATTTTCCCACGGTCAGCTCCACCTCGGGAATATGCTGAATGCGCCGGTCGAGTGTCTTGATGAGTTCCAGGTTTTTTTCGATGCCGGTATGCGGCATGCTGGTTGGCATCAAAAGAAACGATCCTTCGTTGAGACTGGGCATAAACTCTTCGCCCATTCCCGGAAACGTTTTGGTGGAACCTTTCCAGAAGACGGTTTCGCGGAACGATTTCCAGCCCGCTTTTTCCATGCCGTCCGCCAGGAAGCCGAAGCTCTTTTCAACCCCCATCCAGGCCAGTAGCCCAAGCAGGAGGGTGGCCATCGGAAGGATCATAAACTTCCAGCGGTTGGCAAGGGCCCATCGCAGGATCTGTTCGTAGTAAACCACCAGCAGCCACAAAGCGGCCAGGATCAACCCGATCGCCAACAATACAAACACCACATTCAACAGCGTACCCGTTTCCGTGCCAAGGGGCAGCCATTCCACCGAAAGGTAGTAGAGCGCGACCAGGAGGGCGATGCCAACGGTCAGGTAGCTCGCCAGCCGGTCGTCTTTCCAGCGCGGGGCAACTAAATTATTCAGCCCGATCAGCGAGAGTGCAAAGGCAAGGAACACGCCGGAATAAATCCAGAGCAGGATGCCAGCCAGCACCAGCAGATAATTCGCAATCCGGCGGGCTTTCGGTCCGGTTATCCGGATGGAAAACACGTAATAAGCCAAGGTGGGCAGTACGATCACCCCCAGCGCAAAGGCCGATACCATCGCGAAGGTTTTGGTATAGGCCAACGGGCCGAAGAGTTTCCCTTCGCGGGCTTCCATCAGGAAGACAGGCAGGAAACTGATGATGGTGGTCAGCATGGCGGTGGAAAGGGCGCCCGAAACTTCCGACACCGCCTTGGAGATCAGACCCGCCAAGGCTTTTCCGCGGCTTTCCCGGCCCCGGGCTTTTTCTTCGTCCATGTGCCGGATAATGCTTTCGATCAGCACAATGCCTACGTCCACCATCACGCCGATGGCGATGGCGATACCCGACAGGGCCACGATATTTGCCTCCACACCCATTTGCTTCATGATGATGAAGCTTGCCAGCACGCCGATGGGCAGAATGCTCGAAATGAGGATGGATGCGCGCAGATTGATGACCAGTACAATGACCACAATGATGCAGATCAAAATCTCATGCGCCAGCGCACTTTCAAGCGTTCCGATGGTTTCCTGAATCAGCCCCGAGCGATCGTAGAAGGGAACCACGGTGACTTTAGAGACGGTACCGTCCGCCAAGGTCTTCTGCGGAAGCCCCGCTTCCATTTCCCGGATCGAGGCCTTGACCTTGTTGATGACCTCCATGGGATTTGCTCCGTGACGGGCAACCACCACGCCTCCTACCGCCTCCACGCCTTCCTTATCGAGGCCGCCGCGCCGGGTGGAGGGGCCAATGGTTACAAAGGCGACGTCTTTGATCTTTACCGGGACCTGATCGCGCACGGTAATCACGGCATCCTCCAGGTCCTGAACACGCTTGAGGTAGCCCAATCCGCGCACCAGGTATTCGGCCTGGTTGATTTCAATGGTTTCCGCGCCGATATCGAGGTTGCTGTTCTGGATCGCGTCCATGACATCCATGATCGATACCCCGTAGGCACGCATGGCCTCGGGATTCACATCGACCTGATATTCCTTTACAAAGCCGCCGATGGACGCGACCTCGGCAACGCCTTCGGATGCGGCAAGGCTGTACCGGACGTAAAAATCCTGAATGGTCCGAAGCTCCGCGGGATCCCAGCCGCCCGCGGGTTTCCCGGTTTCCGGGTTCCGCCCTTCCAGGGTATACCAGAAGACCTGGCCCAGCGCCGTTGCATCCGGCCCCAGGGTGGGCGTCACACCGGCGGGCAGGGTGCCGGCAGGCAGGGAGTTCAGCTTTTCCAGAATGCGCGAACGACTCCAATAAAATTCGACGTCTTCCTCAAAAATGATGTAAAGGAATGACATGCCGAACATGGAGCTGCTGCGGATGGTCTGCACGCCCGGAATCCCCAGCAGGGCGGTCGTTAAAGGATACGTGATCTGTTCCTGAATGTCCTTGGGCGATCTTCCCATCCATTCGGTGGCCACGATCTGCTGATTTTCCCCCAGGTTGGGAATGGCGTCCACGGGTACGGGATCACCGGGCAGCGCGCCGCCGTGCCAGTTAAAGGGAGCCGTAGCCATCCCCCAGACCAGGACCACCGCCAGCAGCAAAAGGGTGATGAGCCGGTTATTCAGGAAATAGCGAATAACTGTATTAAGCATATTCAGACCGATTAAGCCGTCAGTTCGCCGAAGTCAACTCTTCTTGGATCTCTCCGCAGCGCAGCATGTCCGCCCCGTGGAAGGGATTGCTGATTTCTTTGCTGTGGCTGATCCAATAAGCGCCCTGGTCGCCGTTATACATCGAGCAGTAGATTTTATACAGGGGTTGATCGGTTCCGAACCGCTTTACGGTCGAATAGATGTCTTCACTCAGTGAAACCAGGTGTCTGCGCTGCAGGTCCATGTTGCCGGCATGGGCCGCGATCTGTTGCGCGTCCTCCCGGATACGGGAGGGAATGTCCGGCTCCTGGATTTCAGGGAGCACCGACAGAATGGCTTCCGCCGCGCGGGCTGCCTCTCTGGAGTCGTCGTTAGCCAGGGCGGAGGTCAATTCCTGATAGTGGGTATATAGCGCGGATAAACCGCTTTGCTTTTCTGTTGTGGGGTTGCACGCGGTAAAAACCGCAGCGGATAGGGCGATGATGCCAAAGATGAACTGTTTCATGATGTTTAAATTAAACTACTGGCGTTCAGTGGGTTTGCGTCCCAGGGCATGCTTGCATGCGGGGAACGGAATCAAACCGGCGATGCCTGTCGGCAAGGCAGTAATTCGTCTTAATCTGAATAAAAAACAGGGGAACTTCCCGAAACCGGACGGTTCCGACAAGACACACTTCGGGCTGGCAAGCCCGGAAACTAAGCTATCTTAGGCGGCTGCCAAATGGAGTGGAACCCTGCGGAATAACAGGGTTGAGTATAAACGGGATAAGAATTTTTGTCTTTTTTCTCAAAGACGTTATAGACATCTTCAACAACCGGATGAGCGCAGCAGGTCTGCGGGGTATGACAGGACCGGGCGTCGCAGTTTCCAGAACAGCCTGACTCGCCTTTGTGGGTTTTATGACCCTTGCAGCAATCCTTTGGGGAAGTTTCTTTGGACTGGTCATCCGCCGGCGGCGCGTTGTCCTGCTCGGCCGGCGATTCCTCCTGGGACTTTTTGCAACAGGACTTTTCCTTTTCGACGCTTTCCTTTTTGACGCTCTCCTTCTCCTGGCCGGCATGCATGGCGCAAGCGGAAACTTCGCCCGGAACCAAAAAGAAACCGAGTAGAAGGATACCAGCGAATATGTAAAGCGTTCTGCGCATCAATGTAAGCCGTTCGTATTCTGTGGAATACTTCGCATGCAAAAATAAACTTTTTTTATGAAACTTTGTCCCCATCCGGCAAAGTCAATCGTCATCAGGTCGAAAATCAAACAAAAAAAAGATGAAAGAGTTCGCATTAATTTTCAGATTAAAAGACATCGCCGACTTCAAACCCACCCCGGAACAAATGCAGGAACGGATGAATTGGCTGGCTGGGATTGCCTCTCAGAACAAATTGGCCGATAAAGGCAATACGCTGCTGCCTTTTGAAGGGAGCGCAAAAACCGTAAAACCCAATCGGGTGGTAACCGACGGCGCGTACACCGAAATCAAGGAATTTATCAGCGGCTACATTGTTGTGAAAGCGGAGTCCCTGGACGAAGCGGTCGAAATAGCCCAGGCCAACCCTATTTTCGATCAGGTAGGCGGAAGCGTGGAGGTCAGAGAAGTGTTACGGCGTGACTAGCCCCGAGTCAGATAAAGAACTGCTGCCGCATCTGTTTCGGCAGGAATACGCTAGAATGACGGCTGTACTATGCCGTCATTTTGGTTTGAAGCATATTGAGGTTGCCGAAGACATCGCAAGCGACACGTTTCTGAAGGCGTCCGAACACTGGGCTGTTCACGGGATTCCCGAAAATCCAGGCGCCTGGCTTTATGTGGTGGCAAAAAACAGAGCCAAGGACTACTTGAAACGGGTATGGCTCCATGAGACCAAAATCCGGGATCAACAGACGGATGTGGTTCAGCCCGAAGTTTCCTTTGAATTTAACCGTCAGCTTCTGTCCGATAGCCAGCTGGCCATGATCTTCGCTGTCTGCAATCCGGTCAATCCGGATGAAAGCCAGGTTTGCCTGGCGCTGCAGATTCTCTGCGGCTTCAGCCTGGAAGAAATCGCCAACGCCTTTCTGGCCAAACCCGAAACCATTAAAAAGCGCCTCTATCGGGCTCGGACCAACCTTCGCAGGGATAACTTCCCAATCCGTGAGTTAAGCGAAACCCAGGTAAAACAACGGTTGGACACGGTGCTCAGAACCCTGTACCTGCTTTTCAACGAAGGTTATTTCTCCAAAACCAGCGATAAACAGATCCGGATGGATCTCTGTTCGGAAGCTACCCGGCTCACTATGTTAATGACCGAAAATCCGCTCACCAATACGCCCCAAACCAATGCGTTACTGGCGCTGATGTGTTATCAAAGCTCGCGCCTGGGCGCCCGGACAAACGAGCGGGGCGAACCCGTGCTCTTTGAAGAGCAGGACAAAAGCCAATGGGACCAATCCCTGATTGACCGCGGAAATTACTATCTGGTTCAGGCGACCAACAGCGCGGTTGTTTCCAGGTATCATTTGGAAGCAGGCATCGCATACTGGCACACCACGCCAACTGATCAAAACAAGTGGCATCATATTCTGCAGCTCTATAATCAGCTTCTGATTATCGAATATTCGCCCATTGCCGCATTAAACCGGACTTTTGCCTTTGCCAAGGTTTACGGCAAGCAGGCGGCCCTGCCCGAAGCCGAGAAACTTAAGCTTGAAAACAGTAATTACTATCACGAATTGCTGGGATATCTGTATGCCGACACGGACTCCGAAAAAGCAGCGGACCATTACCGTGCAGCAATCAAACTAAGCCGATCGAAAGCGGAAAAGCAGGTACTGAGGAGGCGGATCAATGCATTGGAGCAGGGTGCCGTCCCGCGGGGACGTTGAGGTTGTTGCCATGTATTGCGGTACGATGCTGTATCTTTGAAAATGATTTTTGAGAAATACATCCGACGGCATGCCTGACCGTTCAACGCCTGTGAAAATGAAACAGGGTGAGTTCATCGCCTTGTCAGCCTCCATTATGACGCTGACCGCTCTGGCTATTGACATCATGCTTCCGGCATTTGCCGAGGTAAGGGAACATTTCAACCTGGATCCGCAATCAACCGACACGGCTAAGATTATTTCATTCTTCTTTCTGGGCCAGGTTGCCCAGATTATTTTCGGGACGCTTTCCGACCGGTTCGGGCGCCTGCCCATTTTGCGGGTGGGCTTTCCCCTCTATATCGGCGGAGGCATTGCCGCGGCGTTGGCTCCAGGGCTTTCCCTTATGTACTTCGCTCGCTTTGTGGCCGGCGTGGGCGCGTCGGCCGTGTTTATGACTACAATTGCCGGGGTCCGGGACCGTTTTGAGGGCGACAGGATGGCCCAGGTCATGTCGCTTATCATGACCATTTTCCTTTTTACGCCGGTGATAGCTCCCTTTTGGGGTCGGCCATTCTGCATTTTTTCTCGTGGCGAATGGTTTTTCTGGCGCCACCACTTTTTGGGGTGATCGTGTTTTTATGGTCTTTGCGCCTGCAGGAATCCTTACCCACAAGCAAGCGAAGCCCGTTGAATTTTTCAGCGATCGGCAAATCGCTGGGGATTGTATTGCGCAACCGGGTCTTTCTAAAATACACCCTCATCACCACGCTGCTTTTTACTACGCTCAGCTCGTATGTGGCCAGTTCTGAACATATTATTGGCGAGCTTTACGGCCGGCCGGAATTATTTTCCTGGATTTTCGCGGGAATGGGACTGTTTATGGCGTTATGCACGTATGCCAATTCCTATCTATCCGGAAGATTTGGAGCCAGACGGACCATCCGGGCCCTGCTGATTTTCTACACCCTGGTTGCAGCGCAACTGACCCTGATCACCTTGGCATTCGGGGACCCGCCCGATATGCTTCTGTTTTTTATTGGCGTGACTCTGATCATGGCACTTAATCTGGCTATTGAGCCCAATAGCAGCGCGCTTGCGCTGGAGCCGCTCGGGGCGGTGGCCGGCATGGCTTCCGCGGTATATGGCACCATTTTTTTCGCCTTCGGGTCCACCGTGGGAGCCATCATCAGTGACTTGATGAGTATCCGGGTTCTGCCGCTGGTGATCAGTTATCTGGTGCTGGGGATATGCGCTTTGGTTTTGGCGCTCAGCGATCGGACAAAAACAGGGTCCTGATGTGGGAAAGTTCCCCTTGACGGGAACCATCCGGATAGACCGAAACCCGCCCCAGCATACCCGGGTCCACGTTTCCCGAGGCCGACTTTAGTCGCTCAATAGCAGGTCGATGATCTCTTCCGCGCCGGTGTCGGAGTGCTTCCACAGGTCTTCAAAAACGCGCGCGTTCTCCAACGATACGCCTTTGCCGCGGAGCTTCCGCCATGCGTCGTGGTAATCGACATTCAATGCCCGGAACGCGTCTTCGACCGGCGCGCGGACGAGTCGGTTCATAATCTGCAGATCCACGGGTGGATGCATCCATTCCATCACCACAAGGAAACCTGACAAGGCCAATACACCGAATGAGGCGGGTAAAAAGACGGCCTTTTTGAAGTGGATCCGCAGGGCTTTCCAGTTGAGTACAATGTGAAAGACGGCGCATGCCACAAAGAAAAGGCCCAGGATCTCGTGGACTACCTCAGTGTAGCCGTCAAACAGGTGGAACAGCATCAGCAGCCCGGTGATGCCTACGACAAGAAAGACCAGGCTGATAAAGGGGGTAATGTAATTTCTGCTTTGTTTCATATTCCTGAAAACTAGAAGTGGATCAGCGCAAAATTGGGTACACGGCCCCACCCCGGACGATAACAATTGTTAATAAATGGAGCGGCTGTGGTGGCGCGACGGTGGAGCGCGGCTGTGGTGGCGCGACGGTGGAGCGCGGTAACGGAAGCCGCCAGGGGAATTTGACTAAAGCTTCAGCGTCGGTTGCGGATCCTGCTCAGCGACACCGGAGTAATGCCCAGGTAGGAGGCGATGTAATGCTGCGGGACACGCTGCACAATGTGGGGATTGCGCATCATCAGTTCCTCGTAGCGTTGCTGAGGGGAGTTTCTGAGGTTAGCATAAAGTTGTTGTTGGGCCTGGGTCAATCTGCGGAACAGGTGTTCTTCGAGTTGTTTTTTTAGTTCGGGCGAAGTTTCCATCAGGGCTTGAAAGTCGTGTTGCGAGATGCTCTGCAAAATGGTGGGTTCCAGGCTTTCAATGCTGTATGCGCTCGGTTGGCCGGTCCGAAAGCTTTCGATGGAAGAGACCGCCTCTCCTTCGAAAAAAAACTGGGTGGTGATTTCTTTTCCGTCGTCATTGATCCAGGTCCGAAGGCAGCCTTTCTCGATAAAATACATGGTGCGCGACACTTGTCCTTCCTGCAGAAGGGTGGTTTTAGCCGAAACCTTCATCGGCTTGAACCAGGGTTTGAACAGGTCCCAAGGGGTAGGCTGCAATTTTTCTTGTTTCAACGCTCGGTGATCTTTGGAATCCGCAATAAATTTAGTCATCCGTTGGCAGTGACGCTGGAAAAAAAGAAAATTCCTATATTGCATATAATTTTCGTTGAGAGCACAACGAAACATTCAGGATAAAGACATCTGAGTCCTATAGTTATTAACCAATACCACGAATTCCCTCCGACCGGGACGCGTCTTGCTATAAGTCTGTCAGTTGTCCAATCCTTTTTTATTGGGGTTTAATACAGGAAATTATGGAAACAGATGGACTTTTCCGGGCGCTTTACAGCCTGGAAGATTTTCCTCCCTCGCTCGGCGCGGACACGGCGCGCGGCAGGGCATTCCGGAAGCGGGTGGATAAGCAGGTTCTTATCGAGTCGTTTTCAAGTGATCAGGTTCTGCTGGAAAAAGGCAAGCTGCAGAAAACCATGTATTTTCTCGATCAGGGTTTCGCCCGGGGATTCTGCCATGACGAAGATACGGGTGCGGAAGTGACGCTTTACCTATGGGATGAATTATCTTTTGTGGTGTCGCCTTATAGCTTTTACCATCAAAAGCCATCCCATATCGCGATCGAGGTCTGTGCCGGATCCAAGGTGATTTCGGCCACCTTTCAGGACATGCAGGCCGTCTTCGCGGAATTCCCCGAAGGGGAGATCATGACGCGCGCGGTGCCCATCCATTATCTGGAAATGCAGGAGTGGCGTAGCGGCATGACCGAAAGGATGTCCCCGGAGGCGCGGTACAAAACCCTGTTGAAACGGTTTCCGGGAGTTGGGAGGCATTTTAAGACTGAAGTCATTGCGTCTTATGTAAACCTTGCACGCGAAACCGTCAGCCGGCTGAGGAAGTTTCACGACTGACCACGCTCGACCTTTTTTATTGAAATCGCGAAATTTTGTGATCTGGGTCACACCGAAGTACAACGGACCCGCTTTAATTTTACAAGTGAAAGCGGGACTGCAATGGAGGCGACCTTTACCTTAAAATTACCAACCAGTAGATCATCCGATGAGGCGAGCGTGAATCCGCATGCTTACGCCATTCCTTACGCGGAGTCCGAACTCTTTGCGGGGCCGCAGGCATCCATCTTCATGCAGTCGCTGGAACGATACAATTATTGCATGGAGCTTTTCCTTTATGAGGTTAAAAAGCGGTTTACCCTGAAGACGGTGGTGGATAAGCCGGCCGTGGTATTCTGTTATGCGCTAAGCGGCCGCGTGCGCAGCCTGTATCAACGTTCGGAAAAGGTGCCCGACCTGCAAGCCGGGCTTTACGCAGGGTACCGCCTCCCGGCCGGGGAATACCGCTTACAGCTACCGCAGGGAACCCATGCCTTCTTCTACTTTGCCCTGGAGAAAGAATACCTGGCCAGTATCCTGCAGCATTTGCCGCATTTGTCTGGACTCCTCAATTTACCCGGCAGGGGTTCCTCTGATTATCAGCACCTTCCGTTATGCAGAATTGATTTTGGAATACGAAAGGTCATTAAGCGCATGCAGCATTGTTCTGCCGGAAATTATGATCTGGATCTTTCCCTGTTGAGCGGAGTGTGGGATTTGCTATCCATTTACGAGGCACAGCTTCAGGCAACAAAGAAATTTGCGGATAGAACCTCCGCCGAAATCGCGCGGGAAGTGCATGCGTTTATTCGGCAGCACTTTACGGAAACCGATCAAATTCAGCTTCGGCCGATTGCAGACCGCTTTCGCGTTGCAGAAAAGACCTTATCGCGATCTTTCAAAAATGTCTTCGGTATTAGTGTTCATCAGCTGGTTATTGAACTCCGGATGGAACGGGCGCTGACTCTACTCAGGGAGTCGTCTTATCCCATCACCGAGGTTGCTGCCCGATGCGGATATCCCGATATCCATCGGTTCAGCCGGGCATTCAAACATTACTACCGGTGTAACCCAAGTCAGGCAAAAAACAGCAAAATTTGACAAAAACGGCCAAAAGTTGAGCTCAACGACATGAAAATTGTCCGTTTTTGCCATTTTTTCGACCTCCCCGATGCCCGACCTTTGTATAAAAGGAAAATGAAAGAATGAAAACGCTTCAGCAAAAATCGGGTAGCATCTTCAACAGGGTCTCGGTCAGAGAAGGGATTGCCGACGCGGCAGCCTATGTTTTTATCTTCCTTTTTCTTTATACCGCCTCTTCCAAATTAATGGATCTGGATACTTTCAGGACGGCACTTGGTAATTCCGTCTTACTCGAAGGAATCACCCCCCTTCTGGCATATGCAATACCACTTTTAGAAATAGGCGTGGCGGCGATGCTGATCATCCCCCGCACGCGGCAGGTTGGTATGCGGCTCTCCTGCATGCTGATGATTGTTTTTACGGTGTACCTCCTTTACATGGTTCTCTTTGCCCGGGTGAAAACCTGTCATTGCGGGGGTGTAGTCAGCAAGCTCTCCTGGGAAGAACATATCTGGTTTAACCTGGCTTTGATCGCTTTGGGTTTTACCGGATTGCGAATGAAAAAATTTCAATTAACCAATTTTTTAACCCTTAAATCAAAAAAATCATGAAAAAGATGATTTATGGACTGGCCATAGCGGCTATGGCGGTCGGCGTGAGTGCGTTTACAACTATTGAATCGTATCAAAATGAAAAAGGTGGACACCTTGTCGATTACATTTGGTTTCCCGTAACCGGATCAGAGCCTGATTGCGATCAAGCTACTCCTGATCTGACTCTTTACCCGGTAAGCATGTACGAA
>Ga0207873_1003504_pt1 | contig 11406 bp, 11 predicted proteins | sample BGWIniCompost_FD_187373 | JGI IMG/M metagenome (GOLD analysis project Ga0207873, IMG submission 187373) | Cellulose adapted compost microbial communities from Newby Island Compost Facility, Milpitas, CA, USA - BGW Initial Compost (SPAdes)... ... | reverse complement strand
GGCGGAAAGCGCCGAGCCGAAGGGTGAACCGGTCCGGATCGCCGTCCGCGCGTGCGTCGATCGCATCGAACCCCAGGAGCATCGCCGTTGCTGCCATCGTTGTCCGCGCCAGGGCTCGAAACCAGCTCATGAGGCGTGCGAAGCGGCAGCGTTACCGCGAAGCGGTGGAGCGCATCCGATCCGGTTCGTCTTCCGGACCGAACAGAGATATGCCTTCATGCGATGCGCCACGCTATTCCCGCGCCTCGCGCGACGTCCCGCGATCGGCGTGGTTCGGCATGCTTCTCTTCGCGGTTCGGCGGCGGTGTCGACGCCGGTGGAAGCGTAGGACGCGACAATGGGAAAGGACGCCACGGACAGTACCGGTGCGGGCTTCGGGAACGGGCGTGTCGGGAGGCGCCGCGATCGCGCTGATCCTTCGCGCATTGTTCGAGCCGCCTCCTTGCGGCGCTCACTGAGGCCGCGCGCTGATGCGGGCGGCGAGTTTGCTAGGGATGGCGCGGAACCTAGGGTCGGCTCGATTGCGTGTCAATCGGGGAATTCGCGCGGGAGGCTTGGAATCGAGCCAGCGCCGCATCGCGGCTGGGTATCGGCTTCGCTGTTGCGGCTCTTCTTTTCGGACAAGGCGCTCGCCGCCGCGATGACGGTCGCGCACAACGAATACGAACACGGCGAGAACGACTTGAGGCAAGTGCCGCATGAGCGCTTGCGCAGCGTCGTGCTCGACTGGCGCAATTACCAGAGCTCGCCGGTCGGCAACCGCTCCGATGCGAGAACGTCGCGATCGATAACCTGCGCGCGTCAATGATCGGTCCGGCAACGCGGTGCTGCTCATTGCCGGACAGTTCGATCCGGATGAGTTGCTTTTGCATCGTCGCCGGATCCTGGGCACCTTCCCGCCCGGAGCCGCCAGCGAGGAGCCGCCGCTCGTCGTCGCCGTGAAGGCGCCGCGTTCGTTCACCGACAGCGGGTCGCGCATCGACATCGGCTGAGCGCGAGCGGCGGCCGCGTGCCGTACGCTCTTGCGCCATCGTCGCGCAACGAGGCCTTATCCCTGAACGAACGATGTGTGCTCGTAGCGAGTTGAGCCGGCCGCCTCGAAACGCGTAAGCCTTCGTTCGGGCCAAGGTCTAACTCGGGTACTCCCCTAGCAGCCGAGCCATGTCCGCGGATGGTATAGATGCGTATGCACAACGTCCGTCGCACGGACGCAACGCAACGGAAGGAGAAAGTCTCATGCGCAAATGGGTTGCTTCGATTCTCGCGGCACTGGGGCTCGTCGGCGCCGGCTCGGCGACGGCGTACGCGGGGCCGTACGTAGGTGCGTCGTGGGGCGCGTGGTCGGTGGATGAGTCCGAGCTCGACGAGAACGACGATCTGTGGAAGGCGTACGGAGGTTGGCAAGGCGATCTGCTGGGCGTCGAAGCGACGTGGGTCGACTTCTCGCATGCCGGAAGCGGGACCGAATCCTTCGAGGCCGACGGTTGGGGCTTGAGCGCCGTCTTGTCCTTCCCTGTCGGTCGGACGACGTCGCTGTTCGCGAAGGCGGGACAGTTCTGGTGGGATTCTCGTACGGTCCTCGGAGGCGTGGCCAGCAGCCCCGACGGTAACGATCCATTCTATGGGGTAGGGCTCAAGTTCGGCGGGCCGATCGCCCTGCGCCTCGAGTGGGAGCGCTTCGACATCTCCGACATCGATGTCGACACGTACTCGATCGGGCTTCAAATAGGGTTCTGACAACCGCAGCCGGGGGGATTTCGTCGTTCCGTACGTGCGCCGCGAGCGCATCATCGCACGGTCGAAGCATCTGTTCGGGCAGACAAGTCCGTCTTTGCCAGGGAGAACCAGGCAATCAAGCCGCTGACCGCCGCGAGCACGGCACAAAGACCCGCCAGCACCCGGAACGTTTCGACATAACTGCGCGCGATGGCGTCGCCGACAACGGTAGCGAGCGCCGGCGGCGTAGCGGGCGGAGGCGCAAGCCCGGCGAGCCGTGCGGCGCCGGCGAGCAGCTGCTCGGCGAGCGCGGCCGGCACTCTCGCGTTTTCCATGCGATCGGCAAGGGTGTCGGCGAACACCCGAACGGCGAAGGCGGTGAGAACGGCGATCGCCAGGACGCCGCCGAGGCGCGCGGCCGTGTTGTTCACGGCGGAAGCGATGCCGCGTTCGGCGGCGGAGCTCATCACGACGGTCGTGAGCGGCGCCACGCTCACTGTCATGCCGATGCCGATGATGACGACGCCGGGCAGGAACTTTGCGAGCGAGGCGCCGATTCCCGGAACACCCAATGCGACGAAGCCACAAGCGGTGATCATCGGCCCGATCGTGAGGATCACCCGCGGATCGAACCTGCGGATCAGATCGCCCGCGAATGTCGAGCCGAACCCCATGATCGCGGCGAAGGGCAGGAATGCTGCGCCCGCTTGCGCGGCCGTATAGCCCTGAACCTGGATCAGATTGAACGGCAGGAAGTACAGCGCGCCGGTGAGTGCGAAGTAGAGGAGGAGCGTCATCAGGTTCGCGCCGGCAAACGTACGCGAGCGGAACAGTTCCAACGGCAGCATCGGGGCCTCGAAGTGCGATTCCCGCCAGAGAAACGCCCCGCCGAAGAGGAGGGCAAGCAGCAGTAACGTGACTTGTTGCGACGGCGTGGCGGGATTGACGAGGCCGAAGACGAGGAGACCGAGCGCGGCGGCGGTGAGGGCTCCGCCGAGGTAATCGAGCCGCCGTTCCGTCGCAGCGGGGCTAACCGGAACCCGCCACGCGGCAATCGCTACGGTCAGCAGGGCGAGCGGCGGCATCATCAGGAACACCGCGGGCCAACCCCATCGATCGACCAGCCAGCCTCCCAGCACGGGACCGATCGCGGTAGTGAGCGCGGAAGCGCCCGCCCAGGTGCCGATCGCGCGGCCGCGTTCGCGCGCACCGAAATGGGCGCTGATCAGCGCGAGGCTTGCCGGCACCAGGAGCGCGCCGCCGAGACCCTGCGCCAGCCGCGCGGCGAGCAGCAGCGGAAGCGACGGGGCCAGCGCACAGCCGAGCGCGGCGGCACCGAAGATGGCGGTGCCCAGCGTGAAGACGCGGCGCAGCCCGTAGCGATCGCCGAGCGCGCCGCCGATCAGCATGAATGCCACGAGCACCAGCAGGTAGGCGTTCACGACCCACTGTACGCCGGTCGACGTCGTCCCGAGGTCGGACTGGATGGCAGGGAGCGCCAGATTCACTACGGAGCCTTCGATGAATGCGAGACTCGATCCGAGAATCGAGGTCACGAGTACCCAGCGCCTCGCGCGGGCCGGACAGGGGTGCGGTCGTGCCTGCGCTCTGATCTGCGCCTGATCGCAGGGTTGTTGGGTTCCGTAGGCGAGGCTCATGCGGTCGCATGATAGCCTCTTCAGTCGTTGCTCGATGTCAGGACAGGAACCGAGGAGATCGAGTCAGGGAAGGCTGCTTGCGCGCGCCTGCTGCCGCATGCCCGCAAAGCGCACGCTCGTTTGCCGCCTTGCGGATCCCCCTCGAGCCGTTCGGGTTAGCCGGATGGAAGCGCGACCGCTTCACTCCCGCCGCACGATTCTCTCCTGAAACTCCCTCTCGAGCTCGTCGATGGAATCGAGAATCGCGCTGAAACGCTGACCGAACTCGGTCAGGCGATACTCGACGCGCGGCGGGATCTCCGGGTAGCTCTTTTTCTCGAGAATCTGGAAGCGCTGCAGCTTGCGCAGCCGCTCGTTGAGCACCTTGGCGGAAAGCCCGGGCACGGCGTGCTCCATGGCGCCCGGACGGTTCACGCCGCGGCGCACCAGCGCCAGCACCGTCAGCGACCACTTGCAGCCGACGATGTCTTCCACCATTCGCGCCACGCTCGGGCGCATGGGCGAAATTTTTTTCGCTTCGGTTTTCGCCAAGATGCACCGAAAAGTAAGTAAAGAACCGTTTTGTGCCCGCTGCCGCGCGTTGCGGCGCGCTGCTAGATTGCGCGCGTCATTTCAGCACACGCATCTGCAGGAGACAAACATGAAGCTACATCCATTGCTGTTCCTGACGGCCGTAGTCGCCGCCTCCGCCTACGCACAGGAGAGCACCATTCGTGCACCGGCGACACCCGGCGTGAGCCCGACGTTCGATATCGTCGAGAGCCGCGTGCGCGTCGAGGGCGGCGAGGTGGTGTTCTCGCAGCGGGTTGCCGGCACGGCCGGCACGGAGCACCCCGCGGCCAAGGGTCGGCTCGGCGGCGCGCTCGTCTATAGCTACGTCTGGCCGACCTCGCTCGACTCTTCCGCCGTCGGCTTCGACAAGCAGCAGGGGATTCTCGCACTCGCCGCGACGATTCACCCCGACTTCGACGACACGCCGCTCTACGACGAGAATCGCGACGGCGACAAGAAGAACGACGGTGCCCGCTGGCACAGCCACTGGGTGGTCCTGGTGCAGGACGAGCGCTGCGGCCCGGGCGGCATGAAAGTGCGCGACATTCCGAAGGGCGCAAAGCCGAAGCTTCCTGCGACCTGGCCGGGACTGCCCATTTTGATCGACAGTCCGGGCTATACGCCCGTGTTCGAAGGTCCCGCGGTGCAAGTGCGCCTGCCGCTGCGGGATATCGGCGCACCGAGCGACTTTCGCTTCGATGGTGTGACGTCGAGCCTGCAGGTCAACGCGAGCGTGCACGACCCGCTGCTCTGCATCAACCGGGTCTTCGACGTCGCGTCCGGCGATCTGAGCCTGCCGGGAAGCGTGTCGCACTAGCTTGCCGCACCAGCCGCGGCGTTGCCGGCGCCCTGAGCGGCCGCTCCCGGAAGCGGGAGCGGCCGCTTCTTGCGCGCCTTCCACGATACCGGAGCCGGTTCACAAGCTCGTAAATTCGATCTAGCGAAGCCGCTCGCACTCCCTTATCGTTCGACCCGGAACCGCCCGCGCGCCCTCGCTGCACGATCAATAACATGCCCCGCCCGCGGCTCTTCGCCTTCGGCCTGCTGGTCCTCGCCAATCTTTTCTGGGCCGGTAATTGGGTGCTCGGCCGCGCGTTGCGCGACGCCTTCGAGCCGATAGGGCTCAACTTCTGGCGCTGGACGATCGCGGCGGCGGTGCTCGCGCCGTTCGCGTGCCGCGGCGTGCTCGCCAGGCGCGCGCTCGTCCGCGGCCATGTGGGGATACTGTTGCTGCTCGCGCTCACCGGTGCCGCGCTCTACCAGAGCCTGGTGTACCTGGGCTTGAGCTCGACCACGGCGGTGAACGGCGTGCTGCTCAACTCCTCGACGCCGCTCTTCATCCTGCTCTGCTCTTGGATCATGGAGCGCGAGCGGCCGACGGCCCGCCAGGTAGCGGGTATGCTTATCTCGTTGTCCGGGATCCTGGTGATCGTCGCGCGCGGCGATCCCGGCAGCCTGCTGGCGCTCGAAGTGCATGCGGGCGACGCGTGGATCCTGCTCGCCATGCCGATCTGGGGCATCTACTCGGTGCTGCTCAAACGCTCGCCGCCGGGGCTCGGCGCCTTGGAGACGCTCTTCGTTATCGCGGCCGCAGGCGTCGTCATGCTGGCGCCGTTCTATCTCTGGGAAGCGCTACGCGCGCCGCCGGGTGTTCCTTCGCTCGAAGCCGTAGGCGGCATCCTTTATATCGGCATCGCCGCCTCGGTGATCGCGTTCTCGTTCTGGAATCGGGCGGTCGAGATCGTGGGCGCGAACGCAGCCGGCTTCACGCTGCACCTGCTCCCGGCGTTCGGCACCGTTCTCGCGATTCTCGCGCTCGGCGAATCCTTCGCCATCTTTCATGCCCTCGGCTTCACACTCATTTTCGTCGGCGTCGTGTTGGCAACCGCACGATCGCCGGGAGATCGCCGTAGCAGGCTTCGGGCGTGATCAACGCGCCCCCGTCGCGCGGGACCCGTACGCTAGCGAGCGTTAGATCAGTTTCACGAGCTCGTAGGCGACCGCGCCGATGATCCCCGCGGCCGGCACGGTGAACACCCAAGCGAAGACGATCCGCCGTGCCACGCGCCAGCGCACGGCGGCGGTGCGCTGCGCGGCGCCGACGCCCACGATCGCGCCTGTGATCGTGTGCGTGGTCGAGACCGGCACCCCGAGGCCGGTCGCGTAGAAGAGCGTCAGTGCGCCGCCGGTTTCCGCGCAGAAGCCCTGAATCGGTTTGAGGGTCGTGATGCGCGAGCCCATCGTGTGCACGATGCGCCATCCGCCCATGAGCGTGCCGAGCGCCATCGCGGCCTGGCACGTGACGACCACCCAGAACGGAACGTAAAACTCGTCGCCGAGCATGCCCTGCGAGTAAAGCAGCACGGCGATGATCCCCATCGTCTTCTGCGCGTCGTTGCCGCCGTGCCCGAGGGAATAGGCCGCGGCCGAGCCGAGCTGCAGGACGCGAAAGGTGCGGTCGATCGTGAACGGTGTGGCAGACCGCGTAATCCAGCGGGTCACGAGCACCAGGAACTGCGCGAGGACGAATCCGATGAGCGGCGAGAGCACGATGCCGGCGACGGTCGCCGCGATGCCGCTCCAGACCACCGCCGCCAGACCGCCCTTGGCCATGCCGGCGCCGACGAGCCCTCCGATGAGCGCGTGACTGCTGCTCGAAGGCAATCCGGCCCACCAGGTGATCAGGTTCCAGGCGATGGCGCCGACGAGCGCGCCGAAAATCACTGCGGCATCGACCACGCCGGCTTCGACGATGCCGACGCCGATCGTGCGCGCGACGTGCAGGCCGAAGACGGTGAAGGCGATGAAGTTGAAGAACGCCGCCCAGGCGACGGCGGTCTGCGGCCGCAGGACGCGCGTCGAGACGACGGTCGCGATCGAGTTCGCGGCGTCGTGCAGGCCGTTGAGGAAATCGAACGCGAGCGCGACGCCGATGAGACCGATCAGGAGCGGGAGCCCGAGGGCGCCTTCCATCCCTATGTGCGCCCCCGGGCGGAAGACGGTCGCGTCATACGTGCTTCGCGGTCACGGTCTGGATGGCGTTGGCGACGTCGTCGCAGCGATCGACCACCTTTTCGAGCAGCTCGTAGAGCTCCTTGCGGTCGATGTAGCCGAGGATGTCGATCCTGCCCGCGCGCAGCTCGGCGCGAAGGCGGGTCAATCCCGTGTCGAACCATTCGTCCGCCTCGCCCTCGATGTGGCCTACCTTGTCGCAAAGCGCGAAGATCGCGGCATGTTTTCGCGTGATCGCATCGAGCAGCGGAATCACTTCCTGCAGCACCGCCGCGCAGCGCACGACCGCGTCGGCCATGAAGCGCATCTCCTGCGGAAAATCGTTCACGCGGTAGCGCTGAATGCACTTCGCCAGGTCCTCGATGAGGTCCACGGTGTCGTCGAAATCGTTCGCGAGCGCGAGAATGTCCTCGCGGTCGATCGGCGCGTTGAACGTGCGGTTGGCCGCGATGAAGATCTTCTTCGCGACGTCGTCCGCCAGCCCCTCGACGGCGCGAATGGCTTCGACGCGCGCCGCGACCGCCGCGTCCCCGTGAATCAGCTGCTGCAGTTCCTGCGCCGCCTTGCCGAGCGCGGCCGCCTGTTCGCGAAAGAGCGCGGTGAAGTCCTCCTCGCGCGGCATGAAACGGCCGAAGAGATTGAGCGCCATAAGGGTCTCCCGGATCGCGGCTGCGAAGGATACAGGATCGGGCGCTTCTGTCAGCACCGGTCGCGCCCGGACGGCCCGGAAACGGGGCCGTTGGCCGGGCCTTCGCTCGGCCGGCGACGGCAGGCCCGGTCCGAACGCCGGGTGCGTCCTGCGGTCAGGCTGCGCCGGCCGTCGAAGCGGCTGCGGATCAAGTCCTGGTTGCCGGATCGGGCGAGCGCCGCGCCGCGCGCTCCTTATACCAGCGCACGGTCCGGTCGATGCCAACGGGGATGGGGGTGTGGGAGATTCCGAGCTCGCGCTCTGACCGCGTCGACTCGACCACGAACGGCTTGACGAATTCGTACATCATTTCGACGCTCGCGCGGGCCTCGGGCACGAACAGCCCCGCGAGGCGCATCATGAAGGGCGAGACCACGCGGAGGCGGCCTTCGATGCCGAGTGCGCGACAGGCTTCCGCGACCATCCGTTCCTGCGTCCACGCGGGGGCATGCGGCGCGAGCCAGACGCGGCCCAGTGCGGCGTCGTTCGCACCGAGCGCGGCCGCGGCGCGGCCGACATCCTCGATATAGGCGAAGGAGTGCGGCTGCACGGCCGATCCTTGTATCTGCGCTCCCTTTCCGGCGACCAACCTGCCGAAGACGCGTTCGCCGAGCGCCGAGCCGAGCACGCCGGGGCCGTAATAGTCGCTCGAACGCAGCGTCGTCGTGCGCACCTCGCCGCGCGATAAGGCGGCCGCCACTTCCTCGGCCATCTGCAGACGCAGCGCTCCCTTGCGGGAAACCGGCGCGAGCGGGGAGTCCTCGGCGATCGGTTTCGAGGAGTCGTACATGTACAGGTTCTCGATCGAGACGTAGCGCGCGTTCGCGGAACGTGCGGCGTTGAGCACCGCGGCCTGCAGGGGCGGGAACAGCCGCTCCCACAGATGATAGGGTGGGGCGAGCGCCTGATAGATCGTGCTCGCACCCTTCGCCGCGGCCAGCGCCTGCGCCGGATCCGCGGCGTTCGCTTTCACCATTTCGACATCCGCGGGCATCAGGTCGGGCCGCACGCCGCTGCGGTTGACGGCGCGCACGCGAAGCTGCTGCTCGCGCAAGGCGCGGGCGATCCAGCAGCCGACGGGGCCGGTACCGAAGATCACGTGCAGCGACGAGGCCACGGTTCGATCCCGATGTCCTGTGGCCCACAGGTTAGGGCGGCGTCGGCGTCGTGGCGATAGCGGCGGCCGGGCGAGGGGCCGGAGGCGACGCGTGCCGGAGCGCGCCGCGGCGGGAACGATCCGCCTCGATAGCGGGCAATCCGGCAGCCAAGCCGCCTCGTACCGGGCGGATTCGTTCCGCCAGGTTGCGCACAGGGGCAGGCTCGCTGCAGGCCGCAAACCCCCGACTCGGGTGCGTGGCGCGCCAACACCGCCCTTGCACTTGCATCGGATCGGCCGGCCGCGAACTCGCGCGGTTTCGGCCTGCCGAAGCGCTATGGGATCGAACGAAACAGGGAGGTGGGCATGCAGCTCGGTCTGATCGGTCTGGGACGCATGGGCGGCAACATGGCGCGGCGGTTGCGCCGGGCCGACATCGAGGTGGTCGCCTACGATCGGAACCGCGTAGCGACCGACGCGCTCGCTGCGGAGACCGGCCTTCAGGCCGCCGGATCGCTCGAAGCGCTTGTCTCGCGCCTGAGCGCTCCGCGCGCCGTGTGGCTGATGCTGCCGGCGGGCCGCGATACCGAGGAGCAGATCGAGCGGCTCGCGGCGCTCCTCACACGGGGTGACCTCATTGTCGACGGCGCGAATTCCCACTACCGCGACTCCATGCGCCGCGCGCAAGCGCTCGAAGCGCGCGGCCTCGAATTCGTCGATGCCGGTGTGTCCGGCGGCATATGGGGGCTCGCGAACGGCTACACGCTGATGCTCGGCGGCAAGCCCGAGGCGGTGCGGCGCCTCGAGCCGGCAGTCAAGGCGCTCGCGCCGGCCCCCGACCGCGGGTGGCTGCATTGCGGTTCGGCCGGGGCCGGGCACTACGTGAAGATGATCCACAACGGCATCGAGTACGGGATGATGCAGGCGTACGCCGAAGGGTTCGCGCTGCTCGAGGCGCGCAAGGACTTCGGCTTCGATCTCGCGGCGATCGCCGAGACGTGGCGGCACGGCAGCGTGGTGCGAAGCTGGCTGCTCGATCTGACGGCGGAGTTCCTCGCAAAGGACGCGCGGCTCGACGATGTGGCGCCTCATGTCGCCGAGTCGGGCGAGGGCCGCTGGACCGCACTCGAAGCGATCGAGCAGGGCGTGCCGGCGCCGGTGACGAGCCTCGCGCTCATGATGCGTCTTGCGAGCCAGGGCAGGTCCGATTACGCGAACCGGCTGCTCGCGATGATGCGCGCGGCTTTCGGCGGTCACCCGCTCGGGCCGTGAAGGAGTGCGACACGATTTGAGCCGGAAAGGCTGCCAAGGAAGGTGGAAATGCAAAGAGCGACCGGCATGGACGGCGCGCCCGCGGCGCGTGAGGGACCGGTGACGATGGCGACGGACGGCGAGCCGTGCGTCTTCGTCATTTTCGGCGTCACGGGGAATCTCGCGAGCACGCAGCTCCTGCCGGCGCTCTATGCGCTCGACGCGGCGGACCGGCTCCCGCCGGACTTGCGGCTGATCGCGTTTGCGCGGCGCGACTGGGACCGGGACGCCTGGCGGCGGCATGTCGAAGAGGTGGTGCGCGCCGGCGCTCCTCGGGTCTTCAACGCGGCGGCGGCCGCACGGTTCGCGCAGCGCTTCGATTACGTGCGCGGCGACCTGCACGATGCGGCGGCGTACTCGCGCCTGCGCGAGGCGATCGAGCGCGCCGCCGGGGACACCCGCGAGAACACGCTCTCCTACCTCGCCATCAAGCCCGGCGATTTCGACGACGTGATCGCGAAGCTCGCCGCGGCCGGCATCAGCCGCGGGCAGGGCCTTCACCGCATCGTGGTGGAGAAACCCTTCGGCGTCGATCTCGCGAGCGCCGAGCGCCTGAACGCGCTGCTGCACCGGCACTACGACGAGGCGCAGATCTATCGCATCGATCATTACCTCGGCAAGGAGACGGTGCAAAACCTGTTCGTTTTCCGCTTCGCGAACATGCTGGTCGAGCCGATCTGGAACCGCAACTACGTGGATCACGTGCAGATCACGGTGGCGGAAGCGGGCGGCATCGACGGACGCGCCGACTACTACGACGGCGCCGGGGCGCTGCGGGACATGGTGCAGAACCACCTCCTGCAGATGATGGCGGTGGTGGCAATGGAGCCGCCCGCGCGCTTCGAGGCCGAGGCGTTGCGCGACGAGAAAGTGAAGGTGCTGCGCTCGGTGCGCCCGCTCGCGCCCGAGGCCGTCGAGCGTGACGTCGTGCGCGCGCAGTACGCGGCCGGCGCGGCGAACGGCGAACGGCTCGCGGGCTACCGCGAAGAGCCGGGTGTCGCGCCCGGATCGACGACCGAGACCTTCGTGGCGGCGGCTTTTCACATCGACAACTGGCGCTGGCGCGGTGTGCCTTTCTGCCTGCGCACCGGCAAGCGCCTGGCGCAGAAGACCTCGCTCATCGCGCTGCGGCTGCGCCGCCCGCCGCAGCTCCTGTTCCGCGACGCCTGCGGTGCGCTCGAACCGAACTGGATCGTGCTCTCGATCCAGCCGGAGGAGGGGATGCACGTCGAGATCCATGCGAAGCAGCCGGGGCTCGCGCTCACCACCCGCACACGCCGGCTCGATGCGAGCTACCGCGCCGAGCCGGGCGCGGCGATCGAGGCGTACCAGCGGCTGCTGCTCGACGCGATCGACGGCGACCGCAGCCTGTT
>Ga0207873_1003503_pt1 | contig 11407 bp, 10 predicted proteins | sample BGWIniCompost_FD_187373 | JGI IMG/M metagenome (GOLD analysis project Ga0207873, IMG submission 187373) | Cellulose adapted compost microbial communities from Newby Island Compost Facility, Milpitas, CA, USA - BGW Initial Compost (SPAdes)... ... | reverse complement strand
TCCCGGGAGCGGAGCCTTCCCCGCAGCTTAGGGATGATGCAGAAGCTGCAGCGGTGGTCGCACCCCTCGGAGAGCTTCACGTAGGCGTAGTGCCTCGGGGTGAGCTTGACCTGGGGGGGGATGAGGTCCAAGAAGGGGTCCCGGGGCGCGGGAAGCACCTCCTGCACCGCCTCCAGAACCCTTTCCACCTCCCCCGGGCCCGTGATGGCGAGCACCTGGGGGTGGCGCTCCCGGATCTTCTCGGGGCGCGCCCCCAGGCAGCCCGTGACCACCACCTTGCCGTTTTCCTTAAGGGCCTCGCCGATGGCCTCGAGGCTCTCCTCCACCGCCTCGTTGATGAAGCCGCAGGTGTTGACGATGACGAGCTCCGCCTCCTCGTAGCTGGGGCTCGTCTCGTACCCCAGGGCCTTGAGCCGGGAAAGGATCTGCTCCGAGTCCACCAGGGCTTTGGGGCAGCCCAAGCTGACAAAACCGATCTTCGCCATACGCCTCCCGGGGGCTCGGCCCCAACAAACCCCAAGTATATCAGGGGTAGCGCCGGGTGACGGGGATGCCGGGCTCGCCCATGGGCCCGAGGTCCTTCCCCCCGAGGATGACCCGCACCGCCCCCGGGTTGCCCGAGCGCACCTCCACGGGGAGGTCAAAGACGAGCTCCGACCCCACCTCCGGGATCCCCTCGTAGAGGCGCTCCCCGCCCCGGGTGACCCTGAGCCAACTCCGCCCCTCCACCTTCAGGACGAGCTTGTCGGCGGGAGCCTCCTTGGATGCCTCTTCCTCAGGAGGCTTCTCGGGGGTGAGGGCGAGGCTTAGGCTCAGGTTCCGGTCCAGGAGGATCCTGCGCTCCAAGGGGACGTACCCGGGGCGTTCCAGGCGCAGGACCCGTTCTCCCCCTTCCAGGGGCGGGGTCTCCAGGGGCGTCTGTCCCAGATAGAACCCGTCCAGGTAAACCCGGGCCCCCGGGGGGTCGCTCTGGACCCGGAGGGTGTAGCGGCTAGGGGCCTCGGGCGGGGACGGCGGGGGAAGCTCCACCACCTTCTCCGGAGGCCTAGGCCAGAGGAAAAACCCCGCGTAGAAGAGGCCGCCGAGGAGGGCAAGGGCCAGGGCCCAAGGCCAAAGGGCCCGGCGGGGGCGGGGCGGGGCGGGGGGCGGGAGGGAGGGCGCGCTCGGGTAGAGGGCGAGGAGGGGCCCCGGGTCCAGGCCCAGAAGGAGGGCGTAGCGCCGGAGGTACCCCCGGGCCAGGGCCGGCTCGGGAAGCCGCTCAAAGCGGCACTCCTCCAAAGCCTCGAGGACCTCCGCCTTCAGGGCAAGCTGCCGCGCCGCCTCCCCCAGGGAAAGCCCCCGACGCTCCCGCGCCTCCCTCAGCTTCTCGCCGAGCTCGCACACACGCCTATTCTAGCCCCGCCAGGGCCAGGGCGACCTGGGCCGCAAGGCGGGCGTTCTCCAGGAGGAGCCTCTGGTTGACCCGGTCCGTCTCCCCCGAGGAGAGCTCCGAGAGCTTCCTCAAGAGGTAGGGGGTGAGGGCCTTCCCGAAGACCCCCTCCCGGGCCGCCATCCGGCCCGCCTCCTCCACCCAAAGGGCCACCTGCTCGTAAGGGAGCCCCTGGGACACCGGGTTCACCAGGAGCACCCCCCCAAGGCCCAAGGCCCGGGCCCGGCGGTAGACCCGGGCCGCCTCCAAAGGGGTGTCCACCCGGGCGGGGACGGGGAAAGGGGAGTCCGGGGAAAAGAAGGCAGGGAGGCAGTCCGTCCGGTAGCCCACCAGGCTCACCCCCAAAGTCTCCAGGCGCTCCAGGGTGGCCTTTAGGTCCAAGATGGCCTTGGGGCCGCTAGAGACCACCAGAACTGGGGTCCGGGCCAAGGCCCAAAGGTCGGCGCTCTCGTCATAGGGCTCGGGGTGTACCCCCCCGATCCCCCCGGTGGCGAAGACGGGGATGCCGTGAAGGTGGGCCAGGTGGACCGTGGCCGCCACCGTGGTCCCGGCGCTCTTTCCCTGGGCGAGGAGGGCCGCGAGGTTCCAAAGGCTCGCCTTCTCCGCCCCGCCCGCCGCCAAGGCCTCCATCTCCTCGCGCGGTAAGCCCACCCGCACCTCCCCCCGCACCAGGGCGATGGTCTTGGGGATGGCCCCCTCCTCCCGCACCGCCTCCTCCAGGGCCAGGGCCACCTCCAGGTTCAAGGGATAAGGCAGGCCGTGGGTCAGAACCGCGGACTCCAAAGCCACCCGGGCTTCGCGCATGGGGCCACTATACCTCGGGCCAGACCAGGACCTCTTCCCCCGCCTTCAGGCCGTGGAAGAGGAGGAGCTCCGGGGAGAGGCTGAGCACCACCCCGAGGCCCTCGGCGCCCTCCACGGGCAGGAGGACCTCCCGCTCCCCGGCCCGGACACAGACCCGGAAGACCCGGCCGAAGTGCTCCCGCCAGGCCTTAAGGAGGAGGATGTCCACCTGGGCCCCCTTCCCCCCTAAGGCCACCCGGAGCCTGGCGGTGCGGGGCACCCGGGGGGAGACCTCCACGAGCCAGAGGCGGGCGAGCTGCCCAAGCCCCTTGAGCACCCGGCCCAGGGGAAGCCCTGTGGCCGCCGCGAGGTCCAAGGGGCTCTTCCCCCCGGAGGCCGCCTGGAGCAGGGCAAAGGCCTCGGGCTCGAGGGTGGCCTGGGCCTCGAGGCCCGCCGCCGTGGGCCGCACCAGGTCAAAAGGCCCCACCTCCACCCCCTCCCCCAGGCGCCGGACCGCCTCCAGGAGGTAGGCCTCCAGCGGGCCCTCGAGGGTCCGCCTGGGCGCGGCCTCCCCCGGGAAGAAGCGGAAGCGCCCCTCCTTGAGGGCGAGGACGGCGAGGAGGGCCTCCGCCCCCTCCACTCCCCCATAGGCGGCGTGCACGGGGCGGCCCCGCTCCAAATAGACCTCCCCACCCTCCACCCGGAACGCCCCCGTCTTCCCCCCTTGGGCGAGGAGCTGGAGGAGGTCTATGGGGCCTAAGAGGCGGAAATCGCCCTCCACAGCGCCCCCAAGTAGCCCCGGCCGAAGAAGTGGACGTGGGCCAAGAGGTAGTAGACCTGGTAGCGGGGGAGGGCCCTTTCCACCTCTTCGGGGACGGGGTAAAGCTCCCCGTAGACCTCCCAGAACCTCCGGGGAAACCCCCCGAAAAGGCGCATCATGGCCAGGTCCACCCCCCTTTCCCCCACGAAGAAGGAGGGGTCCAGGAGCGCCGGCCCCTCCCGGGCGAAGTAGACGTTCCCGTGCCAAAGGTCCCCGTGGAGGGGCGCAGGGCCCTCGGCGGGAAGGGGCCTTTGGTAAAGGGCCTCCACCTTGGGGCCGAGGCCCTGAAGCCGGTCCCAGGTGGCCTCGAGGAGGGGAAGGACGCACCGCTCGTAGAAGAAGGCGGTCCACGCCCCGCCCTCCCGCCCAGGAAGGGGGAAGGTGCCGAGGAAGCCAGGCTCGGCGCGGTAGGCCGCCTCCCGCCTCCGGTGGAGGGCCGCAAGCATCCGGGCCAGGCCCTCCCAGTCCTCGGGGCCGGGCTCTAGGTACTCCAGGACCAGGCCCTCCTCCCCCACCCATTGGACCCGGGGCACCCGCACCCCGCGCTCGGCCAGGGCCTGAAGCCCCCGGGCCTCGGCCCGGAAGAGACCGGGCGGGGGGTCCTGGGCCGTTTTCACCACGAACCGCCCCACCCGCCACACCCGGGAGATGTCCCCCCCGTGGAGGGGGAGGGCCGGGCCTTCCGCCTTAAGCCCGGTCTTCCGAAGCAGGGCTAGGGGATCCATGCCGGTCCAAGAAGGCCCTCAAGGCCGCCTCCAGGGTCCAGTAGACCTCCCGGAAGTCCTCCAGATCCCCGTAGTAGGGGTCCTGGACCTCACCCCCGCCGAGCTCCTCCAGGACCAGGCGCACCTTGCCCCGGGCCTCGGGGAAGCGCCTCAGGACCTCCTCTAGGTTCTCCCGGTCCATGACCAAGATGTGGTCGTAGGTGAGGACATCCTCCCGGCTTAGCCTCCGGGCCACGTGGGGAAAGTAGGCCCCCTCCTCCTCCAAGACCCGCCTTGCCCGGGGGTCCATGGGCTCGCCCACGTGCCAGGCCCCGGTGCCCGCCGAGTCCACCTCAAAGCGGTCCTCGAGGCCCCGCTCCTTCAGGAGCTTGCGGAAGATGCCCTCGGCCATGGGGCTACGGCAGATATTCCCCAGGCAGACGAAAAGAACGCGCACGGGCCGGTCCATGCCCCCATGATACCTTTCCCTTCCGTTCGCCTTGACGGTGGGAGGACCTTCTTTGGGGCCCCTACCGTGGCGAAAGCCACGGTGGGGTACCTAGTAAGGCACCTCCGCCCCCACCTCCGTCCCCCGCCCCGGCACCGAGACCACCCAGAACCGCCCGCCCCGGGCCTCCACCCTCTCGCGCATCTGGGTGAGGCCAAACCCGCCCAGGCCCTGGGCCTCGGGAACGGCGAAGCCCCGGCCGTTGTCCCGCACGACGAGCCTCGCACCCCTTTCCCCCAAGGGCTCCAACACCACCTCCACCCGGGTGGGCCTGGCGTGCTTGGCGGCGTTGGTGAGGGCCTCCTGGAGGACCCGGAAGAGGACGAGCTCGCTCGCCTGGGAGAGGCCCACGCTTTGGGGAAGGGAAAGCTGGACCCTAAAGCCCGCCTGCTCGGCGAAGGCCTGGGCGTAGCGGCGTAAGGACTCTAGAAAACCGTAGCGCTCCAGGTCAATGGGCCTTAGGGCGAAGATGCTCCGCCGCACCTCGCGGATCTGGGCCCTAAGGGTTTCCCGCACCTCGGCGAGGGCCCCCAGGGCCGCCTCTTTGTCCTTCTCCAAAAGCCGCTCCACCAGGTCCAGCTTCAGGGCCATGAAGGCGAGGCTTTGGGCGAGGCCGTCGTGGATCTCCCGGGCAATGCGGGTGCGCTCCTCGTTGATGGCGAGTTCCTCCGCCTTCAGGTAGGCCTGGGCGTTCCGCACCGCCAGGGCCACCTGGGAGGCGAGGAAGGAGAGGAAGGGGATGCGCCGGGAAAGGTCCTCGCCCTTGAGGACAAGCACCCCCACGGGCTCCCGCGCCTTCAAGGGAAGGGCCAGGACCCCCTTTTCCACGAAAACCGGGCCCTGGAGCGCCGCCTTCCAGGCCCCCTCGGGGAGGAAGGGGTGGGAGGGAAGGGCAAGCCCCTGGACCACCCGGGCCAGGAGAAAGCCCTCCTCGTCCAAAAGGAGGACCCCACCCCCCTCGGCCCCCGCCCAGGCGCGGATCCGGTCCAAAAGCCCCTCCAGAAGCCGGTCCAGGTTGGCCTCGGCCTTCAGGGCCTGGTCCACCTCAAAGAGGGTGAGGAGGTCGCGGCTCCGGGCCACCACCGCCTGGAGCGCCCCCGCCACCTCGTGGGCCAGGACCTCCAGGAAGACCTGGCCCGTCCCGTCCCCGCAGGCCTCCAAGTGCCCCTTAAGCCCGGGCAGGGCCACCTGCCGGCCCCCGCACCCCTCCCCCGAGCGCACCCCCTCGGCCTCGAGGGCCACGGGGTAGCCCAGGGTCTCCTCCAGGCCCCGGGCGATGCGCAGCACCGCCTCCTCCAGGTTCTCGCTCGCCAAGGCCTCGCGGAAGACCCGCTCCGAGGCGAGGAGCCTCCGGTTCGCCTCCTCCAGGGCCCGCTCGGCCCGGGCCTTCTCCAGGACCTCCTGGGCGATCCACTCCAGGACCGCGTAGGTGACCAGGGGTCCCACGAGGCCGTAGAAGCCCAGACGGAGCCAGAAGAGGGCGCTGGTGTGGTCAAAGGGGGAAAGGGCGAGCTCAAAGGCCAGGACCACCAGGGCGATGGCGGGGGGCAGAAGCCTTTGGGCCAGGCGGACGAGGCGGTAGAGGCTATGCTCCGTCATCCTTTCTCCTCTGGGCGAAGCGGCTCTGGTGGAGGAGGCCCCGGAGCATCTGGACCTCCCCCAGGGTGAGGCCGGCCTTGTGGAAGATCCGCCGGAGGCGGCGCATGGCGTAGGGGAAGCGGCGCTCGTCGGTGAAGCCGATCTCCAGGATGTACCGCCCCAGGTCCTGGAAGAAGGCCTCGAGGGCCTCCACCGGGGCGGGCTCGCCCTCCTCCTTTAGGCCCACCCCCTTTCCCTGGCGCTTGAAGAGCTCATAGGCGAAGACCACCACCGCCTGGGCCAGGTTCAAGGAGGGCTGCTCCGGGGCCGTGGGGATGTAGCCGATGAGGTGGGCGAGCTCCAGCTCCTCGTTGGTGAGGCCGAAGGTCTCCCGCCCGAAGACCAAGGCCACCTCCCCCGGGAAGGCCGCCACCCGGTCCGCCACCTCCCAGGCCGGGGCGACGGGGGCGGGGTAGACCTCCCGGGGACGGCCCGTGGTGGCCACCACGAGCTGCGCCCCCCGAAGGGCCTCCAGGAGGCTCCCCGCCACCTGGGCCTTCTCCAGCACCTCCTCGGCGTGAACGGCGAGCCAGTAGGCCTCCTTGGCCCAGGGCGGACCCACCCGGGGCGGGGGGTTCACCACGTAAAGGCGGGAAAGCCCGAAGTTCCGCATGGCCCGGGCCACCGCCCCCAGGTTCATCGGCTCCTGGGGCTCCACCAGGACGATCCTCACCCGCTCCACGCAAGACCTCCTAAAGCCCGCCCTCCGGGGGTGTGAGGAGGGGGAGGGGAAGGGGCAAGGCGGGGCTTTCCTCCGGGGGCCTCTCCGACGGCACCTTGCCCTCGGGCACGTAGACCACCACCCCCTTTTCGCTCGGCAGGCCGGTCTCCAGGTCCACCCGCACGGGCACAAGCCCCGAAGGGGGGGGAAAGTCGCCCCCAGGGCGCCCCTTTAGGGCCTCGGCCACGAAGTCCCGCCAGATGGGGGGGTTGACCACGGAGCTACTGGGCTCCCTCCCCCCCATCCTGAGGGGCCGGTTGTCGTCCCGCCCCACCCAGACCACGGCGGAAAGCCCCCGGGTTACCCCGGCGAACCAAAGGTCCCGGGCCTCGTTGGTGGTGCCCGTCTTCCCCCCCACCACCCGTCCCGGGATCCTGGCCCCCTTGGCGAGGCCCCTCTCCCCCAGGTCGTAGACATACCCCTTGAGGAGGTCCCAGCCCTGGTAGGCCACCTCCGGGCTGAAGAGCCGGGTCCTGTGGGGGGCGGCCTGGTACAGGACCCGGCCCGCCTGGTCCTCCACCCGCAGGACCAGGAGGGGGGCCACCCGGTAGCCGCCGTTGACGAAGGCGGCGTAGGCCGCGGCCAGGTCCACAGGGGTAATGGAGGCCCCCCCGATGGCGATGGCGGGGACGGCGTAGCGCACCGCGAACCCCGCCTGGGCGAGCTTCGCCGCCACCCGGTCCAGGCCCACCGCCTGGGCGGTGTAGACGGCGGGGAGGTTGAGGGAAAGGTCCAGGGCGTAGCGCACCGTGATCTCCCGGTTCAGGAAAGTGCCGGAGAAGTTCTTAGGCCTCCAGACACCCCCTGGCTGGCTCGGGTCCTTAAACTCCATGGGCCGGTCGGGCACCAGGGTCACCTGGGTCCAGCCCGCCTCCAGGGCGGTGGCGTAGACGAAGGGCTTGACCGCGCTCCCCGGGTTTCTCAGGGCCCGGGTCGCCCGGTTGTACTCGTCGTTCTCCCGGCGCACCCCCCCCACCATGGCCAAGACCTCCCCCGTCTCCGGGTCCAGGCCCACGATGGCGAGGTCCGCCCCCTCGGGAAGCCGCGCCCTCTGGGCCGCCTTCTCCGCGGCCTCCTGCATCCTGGGGTCCAGGGTGGTGTAGACCCTAAGCCCCCCCTCCCCGTAGACCTTCTCCTTGCCGAAGCGCTCCTCCAGGAAGCGCCGGACCTCGAGGACGAAGTGGGGGGCGAGGCGGTAGTCCACGGAGCGGAGGATGCGGGCCTCCGGGTCCACCAGGCGGGCCTCCAGAAGGTTGCCCTCCTCGTCGTAGCGCACCTCCCAGCCCCGGGGCTTAAGCGGCTCCTTCCAGGCCCGCTCCGCCAGGGCCTCCGTGATCCACCCCTCCCGGACCATCTCGTTCAGGACCCGGCGCATGCGGCGGCGCACCCCCTCGAGGTCCTGATAGCGGGCGTTGGGCGCGGGGATGAGGCTCGCCAAATAGAGCCCCTCGGCAAGGGTCAAGGCCGCGGGGTCCTTGCCGAAGTAGGCCTCGGCGGCGGCGCGGATGCCCACGGCATTCCCCCCCCAGGGGACCACGTTGAGGTACATCTCCAGGATCTCCGCCTTGGTGTAGCGCCTCTCCAGCTCCAGGGCCAGGACCCACTCCTTCACCTTGCGCTCCAGGGTGCGGGCCTGGGCGAGCTCCTTGAGGAGGGTGTTCTTGATGACCTGGGTGGTGATGGTGCTCCCCCCCTGGAGGTCCCCGGTGAGCACCGCGTACAGGGCCCCGAGAAGGCGCACGGGATCCACGCCGTAGTGGCTGTAGAAACGCCGGTCCTCGGAGAAGACGATGGCGGCGAGGGCCGCGGGCGAAACCTCAAAGAGGCGGACCAGGCTCCGGTTGATGGCCCGCCCGTCCTCCACGCTGGCGAGGAGGGCGAGGATGGAGCCGTCCCGGGCGTAGAGGGTGGTGGTGGCGGTGAGCCTTAACCGCTCAAAGGCGGAGAGGTCGGGCAGGTCCCGGGTGTAGGCGTAGACCAAATACCCCAACGCCCCCGCCCCGCCCAAAACCGCCCCCAAAAGGCCCCAGAGGAGTAGCCGCGCAAGCCGCACGGCCACCAGTTTACCCAAACCCCTACGCCAGGCCCAAAAAGCGGTAGAGCTTCTCGCGGGTCAGGGGCTTCTCCATGGCCTGGACCCGGACGACCTCCGCCGTGGTGCGGAGCTTTTCCGAAGGGGGGATGAGGACGGCGACGGGCACCTCCTTGAGCCTGCGCACGTGGCGGATGCGGCTTGCGACGGCGAAGGGGTCCACGTCCAAATCGGTGTCCAGGAGGATGGCCTTCGGGGTGTGGTCGCGCAACCAGAAGAGGGCCTCCTTGGCCGAGGCGAAGTAGCGGACGGGAAGCCCCTTGGGCTCCAGGGCAAGCTCCGCGTAGACCCAAAGGGGCTCGTGGGGGCTCACCAGGAGGAGGCCGTCAAAGGAGGCCGCCACGGGCGCATTTTATGGGGAACCTGCGAAAACCTTGTGAAAAAAACTTGGCTGGGGCGGGTGGACTCGAACCACCACCGGCGGATCCAAAGTCCGCTGTCCTGCCGTTAGACGACGCCCCAGCGCAGGGCCAAAGGCCCAGAGGGGATTTTAGCCCATGGTTGGGCCCGGGTCAAACCACCCGGACCTCGAGGTCCACACCCCCCCGCAGGGTGTTGGCCACGATGCAGGCCCGCTCCGCCATGGTCACGAGCTTCTCCAGAAGGGCCCTGTCCTCGGTCCTGGCCTGGACCTCCATGCGGATCTGGCGGTAGCGGGGCGGGGCCTCGGCCAAGGTGCCCTCCACCACCCGCACCTCCTGGATGGGGGCCTCCCGGGCCCGGATGGCGGCGAGGAGGTTGCTCATGAAGCAGCCCCCCAAGGCCACAAGGAGGAGCTCGCCCCCCATGGCCCCCGGTCCTCCCCGCCCTTTTCCACGGGGCAGTCCACCAGAATGCTGTGCTTTTCCCGCACCACCGCCTCGGAAGTGGCGGGCCCCACCTGGCGAAGCTCCACGCGCACCGTAGCGGCTATGGGCTGGGTTTAAGAGAGGGAGACTAGGCGTTAAATAGGACGTAGATCACGTCCCCGTCCTGGACCTCGTAGTCCTTGCCCTCGAGGCGCACCCAGCCCCGTTCCTTGGCCCTCGCCCACCCCCCGGCCTCCACCAGCTTGTCCCAGGGGATGACTTCGGCCCGGATGAAGCCCCGCTCCATGTCGGAGTGGATCTCCCCGGCGGCCTTGGGGGCCTTGGTGCCCCGGCGCACGGTCCAGGCCCGCACCTCCTTCTCCCCGGCGGTGAAGAAGGTGATGAGCCCCAAGGCGGCGTAGCCCACCCGGGCCAGGCGCTGAAGCCCGCTTTCTTTCAAACCATAGGCAGCGAGGAGCTCCTGGGCCTCCTCCGGGGGAAGCTCGGCGAGCTCCGCCTCGAGGCGGGCCGAAACCACCACAAACCCCGCCCCCTCCGCCAAGGCCTTTTCCCGCACCGCCCGGACGTGGGGGTTTCCCTCCCCCTCGGGCAGGTCCTCCTCGGCCACGTTGGCCACGTAGATCACCGGCTTGGCGGTGAGGAGGGGGGTCTCCTTGAGGAAACGGCCGAGGGCCTCGGAAACCGGAAGGGTGCGGGCGGGTTTGCCTTCCTGGAGGTGGGCGTAAAGGCCTTCCGCCGCCTCCAAGAGGGGAAGCCTCTCCCGGTCGGCCCTCGCCTCCTTCCTTAGGCGCTCCAAGCGCCTTTCCAGGGTGGAAAGGTCGGCCAAAAGGAGCTCCGTCTCCACCACCTCGGCGTCCTCCAAGGGGTCCACCCGGCCCATGACGTGGACCACGTCGGGGTCGGGGAAGCAACGGAGGACGTGGGCGATGGCCGCCACCTCGCGGATGTGGGCCAGGAACTGGTTGCCCAAGCCCTCCCCCTTGTGGGCCCCCTTGACGAGCCCGGCGATGTCCACGAACTCCACGTGGGTGGGCACCACGGGCGGGACCCTTTCCCCCTTGGCGAAGACCTTCTGCAAGGCGTAAAGCCGCTCGTCCTCCAGGGGCACCACCCCCACGTTCTTGTCTATGGTGGCGAAGGGGTAGTTGGCGGCGAGGGCGTTCGCCCGGGTGAGGGCGTTGAAGAGGGTGGACTTGCCCACGTTGGGTAGACCTACGATTCCTACGGCAAGCATCGCTGGACCTCAAAAAAAGCCCCAAGCGGGGCCTCTTTTCATCCTATCACGCCCGTTGCGTATGATGGCAGAGTATGGACCTCGCCCCCTACATTGACCACACCCTCCTCAAGCCCACGGCCACCCCCGAGGAGGTGGCGAAGGCGGCGGAGGAGGCGCTGGAATACGGCTTCTATGGCCTCTGCATCCCCCCTTCCTACGTGGCCTGGGTCAGGGCCCGCTACCCCCACGCGCCCTTCCGCCTGGTCACGGTGGTGGGCTTTCCCCTGGGCTACCAGGAGAAGGAGGTGAAGGCCCTGGAGGCGGCCCTCGCCTGCGCCCGGGGGGCGGACGAGGTGGACATGGTCCTCCACCTGGGCCGGGCCAAGGCGGGGGACCTGGACTACCTGGAGGCCGAGGTGCGGGCCGTGCGGGAGGCCGTTCCCAAGGCGGTGCTCAAGGTGATCCTGGAAACGGGGTACTTCTCCCCGGAGGAGGTGGCGGGCCTGGCCGAGGCGGCCATACGGGGCGGGGCGGACTTCCTCAAGACCTCCACGGGCTTCGGCCCCCGGGGGGCGAGCCTCGAGGACGTGGCGCTTTTGGTCCGGGTGGCCCAGGGCCGGGCCCAGGTGAAGGCGGCGGGGGGCATCCGGGACCGGGAAACCGCCTTGAGGATGCTAGAGGCCGGGG
>Ga0207873_1003500_pt1 | contig 11409 bp, 3 predicted proteins | sample BGWIniCompost_FD_187373 | JGI IMG/M metagenome (GOLD analysis project Ga0207873, IMG submission 187373) | Cellulose adapted compost microbial communities from Newby Island Compost Facility, Milpitas, CA, USA - BGW Initial Compost (SPAdes)... ... | reverse complement strand
GACCGTGGTGCCTTGGATGAGGCGCTGGGAGAACACGAACAGTGGCTGTCCGCTGAGCGAGACTTGACCGGGTTCACTCGGCGAGAGGACCATCTAGCACGTCGATTGGTGGGCTGGCTCGCCCAGAAAGACGACGAGGGCAATGCTCGTGTCGAGGTGCGACGTTTCACCGACGGCTTCTTGCACGGCAAGGCGTTCATCGTCGAGCACCCCACGATGCCCTCCGTGCTGGCCGGATCGTCGAACTTCACATACGCCGGCCTAGCCCGAAACCACGAGCTCAACCTCGGCTACCCCTCGACTCAGTACACGTACCTGGTTCAGGAGTGGTTCAACGAACTGTGGGAGAAAGCCGAGCCGTTCGACCTGGCTGGACTGTACGAGGCGCGGTGGGCACCGCATTCCCCATGGTTGATCTTCATGCGGATGCTGTACGAGTTGTACAGCGACCACCTCGACGCCGAAGACGACACCAAGGTGCGCACACTCCTGCGCCTTACTGGATTCCAACGCGAAGGCGTGGCTCGGATGCTGCGCCTGTTGGAGCAAAACGGCGGGGTGATCGTCGCCGATGAGGTCGGCCTCGGCAAGACCTACATGGCCGGCGAGGTGATCAACCGGGCCGCTAGCGAGGAGCGTCAGCACGTGCTGGTGGTCGCCCCCGCCGCACTCAAGTCGGGTATGTGGGAACCGTTCCTGAAGCAGCACGACTTCTCACGTCGGGTCGATGTCATGACCTACGACGAGCTGCGTATCCGGTGGAGGCGGAACCCGGCGGAGATGGCCGAAGAACTCGACAACTACGCCTTGGTGGTGGTCGACGAAGCCCACAACCTACGAAACACCCGCGCTCAGCGCACAGAAGCTCTCAACGCCCTATTGGGCGGCGCCAATCCCAAGAAGCTGGTGTTGCTCACCGCAACACCGGTGAACAACACCCTCTTCGATCTCCACGCCCTCGTGTCGCTGTTCGTCCGCAACGACGCTGCATTTGCGGCGGTCGGGATCCCATCGATCTACAAGTACATCAAGCGGGCGCAAGACATGGACCCCGAGAACCTCTCGCCCGAGCACCTCTTCGATCTGATGGACCAAGTGGCAGTCCGCCGAACCCGACGATTCATACGAAAGAACTACCAGGGTGACCAGATCCAGCTGCCCGACGGGCAACTCCAAACGATCCAGTTCCCCGACACGGAACTCGACCGTCTCGACTACAAGCTCGACCCCGCAGGACAACAGCTCTTGGACGAGGTCGTCTACGCCCTCGACTCCCCCGACCACGAGATCGGTCCCGTCTATCTGAACCGAGTGGATGATCCCCGCCGGCTCCTGCTGGCCCGCTACGTCCCTTCCGCCTACTACATCGAGGACACACCGGCCGAGTCCTACCAGCTGTCGAACGCCGGACTGCTCCGATCTGGGCTGCTGAAGCGCCTCGAGTCGTCACCTCTCGCATTGGCCCGCACCCTCGGAAGGCTCATCGAGTCCCACCGCGCCTTCCTCGATGCCCTGGATGCGGGTTGGGTGCTCGCCGGTGAAGCGCTCCGGGAGTGGACCTCGACAGACTCCGAAGATTTCGATGAGTTTCTCGAGACCCTCAACGACCGTCATTCGACCCAGGCCGAAGCTGCCGACCTGTACCACGTCGACATGCTGCGCGCCGATGTCGAGCGAGATCTAGAGCTGCTGAGCCACCTGAAGGTCCTCGCAGACGCGGCAGCCGGGTCGACGGCTGACCCGAAAGCGGCCGTCCTATTGGAGCGATTGCGCGAGATCGCCGCCGACGCCCGTATTCCGGACAAGACCGGTCTGTCGGAGAGCGACCGCCGCAAGACCATCATCTTCTCCACCTTCGCTGACACTGTCCACGATCTGCACGCCAAGGTCACTGCCGCCATCGAAGCGGCACCACCGGGCGACCCTCTCTCGGATTTCCGAGGTCGGATCGCTCCTGCAGTTTTCGGGTCTCGTAGTGGCCAAGACGAAGAGGCGCGCGCTCGAGTCTTGGCTCGGTTCGCCCCCGAGACCGCAGGAACAGGCACCACCCGCAACGACTTCGACCTTCTGATCACAACCGACGTCTTGTCTGAAGGGGTCAACCTCCAACAAGCGGGGCGGATCATCTCCTACGACCTCCCTTGGAACCCCATGCGCATCGTGCAGCGCCACGGCCGCATCGACCGGATCGGCTCCAAGCACCGGAAGGTCTACCTGGACTGCTTCTTCCCCTCCGCCAACCTCGACTTGCTACTGGGCCTTGAAGAGCGTCTCCACCGCAAGCTCCGCCAGGCTGACGCCGCCGTCGGCACGGGGAAGGTCTTGCCCGGGGTCGAAGCCGGCGTCGGTCAGGTCCTCGCGGACACCCGAGATCAGATCAACCGAATCTACGAAGGCGACTCCTCCATCCTCGAAGAGACCCACGCCGCACTGTCCGGAGAGGAGTACAGACGACGCCTCGCCGCAGCCGCTGGGACCGTCGACTACACGGAGCAGCTTCGACGGCTTCCTTTTGCCTCGGCAAGTGGGTTCGTCAACCCGAGAACCGACACCAACGGCTATGTCTTCTGCGTACGGGTCGGCGAACACGTTCGCTTCCGCTTCGTCCCAACCGACGCCGATTGGAATCTCTACCGGGACGACGCCGGCAACCCCATCCTCTACGCCGACACACTGAGCTCTCTGATCGTGGCCGACCCGCAGGAAGAGGACACTCCCCGGGAACTCACAAGCGAGGCTTACGATCGGGCCTTCGACGCCTGGGAGGTCGCCCGAGACGACGTCCATCGGGAGTGGGCGGAGCTCGCTGACGGCACGTCGCTTCAGCCGGACGTCCCCAAAGCTCTGCGCATGGCGTCCCAGCTCCTGTACGAGCATCCCGACGCCCTCAGCATCGAAGATCAGGAAGACTTGCTGCAGCGTCTGAACACGTCCCCTCCCGCACGAGTTCAATCCGAGGTCAGAAAGATCCTCGGCGGGGGCGACAAGCCTGCCGAGCAGTTACGTCAGATCCACCGACTTCTCATCGACTCGGGGGTCCAGCCGGCCACAGCGCCGCCTGAGCTCGAGCCTGTCGACCGCGACGAGATCCAACTGGTGTGCTGGATGGCTGTCACTGCGGGACACAAGACAACCGCAGTGGGCTGAGGAGCCGGCGGGCATCCGTCTCATCGAGCCGACATCAAATGCGTAAGCCACCTCAGAAACGCTCGTAGATTCTCGAGATCAGTCTCTGACACGGGGTCTGGACTGAAATGCATCGTCTCGTTTCGGATTCGGCGAACATCGCCCATTGCCTCCAGGAACACTGTGCGTTCGGCCGTCCAACCGAGCCTCTCCCAGTTCGCTTTCCCCTCGATTGCCCGAATCATCTCGCCCAGGGTCAAATTCGCTGCTGACTCGATATCCCGATCGGGGTCGTCGGGGTTTCTGAATTCAGCAAGCTCATGAGGCGAGAAGGCGGAGTCGAGCGCTTTCCGAAGCCACCGTTCGATCTCGCCGATGAGCACGAAGGGATTCGCAAGATTGGCGAATTGGACACTCAGGTCCGCCATCGTGACGATGCCAGAGAGGCTGCCGTCCACGGCTTGTACGAGGACGAAGCCCCGGTCCGCAACAACGGGCACCACGTCTAGTAGGTGGGTAGTTGGTCTGACGAGATGTGCCTCCACGAGGCAGTCGGAAACGCGGTCCGCGTCTGGATTCCTCAGATGCTCCTGAGCGATCGACTCCCATGTGATCGCCCCTCGGACACTACGAGGGCCGGACATCACCGCGAGTTGTGAGTAGTCGTGTCGCATCATCACGCTTTGAGCGTGTACCAGCGAATCGTCCATCAGCACCGACTCCACGCCGCGGTTAGCAGATTCCAGGGAACCCACACTCAAGCTCACGTCGTCTTCCCAGGCCTCGATCGCCGGAACAGAGGCAGACTCCTCTGGCGATCCATCAGTGGCAACGATCGTGACCAGCCCGTCGATCCAGGTGTTAGCGAAATCCGGTTCGGATCTCAGCCCAGCAGCTTCGAGATCGTCATGGATCTGTTGGTTGATCGCTGATCCGCGACGTGAAACGTTCCACTGGCCGATCAGCTCTCGCACCGTGAGCCGAATCGGTTCGCCGACTTGTGCCTGCTTGCGTGCGTTCTCCAAGAAATCTGGATCCGCCGTTCGATCTGCGTAGGACTCGTTGATGGCGACGTTGAGAGCCTCGAGTCCTTCATCGGGTGACATGCGCAGGTACCCACGACCCACATCAGTGATCTCCCAGAAACCCCTCTGCGCATTGTCGACCGCGCCTATTCGCTTCAAAGCAGACCGTGCGAAACCCAACCGTTCGCGGAGGCGTGCTTCGGAATCCGTGTCGTCGATCTCGAGGTCGAGGATGCGGAGGGCTTCATCATCCATACGTCTATAAGGCACGGCCTCGTTGAAGGCGGACAACGCCTGCAGGGCCGCGTAGTAGAGGCTCTCGATCTGCGGGAGCTTGCTCATCCTGCCCTCGCCAATGCCTCCGGGATTGGGCCTTGTCCCGACGTCGTGATGACGAGCTCATCCATCGCCCTAGTCATCGCGACGTACAAGAGCCGCTTCACGCTTTCGGGGTCGTCGTCGGGAGCTCTGACCTCATTGGCGCCACATATGACTACCCGACTGAACTCGAGGCCCTTCATGCTCTGAATCGTGGAAGACCTCACGACGTCGCGAATGGACATGAATTGCTGTTTGGTGTGTCTGTTCATCGCTGTCCAGAAATAGGGAAGGTTCCGGCTCCTGAAGGCTCCGTAGAGGCCGCGTTGTGTCGTAGGCGAGCCATAAATGACTGCGATCGAGTCTGGAGGAACACCCTCCTCCAGCATTCGCTGAACTGTGTCGGCTGCCGCATCGACCTCGCCGCGTCGATCTCGCGCCGACAGCACGCGGGGCCTCGGCCCACGACGTCGCGTCGCTTCGGGAGGGACTACGAAATCTGGATCGTCCAGCATCGACTCATCCAGATCGCCTCCCAACGTGCCGGTGAGGAACTTCATGGCGAACTCGAGGATCTCCTTGGTATTTCGATAGTTCACCCGTAGGAGATGGGTGCGTCCTCTCGCTGTCATGCCTGGAGGGTTCCAGCGTCCGCGGCGTCTGTAGATGTTTTGGGCGCCGTCGATTGCAACGACGAATTCTTCGCGACCGTCAGCCAGTAGACCGTACGCGATGTCCAACTGGGCAGAGTCGAAATCCTGGGTCTCGTCTACCAAGACGACATCGAAGCGGTCGACGGTCACCCGGCCCGAGAGGAGCCGCTCGGCGGCGGCGACCCGCGCCGCATCCCATCCGTCTTTGGGGGGCAGACGCCCGTTGATCCGACGCACAAATGAGTCGATCGTGGCTACGGTCACGTTCGGAGTGTCCTCGACTGCCTTCTCGAGCGCCTTGGCCAGCGTCAGGTTGAAGCATGTGAGCAGGATCCTCCAGTTGGGATGTCGCTCCGCCAAGAACCTGGCCCGATGAGTGAGCACCAGAGTCTTCCCGCTCCCAGCCACGCCCCGAATCACCCGGTAACCACCCCCCAAGTGACGCGCAAGGCGTTCCTGCTCACGATCGAGCACTCGAATCACATCTTCAGCGGCTATCTCGGGCTCGACGAAGACGAGCTGACCCCTCGGGTCCTCCCCCGACCCGGAGATGATGATCTCTGGATTGATGATGCCTCGAGTGACTCGTTCCTGCCGCTCATCGATCTTCCGAGCACCTTCCCCGAATATCACATCGAGGGCTCGCTCCAACTTGCCTTCCTCGAGGTCTTCTTGTGTCAGCCTGTCCTTCTGCGACAGGTGGGAGGCAACCCTGTCTGTGGCGGCAGCTGACAGTGTCGGGAATGCGACAACTGAACGGACCGGCAGGTCGGGCAACCTGTTCTCCCTACCCATTGATTGCGACAACTGTTTCCAACGGTCCTCGACGACCTGAGACAGTGACACCTGAGTGGACCGAGGTTGAAAGAGGCTGCGACCGATTCCGCCCTTGATCGGTGGGGCGTCGATCAGCAGAACGCCACGAGAGGGATCCAGCACCAAGAGATATGGCTCATCTCCCTCACCCTCGAGCCAAACGGTGATCTCATCAGCACCAAAATCCCGGAACGCTCTTGCGACGATCTGCAATCTCTCGGGCACGTCGTTCCGGCTGGGGATGTTCTCTGGGATCAGAAATGCCATTCCATCACCCGAGCTGTTGTCGACCCATAGGCGTCAGCCTGAGAGTGTCATAGTGGCCACTACCGAAATTGGCTTGCACGCGCTCCACCAAGCCTTCATCGACCAACTCAGAGAAAACATTGAGAACACCGTCCAACCCGAGCGGCGCCAGAAGCGCGAAGGTTGGATGCTCGGTGAGCTCTTGCCGCAGGGGGAATCGGCCGCCACTGTCCCCGATGAGCGTACGTGCGAGGTTCCGGTCGGAGTAGCTGCGTCCCTGAGTGTCACCGATAAGGGACAAGCACGCTTGTCGAGCGGGGAGCCCCTCAGCGAGGTCTTCGAGCGTGAGGTCTACGTCGGCCCATGGACGGGGCAGATCCGGTCGACAGGAATCGCAGCGATCACAGCCCGTCGAGGCGGACTCAACTCCGAAGTAGGAGAGAATTGCTTCAGTGCGACACGCTGATGATCTTGCGAACCGTTTCGCCTTCTCAGACAGGTTCGCGACGAGGATCCGGCGGGTGTGAATGGACTGTTCGATCTCTGCCCAGTCTGGCTCGCGCTCGTCATGAAGAACCACGTGAAGGGCGTACGAATAGGGAACAAATCCGATGACGTCGTTGCTGGCTAGATCCAACAGCACCGATTCGATCTCGTCGATCTCTTCCCTGAGCCGTTCACTCCACAAGGAGGCGCTGTACTCGCTCGTACCCAGGCTGTGGATCAAGCTAATAAACCGCTCCAACCAGGTAGGAAGATCAGAACGACCTGCGTCGAGAGTCGAAACCACCTCAGCTGCATCATCCGGTACCCAGACACGAGCTCGCCACACCAGGTCTGGCCGACGCTCGAGGACTCCTTCACGCGCGAGGTAGTGAACGGCGAGATCGATCTGCTCTCGGTCCGTTGCCTCGCCGCGCAGCGAATCCAAGGACTCATCAGAGAGAATGTTCGACCCCGGTTTCAGCGATTCCCACAACTTCCGGACCTGTTCGATCTGGGGGACTGCTCCCTCGATGAAGAAGCGGTGGATTCCACAGTCACGCGGGGTCACCAGGAGAACGGACGTCCCGGTTTCGGGGCCAACCCCCTCCTGAGCTCCCCTAGCAGCCCGACCTGCTTCTTGGACGAACTCTTCGATGGACGCCGGCATCTCCATATGGAGAACGAGAGCAATATCCGGTTTGTCGATCCCTAGACCGAACGCCTTTGTCGCCACAACCACATCGAGCTCACCGTGGCGGAACATGTCTTCGACGTGGAGGCGGCTCTCAGCGGACATCCCGCCGTGATACGGCCTGACAGAGTGTCCAGCGGCCCGGAGCATCCCGGCCACTCGGTTGCTTTCTCGTTTGCTAGGCACGTAGACGACGGCCGCCTGATCGCGGAAGGCCTCCACGATGCGAAGGATTCGCAAGTCTCGATCCTTCCGATCGGAGCATCGCTCCACGTAGAACCGCAACTCGGACCGGTTGGGTGACTGAACGATCGTGCCGTCCGAACCGATATCGAGACCGAGTGAAGAAATCACCTCTTCTCGAACACGCGGAGTCGCAGTGGCGGTGACGGCGAGGGTAGGCAGCGCCTTCTCCCCGACGATCGCCGACAGTGCACGTGGAATCTCGACATACTCCGGGCGGAAAGAATGCCCCCATTGCGAAATGCAGTGCGCCTCGTCGATCGCGATTCGTGAGATCGGAACGCCGTCCAGAGCGGCCCGGAACTGCGGCGACCAGAGTCGCTCTGGGCTGACGTACAGGAGCTTGTAGCGCCCCGCCCGCGCGGATCGCAGCACGTCGTCTCGTTCGCCGGCGGACTGACCCGTGTGTATGGCAGCCACGGATTGAACCCCATTTGCCCGCAAGGACTCGACTTGGTCCCTCATCAGGGCGACCAGTGGGCTTACGACGAGGGTCAGACCCGGGGACAAGAGTGCAGGCAGCTGGAAGGTGATCGACTTACCGTGGCCCGTGGGGAGCACCGCCAGGCAATCGCGCCCCAGCATGAAGCGCACCATGGTCTCGAGTTGGCCCGGCCTCCACCTGTCGAAGCCGAGCAGCTCCCTTGCCTGCTCGAGTCGTTGTCGAATCCGTGCCTCGTCTAGCTCATCGTGCTCACTGAAGGCGATGGCCTCCACCCGACCCCACTTCTCCGGTTCCAGGCCGATCTCGGTGATCGCCTTGAGGTCTTCATCCGTCAGTTCGAGCCCCAGCTGATCCGCAACTTCGACGTAGGTGTCTGTTGCGGTGCGCGGGAGGGCTCGCATAGGTGGACCAGGAAGCGAACCGAGGATCGATTCTCGGTAAGGCACCGGACGACGGAGGCGGTTGTCCAGGACGACCGTCGCCCCGACGTCTTCGGGGGACCGGATCAAGCGGCCAACGCCTTGGGCGAACCTCACGGCAGCGCGAGGGACCAGGTAGTCGGCGAATGGATCGCGCCCTTGGATCTCGAGTAGTTCGGAACGTGCCGCCACGAGCGGGTCCTCATGTGACTCGAAGGGCACCTTCTCGATCACGAGAAGGCTCAGAGCGTCTCCCGGGATGTCGACGCCTTCCCAGAAGGATCTCAACGCGAGAAGACTCGCTCCTGTACCAGCCTTCATTCGATCGATCAACGCTGGTGACCGGCCCTCACCTTGTGAGAGCAAGGCGTATCCTCGACTTTCGACGAGAGGCCGAGCTCTCTCGCGCACGTACTCCATGCGGCGCCGGGCCGTGAACAGAACCATGGTGCGTCCCCGGGCCACCATCACCAACCGGGCGATCTCGGCGGCCTCGGCATGTGTGAATTGCTCTATCAGAGCGCCCCGTGGTGCCGGTAGATGATCCGTGAGAACCAGTCGATGCTGTAACGGGAGGTTCTCGAAAGGTGATGGCAGGACCTTTCCTTCGGCCGCTCCCAGGCCCAAGCGCCCGACGAGGTAGCCGAAGTCGCCGGCGACCCTCAGCGTGGCCGAGGTCAACACGGCCGCGGCCACCGAATCCCAGAGTTCTCTCAACCAAGGAGCGACCGAGAGCGGCAAACGTCTCAGGCTCCAGCTCCAGTCGTCATCGTCTCTCTGAACGTCGACGACGTTGATCCAGACATCCTCGGACGATGCCCACACGATCTCTCCAACGAGATCAGCGGTCTCACGAAGAGCGCGCCCTCGACGTTGGAGCGCTTGTTCCAGTCGCCGCCGAAGTCTCTGTTGGCCTGCCTCTGGGGCAGGGAGTTGGTTCAAGCGGTCAGCTACCTGTCGCAGTTGAATCTGCAGGCTCCGCGCGGCACGCAGAACGGGTCCATAGATCGGCCTGTTGGTGTCCACGCCCCGTCGGATCCGATACGACTTGCCGTAAAGGTCTACATGGTCTCTACGTACTCCCGCGCGCTCGCGTGCGTAGTCGAGTAGGGCTTGTCCGAAGTCCTGAGCAGCCCGCGCCGCCTGATCCACAGACTGGCGCACTCCATCGAGAATCGGGTCAGTCACCGATCGATTGCTCAGGTCGGCGTATCGACTGACGATGTTCCACCTTCTGTCTCTCGACCAGATCGCCGACAGATTCCCCAGCAGATCTCTTTGGGAGACCTCTTCCGTCAATGCATCCGTGGCGGCATCCTCGAAGTTGTGCGCTTCGTCGACGATGACCCGATCGATGCGGCCTGCGATCTCCTCCCGTGTGACGATTAGGGCGTGGTTCACCACCGCAATGTCAGCCTCGTCGAGTTGCTTCAAGGCGCGCCGGTAGAAGCATCGGCGATCGAGATCATCGGTCGGAGGTCCCGGAGCTTCCGAGATGCTCAACAATCCCTGCAAGGTGTCGAATCGGTGGCGATCTTCGATCGCATGCACTCTCAGGTCGTCCCAGTCGCCCGTTGGCGTCTCCGCTAGCCACCCAACCAGGACCGCCGCCGCCATCGCGTCGTCTGGGGCGACTCCTTCGGTCAGCCACGAATCGACCGCCTGGAGGTCCACGTAGTTGTGCCGTCCCTTGAGGAGGCACCAGTTCACCTCCCCGAGCTCATCGGCGAGCTGCTCGAGGGTGGTGATGACCTGGTTCTGGAGGAGCTTGGTATGGGTCGCGACCGCCACGGCAGTGCCCGATGCCCTTGCCCAATAGAGCGCCGGCACCAGGTAGGCGAGTGTCTTGCCGGTTCCCGTGGGCGCTTCGATGAGCCGAATCTCCCCGTCTGCGAAAGCTTCGGCGACGAGGCGCGCCATGTCGACTTGCTGCGGACGCGCAGTCCTACCGCCGGTCATCAACGCGCCATCTTCCTCGAGAGGCGCTGCCGCCTCGGTGGGGCTGAATCGTCTCGTGGGTTCACGACGCCGTCGAACTCGGGGGGCCGGGATGACATCGATGAGGTCGGGGCGCTCGGCGGGTTCGTCCAACACATCCGCCCAGGGGTGCCCTCCCTCGGTCAAGAGCCAGCGCTGCAGCGATCGAACAGGCGCGTCCCTCGCCATTTCGCAGAGCAGTGCCCTGGTCACTCGCCAACAGACGTCAGCATCCCGCAGGGCACGGTGCGAGCCATCGGGGATTTCCAGGCCGAGATGACGAGCCAGCTCGTCCAACTCTCTGGACGGCGGGGGATGCCTCCCATCCGAGGAGCGGGGGAGGTCGGCCCCTGCCCGCGGAAAGACCAAATGAGCTAGCTCCAGCGAATCGAATCTTTGCCATCTCGGTGGTCGCAGCCCGAGAGTGGAGAGAGATTCGTCCAAGATCACGAAGTCGTACTTGAAGCCGTTGTGAGCAATGAGGCGGCGGTCGCCGACGAATCCGAGAAAATCTTCCAGAGCGCTCCGCAGATCCGGCGCTGCTTCCAGCATCGCCTCGCTGATCCCTGTGAGCGAGATGACACGTTCGGTCAGGGGACGGGCTGGTCTGACGAAACTCCGGAAGGTAGATGTAGCTGCGCCGCCTTCGACTGAGACGGCCCCGATCTCGATGATCTCATGAAGCCGAATGTCGGCTGTGTCGGGATTCGTCTCGAGATCGAGGTAGACGCCGTCCATCTTCGATCAAACTCAATCCGAGCGACGCCGGTCGCCGCAGGTGGTCGGCAGGTCGACGTTCGAGAAGATGCACATCGACGACATCGCACCCCAAGCTACTCGTCAGGCAGTAGGGCCGGAGGCTCATCCTGAACAGCACCCGGTTCGTTGGACAGCGTTCGTGTCTGTTTCATGCTGCCACCTCGCCTTGGGTTGAGGTGAATGCTTCTCGTGGGGTCTTGTGGCC
>Ga0207873_1003499_pt1 | contig 11413 bp, 9 predicted proteins | sample BGWIniCompost_FD_187373 | JGI IMG/M metagenome (GOLD analysis project Ga0207873, IMG submission 187373) | Cellulose adapted compost microbial communities from Newby Island Compost Facility, Milpitas, CA, USA - BGW Initial Compost (SPAdes)... ... | reverse complement strand
ATCGTGAAACTGAAGGTGGTAAACAAGGTGCAGCAGGCAACATTTCTGGAAGAAAAGCAGGATCTGATGAGCTTTTTAAGGAAGGCGCTTCACAATTACCGGCTGGACATTGAAACCGTACTGCACGAAGGGCAGGACAACCGCCGGCGACTGTACACTTCAACGGATAAATTCAATTACCTGGCCGAAAAAAACCCTTCCCTGATTGAGCTCCGGAAACGGCTTGACCTGGACATTGATTTTTAAGTCAAAGCTTTTCGTAAATTTGTGGCTTGTAATTTTTAAATCCGAAACATATGTCATCTGAAAAAATCAAAGTAGCGAACCCGGTGGTAGAACTGGATGGGGATGAAATGACCCGTATCATCTGGCAATTCATTAAGGATAAATTTATCTTCCCCTATCTGGATCTGGACATCAAGTATTTCGACCTGGGCATCACCAAACGGGATGAAACCAATGATCAGATTACGATTGATGCCGCCGAGGCGATCAAAAAATACAATGTAGGGATTAAATGCGCAACCATCACCCCGGATGAAGCACGTGTGGAGGAATTCGGTTTAAAGAAAATGTGGCGCTCCCCCAACGGTACCATCCGGAACATCGTGGGTGGAACCGTTTTCCGTGAACCCATCATCTGCCGGAATGTACCGCGACTGGTTCCCAACTGGACCCAGCCTATCGTCATTGGCCGTCATGCGCATGCAGACCAGTATAAAGCCACTGATGTAGTGACCAAAGGCAAAGGGAAGCTGACCATGACATTTACGCCCGCGGACGGCGGCGAGCCGCAAACCTGGGACGTATATGACTTTCAGGGAGACGGCATTGCCATGAGCATGTACAATACCGACGAGTCCATTTTCGGATTCGCCCGTTCCTGCTTCAACATGGCGCTTCAGAAAGGATGGCCCTTATATCTTTCAACTAAAAACACGATCCTGAAAGCCTACGACGGGCGGTTCAAGGACATTTTCCAGGAAGTGTACGAAAAGGAGTTCAAGTCGGAAATGGACGCCAAAGGAATCACCTACGAACACCGGCTGATCGATGACATGGTAGCCGCCGCCCTGAAGTGGAACGGCGGATTTATCTGGGCCTGCAAGAATTACGACGGCGACGTACAGTCCGATACCGTCGCTCAGGGTTTCGGATCCCTGGGATTGATGACCTCCACCCTGGTGACGCCCGATGGGAAAACGATGGAAGCCGAAGCGGCCCATGGTACCGTTACCCGTCATTACCGGCTGCACCAGCAAGGCAAGGAAACAAGCACGAACCCAATCGCTTCCATTTTTGCCTGGACACGGGGCCTGGCTTTCCGGGGCAAACTGGACAACAACCAGGCATTGATTGACTTCTGCCATACCCTCGAACGCGTGTGTGTGGAAACCGTGGAAAGCGGTAAAATGACCAAGGACCTGGCTGTGTGCATCCATGGTTCCAATGTGAGCCGGGACCAATACCTCAGCACACAGGAATTCCTCAACGCGATTGATGAGAACCTGCAGAAGGCCCAGGCCTGATTGAGCCGATCTTATTTATAAGATATCAACCAAGAAATCAACCGCCCCCCCGGGCGGTTTTTTTTTGATTTTGGTATTGAAATTGCATTGCCAACTGTAGCCTAGTTATTCGTTGCATGAAAATCAACATACTGTTCCTCGGTCTGCTATCCATTGCCCTGCTCCCTTCCTGTTTATTGGCAACCGATTCGCTTGAAGTAAAGCAGGATTCCATTCCCTTTCTGCTCAACGACTCCACCGTGATGATCGTCAAACACGTGTACGGGAACGACAGCATCCGCTTTCTGAGCGTCCATGACGATGAGAATACCGGCGTGGAGGCGGCCCTCGATTTCATGAAGGAGTACGGAGGAAGCCTGGTGGAATTGCAGTACGGGGGCGAGCGCAACATCGTATTCAACCTGGAAAACAGCATCGACAAATGCATATTCGACCCCAATGGCATGTTTACCGACACCGGTGCGCACCGTACGCTGGATAAACATTCACGGGTAACGCCCGAAGCGGTACGCGCCATCCGGTCCCTTGGTGAAACCGTTCTTGAAACGTATAATTACGACAGTTTGGGGTATGTAATCACCTTGCACAACAATACCGAAGGCCTTTATTCCATCCGCTATTACCTGCCCGGCAAACTAATGGATTCCGCCGCCTCCCAGGTACACATCAATCCGGCGTGGGACACGGACGACTTCGTATTTGTCACGGAACCGTTTTTCTTCGACTACCTGAAGAAGAGGGATGTGAACGTGGTGCTTCAGAGTCCGGATGCCCCCAACGACGGCTCCTTGTCGGTCTATTCGGCCATGCAGGGAATACCCTATGTAAACATCGAAGTGCAGGACGGCCACTTGAAAGAACAGCGGGAACTGATCGGCATCGTAACCCAGATGATGACAGAGTTCCTTAAAAAACCGTAAATTGCTGCCTTCCGTTTCGGCGAAGGCAAGACATGGATCTTTCATTGGTATTCAATTCGGTTTCTCCCTGGTGGACCCTGCCATGTATTCTTGCAGGAGTCCTCTACGCGTGGTTGCTCTACCGCAAAGAATCCCATTTTCCGCCATTCCTCCGGGGGGCGCTGGGAACAGGGAGGGCAATCGCGGTTGCCCTGATCGCCTTCCTGCTTCTGGCTCCCTTGTTTAAAGATATCAGCAGAACCCTTGAGAAACCAATCGTGGTGATTGCGCAGGACAACAGCGCCTCCATTCTTCTGGATGAAAAGAACCGCGACTGGTACACCAGGGAACTCCCCCTGCGGCTAGAGGAGCTGCAGAAGCAACTCGAAGAGACCTATCACGTGCAGCTTTATCATTTTGGCGAACACGTCGAAAGCGGGAACCGCCTGGATTTCTCCGAAAAACAAACCGACATCAGCCTTTTGGTCCAGGAACTGAAAACCCGCTTTGCCGGACGGAACTTGGGCGCGGTTATCCTTCTCAGCGACGGCATATACAATAAGGGCAGTAATCCGCTTTATGAGCTGCAAGGGCTTGATGCACCTTTTTACACGATTGCCTTGGGCGACACCATACCCCAAAAGGACCTGGTACTTGCTTCGGCCGATCATAATCAGGTCGTATTCCTGGAAAATGACTTCCGGATTGAGGTGCATGCCGAAGCCATTGGCGCTGAAGGAGCCACGACCCGGCTTCGCATACAACACGATGGCCATACCGTCTTTTCTGAAACGATCCGGATTACCGAACCTGATTTCCGGGTCCAGGTACCGGTCGATCTGACCGCAACGGAAACAGGCCGTCAGAAATACGTGATCGATCTCGAACCGGTGGAGGGCGAGTTGACCGAAAAAAACAATTCGATAATCACGTTTATCGACGTGCTGGACACCCGGCAGAAAATACTCGTTCTCGCCGAGGCCCCCCATCCCGACCTGGGGGCGCTGAAACAAGCCCTGGAACGCAGGGAACAATACGAGGTGGATATCCAACTGGCGTCCGGCGACCTGAACCAGCTGGAAACCCAGCCCTACAGCCTGATCATTCTGCACCAACTCCCTTCAGCCCGGCATGGGATTCCCGCTTTTTTGCAAACCATTCAGGAGCAAAACCTGCCGGTCTGGTTCATCGTGGGGAACCAGACCAACCTGGCGGCGCTGGGCCAGGCGCAGCAAACGATCCGGTTTGCCCGTTTCGGGGGAAATTACAACGAGGTTTTCCCGGTTACGGATCCTGCATTTTATTTATTCACCCTTCCGGAGGAATCCAGGAACCGCTTTGCGGCGCTCCCTCCGCTTTCATCCCCCTTCTGCGAAATTGTTCCGCAAAGCCCGCTGGTCACCTTGTTTTCCCAGCGGATCGGGACGGTGGAAACCGGGCAACCTTTGCTTTCATTCAGTACCCAGGGCAACAGTCGTTCGGCCTGGCTGTTCGGGGAGGGACTCTGGCGATGGCGCTTGCATGATTTCAGGCTTCACGGCGATCAACAGGCGGTGGATGATCTGCTGATCAAAACCGTCCAATACCTGGCAACCCGGGAGGATACCCGCCGCTTCCGGGTGAGCACGCCCCAATCCATCTTCTCCGAAAACGAAGCCGTGACCTTCACCGCGGAGCTTTACAACGAAAGCTACGAAGCAATCACCTCACCCGATATCCGGATGACTATCCGGGACGAACAGGGCAATACCTTTCCGTTTCTATTCAGCAAAGGAGCCGGGCGCTACCACCTGGATGCCGGTTTGCTACCCGTAGGCGAATATACCTACACGGCCAGCGTCGAGGTAGGCGGGCAGGAGAGTACCGCAAGCGGCAGCTTTGTCGTCCATGCGCAAAACGCCGAGGAACTCCAGACTACAGCGAACCATCAATTGCTCTACGGGATGGCTGAAAAATCAGGCGGGCAGTTACTCTATCCGGACGATATTCTACGGTTGGGCGGACTTCTTTCGGAAAAGGAAACGATCAGTCCGCTACTCTACGAAGAGGAACGCTACGAGGAATTGATCAATTTCAAATGGCTGTTTTTTCTTTTGCTCACGCTTCTCAGCGCAGAATGGTTCATCCGCAAACGGAACGGTTTATACTGATCTGCAAGCCCTCCAATCCGCGCCGGATGAAGTCCCGAAGCCGGGCGATCAGGTAATGTGGTATCTCGACCGGGGCAAGAAAGAATCCTTACTGGACTGCTTCATCAACACCTGATAATGTTCGGGAACGGTATGCTCATGCAGCAGGCAGCCGGGTTTAAGGTAGGGGAATATCTGTTCGAACGTTTTTATTTCGGTAATACTGGTCCGCCGGTAAATATGGGAGCGGTTGATCTTGGAAGGATCGTCAATGCCGGCTCCGGCCATCAATTCGACAAAGCCCGCCACCGTATCCTTGTGATAGTCGGCCACCCGCACCCGCTTATCGGAAACCACCAGGCCGGCCGTAAGTTCCTTGCGGTGCGTGGTCACACCCGTAGGACACGTGTTCTTGTTGCATTCCAAGGCCTGGATGCAGCCCAATGCCATCATCATGGCCCGGGCGCTGTAACAGGCATCCGCCCCAAGGGCAAGCGCCCTGAAAATGTGGAATCCCGAAAGAATCTTTCCCGCACCGAATAGTTTGATTTTGTCTCTCAGATTAAAACCGGTAAGGGTATCATCAACAAATACAAGTCCTTCCTTAAAAGGCATTCCCACGGAATTGCTGAACTCCAAAGGCGCTGCTCCGGTTCCTCCTTCCCCGCCGTCTACCGCGATAAAGTCGGGGATCATACCCGTTTCGACGATGGCCTTGCAAATGGAGACAAACTCGATTTTATTTCCTACGCATAATTTGAAGCCTACCGGCTTCCCTCCGGAGGCTTCCCGCATGGTTTCCAGCAGTTCCAGCAGCTCTACCGGCGTCCTGAATGCGGTATGGAACGCGGGAGACAAGACGGTGGTATACGGTTCAACTTTCCGGATGGCAGCAATCTCCGGTGTATTCTTAGCAGCGGGGAGTATGCCGCCATGTCCGGGCTTGGCACCCTGGGAAAGTTTCAGTTCGATCATCTTAACCTGCTCATGCGAAGCCGTTTCGGCAAACACCTCGCGGGAGAAATTTCCTTTTTTGTCTCGCGCGCCGAAATAACCCGTTCCGATCTGGAATATAAGGTCGCCTCCCTGCAGGTGATACGGACTGATGCCGCCTTCTCCCGTATTATGCGCGAAATTCCCCAGCTTCGCGCCGCCGTTCAGCGCCATGACCGCATTGGCGCTCAGCGCGCCGTAGCTCATTGCCGAAATGTTCAGAATACTTGCCTGGTAGGATTTGGTGCAACGTCCGGCTCCGACTGTCACCCGCTGGTCGTGGTTCACGGTCAGGTAATCGATCGCGGCAATGGAATGATTCATCCACTCGTAGCCTTCTTCGTACACATCGAGCTGGGTTCCGAAGGCGGCTGTATCCAATTCCTTTTTCGCGCGCTGGTAGATAATGGAACGTTCTACCCGGTTGAACGGCCGTCCGTTGATATCGGATTCGATAAAATACTGATATAATTTGGGACGAAGCGCTTCCATCAGGTACCTGCCCCTGCCGAAAACGGGGAAGTTGCGCATGATGGCGTGCCGTTTCTGGATCATATCATAAGCGCCCAGCAATACGAATGGACCGATCACGGCAAAGGCCCAGAAGAAGCCGGGGGAAACCCAGATTCCAAGACACGCAAAAAGAAGGCTTATGACAATGGAAAAGCCGACAAAATCATGACGCATGGCGCGCTATTTTTCTTCCTCCTTAACGATAATGAATATATCCTCTCCCTCCTTCTTCATTAGGTAATTTTCGCGGGCAAACTTTTCGAGTTGTTCTTTATTGCTGGTCAGCTCCCGAAGATCCTTGTTGATTTTTTCAATTTCTTCCCGATAATATTCCTTATCCTGATTGATCTCACGCAGACTGATCATGTGTCTCACCTGGGTAATGATGTCGTTCCGATCCAGGAACAGCATCCAGATCAGGAATAGAATGGAGGTCAGATAGTACTTGTTTTTAAGAATGTATTTAATTCTTTCCAACATTAGACCAATATAGGAAAAAATTCATGAACTTACCCCGACGGCGTTCACTTTACAAATTTAAACGCCTTGCCTGGGAAGTATGCCGTCTCGCCCAGTTCCTCTTCAATACGAAGCAACTGGTTGTATTTGGCAATCCGGTCCGAACGCGAGGCGGAACCTGTTTTAATCTGGCCACAATTCAAGGCAACTGCCAGGTCGGCAATGGTCGTATCCTCCGTTTCACCGGAACGATGGCTCATAACCGAGGTGTAACCCGCCCGGTGCGCCATATTCACCGCGTCAATGGTTTCTGTCAACGAACCGATCTGATTTACCTTCACCAGGATGGAGTTGGCTATGTCGTTCTCAATGCCCTGAGCCAGGCGCGTTACGTTGGTAACAAACAGGTCATCCCCAACCAGTTGCACCCGGTCTCCTACCCGGGCGGTCAGTGCTTTCCAGCCGTCCCAGTCGTCTTCTGCCAGCCCGTCCTCAATGGATAGGATCGGATATTTTTCACACCAGGTGGCCCAGTAATCCACCAGCTCCTCCGAGCTCATGGTTTTTCCGTCGGATTTGTGGAAGGTATATACCCCGTCTTTATAGAGTTCCGAGGTGGCGGCATCCATGGCGATGTAAATTTCGTCTCCCGGTTTGTAGCCGGCCGATTCGATTGCCTGAAGCACGGTTTCAATGGCCTCCTCGTTGGATCCGATATTGGGGGCGAACCCGCCTTCGTCTCCTACGTTGGTTGAATATCCTTTTTTCTTAAGTACGGATTTAAGATGATGAAACACTTCCACGCCCATGCGGAGCGACTCCCGGAAGGTGTCGGCGCCAACCGGCATGATCATGAATTCCTGAAAATCGATCTTGTTGTCGGCATGCGCCCCCCCGTTGAGGATGTTCATCAGGGGAATGGGCAGCGTATTGGCATTGACGCCCCCCACGTAACGGTAAAGCGGCTGGCGGGATTCCTGCGCAGCGGCCTTGGCCACCGCCATGGATACACCCAAAATCGCATTGGCGCCCATTTTACCTTTGTTTTCGGTACCGTCTACCTCCAACATCATTTTGTCGATCAGGTTCTGGTCGAAAACATCCATGCCTCTCAGCGCGTCCGCCAATTCCTCATTTACGTTCTCAACCGCCTTGCTGACCCCTTTTCCAAGGTAGTGTGTGTCGTCGCCGTCTCGAAGCTCAACGGCTTCATGAGTACCTGTAGAGGCCCCGGAGGGAACGGCTGCCCTGCCAACAATGCCATTTTCAGTGGTTACATCGACTTCAACAGTAGGGTTTCCCCGGGAATCCAGGATTTGCCTGGCCTTTACATCATAAATAATACTCATCAGTTATTTCGTTATTGGTTATTCGTCTTTTTCATCAGATCCACAAACTCGTCAAACAGATACCTGGAGTCGTGCGGACCCGGCGATGATTCCGGATGATACTGTACGGAAAACGCGTTCTTTCCCTTCATCCGGATACCTTCGATGCTTTTATCATTCAGATTGATGTGGCTTACCTCCACCTTGTCGGACTTCCTGACCCCTTCCGGGTCGATCCCGAAACCATGATTCTGCGAAGTGACCTCGCATTGGTTCCGGAAGATATTCTTTACCGGATGGTTGATCCCCCGGTGTCCGTTATGCATTTTATAGGTGCCAATCCCATTGGCCAGCGCAAGCAATTGATGTCCCAGGCAGATCCCAAACAGCGGCTTGTCGCTTGCAACGGCTTTCTGGACGGTTTCCACCGCGTAGGGCATGGCCGCCGGATCGCCCGGGCCGTTTGATATAAAATATCCGTCGGGTTTCCACTGCTCCATTTCCTCGAAGGTGGTCTTGGCGGGAAACACCTTGACAAAAACATCCCGGTTGTCGAAATTCCGGAGAATGTTCCTTTTAATGCCCAGGTCGAGCGCCGCTACGCGCAGCGTCCCTTCCGGATCACCATACGTATAGGGTTCTTTTGTACTAACTTTCGAGGAAAGCTCCAGTCCGGCCATGGAAGGAACCAGTGAAAGCCGCTCCTTCAATTCCTTTAAATCGGTCGTTTCTGAGGAAATGATGGCGTTCATGGCCCCTTTATCCCGGATATGACGCACAAGCGCCCGGGTATCCACATCGGAAATGGCAACGATGTTTTCATTCAGGTAGTAATCCTGGATGGACTGCGAAGCCAATTTTCTGGAATAATTATACGTGAAATTCTTACAGACCAGCCCCGCTATTTTGATGGATTCCGACTCCACTTCGTCGGTTTGGATGCCGTAATTACCAATATGCGCGTTGGTTGTAACCATGATCTGCGCGAAATAGGACGGATCGGTAAAAATCTCCTGATAACCGGTCATTCCGGTATTGAAGCAGACTTCTCCGGCGGTGGTCCCGATTTTCCCAGCAGCTTTTCCGTAAAACACTGTTCCATCTTCCAATAACAAAACAGCGGGGATGTGTACAATACTTTTCATCGGGATGCAAAGGTACGTAATTCCATTTGAAAATATGAAAATGAATCTTGACCTTAGCAGAGGGAATTTAAAAACAGGCAGCATGTCCGTAAGTAAGGAATTGAAAAGGATTACCACGCATAGCTTGCAGGAAATGAAGGCGGCCGGGGAAATGATCGCGATGCTCACGGCGTACGATTATTCGACAGCCCTTATCCTGGATGGTGCGGGTATTGACGTTTTGCTGGTAGGCGATTCCGCCTCCAACGTAATGGCGGGTCACGAAACCACCCTCCCCATTACCCTGGATCAGATGATCTATCATGCATCCAGCGTGGTCCGGGCAGCCAAACGGGCGCTGGTGGTGGTAGACATCCCTTTTGGCTCCTACCAGGGGGATTCCCTGGAAGCATTGCATTCGGCCATCCGCATTATGAAGGAATCGGGAGGTCACGCCGTGAAACTGGAAGGGGGAATTGAAGTCCGGGAGTCGGTAGAACGGATTGTCTCGGCCGGCATTCCCGTCATGGGGCACCTGGGACTTACCCCGCAGTCCATTTATAAATTCGGAACCTATACAGTCCGGGCGAAGGAAGAAGCCGAAGCGGCAAAACTGCTGGACGATGCGCGTATCCTGGAAGAAGCCGGATGTTTTGCCATTGTCCTTGAAAAGATACCGGCGAAACTCGCCGCGGAAGTCAGTTCCATGGTCCGGATCCCCGTAATCGGAATTGGCGCCGGCCCCCATGTAGACGGACAGGTGCTGGTCGTGAACGACATGCTGGGGATTACCAATGGTTTTAAGCCCCGGTTCCTACGCCAATACCTGAACCTCTTCGAGACCATCGGGGACGCCGTTAGGAAGTACATCAAAGACGTAAAGGAAAAGGATTTCCCGGGTGAAAAGGAACAGTATTAACGATTCGGGATATCGTATTCCCATTTTGTATGAGGATAACCATATCATCGCCGTCAATAAACCCGCAGGAGTGCTTGTCCAGTCGGACCGGACCGGCGACAAGCCCCTGATCGATATCATTAAAGATTACATCAAAGTCCGCGACAACAAGCCGGGCGGGGTGTATCTGGGTTGCGTCCATCGGCTGGACCGTCCAGTAAGCGGCGCGATCCTGTTTGCAAAAACCAGCAAAGCGCTGGACCGGCTGAATAAATTATTCAAGCAACGGGAGGTACGGAAAACCTATTGGGCCATTGTAAGGAATCAACCTTCCCAGCCCGAAGGGCACCTGACCCATTGGCTGATTAAGGATCCCGAAACCAATACGGTGACCGCCCACCCCACCGAACTGCCCGGCGGACTGTATTCGGAGCTGGATTACCGCCTGATATCGGCGGGTAAAAACTGGTTTCTGGTTGAAGTGTATCCCCTTACTGGCCGCCCCCATCAGATCCGCGTGCAACTGGCTTCCATGAATTGTCCCATCCGGGGCGATAAGAAATACGGCGCCCCTAAAGGAAACAGCGACGGATCCATCAATCTCCATGCGCGGAAAATAGCCTTCATTCATCCGGTTAGACGGGAGCCCCTGGAAATCGAAGCCCAGCTGCCGGCGGGCACGTTCTGGGAGCAGGTTGAAAAGGAAATGAGCCGGAGCTAGCGGCCGGTCTTCTCCTGAAGTCTTTTCATCCTTTCCCTTTTCGGAGCAATGGGAAAGTTTTTAATCGAACTCCTGCAGCTCCACTACGATCCGGTCGTTCCTCTCAAAATCATACAGGGTAAGCCGGCGAATGGTGTGATAGGAGTTCCAGTAGTTCCGCATGGCGCCGATAAAGGTTTCAATGGCGCGGTCTTTTTCCTGCTGGGCCAGATTGAGGTCGGTAATACTGATCTTCCCGATCAGGTAACGTTGCTTGGTGATCTCGTAGCGTTTGATCGCCGTTTCCCGGGCCTTGGTGGCGGTAGCCAGCAGATCCCGCTGCAAATTCCACTGCGCGGTCTGCTGAACGATTTCCTGTTCAAAGGCCAGCTGCTCCCGTTCAATATTTGCCTTTTCCAGCTCCAGATTCGCCTGGGCCATCCGTTTGCGGGATTTGGCCACCCCCCAGTCCATGATCGGAATGGAAAGGGTGAGCTGCAGTCGCTGTTGGCTGTTCAGATCGTGGTATACATCCGAAAGTTTCGGACCGTTCTGGGAGAGGCCGAAATTAGCAAGCAAATTGATGGAAACGCTGTTTTCCCCTTTGGCCCGGGCCACTTCCTCTTCGGCCTGCAATCTTCGCCTGCGGAATTCGATCACCGCCTGCCGGTTGTCGGCGGCCTGCGCCAGCGCCTCAGCCGCGCTTACGGTAAAGAATACCGTATCGGTCGGCACCTCCAGCTGCAACGAAGCATCGCGGTCCAGACCCAGGTAGCGGATCAGGTTCTGCATGGTGAACTGATAGTTCAGCTCGGCGTTTGAGACTGCGTTCCGCGCGTTC
>Ga0207873_1003498_pt1 | contig 11414 bp, 9 predicted proteins | sample BGWIniCompost_FD_187373 | JGI IMG/M metagenome (GOLD analysis project Ga0207873, IMG submission 187373) | Cellulose adapted compost microbial communities from Newby Island Compost Facility, Milpitas, CA, USA - BGW Initial Compost (SPAdes)... ... | reverse complement strand
CCGCGGCTCGCGGCCCGACCACCAGCCGGCCGCGACGAGCGCAACCACGACGAGGACGGCGAGGGCGACCCGGCGCACCCGGGGAGCATACGCGAATGGTTGCATGCAGCGTGCGGGTGAACGGCCCCACGCCGCAGCCGTCAGCGCGCCCGGGACCTTGCACTTGCGTGTCGGTTCGGTGCAGACTGGCGCCCTCCCGACACCATCGACCCCGAGGAAGCGCCATGCGGATCCTGCGCACCCTGCCGATCGTCCTGGGCGGCCTCCTGCTCGCGGGCCCCGCCGCCGCCGTGTCGTACTGGTACGCCGACGTGAAGACCTCGAGCCTGCTCGGTGACCTGCACGGCAGCGTGTTGCTGCCCGGCGATCCCGGCAGCCTCTCCGACCTGATCGCCGGCAGCGACCTCGATCTGCTCGGCTCGGGGCTGGGCTCGGGCAAGGTGGAGGCGGGCAAGCCGCTCACCACCACGCACGTGTTCGCGCCCGGCCTCCCGGTGGCCTCGGTCGTGAGCGCCTCGCTCGTGGTGTCGGTGGTCGACGACCTCGACCTCGGGTTCGAGGAGGCGACGGTCTCGATCGACGGCGCGCTGCTCGACGGCGGCTCGGGGAAGCTCCTGATCGACATCCTGGGCGGCAGCGTGGCGGCGCTCGTCCAGACCGCGGGCGACTCGATCGGCGTCACGATCGCCGCGACGCAGGGCGACTTCAAGGTCGCGTTCAGCGCGCTCAAGGTGAAGTTCGAGACCGGCACGCGGCCGAGCCCGGGCCCGGGGCCGCAGATCCCGGAGCCGTCGGCCGCGCTCGTGTTCGCGGCCGGCCTGCTGATCGCGAGCCGCAGCCGGCGCCGCTGAGCCGCCTCAGCCGCCCAGCGCGGCGTCGTGCGCCGGCCGCTCGCCGGCCGGCTGCGCGTGCTCGGGCCGCGCGCCGCCGAGGCGCCGCACCCAGCGCTTCACCGCGTCGGCGGCGTCGTCGAAGAGCAGGTAGAAGACCGGCACCACGAGCAGCGTCAGCAGCATCGACGAGAACATCCCCGCGCCGCTCGCCACCGCCATCGGCGCGCGCGTCTCCGAGCCCGGCCCGATCCCGAGCGCGGCCGGCAGCACGCCGAAGATCATCGAGATCGCCGTCATCAGCACCGGCCGCAGCCGCACCGGCGCCGCGGTGCGCATCGCGGCGAACTTGTCGAGCCCCTGCTCGCGGCGCAGGTGGTTCGCGTAGTCCACGAGCAGGATCGAGTTCTTGGTCACCAGCCCGAACAGCAGCAGGATGCCGATCATGCTGAACATGTTGAGGGTGTGGCCGGCGAGCAGCAGGCCCGCGACCGCGCCCACGATCGAGAGCGGGATCGCCAGCATCACGGTGAGCGGGTGCACCAGGCTCTCGAACTGTGCCGCCAGCACCATGTAGATCACGAGGATTCCGAGCCCCAGCGCGAGCGCGAACTGCTCGGCGCCCTCCTGCATCGCCTGCGCCTGGCCGGAGAGGTGCAGCGAGGCGCCCTCGGGCAGGATCTCGGCCGCGACCTCGCGCGCCTCCTCGATCGCGGATCCGAGCGTGCGGCCGTCGGTGAGGTTGGCGCCGATCGTCACCGAGCGCTGTCGGTTGGTGCGGGTGATCGCGGAGGGCGCGGCGCCGGCTTCGATGCGGATCAGGTTGCGTAGCTCCACCACGCCGCCGCTGCTGGTGCGCACGTAGAGCCGACCGAGCTGGGCGGGATCGCGGCGGTCCTTCTCCTCGAGCCGCATGCGGATGTCGTAGCGACGCCCTGCCTCCTTGAAGACGCCGACGTCCTGCCCGCCCACCATCATGGCGATCGCCTGCGCCACCGTGCGCGCGTCCACGCCGAGCGCCGCCGCCTTCTCGCGGTCGGGCACGACGCGCACCTCGGGCAGGCCCATCTTGAGGCTCGACGAGAGGTCGACGAAGCCGCCGCGCGCCTCGAGCCGGCGGATCATCTCCTGCGCCAGCCGGTCGAGCTCGGCGAGCTCGAGGTTGCCGCGGATCTCCACCTCGAAGGAGCCCTGGTTGGCGCCGCCGGTCATCATCTCGCTGGGATTGAAGATGCGGATCTTGCGCCCGGGCACCGAGCCCAGCGCCTCGCGCGCGGCGGCGATCAGCTCCTGCACGCTGCGCTCGCGCTGGTCGCGCGGCTTCAGCGTGCCGAAGATCATGCCCATGTTCGTCTCGGAGTGGCGCGCGGCCTCGTTGCCGCCACCGCTCGAGCCGGCCGCCGAGAACAGGCCCGCCAGCTCGGGCTGGGCCAGGAACCACGACTCGTCGTGCTTCAGGTACTCCATGGTGGCCTCGAGCGAGGTGCCCGGGGCCGCCTCCAGGCGCGCGAAGAAGATGCCCTCGTCGGCGGGTGGGAAGAACTCCCGCTCGAGCTGGGTGGAGAGACCGCAGGCGCCCGCGAAGCTCGCGAGCGCGATGCCGACGGTGGCCGCGCGGTGGGCGAGCGTCCAGTCGAGGACGGTGCGATAGCGCTCCTCGAGCCACACGAAGCTTTGCTCGAGGCGGTGGTACAGGCTGCCGTGCGCGCGCACCGAGGGCGGCGGCATGCGCGCGGCCAGCATCGGCGTGAGCGTGAGCGCCACGAACAGCGAGAGGATCACCGAGCCGGCCACGGTGAGACCGAAGTCGCGCAGGAAGCTGCCGACCAGGCCCTCCACGAACAGCACGGGGATGAAGACGGCCGCCACCGAGAAGGTGGCCGCGGCCGCCGCGAAGGCGATCTCGCGCGTGCCCTTGCTGGCGGCGTCCCAGCCGCTCTCGCCCAGCTCGCGGTGCCGCTCGATGTTCTCGAGCACCACGATCGCGTCGTCGATCACGACGCCGACCGCGAGCGCCATGCCGAGCAGCGTCATGGTGTTGAGCGTGAGGCCCGCGAGGTACACCAGACCGAAGGTGGCGATCAGCGAGACCGGGATCGCGAGCGCGATGATGAGCGTGGGGCGCGCGCGGCGCAGGAACACCCAGACCGTGAACACCGCGAGCAGCGCGCCGAACACGAGCGCGAACTCGGTCTCGGCCACCGCCTCGCGCACGCCGCGCGAGAAGTCGATGAAGCCCGCCTCGTCGTGCATGCGGATCCCGGACGGCAGCACCTCCTGGATCTGGTCGAGGCGCTTGCGCACCTCGTCGACGATGGCCACCGTGTTGCCGCCGCTCTGCTTGCGGATGCCGATCCCGACCGTGTCCTCGCCGTTGAAGCGGGCGATCATCTTCGGGTCCTCGGCCCCGTCCTCGACCCGCGCCACGTCGCGCAGCAGCACCGGAGCGCCCTGGTGGTGCGCGACGATCAGCGTCTCGAGCTCCTCCACGGTGCGGAACTCGGCGTCGGTCTTGACCGAGTAGTCGACGCGCGTGCTCTCGACCGCGCCGCCCGGCATCTCGACGTGCTCGCGCTGGAGCGCCAGCAGGACGTCGCTGGCCGCGAGCCCGCGCGCGCGCAGCTGGTCGCCGTCGAGCCAGATGCGGATGTTGCGGTCGCGGCGCCCGAACATCGCGACGCCGGCCACGCCCGAGATCGTCTCCAGCGCCGGGCTGATCTGGCGTCGCACCGCCTCGCTGGTGGCGACCACCGAGCGCTCGCTGTCGAGCGGGATCCACAGCACCGGCATGTCGTTGGGGTCGAAGGTGGCGACGACCGGCGGCTCGAGCTCCGTCGGCAGCTCCACGCGCGCGAGGGACACCTTGTCGCGCACGTCCTGGGCGGCGATGTCGAGGTCCTTGCCCAGCTCGAACTCGACGATCAGGATCGACGCGCCCTGGTACGAGGTGGAGCGGATCGAGCGCACGCCGTTGATCGTGTTGAGCCGCTCCTCGAGGACGTCGGTGACGTCCTCCTCCATGCCCTCGGGCGTGGCGCCCTCGAGCACGGCCTGCACCGTGAGCACCGGGAACTCGAGGTTCGGGAACTGGTCGACGCCCAGGCGCAGGAAGCCGATCGTGCCGAACACGATCAGGCCGAGCGTCATCATCCAGGTCAGGATCGGCCGGCGGATCGAGACGTCGGAGAGCGTCACGGGCGCTGCCTAGCGGATGACCGGGCGGGCGACGTCGGTGGGATCGACCGCGGCGGTGGGCGCCGGCGCCGGGTTGCCCGCGACGTCACGGACCGAGACCGGCGAGCCGTCCACCAGCTCGTTCTGGCCGCGCACCACCACGCGGTCGCCGGGCTCGAGCCCCTTGCGCACCTCGACCATCCCGTCGCGGATCACGCCCAGCTCGAGCAGGCGCCGCTCGGCGCGCCCGTCCGCCGTGAGGCGGAAGGCGACCGCGCCGTCGGCGCGCTGGAGGACGGCCTCCTCGGGGATCATCGGCACGCCCTCGCGCACCGAGACGCCGAGGTCCGCGCGCGCGAACAGGCCCGGGCGCAGGCGGCCGTCGGGGTTGGGCAGCGCCGCCTTCACGCGCAGCGTGCGGGTGACCGGGTCGATGGTGGGCGACACCACGGTGACTTCGGCCGTGAAGACCTCCTCCGGGAAGGGCGCCACGCGCACCGCCACCGGCGCGCCCACCGCGACGCGGCTCGAATCGCGCTCGGGGAGGTGGAACTCGACCTCGATGGGATCGAGCGCCACCAGGTCGAACAGCTTCTGTCCGGGCGCCACGAACTCGCCCTCGCTCACCCAGCGGCGCGCCACCAGCCCGGCGAAGGGCGCCGTCACGCTCGAGTCGCGCAGCGAGCGCTCCGCCATGCCGAGCTGCGCCTGCAGCGAGTCGAGCGCCGAGCGCGTCGCGCGCGCCGCGGTGCGCGCCTGGTCGAGGCGCGCCTCGGCGGCCACGCCTTCGGCGTGCAGCTTCTCGATGCGGCGCAGCTCGCGCTCGGCCTCGGCCGCCTGCGCCTCCGCCTGCGCCAGCATGGCGCGCGCGCTGGCCGCCTCGAGCTGCCGGCGCTCGGGGTCGATCTCGATCACGAGCTCGCCCTCGGCCACCGCCGATCCCTCGTCGCGCACGACGCGCGTCACCTGGCCCCCCACCTGCGCGGCCACCGCCGCCTGCGAGCGCGCGAGCAGCTGGCCGGTGGCCTCGATGCGGTCCTCGATGGTGTGGGTCTCGACCAGGGCCACCATCACGGGCGGGGCCGCGATCGTCTCGGTCGGCGTCTCGTCGCCGCACGCCATCAGGGCGGCGAGCCACGGCGCGAGCCAGGCGGCGAGGGCGATGCGCCCGCGAAGGCGACTCATCGGGACGACTCCTGTACGGCGGGAGCGAAAGCGGGGTCGGGGCGCGCACGATCGGGCAGGATCAGTCCACGCACCAGCGCGTCGAGCCCGAGCTCCAGCACGCCGGGCTCCCACGGATGGTCGGGGCGCGCGGTGCGCAGCAGGATGTGCCCGTGCAGGTAGGCCCAGAGCGCCTGCCCGGTGGGCTCGATCCCGGCCGGCACGCGGCCGGCGGCGGCCAGCTTCTCGAGCGGCGCCTGCAGGCGCGCCCGCGCCGCCTCGGCCGAGGGCGGCGGCGTGCGCCCGGCGTCGAGCGGCATCGAGAGCAGCCGGTAGAAGGTGCGATGGCGCAGCCCGAAGCGGACGAAGGCGAGGCACATCGCGCGCAGGTCGGCGACCGGATCGTCGCTCACCGGCACGCGGCGCAGGCTGCGCAGCAGCACCCGGCAGCGCTGCTCGACCAGCTCGTCGATCAGCGACTGCTTGTCGCCGAAGTAGTGGTAGATGGTCGGCGCGGTGTAGCCGCAGCGGTCCACCAGCCGCCGCATCGAGAACGCTTCGAGCCCGTCCTCGAGGAGCAGCGCCTCGGTGGCGTCGAGGATCGCGCGGCGCGCGTCGGCACGGCTCGGCCGGCGCCGTCGCTCGGCGGGCTGGACGGATCGCATGGTCGCTCGGGCGGTTCCGGAGTCGAACGCCGTTCGGGCGCTATAACGGCGTTACAGTGCCCCAGCTTTAGCGAAGCCACCGGGCGCTCGGCAAGCGGCGCCCGCCCCTCGGCTGCGTCGCCGCCCGGTTCCCCATACAATGCGCGCCCTTGCCAGGAGGAAGCGCCGTGGGCCCGGAGCGCGACGGGGGGACCGGCGGGCGGGGCGTGGAGGCCGATCCGGGCCGGGACGCGGCCGGCCGTCGGGCCGCCGACCGGATCGACGCGCTGCTCGCCGCGCTCGAGCTCGACGAGAAGTGCGCGCTGCTGGCGGGCGCGGACCTGTGGCACACGGTGGCCGTGCCGCGGCTCGGGATCCCCGCGCTGCGCCTGAGCGACGGGCCGAACGGCGCGCGCGGGGTGTCGTTTCGCGGCGCCGTGACCTCCGCCTGCTTCCCGTGCGGCGCGGCGCAGGGCGCCTCGTTCGATCCCGACCTGGTGGAGCGGATCGGCGCAGCGCTCGCCGAGGAGACGCGCAGCAAGGGCGCCGGCGTGCTGCTCGCGCCCACCGTGAACCTCCAGCGCACGCCGCTCGGCGGGCGCAACTTCGAGTGCGCCTCCGAGGATCCCCATCTCGCCGCGCGCATGGCGGTCGCCTTCGTGCGCGGCCTCCAGGCCGGCGGCGTCGCTGCGTGCGTCAAGCACTTCGCCTGCAACGACGCCGAGTGGGAGCGCCACCGGGTCAGCGTCGAGGTCGACGAGCGCACGCTGCGCGAGGTCTACCTCGCGCCCTTCGAGGCCGCCGTGCGCGAGGCGGGCGCGTGGTCGGTGATGGCGGCCTACAACCGGCTGCGCGGCGTCCACTGCACGGAGCACGCGTACCTGCTCACCGAGATCCTGCGCGGCGAGTGGGGCTTCGACGGCGTCGTGATCTCGGACTGGCTCGCCACGCGCTCGGGGCCGGCGTCGCTCGCGGCGGGCCTCGACCTCGAGATGCCGGGCCCGCCGCGCCACTACGGCCCCGCGCTCGCCGCCGCCGTCCGCGCCGGCCAGGTGAAGCCGGAGGTGCTCGACGCCGCGGTGCGCCGCGTGCTCGGGCTGCTCGCCCGCACCGGCGCCCTCGACGCAAAGGAAGGTCCTCCGCCCGAGCGCGCCGACGATCGGCCCGCCCACCGTGCGCTCGCACGCGAGGCCGCCGTGGCCGGGATCGTGCTGCTGCGCAACGAGCGCGACGCGCTGCCGCTCGCGGGCGTGCGGCGCCTCGCCGTGGTGGGCCCGAACGCAGACCGGGCCGTGATCCAGGGCGGCGGCAGCGCCCGCGTGACGCCCCACTACGGCGTCTCGCCGCGCGCCGGGCTCGCCGAGCGTGCGGCCGGCGCCGAGCTCCGCTTCGCGCGCGGCCCCACCTGCTACCGTGCGCTGCCCGCGCTCGGCCCGGGCGACCTCGAGGGCCCGATCGAGCTCGAGCTGTTCGCGGCCGACGCCCCCGACGACACACCGGTGCGTCGCGAGACGGTGCCGGCCGGCGAGCTGTTCTGGCTCACGCCGCCGCCGCCGATCGCGCCGGGCGCGCGCTTCGCGGCGCGCCTGCGCGCGCGGCTGCGCGTGCGCGAGGGAGGCCCACAGCGCCTCGCGCTGACCAGCGCCGGGCAGGCGCGCCTGCGCGTCGACGGCCGGCTCCTGGTCGATCTGTGGGAGCGCCGCGAGCGTGGCAGCGCCTTTTTCGGCCTGGGCTCGCGCGAGGTGGAGGCGGCCGTGGAGGCCGCGGCCGGCGCCACGCTCGCGCTCGAGGTGGAGTTCGCGCACGACCGCCCCGGCCTGCCGGCCGGCCTGCGGCTCGGCTTCGCAGCGCCCGAGCCCGCGGACGCGCTCGCGCGCGCGCTGGAGGCCGCGCGCGACGCCGACGCCGCGGTGGTCGTGGTCGGGCTCGACGAGGACTGGGAGACCGAAGGGCGCGACCGCGAGCGCTTCGCGCTGCCCGGCCGCCAAGACGAGCTGGTGGCCGCGGTGGCGGCGGTGCAGCCGCGCACCATCGTGGTGGTCAACGCCGGCTCGCCGATCGCGATGCCGTGGGCCGACCAGGTCGCCGCGATCGTGCAGCTCTGGTACCCGGGCCAGGAGGGCGGCCGCGCGCTCGCCGACGTGCTGTTCGGCGACGCCGATCCGGGCGGGCGGCTGCCGCTCACGATCCCGCGCCGGCTCGAGGACACGCCCGCCTTCCTCGGCTGTCCCGGCGAGGCGCTCACGCTGCGCTACGACGAGGGGGTCTTCGTGGGCCACCGCTGGTACGACGCGCGGGCGATCGAGCCGCGCTTCCCGTTCGGGCACGGGCTGTCGTACGCGCGCTTCGCGTACGGCGAGCTGCGCCTCGCGCCGCAGAAGCTCTCCGCCGGCGAGCCGCTCGCGGCCGAGATCGAGGTGCGCAACGAGAGCGCGCGCTCGGGCGTCGAGGTGGTGCAGCTCTACCTCGAGGCGCCCGCCGACGGGCCGGTGCGCCGGCCGCCGCGCACCCTGGTCGGCTTCGCGAAGCTGCGGCTCGCGGCTGGCGAGCGCGGCGTGGCGCGCTTCAGCGTGACGCCGCGCGCGCTCTCGTACTGGGACGTCGAGGCGGGCGAGTGGCGCATCGCGCCGGGAAGCTACGCGCTCGTGGCCGGCCGCTCCTCTCGCGACCTGCGCGCGCGCGCGTCGTTCACGATCGCCTGAGCCGCGCACCCGCGAGCCACCGATTCGCCCGAGCCACGCGTCTGCCGGCCGGCCGGCTGGACGACCCTCCCGAATGCGGCATGCCTCCGAGGTCGGGCCGACACGCGGAGGAAGCTGCCATGGCGAAGGTCCTCGTCCTCTACGGCAAGGTGGGCTCGGTCTTCACCTCGACCGCCACCCAGCACGGCGGACAGGAGACCACGATCCTCTCGACGATCGTCGATCTGCTGCACCTGGGCATGGTGATCGTGGGGCTTCCCTATTCGTTCGCCGGGCTGAGCACGATCACGGAGATCAGCGGCGGCACGCCCTACGGCGCGAGCACCATCACCGGGAGCAACGGCGAGCGGATGCCGAGCCGCAACGAGCTCGAGGGCGCGCGCTTCCAGGGGCGCGTGGTCGCCGAGGTCGCGCGCAAGCTGCACGGCTGAGGGCGTCGCCGCGCGGCGCGCACGGAGCGCCCGGCCCTCCGCCGCCGTGGCCCGTTCAGAACACCCGCTCGGGCAGCCGCTCGAAGCGCCCGTTCGCGCCGATCATGGCCGAGGCGAACCAGGCGGCCAGGCCCGAGACGATCGCGCCGAGCACCGCGCTGCCGAAGCCGGCCAGCGAGAAGCCGGGCAGCAGCCAGGCGACCAGCGCGAGCATCAGGCCGTTCAGCACCAGCACGAACAGCCCGAGCGTCACGATCGTGAGCGGCAGCGTGAGCACGAACAGCACCGGACGCACGAAGGCGTTCACGAAGCCGAGCAGGAACGCGGCCAGGAACAGCGACCCGGTCCCCGAGAAGTTCATGCCGGGCACGATCGCGGCGGCGACCCACAGCCCGAAGGCCGAGATCGCGAGGCGGAGCAGGAAGCCGGGCATGCGCGCATTCTACCGCAGGCCGGCCCTCCGCCGGCGCGCGGCCGCTCCGCCCCGCGCCGCGAGCGACGATGCCTGCGTCGCTACAGCGACAGCGAGCGGAAGCGCTCCTGCGCGTAGACGAGCAGCGAGACCGACACCGCCTCCGAGAGGTTCTCGAACTGCACCCCCATGCCGAACGGCAGGTTGCGGCGCATCACGTTGCCCGGGACGTTGGTCATCACGACGCGCGCGGTGGCGGCCACCCGGCCGCTCTGCGGCACCGCGAGATCGAGGCTCACGCGCGCGCGCGTCATGCACGGCTGCTGGACCGTGACGAACGCGCCGGACGCCGAGATCGAGTAGATGCGGCCTTCCTTGACGCGACCCGATCCGGTGTGGATCACCACCGGCCAGTCGGCCGGCGCGCGCACCGTGCGCCGGCGCCCGCGCAGGCGCTTGTGGCCCGACAGCGCGCGGTTCACCTGGAAGCGCAGCGTGTGCGTGTCGCAGGGGTCGAAGATCGCGAGCTCCACGCCGGCGTCGCGCAGCTTGCGTCGGCCCTCGGGGCCGGGGTCGCGTCCGCCGGCCAGGAACACGAGGTCGTCGCCACCGCCCAGCATGCGCAGCGACGCGAGCGCCCCACGCAGGTTCATCACCGGCAGATCGGACGGGATCACCACGGCGCCGACCCGCGGGCCGGCGACGCGGAGAAACGAGCGGGCCTGGTCCGGCGTCTTGGCCGGCACCGCGCGATAGCCCATGCGGCCGAGCCGCGCGCGCAGCAGCTCCATCTCGGGCGCGTTGGCGCCGAGCACGAGCAGATCCTTGTCCACGAACCCCTCCTCGCGGCCCGAACGGGCCCCTCGCAAGGCGGTTCGGCGCGCCGCGACCGGCGAGGGGTGACGGCGATCACATCGGGCGTCGCGCGTGACGTTCGGTCATGGCTGCGCGCCCGCCGCGCGCTCCGGATCGGGAGCGGGGTCGTCGACGTGCTCGTCGTCGGGCAGCGGCGCAGGCTCGACGTTCTCGAGCAGGAGGCGCACGTCGACGGGCAGCTCGACCGGGACGTCGCGGTCGAGCAGCGCCTCGCTCTCGCCGTTGACCAGCAGCCACACCCAGACCGCATCGCGACGCAGGTCGATCACGAGCGCCGCGGCGTCGAGGCCGCCCCGGTGCGGCCGGTTGCCGGTCACGTAGAGGATCCCGTCCTCCTCGAGCAGCGGGCCCTGCACCTCCATGCGCGCGACGAAGATCGGCAGCCGCTCGCCGAGCAGCGCGCGCAGCCGGCTGGCGAGCGGCTCGCGCTCCCACAGCCCCACGTCGTGCGGATAGCGGCCCACGAGCTCGCGCAGCGAGGCGAGCGGGCTCGGGTAGCCGGCGGGCGGCGTGACGGCCTCGGGCGCCTCGGGCGGCGGCGGCGCGGGCGCCGCCTGCTCGCGCTCGCCGCCGCAGGCGAGCGCGAGCGCGACGACGAGCGCCGCGAGCGGTGCGGCCAGCGGACGAAACGACATGCAGGCTCCTTCGGGCGCGCTCACGGGATCGCGTGCTCCTTCGGGGAACGGACGCGCGGCCGCCCGGTCGACGACCCGCTCGACCGCGGGGCCGGCGATCGCGGCAGCGTATCGCGGCCCCCGCCCCTTTGGCCGGGTATGATGGCGCGCGCGGAGGTGGACGTGGCGGGCGCACGATCCCGTTCGAGCACGGCGGTCGCGTGGCTCGCGGCGGGTGCGCTGGCCGGCCTCGCCGCGGCCGCCTTCTCGCTGCTCGGCGCCGCGCGCGAGCCCGACCTGCCGGAGGGTGCGGTCGCCACCGTGAACGGCCGCGTGCTGCGCGAGGCCGACTACCAGCGCGCGCTGGCCGCGCTCGCGAGCGACCGGCGCGATCCCGTGGGCGAGCGCGAGCGGCGCTTCGTCCTGGAGCGGCTGGTGGACGAGGAGCTGCTCGTGCAGCGCGCGCTCGAGCTCGGGCTCGCGCGTAGCGACCGCCTGGTGCGCAACCAGCTCGTGGCGGCGATGATCGCCGCGATCATCGAGGACGCGGCCCGCGCGGAGCCCGAC
>Ga0207873_1003496_pt1 | contig 11419 bp, 6 predicted proteins | sample BGWIniCompost_FD_187373 | JGI IMG/M metagenome (GOLD analysis project Ga0207873, IMG submission 187373) | Cellulose adapted compost microbial communities from Newby Island Compost Facility, Milpitas, CA, USA - BGW Initial Compost (SPAdes)... ... | reverse complement strand
AGCGGTCGAGATGGACGGCGTAATAACCGGGCCTGACGACTTCCCGCTCGTGCGAAAAGAAGGAATAAATGCCGGAGGTCTCATCCGGCAATGCGCCGCGGGTGGTTTTCACTTCGCCTGTGGCGGGCATGAAAGAAATATCGCCAAGATCGCCGATTCCGGTTCCGCTAAGATGTTGATGCCCAAACCCGATGATGGTAGAATCAGAATAGTTGTATCCGGAACACCAGTCCCAGCCGGTAGTAAGCTGCGTAGGACCCAATTGAACAAATCCAAAAGGCACATTGGCGCCGACAAAGACATGCCCATGCCCGCCTGAGCCTATGAGCGGATCGACGTATTGGGTCAGATTTTCATTTGAACCGGACTCGGAATCGCAGCCGGCGATAGACGCGCAAAAGGCGCCCGCCGCTATCATGATAATTTGGTTGATTATCTTCATTTGAAAATTGGTTTTACCGACAAGAATGTCGCTGGTTTATTGTTTTGCAACCTTTGCGGTTGGAGAAGCGTCCTTCCTATCCGCAAGGCGCTTGAAAGTTAAGGCATTTTTATCAGGATGAAAAGCGAAGCCGCCAGTTTTGGACGGCCTGTTTTATGGCGGGCGCTTCGCGATTGATGTAATTCAGATACCCCACCGGATTGTCGAACGACTGCGCTTGCAGGCCAAACGACGTCGCAAGGAGTAAGGCGAGGATGAAAGCAGCTTTCATTTGGGGTTATTGTTTAATTGAATCAAGTCGCACATAATCAGGAAAGCTTCATTGACGTACGCGTCTTGGCCAATACTCTCAGCCATCCGGCTATTAATATCGTTTTTGTACCCGTTCAGCAGGATGGCTTCTTGGTTATGTTGGAGGTTTGAAACAGAGAAATGCGCTGAATCCAAAGAAAGTCCCTCTTCCAGGTTGTTAAAGAACGTCTCCGCGTTGCGGATATCCTCGACAAAACGGCTGGGCGAGAGATGAAAACGGAAATTGGCGGAAACCAGGGGGAGATATTCATTCATCTTCCGGAAAACAGGGCAAGCGGCAATCCTTTCCCGGCTTTTTGCCGAAAGCTCGGCGATAGGCAAAGGCGGATGCGGGGCAAACCATACTTTCTTTTCGATTTGCTCAGCGGGAAGAGCGCTTGCGAAATCCTTTTCCGTATCCTCCCACCGGCTGTAAAAGTCGGGCGCAAGAATATCGGGTTTGACGCCGACTAACTGGTGGGAAGATCCATCCAATCTGAAGAATTTTCCAGTCGTCATTTTTACGTAATCCTCGTCGCCGTCATTTAGGTAATTCCCGCCAAGGGGCAAAATGATCTGGCTGGTGGCTTTTCCGTAAGTCGGGCAGCCAAATATTACCGCTCTTTTGTAATCCTGCATTGCCGCCGCAAAAATCTCGGAAGCGGAGGCGCTCATGCCGTTGACCATCGTCAACATAGGGCCGTCGTAGACGGAGCCGCGATTCATATCCTTAATTGCGGCGGGAGGACCTTTGTTTTCTTTTGAGATAACCACCGGGCCGTGATCGATAAAAATGCCGGCAAGCTCCACGGCCTCTTTCATGGCGCCTCCGCCGTTGAACCGCAGATCGAGGATAAGTCCGTCAATCTTTTCCCTTTTCATCTTGACGATCTCCTTTGCCACATCGTTTGCGCAACCAAGGGCGTTTTCGTCTTCAAACTGGGTATAAAAAGTGGGAAGGGAAATATAACCGACCTTCTTTTTGCCCTCCAGGATAAAGCTACGGACTATGTTTTCCTCCATCTCAATTTTTTGCTTGCGGAGCGATACGGTTTTCACCGCGCCATTGGGTTTTCTCACCACAAACTTGACCTCCTCAAGCCCGGCTGATTCAAGCGCTTCATAAGCCTCGTAGAGGTCGAGGCAGGTGAAATCGAACCGGATATTGCCGGGTCCCACCATTTCCATGACGACGTCGCCGTCCTGCAACTCCCCGGAATTCCATGCTGGGCTCCCCGGAGAAAGGGCTACAATAACCAACTCGCCGTTGAGATTTTCATCCAAATGAATCCCAAAGGAATAGGCGCTTCTTGACAGGGAGGATTCGAGCGCCTGAATCTCCAGGGAAGAGAAGAATTCGGTATGGGGGTCGTAAGCATGCGCGATCGCTTTCAAAAATTGCGCACCCACAAAGTTGGCAAAGCCTTCGAGGGGATTAAGGTTTTTTTCCAGACGGCAAAGCTGCGTTTGCAAAGTCCTTGCGCGGGCGGCGGGCTCAATGGTTTGAAAAGCCTCCGGCAATGCGAGGCTATCGGCCGAAATGGTGGAATTCAGCAAATTCAGGTATGCGAGAATCGACCGCCACCGGCTTTCGAGGGCCTGGTCGTTGGATGCGTAGCCGGCAAATTCGCCGGCGAGGTTTATTTCAAACACCTCGTTTTCTGAATAAGCGACCGGTTTCCCAAGGGCAGCGCGGGTAAGCGAATCAAGCCAAACCAATTTACGGCGGTATGCTTGCGCGGCGCGTTCGAGGAACACGCACGACCGGGATTTCAGTTCGTCGTCGATGCGGGTCCTGTACGATTCAAGTTGACGGATATCTTCCAAGGTAAAGACGCTGGCGTTCGGATCAATCAAACGGAAAAACTCGTCGAAGACCAGTTCGGAAAACCGGTCGTCGAGCGGTTTGGGGGAATAGTGATTGCGTTCGATAGTCCCGACCATCGAAACGGCCTTAGAGCAATAATCTGTCTGAGCCCATACGGGGACTCTCCCAATTATTGTCGAAAAGACGACGGCAATTAGAAGAATGCGTATCATCAACGAAAAATAAACAAAGAATGTTGATAAATCAATAAATTGCGAGAAAAGATGAGATGAGCCTGCAGGTTGTGAGTTGTCAGGTATCAGTTGCCGATTCATTGCTCAATCCTGTTGTGGGTTTCAAACTGCTATTCGCCAAATGCATTCTCAAATCAACCTTCAAAAGGTTCGTTTCAGATTGATTTTGGCGATAGAGACAGGCGATTCATTGCCGGCGTCGTCTTTTAGTTTTACAAAAACCTGTTTTTCGCCGTCGTCCCCGGGAAGAATATATTCGGAGACTTTTTGATAGCTCTTCCACTCGCAACCTTTGAATTCAGGATCGGAAGAGATCATCATCCAATCGGCGCCGTCTGCTTCAATGGTAAGCGTAACCTTTTTGTCGGATGCGTTGGTCCACTCTTCGCCGTTGTTGATCATAAATTTCAACGCCTGCGGAGGGGTGATATCAAGGATGATTGAAGCGCTCGCGGGGGTGGATTCATTGCCCGCTTCGTCGCGGCATTTTATGAAGATTTCTTTTTTTCCGTCGGGACCATGAAGAACAAATTCCCGGGCTACCTTGAACTCTTCCCATTTTGCCCCAGTAAAATTTTTATCCTGACTAAGCATCATGCTGTGGGCGTCGACGGCGTGCACCCTCACATTCACCACCCTGTCCTTTCTTGCGGTGTACGCCGAATCGTTGTTAATGGAAATCCTGACGTCGGAAGGCGGCGTGCGGTCGAGCCGGATGGATGCGGAAACAACTTCAGAAATATTTCCAGCCTCGTCTTTAAACTTTGCATAAACAGTTTTTTGCCCGTCGTCGCCGGGAAGCTCCCATTTGTCTTTTACCGGCCGGAAAGGTTCCCATGCGGAGCCCTGGAAATCGGGATTGTCGCCGATCATCATCTCAGCGGCGCCCGACGCGGCCATAAGAAGAGACGCCGTTTTTTGGTTCGTAAACTTTGCATTGTTGTTGATCATGATCCGCGCTCCCACAGGCGGCGTGCGGTCAAGGATAATGTTGGACGTAGAAGGCGCAGATATATTGTTGGCGCTGTCTTTCAGGATCATGAAAATTGTTTTCGGCCCGTCCTCGTCGTCCAGAATCCATTCATACTCTTTTGTAAACGGCTTCCAATCTGCCTTTTCCGGATTTTCAAACGGTTTGTTGGAAAATGCGGCGCAACATGCGGAAGACGATTGCACAGTCAGAATTACCTTCCTGTCTTTGTTGTTTGTAAAACGCGAACCGCCATCAACGGTAAAGGAACCGTCAGGGGGCTTTGTATCGAGAATTGTGGAGGCAGACACGGTTTCCGAAACATTGCCCGCCTCGTCTCTGAATCGCGCGTAAATTTTCTTTACGCCATCCTCTCCTTCCAGCGTCCATCCGACGGTGGGCCTTACCGGAACCCATTTTGCGGAAGCGAAAGAGGCATCGTGTGAAACCATCATTTCGGAAGCTCCTTTCGCATAGAAAGCAAGGGTGACCCTTCCCCCCGGATTATTGACATACTTGGCCCCCGCGTTGATCATCGCTTTGCAATCTTCGGGCGGAACGCGATCGAGGATAATGGAAGCGGCTACCGGCGCGGATACATTGCCCGCCTTATCTTTGAGTCGGAGAAAGATATTTTTCTGTCCGTCTTCGCCAGAGAAAGTCCATCCAGCGACAAGGGGCTTAACCGGCTGCCATTCAGCGCCGGGGAATCCGGGAGTCTCAGAAAGCTGCATTTCCACGGCGTCGTCGTAACGAATATGGATATCCGCTTTCTTTTCAGGATGATTAAAGAACTTACTCTTGCCGTTGATGGCGACTTCGCCTACAGGCGGTTTGGTATCGAGGATAATGCGCGCCTGAAAAGGCCCGGCGACATTTTCGGCTTCGTCTTTAAGGCGCAGGAAAACAGTCTTTGGCCCGTCTCCCACAGGCAATTGAAAATCCGGAATCTCCGGCCTGAATTTCTCCCACGCAGCGCTTCTAACGATGGTTTCGGAAGCGCCGATTTGCATAAATGCAGCGCCATCCTGCTTGATGGCGATATGGGCTTTAGGGGAAACGCAGTACTCCGCCCCTCCATTGATTTCGAGACTCTCCAAAACCGGCTTTTGTCTGTCGAGGAAGATATCGGCCCGGGAGACGGCCGAATAGTTGCCGGCTTCATCGACAAAGCGAACAAAAACCGATTTGAGACCGTCGTCAGAAGCGGACAACGTCCAGTCCACAGTAGGGGTAAACGGCGAAACCGGACAACCTTCGAAAGATTCTGAAGCGCAAACCTGCATACGGACAAGGGAAGGGCTAACTTTCGAGGATATATTCAGGGTTACTTTTCCCTGGGGATGATTGACGTATTTGGCGCCGCCATTGATCGCTACGACGGGCGGAGGGGGCCCTTCGGAATCAAGAATGATGTCGTCTACAGCGGGAACGGCCGTCTTGTTTTGCGCTTCGTCAATGAAAAAAGCGCGGATGGTTTTTATTCCCTGGATGGAATCGAATTGCCAATCCACTTCCGTTTTGCCGTCATTTAGTTCAAACGTTTGGTTTTTCCCGGTTTTATCCATCAGGACCACATGGCTTGCGCCTTCGGCCGACGCGGCGATCCTGACTGCTGGAGAACGGGTATATTTATCGTTATTATTGATCGTCACGCTGCCTTTTTCAGGGGGCGTGGCGTCGAGCATTATACTGGCCTCGAGCGTTTCGCTTATATTGCCCGCCTCGTCGATGAACCGCGCGTACACGGTCTTCCTGCCGTCGCCGGGAGGCGAGAGTATCCACATCTTACGGTCGGCATATGGTTCCCACTGCGCATTTTCAAAACCGGGAGAGGCCGATATTTGCACTTTTGCCGCGCCCGTTGCAGAAAGATTCAGCATGACGCGCATCTGCTTGTCGTTGGTCACGGGCGAACCGTTATTAATGGAAAGACTGCAATTAGCCGGCGGGGAGGTGTCGAGCGTAATGGCGGCGCTCTCAATGGGCGACATATTGCCTGCTTTATCTTTCAAACGGACGTAAATGGTCTTTAACCCGTCGCCGCCGGGAAGGGTAAGGGTTTGCTTTTGTTCGGTATATGGAACCCACGAAGCTCCCGAAAGATCGGGCTGGAAACCGATCTGCATTTCGGCGATCAATCGTGGATCGAGTTTCAGCGACTTGATTTCTACGGCGATTTCCCTGTTGTTGGTAAAGGATTGTCCGTTATTAATCCTGACGCCTATCATAGGCAACGCAGAACTTGCAGCCGTTTCATATACGGACGATGCAAAAGAAAAAAATGAAGCGACCAAGAACGGTATGACTATGCGAGCATCCACTTCATTATGGCTTAACCGGAAAATGTTTTCTAAATATAGGTAAAATTAATAAAAAAGCATTCGAATTCAATAAAATCCATGCCAAAACACGTGAAAATCGCTTCAAGAATTTTCATTTTTTTATTCAGTATTGCGGTTTACAAAGAAGGTCCCCTCTCTTATCGGGATGAGCATCGAGTTGATTTTATACGGCGCTGATTTGTCGCAAACCAAAATTTTCTGCCTCGTCCAAATAAAAAGAAACCGGCAATCCCAAAAGGAAAGCCGGTTTCTATTGCAACGATCCATTGCTCAAATCACATGGCAAGCTCTGATTCGGTCACTGGATTTCTGAAAACGATCTTGCCGTCGAACACGTCGAGAACAATTTTGCTGTTCGGCTTGACGGCCCCCTTGAGGATTTGCCTGGAAAGTTCGTTCAACACTTCCTTTTGTATGATCCTTTTCACAGGCCTTGCCCCAAATTGAGGATCGAAGCCTACATGGGAAATATACTCCAACGCTTCGCCCGATACCGCCATTTTGATTCCCTGTTTCTCGAGAATCTCTTCCACATGGCGCAACTGCATTCTGACTATCTGCCTGATTTCCTCATGTTTCAAGGGCTGGAATACGATTACCTCGTCGATTCTGTTGAGGAACTCGGGCCTCATGCTGCGTTTCAGGAGGTCCATGACGTCCTGCATAGTCTGCTCGATGATCCTCTCCCTGTTTGTTTCCGTCATTCCTTCAAAATTTTCACGGATAATATCCGAACCCAGGTTAGAGGTCATGATGATGATGGTGTTTTTAAAGTTGGCCACCCTGCCCTTGTTGTCGGTCAGCCTTCCGTCGTCGAGCGCCTGGAGCAGGATATTGAATACGTCCTGATGCGCTTTTTCAATCTCGTCTAAAAGGATGACGGAATATGGCTTCCTGCGCACGGCTTCGGTCAACTGCCCGCCTTCTTCATATCCCACATACCCGGGAGGCGCGCCCACCAGTCTGGATACGGAGTGTCTTTCCTGGTATTCAGACATGTCGATTCTTGTCATCATGTTCTCGTCGTCGAACAGGAATTCCGCAAGGGCTTTCGCAAGCTCGGTTTTACCTACGCCAGTGGTGCCCAGGAACAGGAACGAACCTATAGGCCGCTTTTCTTCCGACAATCCCGTCCGGCTTCGTCTCACCGCGTCGGCGACCGCCTGAATCGCTTCATTCTGGCCCACTACCCTCTTGTGGAGCTCGTTTTCGAGATTGAGCAACTTATTTGCTTCGCTTTGCAGCATTTTGAAAACAGGAATTCCGGTCCATTTCGAAACGACCTCCGCTATATCTTCTGAATCGATTTCCTCTTTCACAAGCTGTTTCCCCGACGCCTTCATTTCTTCGATCAGGCGTTGTTGCTCCTGGAGCTTCTTATCCAATTCAAGCAGCCTGCCGTACCTGATTTCGGCTACCCTTCCGTAATCGCCGTTTCTTTCGGCCTGCTCGGCCTCAAAGCGAAGCCTTTCTTTTTCATCCTTGAGGCGCTGCACGGTATTCAGGGTCTCCTTTTCAGATTCCCACTGCGCTTTCAACGACTTCGCCTTTTCGCGAAGATTGGCAAGCTCTTCGTTGATTTTCGCAAGCCGCTGTTCGTCTTTTTCCCTTTTGAGCGCCTCCCGTTCAATTTCAAGCTGCCTGATTCTTCTTTCGGTCTCGTCCAGTTCTACCGGCATGGAATTGATCTCCATGCGAACCTTTGAAGCCGCCTCGTCAATCAGGTCGATCGCCTTGTCGGGCAGAAAACGGTCGGTGATATACCGGGTTCCCAGCTGGACGGCGGCAATGATGGCTTCATCTTTGATCCTGACTTTATGATGCGCCTCATACCTGTCCTTCAATCCCCTTAAAATTGAGATGGCGTCCTCTTCCGAGGGTTCGTTGACCATCACCACCTGGAAACGTCTTTCCAGCGCTTTATCCTTTTCAAAATACTTTTGATATTCATTCAGCGTCGTGGCGCCGATAGCTCGCAGGTCGCCTCTTGCAAGGGCGGGTTTCAGGATGTTTGCCGCATCCATAGCGCCTTCTCCTCCGCCGGCGCCTACAAGCGTATGGATCTCGTCGATAAACAGGACAATTTCGCCGTCGGACGACGTCACCTCCTTGATCACTGCTTTCAGCCGTTCCTCAAACTCTCCCTTGTACTTGGCCCCGGCGATGAGCGCGCCCATGTCAAGGGAGTAAATGCTCTTGGATTTCATGTTTTCAGGCACATCGCCCTTTACAATCCTGAAGGCAATGCCTTCAGCGATCGCCGTCTTACCCACGCCGGGTTCGCCGATCAGGATCGGGTTGTTCTTGGTTCTTCTCGAAAGGATCTGCATCACGCGCCTGATCTCCTCGTCGCGCCCGATCACAGGATCGAGTTTGTTGTCAAGGGCTCTTTCATTCAGATTGATTGCATACTTATTCAACGCGTTATAGGTTTCCTCCGCGCTGGCCGAAGTCACCCTTGCTCCTTTTCTCAATTCTGCGATCGCTTTTTTCAGATCGTTTTCGTTGATTCCGGCGTCTTTCAGCAACTTGGCGGCGGCGTCGTTGGCCGAAAGGATCCCCAGAATAATATGTTCAATCGCCACATATTCGTCTTTGAATTCTTTCCGGTACTGATCGGCCTTGATCAATGCCTCGTTTGCTTCGCGCGACAAATACAAGGATCCTCCCGACACTTTGGGATAGGATTCAATGATCTTGTCCAAAGCGCGCTGTATCATGGAAGCATTCGCGCCTACTTTCCCGAAAAGAAAGGGAAGCACATTCTCGTCCACATGGTAAATGCTTTTCAGGATATGCGCATTTTCCAGAGACTGTTGTCCCAACTCCTGCGCAATCTGGTGCGCATGTTGGATCGCTTCCTGCGCTTTTAAGGTAAAATTATTCAGGTTCATAATTTGATTATCTTTTGCAACCGGGGTTGCCGGGTTTAAAATTCATTTTTATAAAAAATATCCCGAAAGGAAGAAGCCTGACGGGATATTTTTTTCTCATTTTGCAACTCAAAATTAACGGTTATGAAATTTTGATTGTTTTGACGGGTTTCCTTTTCGCTTCTTCCTTCTTTGGCATCGTAATGCTCAGGATTCCGTCTCTGTATTTTGCCTCAATTTTATCGGCTTCGGCAAGCTCAGGCAAAGTAAACGACCTGGAAAACGACGAATAACTGAATTCCCTCCGGGTATAGTTTCCGCTTCTGTTTTCTTTCTCATCCTTTACTTCAGACGAGATGGTAAGCACGTCGTTATCGAGAGATACATTAAAATCTTCCTTTTTCATTCCCGGAGCGGCCACTTCAACATAATAGTTGTTTTCGTCTTCCCGGATATTCACTTTCGGCGTAGAAAAACCTCCGAAAACGGGAAACTCAAACATGTCCCTTCCGAAGAAGTCGTCTATCCAATTGACTGCCGGAAGCAGATCGCGATTAAATTTTATCAAAGCCATAACTACCTCCTTCTTTTAATTGGTTGAACATCGTAACGCTTGTAAGCCGTCAAGATACATGCCAGAACGGGAAGCGGGAGATTTGACGTCGATTTCGGGCGGTTTTAACGATAGACGCTGACAATTTTTCAGAATCGCTTGCAGAAAAGCGACATTTTTTCAGAAAAAATACAACTCTCAGGATAAAACAAAAGCGGCCTTAAAAAAGAACCGCATTTGTAAACAGATGAACCTTTAAAACAGAAATTCTGTCTTTTTTAGAGAAAGAAAGCTCCAAACATAAGAAACTCTATTCTTTTTCCAAAAAAATGAAATGTTTTTTTAGCCTTCATCCATAACGGATGAGATCATTTGGCAATGTTCTGAATTTTGTTGTACGACGCCATAATACCCTTGATCAGCGCCGAACTAAAGCCCTGATGCTCCATTTCGTTCAGACCGGCAATCGTGCAGCCTTGCGGAGTCGTCACCTTGTCAATTTCATATTCAGGATGCTGCCCTCCTTCAATAAGCAGTCCGGCGGCCCCTTTCACAGTCTGCGCGGCGATAATTTGCGCCACTTTTGAGCTAAAGCCGATTTCTATTCCCCCTTGCGACGACGCCCTGATAAATCGCAGGGCATAGGCGATGCCGCAAGCGCCCAGCACGGTGGCGGCTTCCATCAGTTCTTCATTGATCAGGATGGCTTTGCCCAACTGGTCGAACAAACCGAGGATCATTTGCCGCTGCTCTTCGGCGGCGTTGTTAGTGGCGATGCACGTCATCGATTCTTGGATTGCAATGGCCGTGTTGGGCATGGCAAGGAATAGCGGCACGTCTTTTTCCACGATTTCCTGGATTTCGCGAATCGACACCCCCGTGACGACCGAAATCAGGATATGGCGCGCCGGGTCGAGCGTCGATTTGATTTCAAGGGCCACATTCTTAATCTGATGCGGTTTAATCGCCAGAATGACAATATCCGAATTGGCCGCCGCTTCTATGTTGTTGTCAGTGATATGGACGCCCTTTTCTTTCAGATGCGCGATCAGGTGGAGACGCCTACGGGTTACAGTAATATTTTCAGGCGCCGTATAACCGCTTTTAATCAGTCCTTCCGCAATGCTTACCCCCAGGTTGCCCCCTCCGATAATCGAGATTTTTATGTTTTTCATTTGCCGTCTTTTATGAAGAATTAAAAATTACTTAGAACAAAATTATTAAAAAGCTGCGAGGGTAAGCCCGCTCCACAGATTTCGTCAGTCATTTTATTTTACAACGCTTTCATCGCGCCTGACAGCCGGTCAAGCGCTTCTTCAAGCGTCGACCGCTGGCACCCTATATTCATCCTTTGGAAGCCCGAACCGCCCTGGCCAAAAGCCGGACCGTCGTTCAATCCAATTCGCGCTTTTTTAATCATGAATTGCTTTAGTTCCTCGTCGCTCAATTTCAAACGGCGGCAGTCCAGCCACAAAAGGTAAGTCCCCTCCGGACGCGAAAAGCCGATTTCCGGAATTTGTTCTTTCAGGAAATTTTCAACAAGGGCGATGTTGCCGGCCAGGTAATCGAGCAGGTCGTCCAGCCAATTGCCGCCATTTCTATACGCCGCTTCTACGGCGATAGCGCCAAACAGATTCCCAAAGCCAAGATGCATAGCGTCGAGACGTCTTTTGAAACGCGACATCATCGTCATATTGGCGCAGACGGCCCATGACGCGGCAAGTCCAGGAATATTGAAAGTCTTTGAAGGCGACAACAGCGATAGGGTTTGTTGCGCGACTTCCTCCGAAAGGGAAGCGACCGGGACGTATTTGTTGGGAACGTAGACGATATCGGCATGAATGTCGTCCGAAACGATCAGCACATTATGCCGGATGCATATTT
>Ga0207873_1003492_pt1 | contig 11432 bp, 9 predicted proteins | sample BGWIniCompost_FD_187373 | JGI IMG/M metagenome (GOLD analysis project Ga0207873, IMG submission 187373) | Cellulose adapted compost microbial communities from Newby Island Compost Facility, Milpitas, CA, USA - BGW Initial Compost (SPAdes)... ... | reverse complement strand
CTTTCTGAAAGCAAATACAGCGCGCCGCATTTCTACCTCACCATGGAGATCAATATGGATAAGGCGGTGGAAGCCCGCAAGAGCCTGAACGAATACTCGCCGGTGAAAATCTCCTACAACGACATGGTGATTAAGGCTGTGGCCGCGACGCTGAGGCAACATCCCAAGTTGAACGCTTCATGGCAGGGTGATACCATCCGCTACAACAAACATATTCATATCGGCGTTGCCGTGGCGGTGGACGAAGGTCTGCTGGTGCCGGTGGTGCGTTTTGCGGACAGCAAATCGCTGTCGCATATTGCCGCCGAAGTGAAGGAGTTGGGCCAAAAGGCCAGGGCAAAACAATTGCAACCCAAAGATTGGGAAGGAAATACGTTCTCCATTTCTAATCTGGGGATGTTTGGAATCGACGAGTTTACGGCTATCATTAATCCGCCGGACGCATGTATCCTTGCTGTCGGCGGAATCAAGGAAGCGCCGGTCGTAAAGAATGGACAGGTAGTTCCCGGCCACCTGATGAAAGTCACGCTGTCGTGCGACCATCGGGTTGTGGATGGAGCTACGGGAGCGGCTTTCCTGCAAACCTTGAAGGGACTGCTTGAGGACCCGGTCAGGATCCTTATATAGGGAAAGGCAAACGGACGTTACGAAATGACCGAAATCAAATCGACCACCATCATTGCAGTGTTGCACAACAAACAGGTCGCCATCGGCGGCGATGGACAAGCTACAATGGGGAACACCGTAGCCAAAAGCAATGTGCGCAAGATCAGAAAGCTGCAAGACGGTAAAATCCTCACGGGATTTGCGGGTTCTACAGCCGACGCGTTTACTTTGCTCGAGAGGTTTGACGAGAAACTAAGCGCCTATAGCGGCAATATGAAGCGGGCCGCGATAGAACTGGCCAAAGACTGGCGCATGGACAGGTTCCTGCGCAGGTTGGAGGCCATGCTGATTCTCGCCAACAACGAAGAACTGCTTATCCTAAGCGGGTCTGGCGACGTGCTAGAGCCGGACAACCAGGTGGCGGCGATCGGGTCGGGAGCGATGTACGCCCAATCCGCCGCGCTGGCCTTGAAAAAACATGCGCCCCATCTTACCGCCGAGGAGATGGTGCGCGAAAGCCTGAATATCGCCGCAGATATCTGCATTTATACCAACCATAATATTGTTATTGAAAAGCTGTAGAACGGGCAAAGCGGGGAACCGTCAAGGATCCTTATTTAGCCGATCAATTCCAGGAACAACCGGAACGACTTTGCGGCAAAGTTGGGCAAGGCGGCCCAGTTCCCAATATCCGTTTTCCTGCTGATTTTCAGGAATGGCTTTTCAAACGCATGGGCAAGCTCCTGTGGAGTCAATTCATGCGTCGGCGCGTAGTTATCTCTTTCGAAATGATATTGCCAGGGCGAATGGTTGACGCATAGAAAGATGCCGCGAGGGGCGCCGGGAAGGCTTTTGCCAAGGGCGTCCTTATAACGGTTTAACAAGGACCCCTGGAGATGAAGCGTGCAGCTAAAGAAATTCCCCCACCAGAACATAGTTCTGAAAGCAAAAACCTCTTCTTTTGAAAAGAACCTGGGGTAGTCCAGCACGATATAAGGAAGCAGCCGGTAGTTTTCGCCTTTCGATATCTTTGGATGATTTTCAATCCACGCGCTCTTAAAAGGAAAGGGATTCGTTTCAATCTCCCGTTCAAGAAGCGTCCGGGCCTGGTTAAAAAGGCGGGCGATTTTTTGGGTTATTGAGAATTTAGTAATGAGAAAATCCCTGTCCGCCATGTAGGAGAGCTCTTTTTCGGTCATGATAATTTCTTTTTCCATCGTTCTGTTTCGAAAATATTTTTAATTTTACCCTGGTTAAACAAGCCCCAGCCCGTTGTGGCTGACATTTCGCAAAATGACTAAAGATAATAAAAAAGTTGTAGCGCTGGGCGCAGGGATTTCCGGCCTTGCCGCAGCTTTCAAACTCGACAGGCAAGGATACGACGTAACCGTCTTGGAGGCGGCGGCAGCGCCTGGCGGCTCCGCGCAGTCCGCCGTGAAGGATGGTTTTCTAATCGATTATGGTCCCAATACCGGACTCGACACGTCGCCCGCAATCCGGGAACTCGTCGAAGCGGCGGGTTTGGAAGAAGAGATGATCTACGCCAATGAATCCTCAAACAACCGGTATATCCTGAAAAAGGGCAGGCTTGTGGCGCTGCCTATGCGACCCGCCGACTTTGTCCGGTCGCGGCTTTTTTCTCCCGCGGCAAAAATGCGGGTTTTGCTTGAGCCTTTTATGCCGGGATCGTCCGACGGCTATCATCAAAGCCTTGCGCAGTTTGTGAAACGGCGGCTTGGACGCGAATTCCTGGAGTACGTCGTCGACCCCTTTGTTTCCGGCGTTTCAGCGGGCGATCCCTATCAACTTAGCGTAAAGTCGGCTTTCCCCAAATTGTATGCGCTGGAAGAAAAATACGGGAGCCTGGTCAAGGGATTCATCCGGGGCGCAAAGGAAAGAAAGGCGAGGGGAGAGGCTTCCAAGCAATCGGCAAGGATGTTTTCCTTTAAAAACGGGATGCAGGCGTTGCCGGCGGCGCTTGCCGGGAAACTTGGTTCCAAAGTCCGGTACAACTGCACGGTAACCCGCGTCGAACGGGATCAGGACGGCTATACGATCAGGTATCATGAAGGCGGCAAGGAAAACGTCATGAAAGCGGACGCGGTGGTGTCCACAATCCCCGCTTACCGCGCCGCCGGTGTGTTTAGCGGTATCGACCCCGTTCTGTCCAGGCGGCTTTCTGAAATATACTATCCGCCGGTAATGATCTTATACCTTGGATATAAAAAGGAAGACGCGCCGGATGCCCGCGGGTTTGGTTTCCTTATACCCTCCGTTGAAGACAAGAAATTCCTGGGCGCGATCTGGAATTCCTCCATATTCCCCGGGCGCGCGCCAGACGATTCCGTCTGCTTCACCTTGTTTATCGGAGGCGCAAGAGATTCGACCGTATTCATGATGGATCGCGAAGCCCTCGAAGAGCAGGCGATTGTTGAATTTCAGCAGATCATGAATATTGAAGGCCTCCCTGTGATCAGGGAAAGACGGTTTTGGGAAAAGGCGATTCCCCAATACAATGTGGGGTATATCGAACATGAAAACTATTTTGAAGAGTTTGAGCGGAAACAGCCGGGATTGTTTCTTGCGGGCAATTACCGCGGCGGCATTTCATTTGGCGACTGCATCAAGAACGCCGGCGAAGTGGCTTCGAAAGTGGAGAAATTCCTGAACAAGGAATTGCGGGCCTGAAACAGCTTTTTGTGCAAATAAATAACTTCAAATTATGAAAAATGAACTTCATCAGTCCGGGGCGACGGGCGCCGTGTATGGATTGGGACTCATTGGAGCCGCCGTGTATTATATCTCCACCGCCGCCGGATTTTGGATGGGCGTAGTCGGCTTTTTAAAAGCCCTAGTATGGCCCGCTTTCCTCGTATATGAGGTATTGAAACATCTGGCGGTTTGACAGATTGACCAAGCCGGCATAGACCGGCGTCCTGTTTTTTACTATTGAACAATTCCCAAAACTTTTGGGCGAGGGGATTGCTGCGTCCTTTTTTCATCTTTTCATCCGCCTGATCCGCTTTGAACCCGCATTCCTAATGTCCGCCGTGCGGCAACTTTCATTTTCAAATCATTGAAGAACCATGGATCGGGATGAAGTTGGCGCCTCTCTTTCCGCATTTATCCTCCGGATTTGAGCGTAATCGCTCCATGCCCTATGCTTCCCGTTACTTTCCCGTTATTAACCCCCTCGTTGCATCAAAATTATAAGTATTTGAAACGAATTTATAGAACCGGGCGCCGCATAAACCAATACATTTGCCAGTGATTATGCGGTTTTATTTTGTTTTAACTTAAAATTGAACGCCAATGCTTGATAAGAAAATTTTCATGGTTCTGATGGTTTTGTCTCTTTGCGCATGCAAAAGTCAAAAAGATTCCGATGAGCTTGTTTATGAAAAAATTCCCAATACGACCCCGCGAAACGTGATCTTTATCCTGAGCGACGATCACCGGTACGACTATATGGGATTTATGAACAAAATTCCCTGGCTTGAGACGCCCAATCTCGACAAACTTGCGGCGTCCGGGGCGCATTTTGAAAATGCTTTCGTCACCACTTCGCTTTGTTCTCCAAGCAGGGCTTCCATTCTGACAGGGCAGTTTTCCCATGTCCACCAGGTGGTCGACAATATTGCGCTCGAGCCCGCCGGCCTTATCTATTTCCCCCAATATCTTCAAAAGGAAGGCTACCAGACCGCCTTTATCGGGAAATGGCATATGGGCAGCCATGAAGATCATCCTCGCCCGGGTTTCGACAAATGGGTGAGCTTTAAAGGGCAGGGCGAATACTACAACCCGGAGATATCAATCGACGGCCAACGCAAGAAATATACCGACAGCGCGTATATCACGGAAATCCTTACCGATCTCGCTCTCGACTGGCTGAAAGAGCGCGACCGGAACAGGCCGTTTTTCCTGTATCTTTCCCACAAATCGATCCACTCAGAATTTGACGCCGCGAAACAGGACCGCGGAAGGTATCACGGCAAGCCCATTCCCAAGCCTGTTACGCGCGATATCACCCGGGCGGACATCGTGGAAAAAATGAAAATCACGCACCGAGACAAGTCGACGCGGTCGAAAGAAGCGGGCGGCAAAAACTGGAAGAACCCTCCCATGGACGGCGTGAATTACGACGGCATTCCCCAGTGGGTGATCAACCAACGCGAAAGCTGGCACGGCGTGGATTACGCGTACCATCGCCCAAGCTACCTGGACACGGTGATCTGGCGGTATGCGGAAACCTTGTATAGCATGGACCGCGAGATAGGGCGCGTCCTGGATTATCTTGAACAGGAAGGCCTTGCCGAATCGACAATGGTGATCTATATGGGCGACAACGGCTTCCTCTTCGGCGAACACGGCCTTATCGACAAACGGCATATGTATGAAGAATCGTTGAAAGTGCCCCTGCTGGTTCGTTGTCCCGACCTGGTGAAGGCGAATATAAAGATTCCGCAAATGGTGCAGAATATCGATATCGGGCCCACAATCCTCGAGCTTGCCGGCATCAAAACTCCTTCGCAGATGAACGGCCGTTCATTTGCGCCGCTGCTGAGAGGCGAAACGCCCGAAGACTGGAGAGAGCGGATCTATTATGAATATTATTGGGAACACGACTTCCCGCAGACGCCCACTATGCACGGCGTGAGGACCGACCGGTATAAGCTGATCCGCTATCATGGCGTATGGGATACCAACGAGTTCTACGATCTTCAGAACGATCCCTATGAAACGAACAACCTGATTGAAAGCCCGGAACACCAAAGAATTATCAGGCAGCTGACCAGCGACATTTACGATTGGCTGGAATCGACCGGCGGCATGCAGATTCCGCTGAAGAGAACCGTAAAATACCGTTACGGCGATCATGTGAACAGAGGAATGTAGCCTTCGAAGCCGAATGACGACAGAATTTAATATAGAAAAAAGACACCGATGAAGAATCTTTTAATGATGCTGTTCCTGACGTGCGCGGTCATGGCTTGCGCTACGTCTGCAGGAAATGAGACCCGAAAACAGGAAGTCGTAAATTATATCCAGTCGCTGGCGAAGAGCGACGGGGGTTATGGTTGGGAAGACCAGTACGACGGCCACCTTACGCCCACATTTGCGGCGATAGGCGTGTTATACCATCTTGACGCGCTGCCTGACGACCGGTCCAGGCTTGCGGAATATGTAAAAACCCATCATCCGCAAAGAGGTCCCAATAAAGAGGCGGGACCCAGCGGCGCGGAAATGCGCGATCTTGTTTACCAGCAGATCCAGGCGCTGACATGGCTGGGCGCAGAGGCTTCCGCTTTTAACGACGAAGTGGCCGCATGGAAATCGCAGGCGGGAAAACTGGCCAATTATGAAAGGGGCGGCAACCCGGTGTTTATGCAGGAAATGATGACGCTCGCATGCCGCCGTCTTCTTGGCATACCCCAGGATGAGGAGATGAAGTCCTATATCCTGGAACGCAGGAGAGACAACGGCAGCTTCAACAACGTCCCCGCAGGCGACGGCGGCGACGGCAACATTCTCAACACCTATTGGGGCGTATATGCGCTGAGCCTCCTGGGCGAAACGGGCATGGAAGAACAAACCGTCAAATGGCTTCAGGACTGCCAGGTGGAAAATGGCGGATTCACCCATCAGCCCAATCCCAAGATCGGCGTTAACGACGACGTCGCCTATGCGTGGGCGGCGGTAAAAGCGCTGAAAACGCTGGGGGCGGCGCCCGCAAACAAGGAGGCGTGCGTGGACTACCTGCTTTCGCTGCAAAATCCCGACGGCGGTTTTGGCAACCGTCCCGGATGGCCTTCCACGCCTATGGCCTCCTATTACGCCATAGAAGCGCTGGCAGAGCTTGACGCGCTTCACAGGCTTGACGAAGGCAGAAAGAAGCGGGAAACGGTCGAGGAGCCGGTTGATTTTGACGGCTACAAAATATTTACGGTGCAGTTCCAGGCGCATGGCGTAGGCAGCCCGAAAGAGGCGGTGTATATGGCCGATCGCTTTGGGATAGACCTGTGGGGCGCAAAGAGCGCCATGAAAGAATGGCTGGAAGAAGCCCAAAGAATAGCGGATGAAAAGCAGGTGAAGACCCTCTTTTTCTATGCCGACGAAGACCATGACACGGAGCTGAAGGTCGAGGGCTTCGGGACTTTCAGCCATGTGCTTGACCTGGCGTTTCCCCCGGACGCGGAGGTCGCCTATAAGATGGGCGAGATCGATTGGGAGACGTACCAGTCCAAATACCTCGAGCCCCTGCTTGCCAATAACGGCTTTTTGATGCTCCAGATCCTGAACAACGAACCCCTGTCGAGGATATTGATCGACGAATCGATAAACAGGAAAGGTTATTCGGCCATCTCCACCATTCATTTTTCGCAGAACTTCCTGTTCTGGCTGCCTCATCTGAACCAATACCGGTATAAGCTGCCCCTGGTCGCGCTTCAGGACGCCCATGGGCCGGAAACATGGTGGTGGATGCATGAGTTGGCCGCTTACCGCAATCTCTTCATCGCCAAGGAACCCACCTACGAAGGCCTGATGCAGGCTTTGAAAAACAACTGGATCGTGGCGGTACGGCATGACGAGGTTTCCGGACACAAGACCCGGATGTTGGGAGGCGCCCCCGGCGTTCAGGACTATATAAAGGCCCATGAAAACGAATGGCGCTGGTGGAACGACGAAACCAGCGAGATGGCGAAGCCCCTGGCGGTGGTTACCATTTTAAAGCCGGGCGACAAGTTTGAGGCGGCCGCGCCGGAGTCGGGCGTTACGGTCAGGATCCGCACGCGATGGGCTGGGGTAAGGCAGAACATCAAGACCCCGGAAGTCCGGCTCGACCGTCTGGAGATAGACGGCGTAGCGGCGACGTGCGAGTACAAGGAGCGGAAGTCCCGAAATGCGACCGCCGACGCATATTACACCTACCATATGCCCTCCTGCGCGAAGGGAAATCATGAAGCAAAAGCCTATGTGACAGAAATCGCCACAGGCAAGACCGAGACCATCGTCGAGCGGTTTGTTTGTGAATAAATGAATAAAAACGGGGTATTAAGGAAGGCGGGGGCGGGTAAAGATAAGCCGTTTGCCAGGCGCATGTATTTTTGATGATAATTTGGTAATTTAGCGATTATCGTCAAGAAAAAGTCAATGGCGCGACGGCTTTGGACAAGGGAAAAATGATCCTTGCATTAAATCTTTACCTGCAACTGCCTTTCGGTAAATTGCATTCCCGTACGCCGGAGATTATTCAACTGTCTGTGATCATTGGCAGAACTCCTGGTTCTGTGGCAATGCGGTTGAATAATTTTGCGGCGGTAGATCCTTTTCATCAACAAAGAGGGATAGCTGGATTAAAAAGAGGCGTTAAGCAAGTTCGACCTATTTGGGACGAGTTTGTAGGCAGTATGGAAGAACTCTTATTTGAAAGCGAAAGAATACTGACCAACCTTGAACATAATCCCCTTGAAGAAAAATATGCAGATATCCTTACTGGGACCGTACATTTGCAGAGTGAGACAAAGCTCCGCGAAGTAAGGACCGTATAAACCAAAATGTATTCCGCCGGATTGTGATAGCCAACTATTCTGGCAAATGCGCCATCTCCGGTATTGATATTCCCGACCTGCTGTTTGCCAGTCATATCATTCCGTGGGCAAAAGACGAAAAAGAAAGACTAAATCCTGAAAATGGCATCTGCTTTTCGGCTTTGTATAACCAGGCCTTTGACAAAGGATTGATTGGATTGAATGACGATTATGAGATTCTCATCTCTACCGAATTAAAGAAGAAGGATAGAAACGACTACTACAAGCGGTTCTTTGACGGCTTAGGTGGACGCCAGATCCGTCTTCCTGCGAAGTATTTGCCAAGGAAGGAATTTTTGGCGTGGCATAGCACATTTATGAAAATTAATAAAATAATTCTAAAGGCAGAAGATTTCCAATATCCTTCTCGTGAAGAGCGAATTGAGGCTGTTAACAATTATCCTGTATTCGAAAAACTTTATTTCCCTTATGAGGATATAATACAATCTTCATTAACTGAGAACAAAATTTTCCGTGAAGTAAAAAAGTCAGATAATCTTCATAGGTGGAGTGTTGTTCTACAGAATATATGTAAACTTATATACACATCATAAGAGGGCGAAATACCCGCTAAACATCATGGAATGGCCCCCTCCGGAAAAAAGGCTGATGGAATTGATTGAAAAGACGGGAAGGAATTTTAGGATAAAGAAGCTGGGCCAAGAAGAAAAATGACAAGCCCATCTCCTCCATTTAATTCAGCCCTGAAATTAGCCATAAAGCGTCAAACCGCAAATCGTCCTGAAAAAATCATCGCCAGGGGAAACAGCCAGTCGCTCCGGCAGGTTTATCCTTATGCCAAACGTTTGCCGGAGGCGCGTTGAGGTTGCGCGGCGGAGGCCATGGCTCTTCAACTTTGGTCCCCTGGTCTCCGGTCTTACGCAAGGCGTCGCATTTAACCTTTTGAACGTCGTTTTTACACCCCGTTTGACTCGTTTGCGAAACGTATTTTTGTCATATCATTTTTTTTAACTTAAAACCTGAAAAGTCATGAAAAGCAAACCGGAAAGAATCGTCCCCCATTTATGGTTCGACAAGGAGGCCAGGGAAGCCGCCAATTTTTATGTATCCGTTTTTGGAAAGGACTCCAAAATCAACCACGCTGCGACGTTGAGCGACACCCCTTCGGGCGACGCTGAGACAATATCGTTTGAGATCTTTGGCTATCCGTTTATGGCCATCAGCGCGGGGCCTTATTTCACATTCAACCCTTCGATATCGTTTATTGTAACCTGCGAGTCGCGCGAAGAGATCGACCGTATTTGGGACCGCCTGTCTGAAGGCGGGGGCGTCCTGATGCCCATCGACCAGTACCCGTTCAGCGAACGCTACGGCTGGCTGCGAGATAAGTACGGACTGACGTGGCAACTGATCATGCCCGGCCCTGATGAAAAGCCTGCGCCAAGGATCATCCCTTCGTTTCTGTTTGTGGGAGAAGTATATGGGAAAGCGGAAGAGGCGATCAACCATTATGTGTCGATCTTCAAGGAAGCGAGCGCCGGACCGGTTTTCCGCTATGGCCCCGGCCGGGAGCCCGACAAGGAAGACGCCGTCATGTTCGCCGATTTCACGCTCAACGGGCAGAAGTTTGCGGCGATGGACAGCGCCCGCGAACATGGCTACAAGTTTAATGAAGCCGTCTCCCTGATGATCTATTGCGACGGGCAGGAGGAGATCGATTATTATTGGGAAAGGCTGTCGGCGGTTCCCGAAGCCGAACAGTGCGGATGGCTTAAGGACAAGTACGGCGTGTCGTGGCAGGTCGTTCCCGTCGACCTGGATGAAATGATGCGCAAGGGCACGAAAGAACAGATGGACCGGGTGACGCAGGCTTTTTTGAAGATGAAAAAGTTTGACGTCGCCGCCCTGAAAGAAGCCTTCGCCAATGCGGCGATGGTTTAAAGAGCAGGCCCGCGAGAGTTCCTGCCGGAGGTCTTGCGGGCTTCTTTTTGATTATGTAAAAAGCCGGATTGCGGGATTGACCGGCACAGCGGCTTTTTTGCATGTTCCTGATAAAATCTTCATTCCCGCTTTGAGCCCCGGCGCCGGGAAGGCGGGTTTGCGTCCGCTTCAATCATTCTTCCCTTTAAACCGTCCTTTTTGCCGCAATATCCCTAACTTTGCCCGTTTAGAATGGCCGCTTCGAATGATTGATCCATTCTCTGTTTTTTTAACAAACGCTAAACTAAAGGAGGTTATTAATGAAAATTGAGCTTAAAAAAGATTTTACCTGGTCGCTGATTGTGCCTACCAGCATGGGCGTGCGGCTTACGCCGGCAAACGGGCAGCCGGTCCACAGCAGCGATACTTTTTTCATGCACGCCACCAGCGCCGAAACCAACGTGGCGAGCATAGCGTCGTACCTTGGGCTGCCGGTGAAGGCGCTGACCACCTTTGTAAAGGACAGTCCCATAGCGCGGTTTATCAAGGACGACCTCGCCTCGCGCCATATCGCTTATGAAGGAAAGGAAGTGGAGCAGGGCGGCCCATGGGGATACCGGCACCAGTTCAATATCGCGGACAGCGGCTATGGCTCGCGCGGCCCGAGGGTTCAGAACGACAGGGCCGGCGAAGTAGGACGCACGTTGAATGTGAAGGATTTTGACCTTGATAGGATATTTGGAAAAGAAGGCGTCCAGATCGTGCATCTTTCCGGGTTGATCGCCGCCCTTTCTCCCGAGACCAGCACGTTCTGCCTGGAGCTTGCCCGCGCCGCAAAAAAATACGGGACCCGCATATCGTTCGACCTCAACTACAGGGCTACATTCTGGAAGAACAGGGAAAAGGAGCTGCGCGAAGTCTTTACGGAAATCGCAAGCATATCCGACATCCTGGTAGGCAATGAAGAAGATTTTCAGCTCTGCCTGGGCATCGAAGGACCGGAAGCGGGCGGGAAGGATATCGCCGCAAAAATCGACAGCTTCAAGAGCATGATTGCGCGCGTGAAGAAGACTTTCCCCGGCGCGTCGGTGTTTGCCAATACGCTTCGCGAAGTGAACAGCGCCAACAGCCACCTTTGGGGCGCGCTCTTGCTGGAAGGCGACAATTGGCATGTAGTTGAACCGCGCGAAATTACAGTGCTCGATCGCATTGGCGGCGGCGACGGTTTTGTCGGCGGCCTGCTTTACGCCATCCTCAAAGGATGGGAGCCCGAAAAGTGGATCCAGTTTGCATGGGCTTGCGGCGCGCTTGCCACCACTTTCCTCACCGACTACGCCCAGCCCGCCGACGAAGAGC
>Ga0207873_1003491_pt1 | contig 11433 bp, 8 predicted proteins | sample BGWIniCompost_FD_187373 | JGI IMG/M metagenome (GOLD analysis project Ga0207873, IMG submission 187373) | Cellulose adapted compost microbial communities from Newby Island Compost Facility, Milpitas, CA, USA - BGW Initial Compost (SPAdes)... ... | reverse complement strand
CCGCTGACCGAAGACGCCATTCAGCGCTTCCGGCAGGCGTTTCGCGCGCGCTTCGAAGGCGATCCCCAGAAAGTGCCGGTGTACCGGGACGTCAGCAAAGGCTTGGCCCCGCCCGGCGTGGAGTTCTATCTGCCGCTCTTCTTCGACGAGACCGCGTCCCTATTCGACTATGTCCCGGCGAGCGCCGTCTGCATGGTAGAGGAAGGGGTGGAACAGGCGGCCGAAGGCTTCCTGCGGGAAGTGACGACACGCTACGAGCAGATGTGCCACGACTTGGAGCGCCCGCTGCTCCGGCCGCAGGAACTCTTTCTTACCATCGAGGAATTTGCCGAGCGCCTCGCGGCCTGGCCGCGCATCGATCTCCTGAATCTCTCGCCGGAGCACCCGTCGGACGAGGGCTTGCCCGTCGTCGACTACGCCACGCCGGCTCCCGCACATCTGCCGCTCGATTACGAAGCCGAGGTGCCGCACCACGCTCTCTTCGATTATCTGCGCACACACCCGGGCCGCACCCTCCTCGTTGCCGAGACCGCCGGCCGGCGCGAGACGCTTCGCGCACTCCTCGACGAGCACGGTTATCGCGCCACCGATGTAGTCGGCTGGCGCGAGTTCCTCCGTGGCGGGATGCCGCTCGCCCTCGCGACCGCCCCGCTCGAGCGCGGGCTCGCGCTGCGCAGTCCGGCGGTCACCGTCATCACCGAGCCGCAGCTTTACGGCGAGCGGGCGGCGCAGCGCCGCCGCCGCCAACTGGCTTCCCGCGATCCCGCCGCGATCATCCGCAGCCTCGCCGAGCTCAAGGTCGGCGACGCCGTGGTGCACGAGGAGCATGGTGTCGGGCGCTACCGCGGGCTGCAGGTCATCGACATCGGCGACGGGCCGAACGAGTTCGTCTGCCTCGAATACGCCGGCGGCGACAAGCTCTACATCCCGGTGCTGTCGCTGCACCTGCTCACCCGCTACACCGGTACCGATCCGGAGCAGGCGCCGCTGCACACGCTGGGCGGCGACGCCTGGGAGAAGGCGAAGCGCCGCGCGCAGCAGAAGGCTTACGATGCGGCGGTCGAGCTGCTCGAGGTGCAGGCGCTGCGCGAAGCGCGCGGCGGCCGCGCGTTCCCGCCCGGTGGGATCGAGTATCAGCGCTTCGCGGACATGTTTCCGTTCGAGGAGACGCCGGACCAGGCGCGCGCGATCGAGGAGGTGCTGCGCGACATGCAGTCGACCAAGCCGATGGACCGCCTCGTCTGCGGCGACGTCGGCTTCGGCAAGACCGAGGTGGCGATGCGGGCGGCGTTCGTGGCGGTGCACGGCGGCGCCCAGGTCGCGGTGCTCGTGCCGACCACGCTGCTCGCGCAGCAGCATTTCGAGAACTTCCGCGACCGCTTCGCCGGCACGCCGTACCGCATCGAGCTGCTGTCGCGGTTCCGCGGCAAGGCGGAGCAGGCGCGGATTTTAAAAGACGTAGCGGACGGCAAGGTGCACATCGTCGTCGGCACGCACCGGCTGCTGCAGGACGACGTGCGCTTCAAGGACCTGGGACTTCTCATCCTCGACGAGGAGCACCGCTTCGGCGTGCGGCAGAAGGAGCGCCTCAAACGGCTGCGCGCCGAGGTGGACATCCTCACGCTCACCGCGACGCCGATACCGCGCACCCTCAACATGGCGCTCGCCGGCCTGCGCGACATCACGATCATCGGCACCGCGCCCGAGGGCCGGCTCGCGATCAAGACGCTCGTCGCGGAGCGCAACCGCGACCTGATCCGCGAGGCGTGCCTGCGCGAAATCCGCCGCGGCGGGCAGGTGTATTACTTGCACAACGAGGTGCGCACCATCGAGCGCGCGGCGCGCGAGCTGCGCGAGCTGATTCCCGAGGCCGAGATCCGGGTAGCACACGGCCAGATGCCGGAGAAGGAGCTCGAACGGGTAATGCTCGATTTCTACCACCGCCGCTTCAACATCCTCGTGTGCTCGACGATTATCGAATCTGGCATCGATATCCCGACAGCCAACACCATCATCATCGAGCGCGCCGACAAGTTCGGCCTCGCGCAGCTGCACCAGCTGCGCGGCCGCGTGGGCCGCTCGCATCATCGGGCCTACGCCTACCTTCTGATCCCGGGGCGCAACGCGATCAGCGCCGATGCCCGCAAGCGACTCGAGGCGATCGAGTCGCTCGAGGAGCTTGGCGCGGGGTTCGCGCTCGCGTCGCACGATCTCGAGATTCGCGGCGCGGGCGATTTGCTCGGCGAAGCGCAGAGCGGCGAGATCGACGAAGTGGGTTTCGCACTCTATGCCGAGCTGCTCGAGCGCGCCGTGCGCTTGCTCAGGCGCGGCGAATCGCTGCCGGCCGAACCCGAGGCGCGCGGCACCGAAATCAATCTGCACGCGCCGGCGCTCTTTCCCGACCACTACCTGCCGGACGTGCATCTGCGGCTCGTGCTCTACAAGCGGATCGCGAGCGCCGAGAGCCTGGGGGCGGTCGCGGCGCTGCAGGAGGAGGTGGTGGACCGCTTTGGTGTGCTGCCGGAGGCCGGGCGGCTGCTGTTCAAGGCAGCCGAGCTTAAGGTGCGTGCGGCGCCGCTCGGGATTCGCCGGCTCGATGCGGGAGCGAAGGGAATACGCGTCGAGTTCGTCGAGAAACCGCCGATCGAGCCGGGGGCGGTGCTGCGGCTACTCCACGCCGCGCCGCGGCGCTATCGGCTGGACGGCCCCAATCGCATCCGCATCCTGGGCGAGTTTCCCGAGCCCGAGCAGCGCGTGCGCGCCGCGCGCGAATTCCTCGATGCGCTGGAAGCGGAAGTGGCCGTCGCCCCCGCCGAGCGCCGCGCACACCCGTAAAACGTAGGTACCGGCGGCCCGCCTGGTCGCTTGCCCGCGCGGCAGGATCGCTGAGCCCTAGCGGGATTCGGCGCGCGCGGTCTTTTCGGGGCGCTTCAAATCGGAGAACAGCACGTCCTCGAAGCCGAACATGCGCAGATCGCGCAGGCGCATCGGGTAGAGGATCCCGTCGAGGTGATCGCACTCATGCTGTACCACGCGCGCGTGAAAGCCCGAGACCGTACGATCGGTCGGATTGCCGTGCTGATCGTAGCCGGTGTAGCGCAGCTGCCGGTAGCGGCTCACGAGCCCGCGCATCCCGGGCACGCTCAAACAGCCCTCCCACCCGTCTTCCATCTCGTCGCCGATCGGATGCAGCGTCGGGTTGATGAGAACCGTGGTCGGTACGGGTTCGGCGTGCGGGTAGCGCGGGTTCGCCTGCACGCCGAAGATCACGACGCGCAGCGAAACACCGATCTGCGGCGCGGCGAGCCCCGCGCCGTTGTAGGCCGCCATAGTGTCGAACATGTCCTCGATCAGGCGATCGAGCTCGGGCGTGTCGAACGCCTCGACCGGGTCCGCCTTGCGGTAGAGCAGCGGGTCGCCCATGCGCAGTACCGTGCGTACGGCCATCGGCCCATTCTCGTAAAGCGGGTATAGTTGCGACATACTATAGCGAAGCAGTCCGCCCGGTAGAAACAATGAGACGTCTGCTCACAGCTCTTCTGCTCCTCTGCGGCAGCGCCATCCCGGCGCTCACCGCTACCGGTGCTCCGGCGAGCTACGAAATCGAGGTATTGGTGTTCGAGATCCGGCTTCCCGATCTCGAAGGTGCCGAGCTTTGGACGCGGATCGAGCAGGCGAGCGAGGCGACGCAAACGGTATCCCCGCGGGAAATGACGCCAACCGAAGACTTCAGCAGCATCGCCGATGCGCTGCTCGCGGATGGGCGCTACCGTGTGATGCTGCACAAGCGGTGGGTGCAGCCCGCGGAGCCGCGCTCGAGCGGCTCGGCGGTGGCGCTAGCGAGCTGGGACCGGGAGCTCGAGGGAACGCTGCGCTTCTACGTGAGCCGTTTCCTCCACGTCGAGCTGAAGCTCCTGTTCCAGCCGCGGGCGACCGCTATCGGGGGCGAGGTCGCTCCGACTTACGTGCTCGAACAGCAGCGCCGCGTGCGCAGCAACGATCTGCATTACTTCGACCACCCGAAGTTCGGGGCGCTGGTGCGGGTTCGACCCGTGGCCGGCTGATTCCAGCGGCGCGCGGCTCAGCGCTCCGTGAGGATCAGTGGGATGGCGTGCTCGAGCAGCCGCCGCACCTTCGCCATCCCCTGCCGCAGGTTCGCCTCGATTTCCTTCAGGCTGATCGGCGCCTCTTCCTTGCCGGCGGCGCGATTGACGACCACCGCGATCGCGGCGTAACGCAGCCCGAGCTCGCGCGCGAGCGCGGCTTCGGGCATGCCGGTCATCCCGACCACGTCCGCCCCGTCGCGCTCGAGCCGCCGGATCTCGGCCGCGGTCTCGAAGCGGGGGCCCTGCGTCGCGGCATAGGTCCCGCTTTCGACGGCCGCGAGGCCCGCCTGCTTCGCTGCCGCGATAAGCAGCGCGCGCAGCTCCGGGCAATACGGATACGTGAAATCGACGTGCCGTACCTCCCCCTGCTCGCCGTCGAAGAAGGTGTGCGCCCGGCCGTAGGTGTAGTCGATGATCTGATCGGGAAACAGAATATCCGTCGCCTGCAGCCCGTCGGCGATGCCGCCGACCGCCGCTACGGCGATGACGCGCTCAACTCCGGCCTGCTTCAGCGCCCAAACGTTCGCGCGGTAATTCACCTGATGCGGCGGGATGGTGTGCTGCGGTCCGTGCCGCGGCAGGAACACGATCTCCCTTCCCTTCAGGCGGCCGAATACCATCGGGCCCGAGGGCTCGCCGTACGGCGTGCGCGCCACTTCGCGCCGTTCGACCTCGAGGTTCTCGAGCTGCGTAAGGCCGCTGCCGCCGATGATGGCAAGCTTCGTCATTGCGCCTCCGCGAAGATACCCGGCGCGTTGCGCAAGTAGCCCTTGTAGTCCATGCCGTAGCCGAAGACGTAGCGGTCGGGCACTTCGACACCACGGAACTCGACGCCGACGTCGCGCGTTCGCGGCCGCTGCTTCACGACAAGCACCGCCTTATACACCGCCTGTGCTCCATCGGCGCGATAGCGCGCCTCGATGCCTGCGAGGGTCTCGCCCTCATCGAGGATGTCGTCGATCAGGAGCACCACGCGCCCGCGCGCGTCCTGCGACGGGGGCACCCGCCAGTCGAGCTCGCCGCCGCGCAGCTTGTCGCCGTAGCGCGTCGCATGCACGAAATCGGTCTCGAACGGGAACTGCAGGCGCGGCAGCAGCTTGCCGAACGGAACCACGCCGCCCGTCATGATGCATACGACTAGAGGATCGGTAGCCGCGAGGCGATCGGTGATCGCCTCAGCCATGCGGTCGAGTGCCGCTTCCACCTCGTGCGGCGCATACAGGCGCTCCGCTCGCCGCAGCACCTCCCAAGCCTGCTGAGCAGTGATCGCTTTCACGCGGGTAAGATCACGATATTCGGAGACTTCGCGCAGGGGGCGACGAAGCCGCGGCATTATATCGGCTGCCGTACCCGGGCGAAAGCGCGACGTTCAGATCTCGAGCTGCTTCAGGTATTCGCGAAACTTGCAATTGAGCTCGGGGTGCTCGAGCGCGTATTCGACGGTCGCCTGTAGATAACCGAGCTTGCTGCCGCAGTCGTACCGCTTGCCCTCGAACTCGTAGGCGAGCACCTGCTCGTGCGCGAGCAGAGCCGCGATCCCGTCGGTCAGCTGGATCTCGCCGCCTGCCCCGGCGCGCACGTTGCGCAAGAGCTCGAAGATGCGCGGCGTCAGGATATACCGTCCCACCACCGCGAGGTCGGACGGCGCCTGCGCCGGGCTCGGCTTCTCGACGATCCCCTTGATGCGATAGAGCCGCTCGCCGATCGGCTCGGCGTCGACGATGCCGTAGCTGGCCGTCTCTTCCCGCGCGACGCGCTGCACGCCGATTACGGAGCAGCGATGGCGCCGGTACACCTCGGCCATTTGCTCGAGCACGCTCGGCGTCGCGCGGATCACGTCGTCAGCGAGCACCACCGCGAACGGCTCGTTGCCGACCACCGGCGAGGCGCAAAGCACCGCATGCCCCAATCCGAGCGCTTCGGGCTGCCGCGTGTAGATGCAAGTCGCTTCTTCGGGCAGGACCGTGCGCACGCTCGCAAGCAGCTCTAGCTTACCCTTCGACGCGAGCTCGCTCTCGAGCTCGTATGCCTTGTCGAAATGGTCTTCGATCGCCCGCTTGTGCCGGCCCGTGACGAAAATGAGCTGGGGCATGCCGGCAGCGATCGCTTCTTCCGCGGCGTACTGGATGATCGGCTTGTCCACGATCGGCAGTATTTCCTTCGGCGCCGCCTTCGTTGCCGGCAGGAACCGGGTTCCGAGCCCCGCGACCGGGAAAACTGCTTTAACGATTCGCTCCATTGTTCTTCGACTACCTCACTTCCTCGTAAAAGCAACAAGTATTCACGCCGCCGCTCCGCGACGAAGCGGTATTACCGCGAGTGGTGCGGTCCAGCTGACGGTTAGCACGACGCTCACGCGGCCCGCCAACGCAGTGGGCCGGACGCGCGGTCGATCCTCGTCGTTACCGGCCGATTCCGAAGTAGATGAACCCCGCGTCCCGCAGCGCTTTCGGATCGTATTGATTGCGTCCGTCGAAAACAACGGCACGCTTCATGTCGGCTTTGATCCGGGTGAAGTCCGGATGGCGGAACGGCTTCCATTCCGTGACCAGCACCAGCGCATCCGCTCCACGCACGGCGTCGTACTGGTGCCCGGCAAGCGTCAGCCTCCCGGACTCGAACCATTCGCGCGGCAACTCCCGCCGGGCAACGCCGGCGGCCGCCGGGTCGTACGCGCAAACGGTCGCGCCCGCGCCGATCAGCTGCTGCAGCAGCGTAATCGACGGCGCCTCGCGCATGTCGTCGGTTCCCGGCTTGAACGCGAGCCCCCAGACGGCGAACCGCAGATCCCTCAAATCGCTGCCGAAGTGCCGGGTGATCTTCTCGAAAAGCACGCGCCGCTGCGCCCGGTTGCGGCGTTCGACCGCCTGCAGCACCATGGGCTCGACATCGACGGCAGCCGCCATGTGGATCAGTGCGCGCATGTCCTTCGGGAAGCACGAGCCGCCGTAGCCGACGCCGGGATAGATAAACGAATAGCCGATGCGCGAGTCGGAGCCGATGCCGACCCGCACGTTCTCGACGTCCACCCCCAGCCGGTCGCACAGGCTCGCGATCTCGTTCATGAACGAGATCTTGGTCGCGAGCATCGCGTTGGCCGCGTACTTCGTCAGCTCCGCGTCGCGCACGCCCATGAAGATGACGCGCTCGCGCGTGCGCATGAACGGCGCGTACAGCTCGCGCAGCATCTCGCGCGCCCGCTCGCTGTCGGTGCCGATGATGATACGGTCCGGTCGCATGAAGTCCTGGACCGCATCACCCTCCTTGAGAAACTCCGGATTGCTCACGACGTCGAACGGCAAGTCGAGATTGCGCTTGCGGAGCTCCCCGCGGATCACGTCCCGGATGCACTCCGCGGTGCCGACGGGAACCGTCGACTTCTCGACCACCACCGTGTAGTCGGTGATGACGCGTCCGATGTCGGCCGCGACCGCGAGCACGTGCCGCAAGTCGCAGGACCCATCCTCGGCCGGAGGGGTGCCGACCGCGATCATGTATAACCGGGACGCGGCCTCGGGATCCTCGAGCGAAGTCGCGAACCGCAGCCGGCCCTCCTGCATGTTGCCGACGACGATCGGCTCGAGCCCCGGCTCGTAGATCGGCAGGACGCCCCGGCGCAACTGCTCGATCTTCGCGCCGTCGATATCGACGCAGGTGACCTCGTTGCCCATTTCCGCCAGGCACGCGCCCGTCACCAGGCCGACGTACCCGGTTCCTATCACTGTGAGCTTCATTCGGCGTTTGTTCCTTGTTTGTCGTCGCGGGCGCGGCGCCGCTCCCAGGCCCACGCGTGGCGCAAGATCGTCTCGAGCTCCCGATACTTAGGCCGCCAGCCGAGCTCCGCGATTGCGCGCTTGGAATCGGCGACGAGCACCGCCGGATCGCCCGCGCGCCGCGGCCCCATCTCGACCGCGATCGGCCGCCCGGTGACACGCTCGGCGGCATCGATGATCTGCCGCACCGAGAAGCCGAGACCGTTGCCGAGATTGTACGCGGCGCTGCGCTCGCCGCGCATCAGGAACTCCAGGGCTTTGAGATGCGCCTGACACAAATCGTCCACATGGATGTAATCGCGGATGCAGGTGCCGTCGACAGTGGGGTAATCGGTGCCGTAGATCGTGATGGACCGGCACCGACCGGAAGCCGCCTGAAGCACCAGGGGAATAAGATGCGTCTCGGGCTCGTGGCATTCGCCAAGCTCGCCTTCCGGATCCGCGCCGGCGGCGTTGAAATAGCGCAAGCTCACCGAGCGAATCCCGTAGGCGCGATCGTACTCCGCGAGCACCCGCTCCACCGCCCACTTCGAGAAGCCGTACGGATTGATCGGCGCAGCGGGATGCGCCTCGTCGATCGGCGTGTACTGCGGCTCTCCGAAGATCGCCGCGGAAGAGGAAAAGATGAAATAGCGCACCGCGGCTGCACGCATGGCGTCGAGCACGTTCAAGGTGCCCGCGAAGTTCGTGCGGTAGTATTTGGCCGGCTCGCGCATGGATTCGCCGACCTGAATCAGCGCCGCGAAGTGCATCACCGCGTCGATGCGGAACCGCTCGAACACCGCCGCCACCCCCGCGGCGTCGTTGATATCGCCCCGCACGAACGTGCCGCCGACGACCGCCGCCCGCTCGCCGTTCGACAGGTTGTCGAAGACGACGACTTCCGCGCCGGCGCGACGAAGCATTTTGACCATGTGGGAGCCGATGTAGCCGGCTCCACCTGTGACCAGTACGTTCATGCCTAGGCTAACCGTGCTGATGTCGGCAGCGGTCGCGACGCCAGCGCGCGGCGCGTGTCGAGGCGTCAGTGCTCTTGACGTGGTCCAAAATCGGGATTCCTTACGAAGCGGTGCGCGTCACCGGGCCGGGCGCGGCGTAGAACCGGTCGAGCAGCTGACACACCCGCTGCTCGTCGTTCCTCGCACAAGCCTCCGCCATCATGTCGATATCGCGCTCGAGCAACGCCAGCGGCCGCATCCGGCTGCGTGCGAGCAGTAGCTTCGGGTGCGCCGTACCGATCAACTCCTCGTCCCCCTGAAACAGCTCCTCGTGCAGTTTCTCGCCCGGTCGCAGTCCGGTGTACACGATCTCGATATCCTCGCCCGGCCGCTTGCCGGACAGAATGATGAGCTGTTCCGCGAGGTAGCGGATATTGACCGGCTCTCCCATGCTGAGCACGAAGATCTCCCCACCCTCTCCGACACTACTCGCCTGCAAAATGAGCTGCGTCGCCTCCGGAATGGTCATGAAAAACCGCGTCACTTCAGGGTGCGTGACCGTCACCGGACCCCCTTCCGCGATCTGCTTCTGGAACAAGGGTACGACGCTGCCCGCCGAGCCGAGGACGTTGCCGAAGCGCACCGTGACGAAGCGCGTGCGTGCGTGCTGATTCAACGCCTGGCAGTACAACTCGGCCACGCGCTTGGTCGCCCCCATCACGTTGCCAGGCTTCACCGCCTTGTCGGTCGAGATGAAGACGAACGTGCGGCACCCGGCGCGCACCGCCGCCTGGGCGAGCGTCCGGGTCGCGAGCACGTTGTTTCGCACCGCCGCGCGCGCCTGGCTCTCGAGCAGCCGTACGTGCTTGTATGCCGCCGCGTGGAAGATGACTTCCGGACGGTACTCCTGCAGCGTCTTTTCGACGAGCGCCCCGTCGCCTACGTCGCCGAGCACGACGCCGAGCGGGAGCGCCGGAAAGCGGCTGCGCAGCTCGCGCTCGATATTATAAAGGTTGAGCTCGCTCCGCTCGAAGACGACGAGCCGCGAAGGCTCGAGCCGGGCGATCTGGCGGCACAGCTCCGACCCGATCGAGCCACCGCCGCCCGTAATCAGGACCGAGCGGCCACGGTGCCGCGCGGTGATGGTCGTCCAGTCGAGCTCGACGGGCTCGCGTCCGAGCAGGTCGTCGATCTCCACGTTGCGGAGGTGGCGCACGCTGACGCGCCCGCTCACCAGATCCTCCAGCGGCGGCAGCGTGCGAAACGGCAGCCCGGTCCGCTCGCAGGCCTCGATGATACGGCGCCGCTCGCTCGGCGCCGCCTCGGGCAGCGCCACGACAATCACGTCCGCCCCGTACTTGAGCGCGAGGCGCTCGAGCTCGCCGGTTCGGCCTGCCACCACGACGCCGTGGATCTCCTTGCCGATCTTCGCGGGATCGTCGTCGAGGAACGCCACCGGATAGAACGCCGAGGCGCGGTCGCGCAGCAGCTCGCGCACGAGCTGCTCCCCGGCGCGCCCGGCGCCGACCACCAGCGCTCGCTGCCCGGAGTCGCGCAGCTGGTTCCGATCCTTGAGCGAGCGGTAGAGGAATCGCGGGCCGCCCAGCAGCAGCACGAGCAGGCACGCGTATATGACGAACACCGAGCGCGGCACGCCTTCCAGCCGCGTCAACGTGAAGCTCACGATAGCCGCGGCGGCCACGCCGGTGGCGACCGCTTTCAGTATCCGAGAAAGGTCCTGCAGCGACGCGAAACGCCAGATGCCGCGATACAGCCCGAAGCGCCAGAATGCGACCACCTGCACGAACCACACGACCGGCAGCAGCGTCCACGCTTCGTCCAGATACGGCTTCGGGATCGACTCGAGATTGAAGCGCAGCCAGTAAGCGCCCAACCACGCCAGCGGCACCATCAAGAGATCGTGCGCGAACGCCGCCCAGCTCGATCGCAGACGGCTGAGTATGGTGCCGAGATCGATCCGCCTTCGCACGCTCGTCCTCAGGACTCCCTGCGCGCCGCGCCCTGGCGCTTCTCGAGCAGCGCAACCGCAACGAAGTACACGCTGTACAAGAGCCCCCAGGCGGCGAGCAGCAACCATTGACTGCGGGCCGGCGCGCGCAGGCTCGCGAGCGCCGTGAGCGAGCAGCCTAGCATGAGCGCGTACTGGAACAGAACCGTTTTCCGGTGACCGAGGCCGAGGCGAACGAGCCGCTGATAATAGTGGGATTGGTGCGCTTCCCATACCCGCTCACCCCGCAGCAGCCGCTGCAGCAGCGTGACCGTCGCATCCGCAATGAACGGCGAGAATACGAGCACCGCGAACCACATGGGCAAGAGCCCGCTCGCCGCGCCCCATAGGCTCGCAACCGCCGCGAAGAATCCGAGCGCGGAAGAACCTGCATCTCCCATGAAGATTCTCGCCGGAGGGAAGTTGTGCCGCAGAAAGCCCGCACCGGCAGCAGCGACGATCGCGTTCGCGGCCGCGAACTCCGCGCTTCCCTGCAGACCTCCGGCAACAGCCAGCGCGCCGAAACCGCACACCGTCATGCCGCCGGCGAAGCCGTCCATGCCATCCATGAAGTTGTACAGATTGATCATCCACACGACGAACAGACC
>Ga0207873_1003489_pt1 | contig 11439 bp, 9 predicted proteins | sample BGWIniCompost_FD_187373 | JGI IMG/M metagenome (GOLD analysis project Ga0207873, IMG submission 187373) | Cellulose adapted compost microbial communities from Newby Island Compost Facility, Milpitas, CA, USA - BGW Initial Compost (SPAdes)... ... | reverse complement strand
CTGATACCGCTTACCCATGTCGCTGCTCGGGGCTCGCCACTTTGCGACGACACAACAGCTTGTTCAACATCATCGTCGCCGGTTCGCGCCATACACCGTTGAAATGACGTCCAAGCGGAGCGAATAAAATCGCGAGATGGCAGGAATAGGTTTCGCGACTCAGTTACTGGCGGGTTACCTCTGTTTGTAACTAGGTCTCATTCTGATGGTACGCCGGGCGAAAGATACACGCCACTTTCATTGCTTGAGAAGATCGGCGCGCTTGTACAGGAGTTGCAGTTGATAAAGTCAATTCCGGCGACAGCGCAGATGTACCGAGTGCGGCGAAGAAGCGAGGGAACTGAATTTCATGACTTCAGCGAAGTTGGTCCTCCACCTGACGAGCATGCTACTGCTGGTCGCATGAATCCGCCAGGCATTAGTTATTTCTATATGGCGCTTGAGCCAGAAACTGCACTAGCGGAGACGTTAGATAAGCCACCATGTCATGCGGCCGTCGCAAAGTTCGAGACGACAAAGGATCTGTTGGTCTTAGACTTGACCGAGCTGCCACCGTTACCTTCCGTCTTCGATGCTCAACGTAGCGATGAACGACAGGGGTTGCTCTTCTTAGAGAGGTTCGTTGCGGCAATCTCAGCGCCAGTTGCAAGAGACGGCCGAGAGCACGTTGATTACATTCCATCTCAGGTAGTTTGCGAGTTTTTTGCGCAGGTTATGACCCTTGACGGAAACTCCCATCTGGATGGGATCGAGTATCCGAGTGCCGTGCGCCGAGGCGGAAAGAACGTAGTTCTCTTCCCGCCGCGTGATATCGGTAAGCGATGGGAAGAGCGAATAAGTTTAAAGGACATTTCGCATGTGAGTTTTCATACTTGGGAAGAGTTGAAAAAGGCCATATGATGCGTTGTGGCAACACAGAACGTCTGCTTTCTAACGGAAAAACAGTAGAGGGTTCGTTTTGCGGAGCAGTGACAGTAGGGACAGGTGTGTAGGACAGGGTAGAGGGTATAAGGGTTCTAGAAGGCCAGAAATCCGTTACCACGGGAAAATGGCTGTTTCCGCTGCTTCTCTTAGATCGTGCAGTTATTGCAATGTGAGCAGTACCAGGCATCACTTAAGCCTCGCGTTTTGGGGTCCCTTGGCCTGAGCAAGTGCTTTGTACGCAGAGCCGATTTTATCGGTGAGCTTGATTCAGGGCTCGGAATGCTTGTCTCGACAGGAGTTTGCTTCCTTGTACTGCTCTACGCCGATGGCGCCGATTGTCGATCCTCGACCACCGTCCGCGACTGCTCGCGCATGTACTGCGCGAGGTAGTAGAAAGAGGCGATCGCTTTGCCGGTCGAGCCCGAGCCTTTCCAGCCGCCGAAGGGCTGATAGCCGGGCCAGGCGCCGGTGGTCGCGCCTTGCGGCCGGTTGGCGTAGGTGACGCCGGCTTCGATGTTTTCGTGGAACCAAGTGATCTCGTCCGGCGCGCCGTAGAAGCCGGCCGTGAGCCCGAGCTCGATGTCGTTCGCAAGCCGCATCGCCTCCTCGCGGTCGCGCACGCGGTGCAGCATGAGGATCGGGACGAACATTTCGTGTTTCCAGAGGCGATGGTCGAGCGGCGCTTCGACGAGCACGGGCTGCACGTAGTAGCCGCGCGCGAGGTCGCCGTCCCGTAGCTGCCGGCCGCCAGAGATGAAGCGCGCGCCGCCGTTCTTGAGCTCATCCACGTAGCGTGCGTAGTTCACGTACGCGTTCTCGGTCGCGACCGGTCCCAACCAGTACTCCCGTTTCGTGGGATCGCCGATTCGAATCGCTGCGATCTGCTGCTTGAGGCGCTCGATGAGATCGTCGGCGACCTTCTCCTCGACGTAGAGCCGCGACAGCGCAGAGCATTTCTGCCCGGTCATGCCGTACGCAGAGCGGGCGATGCCGGCGGCGGCGTGATCGAGATTGGCGCGCGCCGTTACGATGCACGGGTTCTTGCCGCCCATCTCGGCGATGCAGGGCTTCGGCCACGGTCCGCTCACCATCTGCTGCATGATTTGACGCCCGACGGCGGCGGAGCCGGTGAACGTGACGCCGGCGGTGAGCGGGTGCGTCACCAGCGCCTGGCCGATCTCGGCATCCGCGCCGGAGAGGTAGTTGAAAACCCCGGGCGGTAAACCGGCGTCGCGGATGCAGTCGGCAAGGAGGCGGCCGGCCCAAGGGGTTTCGATGGAGCCCTTGACGACCACGGTGTTGCCCGTCGTGAGCGCCGCCGCGACCGGGCCAGCTGCGAGCGCGAGCGGATAGTTGAACGGGGCGATCACCACCCAGACGCCGTACGGGCGCATGACGCTCCGGTTGCGCGAGACGACGCCGGGGAGAGGGTCGTTCGGCAGCGTATGATCGTAGCCTCCATGCTGCTCGAAGTCGTCCGGATATACTCGAAAGAATTCAACGCTTTCCTGCGCTTCTCCGAGACCTTCCATGCGGTTCTTGCCGACCTCGAGCGAGAGCGCGGCACCGATCTCGTACACGCGCTCCTCGAGCAGATCGGCGACGCGGCGCACGAGGCGGGTGCGCTCGGCAGCCGGCAGCGCCCGCCAGGCCGGGAAGGCCGCGTGCGCGGCACGCATGGCGGCGTCGACGTGCCTTTGCTCGGGCAGGGCGAACTCCCCGAGGATGCGCTCGCGATCGATGGGGGTAGCGTGGGGCGCGTAGGTGCGTGCGGGCACGTCCTCGCCGTTGATATAGAGATCGTGCCGGCGGCCGAGCTTTCCGGAGACGAGACTGGCGAGCGCCGCGTCGAAGCGCTCGTGCATCGCTTCGGGCGGGTTGAACATCGTCGCGTACGTAAGTTTGAAGCTCATAATCTTCTCCGAAGTCGTTTATCCGGCAGGGAAAAATTTTCCGAGAAGTCGATCGAGCAGAGCTAGCGCGTCTGCGAGCTCATGTTCCTCTATGACGAGAGGCGGCGCCAGGATGATCAGATTGCCGCGGGTGGCGAACGAGACGCCTTCGCCCATCGCCGCGTCGACCAGGGCTTTGAGCCCGGGCGACGTTTGGGGCCAGGGAGCCAGCGGCTCGCGCGTGGCGCGGTCGGCGACGAGCTCGAGCACGGCGAAGAGCCCGTGGCCCCCGCGGACGTCGCCGATGACCGGGTGGCGGGCCGCCAACGTGTCGAGCTCCGCCTTCAAGCGCGGTCCGAGGGCGCGCGAGCGCTCGATGAGTTTCTCCTCCTGGTACGCCGCGAGCGCGGCGAGACCGGCCGCGCAGGAAAGCGGATGCCCGCAGTACGTGAGGCCGGTGTAGAGCATCTGGTGCTCGAGCCGCGCCGCGAGCTCGCGCGAAAGCACAACCGCCCCGAGCGGGAGCGCCGCCCCGGTGAGACCCTTGGCGAGCGTCATGGCGTCGGGCCGGCCGGCTTCGCCGTAACGCTGCCACGCGAACCACTCGCCGCAGCGGCCGAAAGCGCTCATGACTTCGTCCGCGATCAGAGGCACGCCGCGCTCGGCGGTGTAGCGGCGAAGCAGCGGCCAATAGGTGTCCGGCGGGACGATGCCGTTCGTGCCGGCGTTCGGCTCCATGAGCACCGCGGCAACGTTCTCCGGTCCGAGCCGGTCGATGCGCTCGGCGACCACCTGCGCCGCACGCTCGCCGCACTCGGCGTCGCTCGCCGACCCGAACGGGCAACGGTACGAGTAGGGCGGCGGCACATGGCTGACGGCGAACGCGTCGGGATCGACCTGCGTACGCGTGCGGGCGTCGCCCGAGAGCGCCATCGCAAGATAGGTTGCGCCGTGATACGAGCGATCGCGTGCGATGACAATGCCGCGCGGTTTGCCGGTCGCCTGGCGCACGATCTTAACGGCATGCTCGTTCGCGTCCGCGCCGCCCAGAGTGAAGAACACGCGCCCGCCCTCGAAGCCCGAGAGCGCGAGCAGCCGCTCGGCGAGCGCGGCGCGGGGCGCGGCGCCCCACGCGTTCGTGACGAAGCAAAGCTTTTCCGCCTGCTCGCGGATCGCGGCGACGACGCGCGGGTGCTGATGTCCTAGGTTACTGCACTCGGAGAGGCTGCTCATGTCGAGGACGGTGCGGCCGTCCTCGAGATGCAGGCGCGCACCCTTACCGCCGACGACCGTCGGTGCGTTCCATTCGGATTGCACGCACCAGCTGTGGAGGACGACGTCGCGCTCGCGGGTGGTGGAAGTCATCTGCGGTGACGTAATGCAATGTACGCGGCGGCATCCTACGAGGCCGACATCGGGCCGTCAAAGGGGATGCGTGCCGATCCACGAAACGCCGGCCGGAGCTATTCGTGCCGCAGCGCCTCGATCGGGTCGAGCCGCGCGGCCTTAAGCGCCGGGAAGTAGCCGAAGACGACGCCGACCGCCGCGGAGAAGAGGAACGCAAGCGCGATGATGCTGAGATTCAGCACGAACGGCACCTGCAGCATTTGCGCGAGGACTGCGGAGCTTGCGAGCGCCAGCGCGATGCCGACGATGCCGCCGAAGGAGGAGAGCACCACGGCTTCGACCAGGAACTGCAGCAGTACCTCGCGCTCGAGGGCGCCGATTGCGAGGCGGATGCCGATCTCGCGCGTACGCTCGGTGACAGACACGAGCATGATGTTCATGATCCCGATGCCGCCGACCACGAGGCTCACGGCGGCGACGGCGCTCAGGAGCAGCGTCAGAACCTGCGTGGTGCCGCTCAGCGCTTGAGCGATCTGGCGCGTGTCGATAATGGAGAAGTCGTTTTGCTCGTTCGGGGCGACCCGGCGGCGCTCCCGCAGGAGCTGTTCGATCTCGCGCTGCGCCTTGTCGATCAGGGCGGCATCGCGCACCGAAACCTGGATGCTGCGGATGTCCTGATTGCCCGCGATGCGGCGCTGAAATGTACGCAGCGGCGTCACGATCGTATCGTCCTGGTCGCGCCCGAAGCCGGCCTGGCCCTTCGGCTGTAGCAGACCGATCACTTCGCACGCAAAATTGCGCAGGCGCACGCGGGTTCCCAAGGGATCTTGCGTGCCGTAGAGCTCGCGGCGCACGGTTGCGCCGATGACGCACACGGCCGCTCCGGCGCGTAGCTCGCTCTCCGTGAACGTGCGGCCGCTCGCGAGCGTCCAGTTGCCGACAATAAAGTACTCGTTGGTCGATCCGGCGACGAGCGTGGACCAGCTGCGGTTGCCGTACACGGCGGTGAGGGTGGACGAAGCTACCGGGGCGACCGCCTGGAGCGATCCGATCTCGCGCTCGAGCGCCTGCACGTCCTGGAGCCGAAACGGCGCGACGTTGAGCGAGCGGCCCGGGCCCGGCTGCCCGGGAACGATCATGAGCAGGTTGCTCCCGAGGCTCGAGATCTGCTGCGTCACCTGCGCGGTCGCGCCGCTCCCGAGCGTAACCATGATGATGACCGCGGCGACGCCGATGATCACGCCGAGGGTCGTGAGAAAGGAGCGCATGGCGTTGCGCCGGATCGAGCGCAGTGCGAGGAGCAGGGCGTTCCAGAGCATCAGCGGCATCGGCGGCTCCCGCTCAGGCGCGTCCGCGCGCGGTCTGCGGCGTGCGGCGTTCGTCCGAGGCGACGCGACCGTCGACGAAGCGCACGATGCGCTGCGCGTACTCCGCCATGTCCGGCTCGTGTGTCACCATGAGAATGGTGATGCCGCGCTCGCGGTTGAACTGGGTGAGCAGCTCCATGATCTCGTGGCTGCGCGCGGTGTCGAGATTGCCGGTCGGCTCGTCGGCGAGCAGCACTTCGGGCTCCGTGACGACGGCGCGCGCGATCGCGACGCGCTGCTGCTGGCCGCCCGAAAGCTCTCCGGGCGTGTGGTCCTCCCAGCCCGCAAGGCCAACAGCCGCGAGCGCACGCCGCGCACGCTCGTGACGGACGGCGGCGTTCTCGCCGCGGTAAAGCAGGGGCAGCTCCACGTTCTCGAGCGCCGAGGTGCGGTTGAGCAGATTGAATCCCTGAAATACGAAGCCGAGGTAATGGCGGCGCAACAGCGCGCGCTGATTGCGGTCCAGGCGGCCGACGTCGACGCCCTGGAAGAGGTACGTGCCGCTCGTCGGCGTATCGAGGCACCCGAGAATGTTCATGCAGGTGCTCTTGCCGGATCCGCTCGGGCCCATGATGGCGACGAACTCGCCGGCGTCGATGCGCAGATCCACGCCGCGCAGCGCGTGCATCGCGGCGGTGCCGCTCCCGTAGACTTTCGTCACGCCGCGCAGCTCGATCAGCGGCACGGCGGCGTCGGCGCTGCGCGCAGGCGCGCTCATCGGTTTGCCGCAACCGCGTCCGTGATCACCGGCGTGCCGGGCTGTAGCGGTCCCGAGCGCACCTCGGTCATGGCGCCGTCGGTGGCGCCGATCGTGATCGCGACCGCCTGGGGTACACCGTTCTGCAGCACCCAGACGCGCGACGCGCCACTGCGCGCGTTCCCGTCGGGCGGGCGCGAGGCCGCGCGGCGCGGCATGCGGAAGAGCTGCCCGACCAGCCCGCCGCCCGAGGAGCGCGACTGCGCGGGGGGTGCAGGCGGGGTGAAGCGCAGCGCCGCGTTCGGCACGAGCAGCACGTCCCGCACTTCCTTGACCGTGATCACCGCTGTCGCCGTCATGCCGGGCCGCAAGGACAGGTCTGCATTGTCGACGGTGAGAATCGCCTTATAGGTAACGACGCCTTCGATGGTTTCCGAGCCGAAGCGCACGGTCTTGATCTGGGCGGGGTAGATGCGGCCCGGGTAGGCGTCGACCGTGAACGTCGCCGCTTGCCCCGGCTGCACGCTCCCGACGTCTGCCTCGTCCACGTCGACCTGCAGCTCCATCTGCGAGAGGTCTTCGGCGATCGTGAACAGCACCGGCGCCTGGAACGTGGCCGCGACCGTCTGGCCCGGCTCGACCGAGCGCTTGAGCACCACGCCGTTGATCGGCGAGCGGATCACGGCCTTGGCGAGATCGGTGCGCGTGGCGTTGACTGTCGCTTGTGCCTGCGCGACCTGCGCGCGGGCGCTCGCCTCGTCCGCGCGTGCCCGGTCGAGCGCGGCCTGCGCGGCATCGAGCTCGTGCTGCGCCGGTACTTTGCCGCCGCTCAGTTCCTGCACGCGCTTGAGCCGCGCGAGCTGCGCCTGCGCTTCCTGTACGCTCGCCTGCGCCTGCTTCACGTTGGCCTCGGCCGCAGCGAGCGCCGCTTGCGCCTGCTGCAGCTGCGCCTCGAGCCGCGAGGTGTCGAGCCGGGCGAGCACCTGACCGGCTCTCACCTTGTCGTTGTAGTCGACCTCGACGGTGCGGATCGTTCCCGAGATTTCGGTGCCGACCTCGACCTGATTGGTCGGCTGAAGGTTGCCGGTTGCCGTCACGGTTACCGTGAGATCGCCGCGGCGCACGGACTGCGTTTCGTACCGCCAGGTTTCGCGCGAGCGGGTGAGCCACCAGGCGCCGAGCAGTGCGAGCAGCACGAGCGCGAGCGCGCCCCACAGGAGCCACTGGCGCATCCGCGGCGAGATGCGCGAAGCGCGTCCGGCGCCGAGCACTTCGGCAATGTCCTTTTTCTGTTCCGGACTGAGATCGTTCATGAGGCGGATTCCACGGCGGCCGGTGCGGCGGCGGGCAGCTCGGGTGTCCAGCCGCCACCGAGTGCCTTGTAGAGCCGGATCAGGTTCGACGTCGCCTCGGCGCGGCTCACGGCCTGCTGGTCCTGCAGCGACAGGAGCGCCCGCTGCGAGTCGAGCAGCGCCTGAAAGTCGATGAGGCCCGCGGCGTACTGCTGACTCGCGAGATCGAACGCGCGCTGCGCCGCGTCCGCCGCCGCCTGCAGCGCCGCGAGCCGTTCCTGTTCTTCGGCGTAGGCGATGAGCGCGTTCTCGACGTCGTTGAGCGCGGTGCGTACCGCAGCCTCGTAGCGTACCAGCGCCTGCTCCTGCAATGCGCTCTGGACCTCGACGTTCTGGCGCAGGCGCCCGAAGTCGAACAGCGTCCACCGGCCACTCGCCGCGAGCTGCGTCGTGCGCGCGGCGTTGCCGAAGAAGTTCGAGAGCGCGAGCGCTTCGAGGCCGATGCTTCCGAGCAGGGAGAAAGTCGGGTAGCGCGCCGCCTCAGCGACGCCGATCTGCGCGGTTTGTGCGGCGAGCAGGCGCTCGGCGCGGCGCACGTCGGGACGGCGCCGCAGCGTGTCCGCCGGGACGCCGAGCGCCACCTCGAGCGGCGCGAGCGGTACGGGGCGCGGCTCCGCGAGGACGGACGCAAGCGCGCCCGGATTCTCGCCGATGAGGACAGCGAGCCGGTTCTTCGCCTGCTCGAGCGCGGAGCGCATCTGCGGGATCTGGGCGCGCGTCTGCTCGAGACTGAACCGCGCCTGCTCGAGATCGAGCTCGGTGGTGAGTCCCGCCTCGAGGCGCCAGCGCACGAGTTCGTAGGTTTCCGTCTGCGCGGCGAGATTGGCTTCGGCGATCGCCAGCCGCGCCTGGAACGCGCGCACCTCCGTGTAGTTGAGCGCGACCTCGGAGACGAGCGTTACGAGCACGTCGCGCAAATCTTCCTCGGCCGCCTCGAGACTCGCCCAGGCCGACTCGAGTGCACGGCGGCGGCCGCCGAACACGTCGAGTTCCCAGCTCGCGTCGAAATCGAGCGAGTACAGATCGCCGACGACGCCACGCGCGCTCGCGCCGCCGCCAACGCGGTCGCCGCTGCGGATCTGCGTCGCGGAAGCGCTGGTCCCGAGCGTCGGGAAACGCTCAGCGCCGGCGATCGCGCGGCGCGCACGGGCTTCGCGCACGCGTGCCGCCGCTTCGCGCACGCTGGTGCTCCCCGCCGCCGCGCGCGCGACGAGATCCGAAAGCACCGGATCGTCGAAGAGCGTCCACCAGCGTGCAAGCGCTGCATCGTCCGCGGCAGGCGCGTCCGGAACCGCGCGGTTCCATTGGGCAGGGACATCGAGTGCAGGCTCCACGTAGTCGGGGCCGACCGTGACGCAGCCCGCGAGCAGGCTCATCGCCAGGGCAGGGCCGAGGCGGCGGCGAAGGGAAAGCGCGTGCTGCATCCGTTGGCGACTGCGGCGGGTCGGAGTTGGATTGAACGGGCGCAAGGGTAGCACGGCAGCGCGAGGGGGTTGCAGGTCGTCCCCGGCGCGGTGGTCCTCGCATTGCCCGCACTAACGCACGGGGTGCGGCCGCGGTTGACGCAATCGACGACGGGCGGTGCGGGCGGGTAGATTGCGGTGCATGCGCGAGATCGACGGGTCCTACGGCGAAGGCGGCGGGCAGCTGCTGCGCCTGGCGTGCGCGCTCGCCGCGATCACGGGCGAGCCCGTACGGGTCCGCAACATCCGGGCTCACCGGCGCTCGCCCGGACTCGCCGCGCAGCATGCGGCGGCGGTCCGTGCGGTGGCGCTGCTTTGCGGCGGGGAGGTCGAAGGTGCCGAGGTCGGATCGCCCGATGTCGCCTTCCGGCCGGGTGCGCGTCGCGGCGGCGAGTTCACGATCGACGTCGGGACCGCCGGCAGCGTCATGCTTGTGCTGCAGGCGCTGCTGCCTCTCGCGATCACCGCACCCGCGCCGACGGAGTTGCGGCTCATCGGCGGCACCGATATCCGCGCCGCGCCGCCGGCCGATTACGTCCGCTTCGTGCTGTTGCCGCTCCTCGCTGCGATGGGCGCGCGGGTGGAGTTCGCGCTCCTGCGGCGTGGTTACTATCCGCGCGGCGGGGGCGAGGTCCTGGTACGGGTCCAGCCAGGACTGTTGTCGGCGCTCGTGCGCGAAGCCTCCGGGGTGCCGGAGCGCATCGAGGGTGTGGTGCACTCGGCGCGTCTTCCCGCTCACGTCGCGGAACGCATGGAGCGGCGTGCGGTCGAGGTGCTGCGCGATCTCGCCCCGGTGCGGCTGACGCGACAGCAGGTCGACGCCGGTCTGGCGTTCGGTCCGGGCGGCGGCATAGCCCTCTGGACGGCGGGCGGGCCGTCGCTGCTCGGCGCCGCCGAGGTGGCGCAGCGCGGCGTCCCGGCCGAGCGGATCGCCGAGACCGCCGCTCGCGCGCTGCGAGACGATCTCGAGGCGGGCGCCACGCTCGACATCCATGCCTCCGATCAGGTACTGATTTACGCGAGCCTCGCGCGTGGGCGATCCTGCTTCATCGCGCGGGCGCTTACGTCGCACGCGGCCACAGCGCTGTGGCTGCTGCAGCGGTTCCTGCCGCTCGACGTGCGCACGGCGCCGGCAGGAACGGGCGTACGCGTCGAGATCGAGCCGCGCGCACGATGAACCGGGATCGGTCGCCCGGCGTACATAGACCGCCGAAGGAGGAATGAGCATGTCGAGAGCGCAGGCAGCCGGAGACGGTCGCGGCGCATACGCGCACCCGTCCCCCGAGGAACGGCGGCGCATGATCGCGGAAGCGGCCTATTACAAGGCGCTCAACCGCGGCTTCCAGGGCGGCGATCCGGTCGAGGATTGGCTGGCCGCCGAGCGCGAGATCGACGCGATGTTCCCGAATCCCGAGCAGCAGCGCGAGGAAGCGGACCTCTACGAGAAGCTGCGTGCCGCGCTCAAGGATCTGCTCGCAGAAGTGCAGGGCGTGAACGCTGACACGCTGCGTCAGGCGTTCGACCGGGCGACGGCCGACATCAAGCGTACGGGACGCTATACCGCGGAGACGGTCGCCAAGGTGGCCGCGTCGCTGCGCAAGGATATCGCGAGCACGGCGGTGAAGCTGGGGCCGCGCTGGGAGGAGTTGTCGCGCCGTGGCGGCGATCTGTTCGAGGTGTGGCGCGACCGCGGCGCGGTGTTTCTATCACAGGCGGCGACGGCGGTCGGCGAATGGTTGCGGCAGACGGGTACTCGATTCGGCCAGCAGACCTACCGCACGGGCGAGATGGTGTACAAGGGCACGTTCGAGTGCACCGCGTGCGGCGAACGTCTGACGTTGTCGGAAGACGCGCACTTGCCGCCGTGCCCGCGCTGCCAGGGCCTCGAGTACCGGCGTTACTGATCGGCGCTCGATCTTCCGCGTCAAAGCTCGGACGCGAGCACGTGTGGCGTTTCTCGGCCAATCTCGGCATTGTCGGCAAGCCGGCGTTCCGCACGTGACGCATTGACCCGAACCGTTTTCGGTTGCGCCGAGCGACGGCGTGCGCCGTGCCGGCGTTTAGTCCGCCTCGCGCTCCGGCACGCAGCAGAGCCGCGAGCTTTCCGGCGCGGTCTCGAGCACGCCGCCGGTGATGGTGTTCGGCCGGTAAGTCGTGCAACCCTTCAGCCCCTGCGCGTAGGCGTAGCGGTAGATGTTTTTGAAGTCCTCGAACGGGAAATCCGCCGACACGTTGATGGTCTTCGAGATCGAGCTGTCCACGTACGGCTGCAGCGCCGCCTGCATGTCGAGGTGCGCGGCCGGCGGCAGCTCCTGCGCGCTCACGAACGACCGCGGTAGCGGCTCGTCGCCGCGCAGCGCACGCCAGCGCTCGAGCGCGTGGTCGGTGAGCTCGTAC
>Ga0207873_1003485_pt1 | contig 11454 bp, 10 predicted proteins | sample BGWIniCompost_FD_187373 | JGI IMG/M metagenome (GOLD analysis project Ga0207873, IMG submission 187373) | Cellulose adapted compost microbial communities from Newby Island Compost Facility, Milpitas, CA, USA - BGW Initial Compost (SPAdes)... ... | reverse complement strand
GGCACTCTCGGTGCCAGCCCGGTCTTCGGTCGCGGCGGACCGTGGGTTGCGACATTTCCGCAGGGCCTCCCTCAGGGAGCAGGCCCTCAGGGAAATGGCAGAGACAGCCAAAACACCTGGGCGCGGTAGAGCTCGAGCAACGGCACCCCGCAGGCGACCACGGCCAGAGCGGCCCCCACCGCGAGCAACGTGAGCACCACCACGTACTCGGCGAACACCCCGCCCCGCACGTCGCCGCTCAGCTCACGAAAGGCCCCCAGCGATCTCGTTCCGCTCCTTTCCCAGGCGCGGTGGGTGGCGCCCCATCGTCCCGCGGAGCCCGGCGGGTCCACGCGCGATCGCTTCGGAGGCCGCGATGATCCGCGCGGAGCGAGAGAATGACGGCGAAGGAGGTCCGCGGCGCGCTCGTCGGAGGAGATCGACATCACCCGCTCCTCGGACGAGCGCGCCCGCGGTTGCGCGATTTTCTCTTCGGGGAGCGCCTCCGTCGCTTCCCGTGCCGCCGCCTGCGTCGAAGGAGCGCGTCGAGGAGCTCCCGGGCAGCGTCGTCTGCGTCACGCCGTGCGCCATCTACGTCGACGCCGCGCCCCGGATCCCGCGAAGCACGTCGACGGCCCCCAGCGGGACGCAGCGATTTTTCGAGCAACGTCGGCGTGACCCGACCGATAGGAGGAGCACACCCGACGGAGCCCTCGTGAACCGCAGACTCTTCGCCCTGTCCGCCGCTTCCTTCCTCTTCGGGATCGCGCTCGTCCACCTCTATCTGGGGCGGCTCGAGCGCGAGGTGGCGGGCGGAGCCCCCGTCGAGCTGCTCGTCGCTGCCCGGGCGCTCTCCCCGGGCGAGTCACTCGGCGTGGAAGACGTCGTCGTCCGCCGAGTGCCCGAAGATTACGTGGATGGGAGGCGAGTCCGGGCCTCGGACCTCGAGGCGATCCTGGGCCTGCCGCTCGACACCACGTTGGCCGCGGGGGAAGGCATCGTGTGGAGCGACGTGACGGGGCCGACCGCGCGCGGTCGTCAGCTGTCTGGATTGGTCGCAGAGGGCATGCGCGCCGTGACGATCACCTCCAAGGCGAACCTGTTCGAGGGGCTGCTCCGCCCGGGGGATCGGGTGGACGTGCTCTTGACCGTCGCGGAGGACCAGGGTCCCGAGACGTACACCCTGCTGCAGAACGTCCTCGTCCTGTCGGTGGGCGGCGACCTCGGTGGCTCCGACGGCGAACGTCCTCGGGGGAGCGCCTCGGTGAACCTGAGCGTCGACCTGGACGACGCCCGCGCCCTGATGCGCGCCGAACGGAGAGGCCAGCTGCGCCTCGTGCTCCGCAACCCGCGCGATACGGCGCTGCTCTCTCCCCCGCCGCTTCCCTCGTCCGCACCCCGGCCCGTTCCGAGCCCCCGCCCGGCGCGCAAGGAGATCGAACATGTCCGCTGAAGTCGCCCCCCTCCCCACGGGAACCCGTCCCACGAGACACGATCTTCGGAGACACACGCCTCGCGGGGGCGTCCCTGCGCTCACGGCCGCGCTCTGGATCGCGCTGCTCCCGCCGTTCCCGTCGACGGCCCTCGCGCGGACCTGGGACGAGGACCGCCGCGCCGACGCGCCGGCCTCGAGCGGCACCGATCGGATCCCCGCGGAGCTCCACCTCGACGTCGGCGATCAAAAGGTCATCTCCGCAGAGGGCGTGAAGAGCTACTCCGAGGGCAAGCGAGGCGTCGTCGACGTCCGCCTCACCCGCGACGCTCAGCGCTTCGTCGTGGTGGGGTTGCACCCGGGTCTCACGAGCCTCCTGTTCCTGCTCACGGATGGCAGCGAGAAGCTCGTCCGCATCACCGTGAGCGATCCCTCCGACGCGACGGGCCGGACTTCCCATGACGCCGCAGCCCGCGCCGCCGACGAGGAGCGCGAGACGACGGTGGAGCGCCGCGAGAACGTCCGCCTCGATTTTTACTTCGTGCAGCTCGAGAAGGGCTCCACCCGTCGGATCGGCGTGGGCACGCCGGGCGCCGTCACCGCCGGATTGCGCGTGGACGTCGACCTGACCCGCGGTGCCCTCCAGGGAGCCTCGGCGATCGTCGAAGACCAGGCGCTCCTGCGGCTCGATCTCGCCCAGTCCGCCGGCTGGGCGAAGCTGCTGCGCCAGGCCACCGTGATCACCCAGAGCGGCGCCAAGGCTCGCTTCTCCGGGGGCGGCGAGGTCAACATCGTGGTGCAGGGCGCCCTCGCGACGGGGATCCACCGCATCGCCTTCGGGAGCAGCATCGAGGTCCTGCCCCGCTACGACGCCACCTCGGGGCGCATCGAGATCGAGCTCCGCGCGGACGTGTCGGACCTCAGCGACGCCCACGGCTCGGGCACTCCGGGGCGCACCGTCTCCGAGCTCACCACCGTGGTGAACCTGGGGCTGGGCCAGGCGGTGGTTCTCGGAGGCCTCAGCGCCCGCAGCGAAGCCCACTCGCGCTCTGGCCTCCCCTGGCTGAGCCAGATCCCCGTGCTCGGGATCCTGTTCGGCTCCGATCACGTCACGCGCCGGGAGACGGAGAACGTCGTCGTCATCGTGCCTACGGTCGTGGACACCGTCGACGCGGAGGTCCGCACCTATCTCCACGAAGCGCTCGACAGCTACAAGGAGTACAGCGGCGCGCGGGAGGCGCTCGAGACCTTCGCAGCGCGCCGAAGGGCCGCGGTGGATCGGGGGGGCGTCCCAGGGGCCGGGCTCGAGTCGTCGGCGGGCGCGCGGCTGAAGGGGGAGCGCCGACGCAGCAGCAGGACGGAGGCGCGCCCATGACGAACGTTCCCGTCCTGAACGGCTCGGAGCGCCGCCTGCTCGTCGAGGTGCACACGGAGCGGAACGGCGTGCAGCGGGGCGCCTTCTCCGGGGGACAGGAGATCTGGTTCGGCCGGGACACCGGGTGCGATTTCGTGCTCGACGCGCGCAGCGTCTCCCGCAGGCACTTCTCGGTGACCCTCGAGGGGGGCGCCATCGTCGTGAAGGACGACTCCTCCAACGGCACGCGGCTCGGAAAACGGCTACTCCGCCGAGAGGTGGCGCGCACGACCGCCTCGTGGACGGAAGCGAAGGCCGGGCCCTATCGCATCACCCTGCACCGGCACGAACCCCACGGGGACCAACAGGACGGAGGAGAGGCGCGGAACGCTGGGGCGCAGGGCGCGGAACTGCAGGGAGCCCCCGACGATCCCCCGGACGAGGTTCCCAGCGGGGCGCCAGGGGGAGATGAGCCGCATGGAAGCGCTCCAGAGGTCCAAGCGCAGGGCGCTTTGCAGGTCACACGGCAGGGGCGGCGCCAGGTGGACGCGAGCCTGCGGCGGCAGATCCACGCGGAGCTCCTGGATCACCTCGATCTCGCGCAGTTGAAGATCGGCGCCGCGCCGGACGCCGCCCTGCGCGCCCAGGTGTGGACCGCGCTGGAGGGCATCGTCGCCTCTCACCGGAGGCGCCTGGGTGCCGTCGCCCTCCCCGAGGACCTCACCGCCGGCCTCGTCGCGGATCTGGTGGACGAGGCGCTCGGGCTCGGGCCGCTGGAGGACCTGCTGCGCGATCCGCGGGTGAGCGAGATCATGGTGGTCGATCCAAGCACCATCTACGTGGAGCGCGCGGGACGCGTGGAGCTGACCGACCGAGCGTTCACCGACGACGAGGCGGTCCAGGCCGCCATCGAGCGCATCGTGACCCCCCTCGGCCGACGCATCGACGAATCCACCCCGTTGGTCGACGCGCGCCTCCGGGACGGCTCCCGCGTCAACGCGGTGATCCCTCCGCTCGCCACCCGCGGGCCCTGCATCACCATCCGCAAATTCCCCGCCAAGCCCCTCTCCCTCGACGACCTGGTGCGCTTCGGCTCCCTCACGGAGCCCATGGCGCAGCTCCTCACCGGCTGCGTGCGCGCACGCAAGAACCTGCTGCTCAGCGGCGGCACCGGGAGCGGCAAGACGACCCTGCTCAACGTGCTGTCCGCGGCGATCCCCGAGACGGAGCGCATCGTCACCATCGAGGACGCCGCCGAGCTCCGCTTGGAGCAACGCCACGTGGTCTCCCTGGAGGCCCGCCCTCCCAACCTGGAAGGCAACGGCGAGTTCACGATCCGCGATCTCCTGAAAAACGCCCTGCGCATGCGCCCCGATCGCATCGTCGTGGGCGAGTGCCGGGGCGGGGAAGCGCTGGACATGCTCCAGGCCATGAACACCGGGCACGAGGGCTCGATGACCACGACCCACGCCAACAGCCCTCGACAGGCCGTGGCGCGCATCGAGACCCTCTGCTGTATGGCCGGGCTCGATCTCCCCCTGCCAGCCATTCGACGTCAGATCGCCTCGAGCGTGCACCTCATCGTGCAGCAGTGTCGCCTGGCGGACGGGAGCCGGAAGGTGACGAGCATCGCGGAGATCACCGGGCTCGACGAGCACGGCGAGGTGTGCGTCGAGGAGCTCTTCGTGTTCCGGAGGACGGGCACCAGCGCCGAGGGCGCGATCCTGGGGGAGTTCTGCCCGACCGGTCGCCTGCCGACCTTCATGGACGAGCTCCTGCGTCACCGGGAGCCTTCACGATGACGTCGCTGACCCTGCTGCTGGGCCGCGCGGGGGCGCTCCTGATCGTGGCGACGGTCGCTGGCGTGGTGATCGCGAGCGCGGGGGTGCGGGGTGCAGGCGCGTGGCGACGACGCGAGTCCCATCTCCGCCGGGAGCTCCGCTTCCTCCGCTGGCCGGTGTCCGCGCGCCACCTGCTGGGAGCCCAGGCGGGGGGCGCCGCCGGGGTGCTCGTCGGGATCCCGCTGGGGAGCTGGCTCCTCGTCGCCCTCGGTCTCGCGCTGATCGTGGGCCCCCACCTGTGGGTCCGCCGCGCGCGACGACGCCGCACGGAGCGCATCGAAGAGCAGCTGGAAGGCTGGGTGACGTCGATCGCCCACGCCCTGGAGTCCACTGGATCCCTCGGGGAAGCCCTCCGCAGCAGCGCGCACCTCGTGGAGCGGCCGCTTCGGGACGAGCTCGGTCAGATCCTGGCGGAGCACCACCTGGGCTCTCCCCTCGATCGAGCTCTGCAGGCAGCCGCGGAGCGCGTCCAGAGCCGCCTCTTCTCCGCGGTGCTGCTTACCCTCCAGATCGGCCGCAACACCGGCGGGAGCCTCCGGGGGGTGCTGCGGGAGACGGCGGCGAGCCTGCGGGAGATGAAGCGCCTCGAGGGCGTCCTGCGCACGAAGACCGCCGAAGGCAAGGCGCAGGCGGCGGTGATCAGCGCGCTGCCCCTCCCCCTCTACTCATGCATCCGGACGCTGGCGCCCGGGTTCTTCGATCCTCTGGAGACGACCCCTCTCGGCCACGCGATCGTCGCCGCGGCGACCCTGCTCTGGGTCTCGGCGGCCCTGCTCGCGCGGCGTTTCCTCGCGGTGGACCTCTGACATGCTCCCTCCAGCCACGACCACCCTGCGCTGGTGCGCTGCGCTCTTCCTCGCCGTCGCGCTGGCGTCGTTCGCGTCGATGCTCGCGAGGATCCCGCCCCTACGACGTCCGCTCACGGGGGTGCGCGGCGAGATGCGCAAGCGGGCGCTGGTGAGCTCTCCAGGACTGCGGCTCGTCGAGCCCGCGCTCCTCGTCGGCGGCGGCTGGGTGCGGGCGCTCGTCGACGACGGCACGGGGCAGCCGAAGGGTCGCGTCTTGAGCCGCGTGCAAGCCTGGCAAGAGGCCCAGCTCACGAGCGCCGGGCGAGTCTGGGGGCTCGACGCCTACGAGCTCACGGCCCTGAGCCTGCTCTCCGGAGCGGCCTGCTGCTGCAGCGCCGGAGCGGCGGCGAGCGCGCTGGGGCAGGGGGGAGTCTGGCTGATCCCCGCCTCGATCCTGGGGGCCGCTCTGCCGTTCCTACGGCTCCAGACGACGATCGCCGAGCGGCTCGGGGCGGCCGCTCGCGAGCTCCCTGCGGCCCTCGATCTGGCGGCGCTGTGCATGAGCGCTGGCGCGGATTTCGGGCAGTCCCTGCGCTACGTGGTGAGCGGCGGACGTGGTCCCCTCACCGAAGAGCTCCAGCGCGTGCTCCATGCCCTCGAGGTGGGACACACCCGGAGGACGGCCCTGCTCGGGCTCGCGGAGCGGCTCCCCGTGGACGCCGTGCGCGAGCTGGTACGCGCGCTGGTCCAGGCAGAAGAGAGCGGCACGCCCTTGGCGGAGGCGCTCCAGAGCCAGGCGCGAGCGTCCCGCGCACGGCGCAGCGTGGCCGCCGAAGAGGCAGCGGCCCGCGCCGGGGTGCTCCTGATCTTGCCGCTCATGCTCTTGCTCGGGTGCATCGTGCTGCTGTTGCTGGGCCCCTTCCTCGTGGGCTCGCCCCTCGAGAGCGCTTCCGCGCCGGGCTCTCGAATAACAGGCTCTCGGATGGCGACCTCTCCGACGGGGACCTCGTCCTCGATGACCTGGTCTTCGATGGACAGGCCCGCGCGAGGACCGAACGCGGGAGGACCCTACGTGCGAGGACCCAACACGCGGAGACCGGGCGTGCACGAGGACCAGCCCCGCACGACGAGGACTGGAGGCGCACGATGAGCTGGCAATCACCTCTCGGCAGGCGGTGGCGCGGGTGGCTCCGCAGGGGGTGGTTCGCCGTCGCTGGCACTCTTCCGATCCTGATCGCCTGCGCCGGCCAGGTGCCGCCCAGCGACGTCGCCTCGGGGGGCTCGACGTCGACCCTCGACGCGGACGAGCTCCTGCGAGCGGGTCGACGTTTCGCGCGCGGAGGCGACTCCGTGCGCGCCGAGCACTACCTGGTGGCCGCCCTGGAGCGAGGCGCGGCGCCGGAGCGCGTGGTCCCCTGGCTCGTCGCCGTGTGCATCGAGGGCTCGCGCCTCCGAGCTGCCCTCGGCCACGCGGAGACTCATCTGCGCACGCACCCCGAGGACGCACCGCTCCGCTTCCTGGTGGCGACCCTCTACCTGGGGCTCGAGCGCCCTCGGGAAGCGCGGCTCACCTTGGAGGGTCTCCTGCGCCGGCGCCCCGATCACGCGCGCGCCCGCTACCTCCTCGGCGCCCTCCTGGCTCCCACGGCGCCCGCGATCACCGCCGAACATTTCACTCACTACCTCGCCCTCGAGCCCCGGGGGCCCCACGCCGCCGAGGTCCGCGCCTGGCTCCGGGATCGCTCCTCGGCGACGCCGGAGCTCGCGCTCCCCCTCGAACCGACGACTCCGCCGGAGACCCCCCGCCATGATCCCTGAGCAGGTCCACGCACGCTCCCTCCGGGAGCTCCTTGCCCCCATCGGCGCCTACCTCGACGACCCCCTGGTGAGCGAGATCCTCGTCAACGGAGCCGACGAAGTGTACGTCGAGCGCCGCGGACGGCTCGAGCGGACCGACGCACGCTTCCCCTCCGTCGTCGCCCTCCTGGCCGCGCTCCGCGGCGTGGCCCAGTTCGTGGGGCACCCCCTCGACGCCGAGCACCCCATCCTGGAGGGACACCTCCCCGATGGCTCACGCCTGCAGGCCTTGATCGCCCCCGCGGCTCCCGACGGCCCCGTCGTCGCCATCCGCCGCTCCCGGGAGGAGCACCTCACGATCGAGCGCCTCGTGGAGCTCGGCACCCTCAGCGAAGCGGCCGCGCGAGCCCTGCAAGAGCGCATCGCCGCGCGACACAACGTGCTCGTGTCGGGCGGCACCGGGAGCGGGAAGACCTCCCTGCTCGGCTGCCTCTCGTCGTTCATCGACGCCGCGGAGCGCGTCGTCGTCATCGAGGACACTCCCGAGCTGCAGCTCCGACATCCCCACCGCGTGCGGCTCGAGGCACGCCCTGCGGACGCCCGGGGGCGCGGCGCCCTTACGGTGCGGGAGCTGTTCCGCGCCACCCTGCGCCTGCGCCCCGACCGCATCGTGATCGGCGAGCTCCGGGGCGGCGAGGCCCTCGAGCTGATCCAGGCGATGACGTCCGGACACGGAGGCTGTCTCTCCACGATCCACGCCTCCCATCCCCTGGATGCCCTGCGGCGGGTCGAGACGCTCGCCCTGATGAGCGGCGTCACCTTGCCCCTGCGCGCGCTGCGAGAGCAGATCGCCTCGGCCATCCAGATCGTCGTGCAGACCACGCGCCGCGGCGACGGCGCTCGGCTCGTCACCCACATCTCGGAGGTGCGGCCCCTCGCACGAGACGGGAGCTACGTCGTCGCCGACCTGTTTCGACGCTCACCGAGCGGCTCCTTGCTCCACGCCCCAACACCGCACGCCCCAACGCCGTCCCTCACTCAGACGACGCACGCCCAGCCCGCCCCGCCGCACCCTGAGCCCACCGCAGGGCGCGTCCTGCGCGTCGCAGAGCACCTACCCCGCACCGCACCCTGAGCCCACCGCAGGGCGCGTCCTGCGCGTCGCAGAGCACCTACCCCGCACCGCACCCTGAGCCCACCGCAGGGCGCGCCCCGCGCGTCGCGGAGCCCCTCCCCAGCCCCGCCGGCTCCGAGCTCCCCGACCGACGCTTCCGCCCCCCCTCACGGCGCGCCCGGAGCGCCCTCTCCACGCTCCAGCGCCGGGCCTGCACCCCACCGTCCGGCGGGACGAGTCGCGGGCCGTCCCGCGTGGCGCTCGAACTCCTTCACGTCGTGGGAACAGAACACCTCGATCTCTCCAGGGTGATCCCGCCGCAGGTCTCGGAGGCGCTTCTGGTTCCACAGGCGGGCGGCGCGGTTCTTCTCCATCATCGTCTGATAGAGCCCCAAGCCAGGCGGGCAGCGGGGGCTCCGCACGTCGACCTCCCGATGAAAAAAGTACGCGTCCCCGGCGTTCAAGAGCCAGCGCTCCCCAACGGACACCGCGACGCCCGTGTGCCCGAGGGTGTGGCCGATGAGCGGCACGAGCAGGATCTCTGGTGGCAGCCCGTGCAGCTGTCGCACGGCGTCGAAGTCGAACCAGGGCTCGCCCTCACCGGCGGTGTAGGGGATCCACTTATCCCGCCGGGACCATTGCTGCGGTCGGTAGCGCTGCCGGTCGAGCCAGGTGTCCTGGGTCAGGGCCGCGTCGCGCTCCTTGCGCATCAGGTGCACACGAGCCTCGGGAAAATCGTCGAGCCCCCCTGCGTGATCGAAGTCGAGGTGAGTGAGCACGATGTCCCGCACGTCGTCCCGAGCGAAGCCGAGCGCCTCGACCTGCCGCAGCGCCGTCATCTCCTCGCGGAGCTCGGGGCGGAGCAGACCGAGGAAGAACGGGCTCAATCGACTGCGCGGCTCGACCACGTCCCTCGTGCCGAACCCCGTATCGATCAGAATCAGCCCCTGGGGCCCCTCGACCAACAGGCTCGTGCAGGTCAATCGCCCCCGGAGCCGCTTCGACTCCCCGTCCATGAGCAGCCCGCCGAGCGGGCACGTCGACACGCAGTTGAGAAAATGGACACGCATGCTCCCCCCTCGAAAAACAAGCTACCACCCCGCTCGCCCGGAGCCAGGCGAGGGCACGGCAGAGCGCACGGTCGGGGCGGCCCCCCGCGCACTCGACCAGCGCTCGAGCTCACTGCAGTCGCTCTTGACGCCCGCTCAGCGCACAGCCAATCAGCCCTGCTGGGTCAGCGGATGACCGCCGGCAGGCGGCGCCAGCAAGGGGCGAACGAGAAGGCAAACCAAAGGACGAGTGAGCGACGATGCGCTGGACCGGGAAGGCTTTGTGGATTGGGCTCTTCGGCATCTGCGTCGTCGCCGCGAGCGGCGTCGTCGGCTATGGAGTGTATCGCCGAGCGAGCGCTCAGGTGGAGGAACACGTCGCGCAGGTAGAACAGCGACGGACCGTCCGAGAAGCTCCGGTGGTCGACGTAGCGCCCGCGCCTTTGCCGCGAGGGCGGCCGCTCATCGAGCGACCCGGCGCCGATCCCTTTGGCTACCCGAGGAGCTACGTGGACGGCGTCGCGCTCCGCAGCCTGCTCGAGCACAGGAAGTACGCCGAGCTCACGCGCGCCATCGAAGAGTTGCAAGACGAGTTCGAGGGCGACCCCAAGAAGGAGCTCTGGCCCATCGCCGCCGCAGCGGCCTTCTCCACCTCCATCCCACGCCTCGCCCCCCTGTTCGACGACTGGGTGAAGGCGACCCCCGACTCCTTTGCTCCCTATCTCGCCCGGGGGACCTATCGGTCCGCGGTCACCTGGGCGCAGCGGGGCACCAAGACCATCACGGAGACCCACGTGCTGGACCTGCGCGCCATGCATGACACGGCCCGCGCCGCCCTCCCCGACCTCGATCGGGCCCTCGCGCTGCGGCCCAAGCTGCTCGCGGCTCTGCGAGGGAAGCTCTCTCCCCTCCAGCTCACGGGCGCGCACCGCGAGCTGGAGGAGGTGCTCGCCGCGGCGAACGCCCTCTGCCCGAGCTGCATGTACGTCCGCGCCCGCTATCTCGCCGCGACCACGCCGCGCTGGGGCGGCTCCTACGACAGGATGCGCGCGAGCATCGCGAACGTCCCGGTCGCCCAGAACGGCGCGCTCCGCTTGCTGAGCGGTTACATCGACGCCGACCGCGCCCGAGTGGCGCTCCTGAACAAGGACCTCGACGCGGCCCTGGCGGCCATCGAACGAGCCTGCGCCCTCGGACCTCACTCCTACTTCTTGGCGGCGCGCGCCGACATCCTGTCGGCGAAGGGCGACCTCGACCAGGCCCTCCGCGACTACACCGCTGCCCTCGACCTGCGCCCCGACATCGCCGCCCTGCGCATCGACCGAGCGGGCGTGCTCGCGGATCAGGGGAAGTGGCTCGACGCCGCCGCGGATCTCCTGGCGGGCCTCCGCATCGACACCAGCAGCCAGCGGGGCCGCCGGCTCTTGCCCCGCATCTTCAAGGCGCTGGAGGAGCTGGCGGACGCGGCCGCTGCGCGCGGCGAGCGGGACGAGGCGCTGCGCATCTACGATCTGGCCCAGGCCCTCTACCCCTTCGCCCGCAGCGTGAACCACAAACGCTCCATCGTCGTGCGGGCGGGCCTCACCGGCGCGCCGGACGAGCTCCCCCGCCTCGAGCAGGCAGTGCGGGAGGCTCCGGACGACTTCGACGCACACCTGCGGCTCGACTACGCGCTGGCGCAGCGTCAGGACTTCGAGCGGGTGGTCGCGCTGTGGACGGAGTTCCTCACCCGCAATCCGGACGTGTCCGCCGCCTACTACGAGCGAGGCGGCGCGCAGCAGCGGCTCGGTCGCCGGGAGCGAGCCACCGCAGACTTCATCAGCGCTTGTGAGCGGGGTCACCATGCGGCGTGCGCGATCGCCGGCCGCTACGGCGGCCGCTGAGCTCCCGCGCCATCCCCGTCGTCCATCCCCGTCGTCCATCTCCGCGCCCAGCCTCGCGGGCGCTGCCGCCGCGGACGCTGCCGCCGGCCGCTGCCCCACGCCTCGGTTTCCTCCCTGCTCTTCGGGAGCTCCCGGGGCGGCGCCAGGAGCCCCTGACTTTCGTCGTTGCCGCCCCCCGCCGTCCGCCATACGATGCGCGATCGTGGATGGATTGGCG
>Ga0207873_1003481_pt1 | contig 11469 bp, 10 predicted proteins | sample BGWIniCompost_FD_187373 | JGI IMG/M metagenome (GOLD analysis project Ga0207873, IMG submission 187373) | Cellulose adapted compost microbial communities from Newby Island Compost Facility, Milpitas, CA, USA - BGW Initial Compost (SPAdes)... ... | reverse complement strand
TGCTCAAGTACCCACGTACGTTCCGCTCCGGTGCTCGCGAAAGCCTCGCCAAAACCCGAGCTTGACGGGCGGCGCCCGCGCCTAAGGTATCGGGGATGGTCAGGAAACTCGGTCGAGGGCGCCTATCTCAGAACCGGGGATCAGACCCCAAGGACCTTACGGCGACCCTCTCCCGAAACTGCGTGCCGTGGGACCCTAGCCCGGGTCTGAGCGGCATGTGCTGGTGATACAAGGACCCCTCATGCGAGACCCCCTACCCATCAAATCCAAAGGACAGTGGCACCTCATGCTCGAGGACGCACGACGACGCACGGACGAGATGCTCGCGTTCGATCCCAACCGCGACATGCTGAAGATCATCCGCGCTCAGCTCGACTTCATGGAGCAATGCGTCCAGGGCGGACGCAACCCCACGGAGGAGGAAGCCAATCGCGTCACGCTTGGTCCGATCGCCGTGAAAAACCTCGAAGAAGAAGACCCTGAATACGCGCGCTGGCTGATGAAGCTTCACTACACCTTCTCCAGAACCTGGAAATCCCTGGCCTGACGCGAGGCTTCCCCGTGCGCTGCACCCCACGCGGGCCGCGATCCCTCGAATCGGCAGAGAAGTACCGTGCGACCACCCCAGGCCATTCATGACTGACGCTCTATCTGTCCAGTCGAAAGGACAGTGGTACTTGCTGTTGGAGGACGCCCGTCGCCGCACCGACGAGAAACTCGCCTTCGACCCCGACCGCACTATGTTGAAGGTCATTCGCGCTCAGCTCGACTTCATGGAGCAGTGCACCAAGGGCGGGCGCAACCCGACGAAAGACGAGACCGATCGCATCACCCTGGGCCCGATTGCCGTGAAGAACCTCGAGGAAGAGGATCCCGAGTACGCCAACTGGCTCAAGGAGCTCGCCTACGCCTTCCGCAAGACCTGGAAGACCCTGCCCTGAGCCGACCACGAACCGACGCTCGCCTCCTTCGACCGCAGAAGGCGAACGAGCGCCCGCCCCGCGTGCTTCGACGCGGCAGGTCCGGAGCGTGTCCCTCGTCGACGTGGTCGGCCGCCTAAGAGTGCTCTCCCGATGACGTCCCCGAGCGGCGCTCCAGGAAGCGCTCGATGAGCGCCACGGTGAGCGGCGGCATCTCCTCCATCGGGTAGTGGCCGACGTCGGCGAGCGCCGTCACGGCGAGCTCGGCGCACAGCGGGCTCAGGTTCTTCAGCACGGCTTCTCGTCGCATGGGGGGCGCGTCCTGCTCCCCCGTGATCGCCAGCACCGGGACGGCGATGGGGCCCGCCGGATCCGGGAGCCCGTCCCGGGCGAACATCGCGACGTAGCCAGCGGCCGCAGCTGGATCTGCGCAGGCGAGCCAGCGCGCTGCCTTGTACTTCGTCCACCCCGACGACAACCGCGCCGCGAACCGCTGCTCGATCGCCGAGCTGCGCGTCGCGTCGTCCGCGAGCGCCAGCGCTCGGGAAGCCTCGAGGGTCGCGTCGTCCACGCCGAACCCCGCTGGTGGCGGCGGCGTGATCACCACGACGCGCCGGACGCGTCCCGCGTGACCTTGCGCGAGGTGCAACGCGACGAGGGAGCTCATCGAGTGACCGACGACCGCCAGCTCAGTCCATCCCAGCGCGTCCGCGAGGGCGAGCACGTCGGAGGCGGCCTCCTCGACCGTGAAGGCCCCCGTACGTCCCCGCGACCTCCCGTAGCCCCGCAGATCGGCGAAGGCGAACGTGAAGCGCGTGCCGTCGAGGTACGGTCGCGCCCCGTCCCAGGTCGACGTGTCGCAGAGCCAGTCGTTCATGACCACGACGCGCGTGGCGCCTGTGCCCACGAGCTCGTGGCCGAGGGGCAGCGCGCTGCCTGCAGCTTCGGTCGCCATCATCCACTCATCTTCTAGTCGACTCTCACGAGCACCCCAACCACCTCTCCCCACCAGCCCCGCATGTCCGATCCCGGCCGGTCGACCAAAAGAGACCGATCGGTCTCTTTTGGGAGCGCGCGTCCGGCGCCCTCGAGGAGCAATCCTTCCTACGCAGACCGTCACTCCCCGACAAGGTGTGCACCGACAAGGTGTGCGACTTCTCACCCGTGGCCAAGGGGGCCGACGACGCGCGACCCGTGATAAGGTGACGAGAACCGACGAATCGATGACACGAGCGCCGGCGCAGAGATCGCGGCGGCTCGTGTTCGACACGCACTGAGAGCAGGTGACGAATCGATGAGACACGAGCGCGGGCGCAGAGATCGACGGCGGCTCGCGCTCGACACGCACTGCGAGCAGGTGATGGATCGATGAGACGAGCGCGACACCTCGGGGAGACACTTTGCTTCATCAGCGCCCTCGCCCTCGCGGGCTGTGGAGACGACAGCAACGGTGGCGGCGGCGCTGGTGCCGGCTCGGCGAGCGGCGATGGGACGGTCACCGAGCAGTGGGCGGGCTACTGCACGGGGACCTTCACGGAGGACACCCCCATCCCGGACGCCTTCGGCGACATCGCGTTCACCGCGCGAGCGGGCTCGGAGTACCTCCTCTCGGAGTTCAGCGACACCTTCGGGGCGCGCGCCGAGTTCCTGTATCTGACCGACGTGGGGCCGTCGACCTTCGAGGTAGACCCGAACGACGCTGGGGAGTGGCCCTTCACGAGCAACTGCGCCATCGGCGAGGGGATCCCCTACTCGGGCGTCTTCGACGACGTCAGCGTCTTCGCGGACGAGGAGCTCACCACGAAGATCTGCGATCTCAGCGAGGGCTCGGTGTTGCGCGCCGCCGCCGGCAGTGGCTACGGCTTCTCCAGTTCGTCCGGTGCTTCCGCGATCTACGAGGTGATCCTCGGCCCCTTCAGCGCCGAGTGTGAAGGACACGGCCTGGGCTACGTGCTCGTGCCGCGCACGACCATCTTCGGCACCACCACCTGGCTCGTGCCGATCGCGCAGCTCATCGGCTCCGAGTGAGCCCCTCACGTCCACACCCTCCCTCCCCGGAGCTCCCAACATCGCTCCGTGCACCGGGCAGCGAAGCTCTCGTCGTGGCTCACCAGGAGCAGCGCCCCCGGGTAGTCGGCCAGGGCCCGCTCGATGCGCTCGATGGACGGCAAATCGAGGTGATTCGTCGGCTCGTCGAGGGCCAGCAGCCACACCTGCCGCCCGAGCCCCAGCGCCAGCGCGACCTTGCGCGCCTCCCCCGGTGACGGCTGGGCCGAGCTCAAGAGGGCCGCCGGATCCAGTCCCAAGGTCGCCGCCACCGACAGGACCCGCCCGCGTACGTCGGCGGGCAAGGCGCGCACCTCCGCCGCGAGCTCCCGCCGCGCGGCGGAGTCGAGCTCCTGGGGCACGTAAAGGCAACGCTCCGCCGGCAACGCCGCCGCTTCGAGCAGGCGCGTCAACAGGGTCGTCTTGCCCACGCCGTTCGGCCCGCGCAGGTGCACCCGGTCCTCGCGTCCGAGCACGAGCCGTACGTCCCGCAAGAGCTCCTCACTCCCCGCCCGCAGCACGGGCTCATCGAGCGCACACAGCTGCCGCCGCGGACAGGGCACGTAGTCCACGAAGATCTCGCCGCCACGCTCCTTCTCCACGCGCACCCCCGCCACCGCATCCCGGGCTCGCTCCAGCTCACGCCCGTGCACCCCCACGCTCTGCCCATGGCGCGTCTCCGCGAAGCTCACCCGGTTGCGGGCGAGGATGCTCCGCGCGTCGTTGTCGTGGCGGTTCTTCATGCGCTTGCGCGCCGAGAGCTGACCGCTCGCCGCCTCCTGGCGTCGCCGCGCCGCTTCCAGCTTCTTCTCCGCCTTGCGGAGCTCTCCCTGGAGGCGCTCGCGTTCGCTCCGCCGCTCCCGCTCCTCCGCCTCCCACTGGCGCTGCGCCTCCCCATAGGCCCCCACGTACTGCCGCACGGTCCCGCCCTGGGCGCCCGCGCGCCCGCCACCGCGGGAGCTCCCGCCGGGCCCTCGGCGCACCCGCAGGGTCGCGTCCGTGAGCGCCTCGAGCAGATCGCGCTGATGGGACACCACCACCCCGATCCCCGAAAACTCCCGCAGGGCCGCGCACAACACATCGCGCGCCTCCGCGTCCAGGTGGTTGGAGGGTTCGTCGAGCAGGAGCACATCGGGCTCCATCGCCAGCGCCGCTCCCACCTGCCAGCGCTTGCGCTCCCCGGGAGAGAGCGTGTTCCAGCGCTCGAGGTCCTCGGCGCGGAGCCCGAGGCGTCCCCGCCAGCGTGCTCCCTGGGGAGTCGCCCCCTCCGCCAGCGAGCGCGCACCCTCGGGTGGGCTCTCCACGTCCTGCACGCACAGGACGATGCGCGGCGCCGCCGGCTGCCACCGTACGCTGCCCGCGTCGGGCTGCAGCTCGCCGCTCAACAGGCGCAGCAAGGTCGTCTTGCCCGCTCCGTTCTCGCCCACGAGCCCGTACCAGCCCGCGGTGAGGTGCAGGGACACGCCCTCGAGCAACGGCGAGGCCCCATCATGGGAGAAACTCAAATCGACGATTCGACACGAGGTCATAGGAACACGCTCCAAAGGAAAAAGGTGGGGCCCTCCCCGCGGCGCGCCGCCGGCGGATCTCGTCGTGTTCCCAGGAGGTGTGCCGCGCGCCGCGTCTTGCGCCGGCGTGAACCTCGCGAAGCCCGCCGTACGTCGTGACCGCGTCGCTTGACGGCGGGTGCGTCACTTCACGGCAGCGGTTGCGGCCAGGCGTCGGGGACGGACGTCGCGGCCCCGCCGAGCAGGAGCACCTCGCCGTCACGGCCCCCAACGACCTGCGAAGCCGCAGCGAAGCGGGGACCCCTCGAACCTCGACGCGGCCCAACGCCGCGCGATGGGCAACACCACCTGGGATCACCTTCGCCGGGCGCTCAGGGGCGCCCGGCCGAGACCCGACTCCACGTCAACGCCACACGCACACGCCGCTCCTCGTCGGGAGCTTCCGTGCCGGCAGGGCGAATGGACTCGGGGTCAGGCTACGTACCGCATCTACGCCGCGCGGAGCGGCATCCCCAGAATGCCGCCTCGCGCGCGCTCGCGCAACCACCGATTTCACGCACCCGGGCTTCGACGGGGCCGCGCCCCGACGTCTGGACGCCCCGCTGCTCGCCGCCCGGACCACCGCTCGGCGGCTGCTCGCTGTCCCCACCGAGACGGCCCCCCTTCGGGACGGCTCAGGCTCCTGCGTGCCAACCGGTCGCGCTGCGTACCCCCGACGGGGCGAGGGCGTGATCCAGGGTGTCGGCGAGGCGCAACGACAAAGCAAGGATCGTCAAGGTCGGGTTGAGGTAGCTGCCCGCCGGGACGACGGAGCCCCCCACGACGTACAGGTTCTTCGTGGAGTGGACCCGCAGCTCCGGATCGACGACGCCGAGCCGAGGATCGACGTGCATGCGGGTCGAGCTCAGGTGGTGGTAGTTCGTGAGCAGCGGAGGCGCTCCCTCTTCCTCCGGGTCGAAGGCCCGGGCGATCCGCACGTGCCCGCTCCGCTCCAGTTGCTCGTAGAGGATGGCGCAGTGCTTGCGCAGGGAATCGAGATCCGCCTGGGCAACGCGCCAGTCGACCCGCACACGCCGTCGCCCGAGGTGGTCGGTCCGTGAGGACAGCGTGATGCGCGACTCCCGCTGGGGCACCTGCTCGGCCAAGATGCGCAGGAACGTCCCCTTGCGTCCGCGCCAGCCGTCCCAACGGAACGCGGCCAGATCCCGGGCATGCCGCAACGTCGCCAGGGCCTGCCGTCCACTCTCCGACACGGCCCCGCAGCGCACCGCCTTCCGCAGTCCCCGCGCCGCGTTCACGCCCGGCGAGAGATAGGCCCGCTCCGCGCTGCAGACCCAGAAGGCCGCGTTGAGCAGCCCCTCGCGGCGGATGCGCTCCTCACCCAGCCAGAGCATGGCCTGTCGCTTGTGCCCCTCGCCGTCCACGCTCTCCTCGAAGACGCGCGCGTCGAAGAGCTCCTCGCCCACGGGCTCCAGCACCGCGCAGTCGAAGGCGATGTGGTCCATGAAGTACCGGCCCACGTTGTCGTGCTCGTTGCCGACCCCGTTGCCGTACCGCCCCCTCGACTCCAACAGCATGCGCGGGTTCTCGATGCCGCCCCCCGCCAGGACGAAGGACCGCCCCTCCACCACGAAGGAGTTGCCGTTCGACGCCACGACCCGGAGCTCCTGGACGCTGTCCGCGTCCTGGGTCAGCTCGATCCCCACCACGGTCGCGTCGAGGACGAGCTGGATGTTACGCGCCCGCGCCACCGCGTCGAACCGGCTCTGGAAAATGTCATGCGCCGCGAACCGAAAGACCGCGAGCTCGGGTCCGCCGGGCCAGGTGAGGGGTGTCGGATAGCGGGCCCCGAACTGTCGCTCCGGACGGAACTCCGCGGGGACGGAGATGAGCTCGAAGGCCCGCGTGTAGTACCGCTCCAAGGTCGACCGCTCGAAGGGCCAGCTCACGTCGCGCAGCGGCGACGGGGTGAAGTCGCAGGCGTCGAACGGGCGGACCCGCAGCCCCGTGCCTGGCGCCCAGCGGTTCGACGAACCCGCGAAGCCCCGCCCCCGGGACGAGACGAGCGGGAACTGCTCCCCCACCGTCTCTCCCGCCAGAGCCCCGTCGTCCCCCGGACCATGACGCCGCCCACCGGCCTCGAGGAGCGTCACGTGCCAGCCGGCCTCGGCGAGAGACGACGCGAGCGTCAACCCCGCGGGGCCAGCGCCCACGATGACCACATCCGATCGCAGCCGGGCTCCGCAGGGGAGCAGCTTCCCATCAGCCAGCAATTGCCACCTCCCTCGACGGCGGTTGAAACTCCGAACGCCCCTGCTCCGCGTCGCGGAGCGCCCTGCAGTAGCTGAGATCGTAGGCGATGCTCAGGGCGGCCATCGTGACCGCGTCCGCCCGTCGCGCGTGCGCGAGCTTGGCGAGCCCCACGCAGGCGTCGATCCCCCAGCGCGCCGTCGCGCCGTGGTGCAGCAGCACCCGCGCCAGGCGCAGAGGCAAGCGGCGCCGCCGGAGCTCCGACTTCACCTGCGTCAAGAACCCCGCCTCCGGATGCAGCTGATCCATCAGGTGGTCGAAGTACGCGTAGGCGCGCGGCGTGAGCAGCCACGCCTCGAGGGATCGGTGGGAGTAGTGCCAAGCGAGCGCGCTCGGTTCGAACACGAACTTGCAACCGTGACGATCGAGCCGCAGGGCCAGCTCGTCGTCCTCCGCCCGCAGGAAGCGCTCGTCGAATCCGCCCACGGCTCGGAATACGTCCAGGGGGAGGCAGTTGTTGCCGGTGTGGAACTGACGCCAGGTCGGCGCGTAGTCGCCCCGCGACAGGGCGTCTGCCTCCTTCTTGGCTTGACGCGCTTCCCAGAGGTTCCACGGAGTGGGGTTGCCCCAGTCGGCGGGCTGCACGAAGGGACCGCAGCTGACGATGGGGCCGTCCGCGTTCGCCTGCACCGCGGCCAGGTGCAGCTCGACGAGCCGCCGATCGGCGACGACGTCGTCGTCCAGGAAGAGGATGAACTCGGCGTTCGCTCGATCGGCACCGGCGTTCCGCGCCGCCGCAGGGCCGCGAGAGCTGGCCAACCGCACCACCTCGCAATCCAGCGTGGCGTACTCCTGGCTCTCCGCGATGGTCTGAACCGGAGTCTCGCTGCCATCATCGACGATGATGACCCCGAACCCCGCGTGGGTCTGATCCAACAGCCCATCGAGCGCGCGACGCAGCTGCTCAGGACGGTCCTTCGTCGCGATGATCACATCGCACAATCTGCGGTTCATCGTTTCCCCCTCATATGTTGTCATTCCTAACGCCGGCGCCCGGCCTTCCGCGCCGCTGAGTATCCTCCATGCTGCAATCTTCCGCGAGCCACATCGCTGGCCAAATCGCTGCCCGGCTGCCCGGCCTACCCTCCCTGCTCCGTCGCGTGGCCCGCTGGCACGCCGGCGTCTGGTCCGTCGGCGCGACGGCGGTGGTGATTGATGAGTTCGGCCGCGTGCTGCTCGCGGAGCATGTGTTTCGTGAGCGCTCCTGGGCGCTCCCGAGCGGCTGGGTGCACACCGCCGAGGACCCGGCCGAGGCGGTGGTGCGAGAGGTCCAGGAGGAGACCGGCCTCGCCGTGGACGCGGTGGCGGTCGTCGCGTGCGAGCGCCATGGGCACCTCCCCCGCAACGCCCGTCGAGGCGGCCTGACCGTCGCGTACCTCTGTCGCCCCGACCGGGAGCGGTCGCGCCCCTTCGCCCCCTCCGCGGAGATCACGGCGGTGCAGTGGATGGAGCCGGCCCGCGCCATCCCCCTCCTCACCGACTTCGAGGGCGAAGCCGTCACCAGCGCGCTCGAGCGACTGCGCTACGAAGACGCTCCACCCCTCGACGGCTACGGTTCATCGGCATCCGTCGAGCTCACGGCTCGATAACGCCTCGGCGCACGCGCAGCGTCATCTCCGAACCCTGAGGCGGGGGCGTACCCGTCGAGCTCGGCGCACATCGGCGCTCGGGGACCCGTCCCTGAAGCCCTCCGGCACCGCGACGGGTGCCTCGCCCCCTCTCTCGGCGCGCCCCCTCGAGCCCTCCCCGAGCCCTTGCGCGCTCCGCCCGCGGCTTCGTCGAGACACGCCCGAGCGCTGGGGATCGCCTCCAGCCCGACTCTCCCACCATCGCCCTCACTGCAATATCTCGATGCCACCGTCCCTACAAGGAGAAACGTGGTGGCACCCTCGCGGAACGGGTGCTCCCTGAGCCGACACGGGGCATAGTCGTGCACCACCGCGTGGGCTTTGCCGCCAAGAGCAAGGCCTCCGCGGCACGAACACGACTCGAGGCACGCCCCTCGTGGGGAATGCGGAGCGGACTGGAACGATGAACTTATCCATGAAGATGATGCAGTGCGGGGCTCTCCTCGGGGGTGCCCTCTTGTTGTTCGGCGCGTGCGCGGGGGAGACGGAACCCTCGGGCTCTCAGACGCAGCCCTGCCCGGCGGGGATCGTCTGCGGCGGCGTCTGCCTGAACCACCAATCCGATCCCAACAACTGTGGAGCTTGCGGAAACTCCTGCGGCGGCCTCTTCTGCTCCCAAGGTCAGTGCACCTCGGAGTGCGCCGTCGGCGAGACGGCCTGCGGCCAGGCCTGCGAGAACCTCCAGACCAGCTTCACCAACTGCGGCAGCTGCGGCAACGTCTGCGCGAGCGGCGTCTGCAACAACGGCGTCTGTCAGGAGCCCATCAGCGGCAGCGGCGGCGCTCAGGGCACCGGCGGCGGCGACCCCGGCACGGGCGGTGGCAACCCCGGCAGCGGCGGCGGCAGCAGCTCCGGAGACCTGGGCGGCTACCACACCCACGGCGACTGGGCGGGCTTCGCCTTCACCTTCGCGGACGGCGGGGCGACCATCACCCCGGAGAGCTTCGAGGACATGCTCAACCAGGACGGCCCCTACTGCGTCAAGGGCACGGTCCAGGCCACGGCAGACTACACCTCGATCGCCGCGGTCGGCGTCAACGTGAGCCAGCCGAAGATCGAGGACGCCCCCGTCAACATCATCGACGCGAGCGGTGAGGGCCTCCTCATCGACTTCACCGTCAACAGCGGCGCCGACGGCATCCGCGTCCAGATCGAGGACGGAACGGATCCGTCGGCTCCGGATGCGGCCGACCACCGCTGGTGCGTCAACTTCATGGGCAGCCAGACGAACCCTCCCGTGGTCATCCCCTGGGAGAGCTTCAACACCGAATGCTGGACTGGAGGCGACGGCAAGGATTTCGATCCCACGAAGGATAAAATCGCGAAGGTCATTCTGTACGTTCCGGATGCGGGCTCCAAGGACGGCGGTACCGCGCAGAACTTCGACTTCTGCCTCAACGACATCGGCCCGGCCAACGTCCAGGGGCGCGGCACCGGAGAGATTGTGGACAGCTGCGGCAACAACGTGAGCTGGACTACGACGAGTACAGGTGATCAGTACGCCAATATCGCGACGAGCAACAATCGTTACCGCTACCAGAACAACGGCTGGGGCTGGCAGGGCGGCAGCCACTCGGTCTCCCTGCTCCCTGGAGCCGGTTACCAGTTGACGACTCAGACGTGCAGTCGCTCCGACGCCGTCCCGTGCTCCTTCCCCTCCGTCTACATCGGCACGAGCGCGGACAACAACCGCACCGAGGGGAACGGATTACCAAAGCAGATTAGCTCGATCAACAGCGTCCCCACTTGCCTGGGCTGGTCGTCGGGCTCGGCTGGTGCGCGCGACGAGTACAACGTGTCCTACGACGTTTGGTTCGCGAGCAACTCCGGCGCGAGCTACGCCGACGAGTTCCTCATGGTCTGGCTCCGAAAGCCACCGACGTTTCAGCCTGCCGGTGAGATCGTCGTGAACGGCGTCGTAATCGGCGATCAAACATGGACCGTGTCTTTCGGCCCGAACCACGATGGTGACAACGTCGTCAGCTATGTCGCCCCCAACGACCGCGCCGACGGAAAAGCCTACTCCTTCGACCTGAAGGACTTCATCGACGACGCTCTCGCGCGCGGGTATCTCACGCCGAGCTACCACCTGATCTCTGTGATGGGCGGCACCGAGATCTGGGGCGGCGGCCAAGGAGCGAGCATCACCGGCTTCCGAGCGGAAGTGCAGTGACGTGAGTACGTAGCGGAGCGCCGTCCTGGCCTGGCAAGGCGTCGACCCGACGCCTGGAAAACAGGACGGCGCTTCGCGTCGCCCACTTGGTCCGTGCTTCGTCCGCACCAATGCAGGCGAGCCTCCGCCGAGCTCTTCAGCTACGGTGTGCCCCCGGCTGAATCCCTGCGCCTACGGCTGCCGGCAGCTCGCCGGAACCTTGCACGGCTTTCCACAGCTGTAGGCGAGCGCCAACCGCGCGGAGCTCTGGGCGCTGCGGCCGACGTCCGTGTCCGCCAGACAGAGGAGCACGGCGTCGTCTGTCGTTATCTCTGCGTCGGGAGCAACGCAGAGGCCGGTCTCGCAGGTGAGTCTTCGTCCGCTTGGATCGGGGGGGCACCCGTTCGTCTGGCAAGTGACGGCGCGACACTCGGGCGTGGGCGCCTCTTTCACTCCGTGGGGGACGTCACACACGCTCAGGATTCGTCCCGTTCGCGCGAGCAGCACGCCCTCCTTCTTCGCGTTACTGGGGACGCCTTCGCGCGTGAAGGTGCAACCACTCTCGTCGTTGCACTCGTAGTTGAACGTACGGCCCAAGGTATCGGCGAACGGCTGCGGCCCCCTCTTGCAACCGCCCAGCGAGCCTACCACCGAGACCCAAACGAGCATCGTGACGCGCTTCGAGACCCTCACGCGCACCCTTCTACGCCTTCACACGCACTCCACCAAGGGCTGAGCGCCACTGATCCCTGCGGGAGCATCCGAGCAGAATCCCACCAAGAAACAGCCAAAGGCCGGCAGGGGAGCCGCTCACCGGGGCGCCCAACGAGCAACTGCCCCCGGCAACCGCGGCAGACTCCGGGCAAGAACCTTTCAGCGCACACGCGTCGTCAGGCGCGCTCCGG
>Ga0207873_1003480_pt1 | contig 11471 bp, 9 predicted proteins | sample BGWIniCompost_FD_187373 | JGI IMG/M metagenome (GOLD analysis project Ga0207873, IMG submission 187373) | Cellulose adapted compost microbial communities from Newby Island Compost Facility, Milpitas, CA, USA - BGW Initial Compost (SPAdes)... ... | reverse complement strand
AGCGGATCGGGTTTTACTCCAATTCGGTGAGGATACCCGGACAGCAGGCACTTGCCGGCAAACTGGGATCGCTCAGCGGGTATCCGGACTATTCGCTTTTTCTGGTAAATTCCGGGGCCGAGGCCAATGAGAACGCATTCAAAATTGCTTCGTTCCACACCGGCAGGAAAAAGATCATTTCCTTTGGCAAAAGCTTCCACGGGCGCACATCCGCTGCGGTGGCTGCAACCGATAATCCCGCCATTATCGCTCCTGTAAACCAGCATGATCATGTTGTCTTTGTACCCTTCAATGACACAGAGGCATTTGAACAAGTGATGGATGATTCGGTGGCCGCGGTCATCATCGAAGGGATCCAGGGAGTAGGCGGCGTACGGGTACCGGAAGTGTCCTTTCTCCGGAAAATCCGGGAACTATGCAGCCGGCACGGGGCGCTGATGATCCTGGATGAAGTCCAGTCGGGATACGGAAGGTCCGGCCGGTTTTTCGCTCATCAGGAAGCCGGTGTACAGCCCGACATCATCAGCATGGCCAAAGGCATGGGAAATGGGTTCCCGATCGGGGGGATCCTGATCCATCCTTCCATCCCGGCCAAACACGGCATGCTGGGAACCACGTTTGGCGGAAATCACCTGGCCTGCGCCGCCGCCAACGCCGTATTGGAGGTAATTGAGCAGGAGGACCTGCTCGCCAATGCGGCGGCGATGGGTGAGTTGCTTATCGGGGCGCTTAAGGGCAAACGGGGTATCCGTGAGGTCCGCGGAAGGGGGCTAATGATCGGCATTGAACTGGACCGGCCCTGCGCTCCGGTCCGGCAAGCGCTGCTACAGCAATATGGAATTTTCACGGGTTCTTCTTCGGATAAAAATACGATCCGTATTTTACCGGCACTGAATGTAGGTGAAAAAGAACTGAATATTTTTTTAGACGCGTTTGATAACATAATCTCATGAAGAAATTTACTTCCGTAAACGATGTAGACGATCTTCCTTCCTTACTCGCTGAAGCACTGAGGAATAAAAAACAGCCTTATGCCGACAAGGAAAAAGGAGTGAACAAAACGCTCGGCCTTATTTTTCTGAATCCCAGTCTCCGTACCCGCTTAAGCACCCAAAAAGCGGCATTGAACCTGGGCATGAATGTCATTGTCATGAACATCGACAAAGAAGGCTGGGCCCTGGAATTCCAGGATGGGAACGTAATGAACGGAAGTACGGTGGAACACATCCGGGAAGCGGCGGGTGTTATGGGCCAATATTGCGATCTGTTGGGACTTCGCAGTTTCCCGGGTTTGGTAAACAGGGAGGAAGATTACCATGAAGAGATCTTGAATAAGTTTATCCGGTTTTGCGGGGTTCCGGTAATCTCCATGGAAAGCGCCACCCTGCACCCCTTGCAAAGTTTCGCCGATCTGATCACGATTGAAGAGAACAAGACAAAGAAACATCCGAAAGTGGTATTGGCCTGGGCGCCTCATGTGCGGTCGCTTCCCCAGGCGGTGCCAAACTCGTTTTCGGAATGGATGTGCCGGGCACAAAAAGAAATCGGTCTGGATTTCGTAATCGCCCAGCCTGAAGGGATGGAGCTGAATCCGGAATTCACCCGGGGAGCCGGGATCACCCATGACCTGGACGAGGCGCTCCGGGGAGCCGATTTCGTGTATGTGAAAAACTGGTCTTCTTACAAGAATTATGGACAATTATACGCCGGCGGTCAGGACTGGATGATCAATAACGAAAAGTTGAAGCTTACCAGTAATGCCCGGGTAATGCACTGTCTCCCGGTCCGGCGGGATGTGGAACTCGCCGCCGAAATACTGGACGGACCGCATTCTCTTGTATTGGAACAAGCTGCCAATCGGGTCGTAAGTGCGCAAACGGTGTTAAAAAGAATGTTGGAGCTTATTTGAAATGCAATCCCTCACCCTGGTTAAAATTGGTGGAAATGTAATTGACCAGCCCGCAGCGCTTTCTGCGTTCCTGAGCAGCTATGCGCGTTTACGCGGTCCGAAGGTCCTGGTGCATGGCGGCGGAAAAATTGCAAGCACGCTGGGAAGCCGCTTAGGGGTGACACCCAGGATGGCCGACGGCAGGCGGATCACCGATGAGGAAACCCTGAAGGTAGTCACGATGGTCTACGCCGGATTGGTGAACAAGGACATCGTATCCCGGCTGCAGGCTGAAGGCGTGAACGCCCTGGGACTTACCGGGGCCGACGGCAATATAATCCCCGCCGAAAAACGCCCGGTGAAGGAAATCGATTACGGTTTCGCGGGCGATATCCAAGCCGGCTCGATTGGCGCCGAAACACTTGCTTCCTTCCTGGAAAGCGGGCTGGCGCCTGTGATCGCGCCCATCACGCATAACGGCAAAGCCCAGTTGCTGAATACGAATGCCGACACGATTGCCGCTACGGTGGCCGAGGCCTTGAGCCGCCGGTATGACGTGACATTGGTTTACTGTTTTGAAAAAAAAGGCGTACTGGCAGACCCAGAGGACGATGATTCAGTTATCCTGTCCATCAATCCCGCCAGTTACCGCGAACTAAAGGAAAAAGGGATCGTCTCCAAAGGCATGATACCCAAATTGGACAATGCGTTTACAGCCTTGAAAGGAGGAGTAAAGCGGGTCCATATTTGCCGTGCCGCGGATCTTGAGGCGATCATGCAGGGGAACGCGTCTCTCAGCACGCGTCTTGAACCGGCATAACGACGCAAAAATGAGCGAGGAATTATACCAGGAGGCGATCGGCTTACTAAAAACCCTGATCCGGATCCCTTCCCTGAGCCGGGAAGAAAAGGGCACGGCGGACGCGATTGAGCAATTCTTACGTGAAAAAGGCCTGGCGCCGGAACGGAAGATGAATAACGTGTGGATCCGGAATAAGTACTTCCGTGCCAAAAAACCCACGATCCTGCTGAATTCACATCACGATACAGTCAAACCCGCCACCGCTTATACGCTGGATCCCTATCAACCATTGGAAAAAGATGGAAAGCTGCACGGGCTAGGCAGCAACGACGCGGGCGGTGCGCTCGTTTCCCTGATTGCCGCTTTTCTGCATTTTTATAACCGGAAAAACCTGAAATACAACCTGCTGCTTGCAGCGACCGCCGAAGAGGAAATTTCGGGGAAAAATGGAATTGAATTGGTGTTCCCGGAGTTCGGTCCGATTGAATTTGCCCTGGTAGGTGAACCCACGGAGATGAACATGGCCATTTCAGAAAAAGGGCTCATGGTGCTCGACTGCAGGGTACACGGCCGGCCGGGACATGCCGCCCGTGACGAAGGCGAAAACGCGATCTACAACGCATTACGGGATATTGAGTGGTTCCGGACGTATCAATTTGCCAAGGTATCGGAATACCTGGGTCCGGTTAAGATGTCGGTGACGGTAATCAAAGCCGGAAGCCAGCACAACGTAGTGCCTGATCTGTGTGAATTTACGGTGGACGTCCGGACCACAGATGCCTATACCAATGAAGAGATCCTCAAGATCATCCGGCAGCACGTGCAATGCGAGGTCGTTCCCCGGTCGGTCCGGCTGCGGGCCTCATCCATCGAAAAAGATCACCCGGTGGTAAAAGCAGGAATCGCGCTTGGCCGTAGGACCTACGGTTCCCCCACTACTTCGGATCAGGCCCTGCTCCCGGTACCGTCCTTTAAAATGGGTCCCGGTGATTCGGCCCGATCCCATACCGCCGACGAATTTATTTACCTGGAGGAGATCAGAGAGGGCATTTCGGGCTATATCAATCTGCTGGAACGCATTCTTTAGCAGGGCTTCTGTCCCCCGGGCTTTGCCCGGACTATTTCAACAATTTTACATCTCTTCCAATAAATTTTGGATAATTTTATCCCTTGCCATCAAAAAAATGGCGGTAACACCTAACGAGCTTCGAAATTTGATAGTCACATGAAACTTTGGCAAAAAAACGCTCAGAATACCCGGGAGGTAGAGAAGTTTACAATCGGCCGCGATCAGGAATTGGATCTTCTGCTTGCCGAGTTCGATGTATGCGGATCCCTTGCCCACGTAAAAATGCTCCATCATATCGGGCTGCTTGAAAAAGATGAGCTGCAATTGGCTGAAAGAGGTCTGAAATACATCTATTCGGAAGTCAAAAATGGCAATTTTCACATCAAGGAAGGGGTCGAGGATGTACATTCCCAGGTGGAAATGCTTCTGACGGGCTTGATTGGGGATATCGGCAAAAAGATACATAGCGGACGTTCCCGAAACGACCAGGCCTTGCTGGACCTGAAATTGTTCTTCAGGTACAAAGCAGAGGAAATCAGCAACCGCGTGGAACAGCTTTTCGATACCTTCCTGCGACTAAGTGAAGAGCACAAGGATAAGTTACTTCCCGGCTATACCCACTTACAGGTGGCAATGCCCTCTTCTTTCGGCCTCTGGTTCGGCGCCTATGCCGAGAGTCTGGTGGATGATATGGAATTGTTGCTGGCCGCTTTCCGTATAGCTAATAAGAATCCGCTCGGTTCGGCTGCGGGATACGGCTCCTCCTTTCCCCTGAACCGCGAAATGACCACGCGTTTGCTTGGCTTTGAAACGATGAATTACAACTCGGTGTATGCGCAGATGACCCGGGGGAAAACGGAAAAAGCATTGGCCGTGGCGATTGCTTCCATTGCGGCGACCATTTCCAAATTTTCTTACGACGTATGCCTGTATATGAACCAGAATTTTGGATTCATCAGCTTCCCGGATGAACTAACGACCGGTTCCAGTATCATGCCGCATAAGAAGAACCCCGATGTGTTCGAACTATTGCGGGGGAAATGCAACCGGCTCCAGGCGCTTCCCAACGAGTTCACGTTGTTGATCAGCAATCTCCCCTCGGGCTACCACCGGGAAATGCAGCTTACCAAAGAGATCCTATTCCCTGCATTCACCGAGCTGGAAACCTGCATCGATATCTGCAACTACATGCTTCAGCATATTGCCGTTAAGGACGATTTACTGAAGGACCCGCGTTACAAATATCTTTTCAGTGTGGAAGTGGTGAACCAGGAAGTTTTGGCTGGGATGCCCTTCCGGGATGCCTACCGGAAAGTGGGCATGGACATTGAAGACGGACGTTTCACCGCACCCGATGAGATCAATCATACCCACGAGGGCAGCATAGGCAACCTCTGCAATGGCCAGATCCGCAAAGAAATGGATCGGCTGCTCAGCGCATTTGGATTTCCGAAGATTCATCAGGCGATGAAAGACCTGGTGTCTTGACGGAGTCCCTTCATTCGCTTTACAAATCACGACGGGATGAATATGCATCAGCTGAGGATGATTCCAGGAAGAAAGCCCGTCTTTACGCCTCCTTCCGGCTAATTACAGCTGCAATTATTGCAGGGTCCTTATGGCAGGCTGTGGCTAACCCGCATTGGTGGTGGATTTCATTGGCATCGGGAGGCACCCTGCTGTTTGTGCTGCTGGTCCGCGGACACGGTAAATATCGCTGGAAACAACGGTATTTCAGGCGGTTAAGACGCATTAACGAACAGGAGATTGCCGCCCTGAACGGACAGTGGAACCAGTTTCCTTCAGGGGAAGTGTATCAGGACGCCACCCATCCCTACGCGCTGGATTTGGACATTTTTGGAAAGAATTCCGTATTCCAGCTGGTCAACCGGACGGCGACCCGATCGGGGGAGGCCTTGCTTGCCCGAACGCTTACCACACCCCCAGCCGATCCCGGATTAATACAGGAACGTCAGCGGGCAATCGCTGAGTTGGCTTCCCGGATTGATTTCAGGCAGCATTTCCTGGCAAAAGGCTTGGAAGGGGTGAAAGAGACCTCCGGGGAAACCCGGCAGCTCCTACATTGGCTTGAGGGCCCTGCGATCCCCTTTAACACGCTACTGATGCGTCTTGCCCGCATTCTTCTTCCTGCCGGGGCCCTGTTTTTACTGATGCTTGCCTTGGTTGGGCTGGTACCGCATTCGGCCTGGGTGCTTGCTGTACTGCTTAATCTGGGGATTACGGGGCTATTTTTGAAACCGATTAATCGCATTCATGCTGTTTTAAGCCAGAAACATATGCTACTGGAAAAGTTCAGCCTGTTGCTGTGGGATATTGAACAGGAGGAATTTGAAAATGAAACCCTCCGGGCGCTTCGCCGTAAAGGGACCGAAGCCTCGCGGGCAATCGGCCGGCTGACCGGGATTTTGGGTTTCTTCGATCAGCGACTGAATTTTATGGTGGGCGCCGCTCTAAACGGCTTTCTGCTTTCCGACCTCCAGTGCGTGGCCGCACTGGACCGGTGGCGCTTCCGGTACCGGGACCAGATGCCCGGCTGGCTGGACAGCATTTTTCGGTTCGAGGAGCTGAATTCATTCGCAACCTATGCCTATAACCACCCCGGGTTTTGCTATCCGGAATTTCGTGAAAAACCCTTGGTGGCTTCGGAACAAATGGGACATCCACTGATGGCCGGACCGCATTGTGTTCCGAATGACTTCCTTCCCCGTACGGAAGAAAAAGTGGTAATTTTGACGGGGGCCAATATGTCAGGAAAAAGCACGTTCCTAAGATGCCTGGGAGTAAATCTGGTGCTGGCCTATGCCGGGGCGCCGGTGTATGCGCGGAAGTTCAGTTGCAGTCCGGCTGCAATCTGGTCCAGTATGCGGGTGACCGATTCGCTAAGCGATAATACCTCTTATTTCCATGCCGAACTCAAACGGCTCTCCCGGATCATGGAGCGGTTACGGGCCGGGCAAAAGCTTGTAATTCTGCTCGACGAAATCCTGAAAGGCACCAATTCAACCGACAAACTACACGGCTCCACCGGCCTAGTAGCGGAATTCCTCCGTCACGACTGCTTGTGTATTATAGCAACACACGATCTGGAACTGGGAAAACTGGAAGAAAAACATCCTGTGGAAGTGAGCAATTATTGTTTCGAAAGCACGCTCGAAGAAAATGAACTGCGGTTCGATTACCGCTTGCGAAAGGGGATCGCCCGGAACAAGAATGCCACATTCCTGATGCGCCGGACGGGCTTGATCAAATAAACCGCACCCCATTGCAGGTTGTACCGAAGGAATATTAATTTTTGTATTTTTGTATGGCGTCAAATTTTTGTCCAAAGCCCATAAACATGAAAGAAATCACAGTAGAAGAGTTGAAGCAGAAAATCGATAATAAAGAAGATTTTCAGTTGATAGATGTTCGGGAGGATTTTGAATACGAGGAAGCGAATCTGGGAGGTGAACTGATTCCACTGGGAAACGTCTTATTGGAAACTGACAAGATCGCAAGGGATAAACCCGTAATCGTTCATTGCCGCAGCGGCAAGCGTAGCGCCGCCGCTATTCAGCAACTGGAGCAACAGCATAAATTCGATAACCTTTATAATCTTCGGGGCGGCATCAAAGCCTGGGCGGATGAGATCGATCCCGATATGCATGTTAGCTGAAAGGCTCATGACCAAAAAACTGATTACCAATGTGGGCATCAACCTGATGCTCTTTATCTCGTTTATCATTTTGATGAGGGTCTATGATACCGGGAATGCGGCCCAACTGATCGCCGCCTTCCTGGGATTCATCATGTTTGTAGTCCTAAAGATCGTGTTTATGCGTAAAGTGAGCCGGATGCAAAAGAACGGTAAACAATAAACTTCTCCCGTTTACACGTACCGTTTCCACTCCCAATCATTCTTCCGCGGCGCGAAGGCCCAGCCCGGGGCGGTTTTCCAGCCGGATCCGACCTTTTTCCAGAAGGGGTAGCTGCCATGGATTATTAGCAACCAGCCAAGGTCCGTCCAGGTCGGCCCAATCGCAGAGCGGAGCCAAAGCGGCGGCGGCCATGACCGCACAGGACGTTTCTGTCATGCATCCGATCAATATTTTCAGGTTGAGTTCCCTTGCTCTTACAATCATTTTGGCCGCTTCGGCCAGTCCCGTACATTTCATCAGTTTAATATTGATCCCATCATAGGCTTGCGCAGCCGACTCCACATCCACCAGGCGCTGGCAGGCCTCATCGGCGACAATGGGCAAGGGGCTGTTCGCGGTAAGCCAGGCATTTCCTTCTTTATCTTCCTTCGGCATGGGTTGCTCTATAAAAAGCACTTTCCGTTCGCTTAGCCAGTGGATCATTTCCAAGGCCGCTTCCTTGTGTTTCCATCCCTGATTAGCATCGACAGAGATCGGCAACGAGGTTTCGGCCCGGATGGTTTCGATAATCTCTTTGTCCTGACCGCTCCCCAGCTTCACTTTGATAACCTGGAAACCTTCCGCTTCTTTTACCTTTTTCCGGATTACTTCAGGCGTATCTATCCCGATCGTGAAGGAAGAGGAAGGCATCAGTGCGGGATTCACTCCGAATAATTCGTAGCACGGCTTATCGGAAAGCTTACCAAGAAGATCGTGTAAGGCGATGTCGATTGCCGCTTTGGCAGCGGTATTTCCTGGCGCCACCGAGTCCACGTATTGCATGATCCGCTCGATATCTTCTCTGTTCCGGGGCGCATCAAATGGTGTAAGGTCTATTACACTAAGAAATTGTTGTGCTGTTTCCTGATTCTCGGCCAAATAGGGCGGCATGGATGCTTCGCCATTACCAATTGTTCCCTGGTATTCGATTTCGGTCAGGACCAGGGGCGTGGAAGTACGCGTATGTCCCGCAATCCCAAATCGATGCCTGAGCTGTAATTCAAACGGTGCAAAACGAAGCCTCATGCTCCGAAGGTAAGAAAATAGCCCGTTATGCGGTATTCATTTCCCTGCGCGCTGCGACAACGTCATCCATTGCCACTCCTGCCAGCAGTGCGATCTTCCGGTCATCGAAATCTGTTTCTTTAATCAGATTACGCAGGAAGGCCTGTTCCTTCCGTTTCTCACCTATTCTCTCCCCTCGTTTCTCGCCTCTTTTTTCGCCTGTGGCTTCCCCCTCCAGGCGGGCCTGCATCAGCAATAATTCTTCAATTCCCATGGTATTGGTCCTCCCAGTTAATTCTGTTAGTTCGTTTTCAAATTTCCTGTTCAATGCGTCCTGCCGGAAACGCAGGTAAAAGCGCAAAAAGTTCATCAGGGCGCGCTGCTTCTTATTTGGAATCTGTTTGGCGTGTAAGCGGCGGGCCAGCTCCATTTTTAAACGATACAGCCCTTTCTCACCCAGCTTTTGTGCTTTCAATGCCGCCTTCACCGTCAGGATCACCATGGCGAAGGGGTTTTCACTTTTTTCCAGTTCGGCATCCGGCTGGTCCAACACTTTATAGCAGATAAAGCGGTAACGCAGGCTGGTGCCCAAAAAGGACTGCTCGTAGCAGGCGGGGCGAAAGCGCCTGTTCCCGTCGGTCAGGATGGCAATGGCGGCGATGGGCCGGGGGTATTTATCCCATAACCGGGCGTAATAGCGGAACATCCGCTCGGGAAAGTTTGCCTGCCTGGACCCTTGCACCTCGCAGTGAAGCAGGATCTCCACATCGTGCCCCTCCCGGGTATGCACTTTGACCAGTTTGTCTACATGCCGGGGAGCAAACCGGTCCTCCTCGGGCGGGAAGATCTGTTCCAGCTCTTTATCGAGAAACTCAAAGCCCCGGTTGAAGTCGAAGCGCTTATCCGCCTCGGGGAAAAAGAAACGCAGAAAGTCCTCGAACAGCTCTTCCAGAATGCCCTTCCAAAGTAAATCGTTACGTGCGTGGTACTCCTTGTTCTCCTGCGGTTCGCAAACCAGACAGGAGACTCCCCAGGAATGGAGCAGCAGCCCGCGGTCGTCGCTTTTCAATTGATACATCACTTCATCAGGTTATGGGTAGCATGTGGTATTGGTAACTGGAAGTAAAGGTAGGAAAGATCAAACCCCATTGCAAGAACATTCTTATAGCTTTTAGGAATACCCGGTCCGGATATACTCCGCTTTCGACAGCCCAATTACCCCCCTCAATCCGGCTACCGGGTCAGAATCCCGATGGCCTTCTCCAGAAATTCATCCCGGCCCTCGCGGACGCCTGCAATTGTTTTTTCTACATAGACATCCGGCGTAATACCGACCCCGTGAAGACGTGAACCGTCGTGTTTAAGAACCTTCATACCCGTCCAGGAAATCCTGAATCCGCCCGGAAGGACGAACGGGTTTATATTTCCGTTGGTCCCGGCTGTGGACTGTCCCACGATGGTCGCAAGACTATAGTGTTCGATAAAGCTCAGGTAACTTTCCGCATAGCTGATGGCCCTTCCATCGGTAATAAAGACGATCTCGGCATCCAGATGCGGCTGTTGCGGAGACATGTTCCAACCAAGTGTACGGTAACCTGTAATATTTTCCTGGTCGGGATAGATGATCTGTGGAATTCTCATCCACATGGAAGAGGTATCCTGCTCATGAAGCAGGTGGGTGATGTAATCCGGCTGGCTTTTAGGATAACCCCGCAGATCGCAAATAATTCCTTTGGCCTTTTCAAGCTTCGGACTTAGCTTTTCAATATCCTCGTTTGTGGCGGCATCAAGATTCAGGTAAAAAATCCCAGGGGCTATTTCCCGGCTGACTTCCTTTTTGGGAAGGGCAGACCCATAGTCCGATCGAAGCAGGTTTCTCACCAAACGGACTTTTATTTCGGCTCCAGCGGCCGTCTCCGCTTCGATTTCCAGGGACGATTCCTCACTTCCCATTAACGATGCCGTCCTGGCCCGGTATTCAAGGTAGCCTTGTGTCGCCGCTGAGATATAGCTGTGAACTTTTTTGAAATAATCGGCAGGGTCTTCACCATTCACGGAAGTGACGATATCGCCTGCGCTCAACGGAATGGAGTCGTCCATAACGTGTGTAATTACAAGTTTGTTTTCGATCCACTCCCATTCAATAGGCGGCAAAAACGCCTCCTCCTTACTCGCGAAGGCGCTGACATAAACATGTCCGTCCTTTAGCGGGGCGGTGAATTTTTGAAGGGTTTTGAGAAAATCATAATCGGTCTTGTCTGCGTAGGTCGCGGACAGCGCTTTTCGGAATTCTTCATCCCAGGCAACATCCACGACGTCGAAATAAGGGTAAAAGTGCTGAAAAACGTTCCAGATTATCACCAGGTCAGCCAGCCGGGTATAGCGGTTTTTTCCGTTCAGTGAAGAAACCCGTATGGCACGTAGCTTTTCGCGGAGACTTTTCAGGGAGGCCTCGTCAGACTTTGGGAAGGTTGCTTCTTCCGTTCCGTATAGCGCCAAGGGTAGAATGCAGGATAATCCCGATCCGATTTGCTTATCGATGTATTCGCCGGGTTGGGCATGACGGGAAAACAGGGGGTCCACGATGGCTTTTTCCACAAGGGGCGGCGTATCGGAAATTAATAAATACGTATTGCCGTCGCTTTCCGGAGCGCTGATATTAAATTGGTATCCTGTCTGTACACGGGTCAATTCCTTTAGCTCCCTGGCCATGTTTTTTCCAAATGGGTTTGAATGAACCGTTGTCCATCCATTATCCTCCTTAATTCGCAGGAGCAGGTCATCGGCCAG
>Ga0207873_1003479_pt1 | contig 11480 bp, 8 predicted proteins | sample BGWIniCompost_FD_187373 | JGI IMG/M metagenome (GOLD analysis project Ga0207873, IMG submission 187373) | Cellulose adapted compost microbial communities from Newby Island Compost Facility, Milpitas, CA, USA - BGW Initial Compost (SPAdes)... ... | reverse complement strand
AGCCCGGCGAGCCGGCCGCCGGCCCCCGCGATCCCGACCGTCTGGATGAACCGGGCGATGGGGCGGACGAGCTCGGCGGCGTCGGCCAGATCGGCGACGGGCTTGACCCGGATCGTGCGGTTGAGCGGTGATGGCGCGAAGGTAGGGTCCGCGTCGTAGATGACGGTGAATGCGGTCCCACGCGGCGCGTGGATGTGGACGTCGGCGCCGGCGAGGGCGCGGGCCTCGGCGTCCGCGCGCGCGGCCTGGATCGCGCCGGCCTCGGCGGGCGAGATGGCGCCACGCGGCAGCTCCTCCTCGAGGCGCGCGAGGTGCGCCGCGAGGAGCTCGGCGAACCGGGCCGGCGTGGTCTCACCGCCCTGCTCGACGTAGTAGACGTGGGGCGAGACGCAGCCCTGCTGGTCGAAGATCGCGGCGGCGCGCGCGGCCTGGGCGGCGGTCTCGTCGGCGAGCGGCGCGGCGAGCGCGGCGCGGCCGATCAGCCCGAGCGAGAAGCGCGGGCCATGGACGACGACGCGGCGGCCGGCCGGCGCGCGCCGCCGCACGTCCTCGGCGACGCCGGCTCCGCCGTACACGATGATGGTGTCTGCCGCTTCCAACGCGACGGCCTCGAGCGCTTCGCTCCCGCCGGGCCAGTAGGTGACGGCGAGGCACTCGCCGAGCTGGCGGTCCACGTCCGCGAGGGTCTGCGCGAAGAGTACGGGCAGCAGCGGCTCGCCGGACGCGGTCTTTCCGAACGTCGCGGCCTTGACGAGCAGCGACCGTACGATGGACGTGACCGCGACGCCCGGCACGTTGCCGGCGAAGATGTGGAACGCGAGCTCGGGCCCGAAGGCGCGTGTGCGCTGGCCGCTCTGCCTGGCCGGGTGCGGGCGGAAGCCGTCGAGCACGCCGGGATCGTGGAACTCGGACTGGAGCAGTGCGAGCAGCGAGGGCTCGCGCCAGTCCTGGATCATGCGGTCCAGGACGAGGCGGATCATGGGCGGCGAGTAGCCGGTGACGGCGGGCAGCGCGTCCAGCGCGATGCGGCGGCGCGCGTCATCTTCGCGGGCCAGGCGTGCAGCGGCCGCGGCGAGCGCGGCGGCGATGTCCGTCGCGGGCCGGTCCGTGAGGAAGCGTGCGCGGCGCTCCCGCAGGCGCTGCAGGACGGCCGCGAGCTGATCCGGCCGGAGCCGCGGGAAGCGGAGCGTGACGCCGTCCGCATACTCGCGGACGCTCCAGTCCTCGATCTGCGTGGGATCCAGGCCAGGCAGGTGGAACGCGTCCAGCGGCGGGTCGTGCGCGGGCGTGCTCACGGCCGCCCCTCCCGTGCGGCCTCGAGCAGCAAGTCCATCGCGATGGAGCAGCCTCGTGGCGGCGCGCCGCCCGCCCGGCCGAGGACGACGAAGCCGCCGTCCTCGGTCTCGCGGCCGAGGTCCTCGGTCTGCACGGCCATCACGGACCCGAGGTTTGCCAGGTCCCAGTGGCACAGCAGCCCGACCTCCCCGGGCGGCACGGGCTCGAGGGTGTCCGCGCTGACGACGCGCGTGCGCACCCACGGCGGCCCGACCTTGCGCCGCGGCCCCGCCGCGCCCGTCTTCACGCGCTCGCGCAGCACCGTGTCGTAGAACTGCGAGCCGAGCTCGGTCATGCCGTACTCGTTGACGCAATGGTCGTCCGGGATGCCGAGCCACTCCGCGTACGCGGCGCGCAGCTCGTCGGCCGGCACCTCGCGGCTGCGGCCCTTGAAGCCGCCGGTGTCCATGAGCCGGGAGCCGGGCGGCAGTGCGTAGCGGCGGCCGCGCTCGCGCAGCCGGTCCAGCCAGTGCACGAACGCGAAGGCGGTGCCGAGCAGGCAGACCGGCGTGCCGCTCTCGATGGCCTCGGTGAGCGCGCGGTCGAGCGCGTCCTCGAGGATGCCGGCCGCGGGGTCGATGAAGTAGCCGCTCGCGTCAGTGCCGAGCCGCTCCATCACGACGTCGATCATGTGGCCGAGCGAGGAATCCGACGCGTGTGCCTGCGGCGGAACGAGCGCGAGCATCGGCAGCTCTGCGCCGTCCGGCAGCACGTACGCGGCGAAGTTGGGCAGCAGCGAGGCGTGGTAGAGCGAGAGATCGAGCACGTAGTGCCGGCCGCGCTGCTCGGCCCCGAGCGTCGTGCCGCTGGTGCGGAAGACGGCCTCCGCCGCCTCCTCGGGGCCGCAGGCCAGCGTCAGGTGCTTGAACGCGGCCGTGGGGACGGCAGGGATGCGCGTCCAGTGATCCACGTCCTCCGGCGTCACGCCGCGCCGGCGGCAGTACGCCGCGTACGGCGCATTGCGTTCGAACTGATATGCGAACACGCGGCGCGCGAGCGCGTCGAATGCGACGTCGTCCAGCGGCACATCCACACCGCGAGCAAACAACGCGCGTAGCTCGGCCGCGATCGTCCTGCCTTCAGCGTCGAGCATGTTTCTTCCGTGCGGGCGGCGCGCCCTCAGCGGACCGACTGCACGGCCTCGCCGAGGCGCGCTCCATCGTGGATTGGCGGCGAGCAGCTCCGTGAACCGCACACGTACGCGGCGGGCTCATCGGTCGCCGGGAAGTTGAGCGGCCCGATGCGGCCGCCCTTCTCGAGCGTCCACACGCGGCGGTCCGGCTGCGGCAGCGCCAGCGCGGCTGCGCGCAGCTCCGTGGTCCTCTCCGTCGGCCCGACGACGACGACGCGGAGTGGCGGCTCGAAGAATTCCTCGACCGCGAGGGCGAAGACCGCGCCGGCGACGCCGTAGCGCCCGGCGAGCGGCGAGAGCAGCGCGAGGATGCGCTCCGCGAGCGCGCGGTAGCTGCGCTCGCCCGTGGCGTGGGCGAGGTCGAGGAGCACGCGCGCGGCGAGCGCGTTGGGCTCGAACGGCCGATCGCGGTAGCGGAGGGCGCCGGGCTCGTCTCCGGTGGCGATGTGGTCGAGGAAGCCGCCGTCGTCGGCCCAGAGCGAGCGCTGCATCGCGCTGACGATCTCGCGCGCGTGGGCGAGGAGATCCGCGCGGCCGGTGGCCTGCGCCAGTGTGACGCAGGCGGCCGCGGCCTCGAGCGCATCGGCCAGGAGCCCATGCACTTCGGGCTCGCCATCGCCGGGCGGGAGCACATGGTAGAACAGTCCGTCCTGCGCGGCGGCCTTCGCGAGCAGCGTGTCCAGTGCTTCCGCGGCACGGCCGATCCAATCCTCCCGGCCCAGACGGCCACCCGCCACAGCCAGCGCGCGGATCCAGCGCGCCGTCCAGTTCGTGTACGCGATGGGGTCGACGTACGGCGCCGCGCGGCCGCGGCGCCCGTCCGCATCCAGCCGGTAGTACTCCTCGTCCGCATCCTGGCTGCCGCCCCACAGGCCGTCCGGCCGGCGCAGCGCTGCCTCCGCCCACGCGACAATGCGCTCTGCGGCCGCGCGCCAGTCCTGCCGGCCGGCGACGTGCGCGCCGAGCGCGTAGATGCCGAGCAGCGCGGCGTTGCTCTCGAGCATCTTCTCGTAGTGCGGCTCGGTCCAGTCCGCCGCGGTCGCGTAGCGGAAGAAGCCGCCCTCGACGCGATCCTCGAGCTCACCTGCCAGCATCCCATCCAGGGTATGCTCCGCCATGTAGCGCCATTCATCGCCGCCGCCGCGCGCCGCGTACACGAACAGCAGCTCGACCGCGTCCGCGTGCGGGAACTTCGGCGCGGATCCGAAGCCGCCGTTGCGCGCGTCGAATGCCTCCTGGATCGCCGTCAGCACGTCGTCCGCCGCCTCGCGACGCACCAGTCCGAGCGCCGGGTGCCGCGAGCGCGCGGCCTCCAGCGCCTTGCGCCGGCGCTCGATCTCCGCGTGCAGCTCGGCGCGGCGGTCTCGCCACGCAGCGAGCACGCCGCCGGCAACGGCGCGGAACTGCTCCGGCGCCACGTACGTGCCTGCCCACAGCACCTCGCCGGTGGGCGTGAGGAACGCGTTGGTCGGCCAGCCGCCGGCGATGTAGCGATCCTGGACGTGCGGGTAGCGGTCCGCATCCACGCGGACCGGCACCAGCTCGGCGTTGACCAGCTCGATGATCGCCGGGTCCGAGTACGTCGTCTCATCCATCACGTGGCACCAGTGGCACCACACGGCCGTGAGGTTCAGCAACACGGGCCGGTCCAGGCGCGCAGCTTCCTCGAACGCTGCACGGCCCCACGGGCGCCACGCGATCTCGTGTGCCCGATTCGGTCGCGGGGAGAAGCGGAGTGTGTCAGTCATGACGGACAGCTCCACCGGGGCGATGCATCATGTGTGTGGAAGGTAGGGCGGAAGGCGGGCTGGGGACAGGGGGGCCGGCTAGCCCGGCACCCTGAACTTCTCCGTCCGCGCCTCGTAGCGCCTGGCGGGGAGGCCCAGCACGCGCACGAGAAGGCGCTTGGCACCTTCGCCGACGGCGCCGGGAAGCGAGCCGTCGCCGCTCACCGCGGGCCGGAACTCACCACGCAGCCACTGCTGGAGCTCCGCGAGGTCGGAGACCGAGAGCGTCTCGACCTCGACGTTCGCGATGTAGTAGTAGTTCCCGGGCCGGGACGGGTGCACCTCCGGCCGGTAGATGCCCTCGACCGCAGTGCGGGCCGCCGCGAAGGAAGAGAACCAGCGCACGGCCTCGGGGCTGGCACGCGTGCGAACGAAAAAGCGCTGCTCCAGCGGCTCGTAGGCGACGACCGAAACCCAGGAGTCCGTGGCGACCAGGTCGTCGAAGAAGCCATCACGCCATAGCTCCACGCGGAAGCGGAGCCGGATCGGCAGGCCGGAGCGGACGGCCTCCTCCAGCGCGGGCTCGCCGAGCAGCGGGCCCAGGCGGAGAACGGGTCTATAGCCGGCTCCCGCGTCGGCAGCCAGCGCGAGCGGCGGCTGTTGCTGTGGCCCCGCCGGCGTGGCGGCGACGGCCAGCGTCCAGGCGAGGAGCAGCGTGATCAAAGTCGCGGGCCCACGCGCACGAAGAAGTTCATGCCTTCGCTTCCGCCGCTGAGCGGCACGGCCCAGTAGAGGCCGAGACGGCCGAGACGGAGGCCGAAGCCGGCATCCGCGGAGAAATCGTCCTGGCCGGCGCCGCGCCCGTTGCGGGCATCCGCCTCGTTCCACGCACGGCCCGCGTCGAAGAAGATGACCCAGGAGGGCGGCGGGCCGAGGTCGATGCCCGAGACGCGCCGGCCGAGGTCGTGCGGCAGCGGCAGGCGGACCTGGTACTCGAGCTGGACGAGCGCGATGCGGTCGCAGCCGTAGTACGGGTAGAACGCCGTCTCGACGAGGATGTCGTCCTCGACGATGCCGAGCCGGTTGCGGCGCGCGCCGCAGTCGAACTGGAACGGCCGGTAGCCCGGCAGCGAACCCTCGCCGCCGAGCGCGTGCTGGCGCTGCGGCGGAAGCGGCCCGCCATCGAGCGAGCCCGCGACGAGCGCGCGGATGGCCAGCCGCGAGCCGGGCCCGGTGCGCGCGTAGCGGCGCACGTCGAACAGCGCGGTGTGGAAGCGATGATCGGAGGCGCGGCGGTCGAGGACCGGCTGGCCGGTGGCCGAGTCCATCGCGACGCGGCTCACCAGGTCCCCGCCGATGCCACTCTCGATCTCCGCCGTGATGTACCAGCCGGCGGAAGGCTCGAGCGCCTCGTTGCGCGTGTCGTACGTCACCTCCGCCGCGATGCTCGTGAGGTCTCCTTCGGCGACGACGGGCTGGGCCCGCCACTCGCGGCCGTTGTCGAACAGCGACCACGGCTTGCCCGCGGGCATGGAGGTGTGGGTCTCGTCGCGCAGCTCGAGCACTGCGTTGAGCGGCTTGCCCCGCGGCGCGATGCGAAGGTACGCCGCGCGGCCGGAGCGTTCGAAGTAGTCGCGGAAGTCGCGGTGCAGGACGAAGGCGGCCAGGGAGCTCTCCCGGTCCGAAAGGCCCCGGTCCTCGATGGGCAGCACCTCGGAGCGGAGCGCCAGACCGAGCCGGACGGCGCGGCGGCCGCCCACGTGCTGCTCGACGCGGAGCGCGTAGCCGAGATCGCGGTCGCGCAGCCGCAGCCCGGACTCCGTGCGGTATATGCCGACCGCCTCGAACAGCGTGGGGTTGGACCGGCCCAGCTCGATGCGCGCGCCGCCCGCGATGGGCAGACCCTCGACGCGGTTGTAGGCGCCGCGGACCGCGAGCGTGAAGTCGGTGCGGCCGAAGCGGAAGTCGTGCCCCGCGGACAGGCCGGACGCCTTCTCGGGCAGCGGCGCCTGGACGAGCAGGTCGCCGTCGCGGCGGTAGCGCAGCGGCTCGCGGTACACGGTGGCGGTGCCGTGTACGCGGGCGTTGGCGAGCCCGTGCGCGATCCCGCCGACCACGATGATGTCGCCGCCGATCTCTGCGCCCGGCTCGAGACGGAGGTCGCCGTTGATGACGACCACGCTGCCGCGCACGCGGCCGGCGATCACGAGCGGGCCGTCGAGCACGCCGAGGTCGCCGGACAGCTCCGTGCCTGCGGGCAGGATGGACTCGCCGTGGAGGCGGACGGTGGTCGCGCGGTTGTAGAGCGCGAGCACTGCATCCGCGGCCTCGGCGGTGAGCTCGGGCCCCGCTTCGGCGCCCTCCTGTGCAGCGAGCGGCGCGGCGGCGAGCAGTGCCGCGGCCAGCGCGGCGAGCGGTCGGGCGGACACGTGAACCCTCATCGTTCGATCCCCAGCCGCTTCATGCGACGGTAGAGGTTGGGCCGATCCGTGCGCAGCCGGCGCGCGGCCTCGGCGATGCTGCCACCGGAGGCCGCGAGCGCCTCCAGGATGACGCGCCGCTCGAATTCGGCGATCCGGCTGCTGAGGTCCGGCGGCGCGGGTGCCTCCGCGCCGTCTCGCTCCGCGTCGCTCGCTCTCCGGTGCGCAGCGGCGTCCGGCAGCACCTGCTCGAGCTCCCGGGCGCCGATGGCGCCGCCGGGGAACAGGATCGCGAGCCGCTCGCAGATGTTCGCGAGCTCGCGGGCGTTGCCGGGCCAGGCGTAGCGCTGCATGCTCTCGAGCGCGTCCGGCAAGAGGACCGGCGGCGTCAGGCCCTGGCGCGCGCGCAGCCGCGCCATGAAGTGCGCCGCCAGCTCGGGGATGTCCTCCGGCCTCGCGCGCAGCGGCGGCATGTGGATGGGCACCACGTTCAGCCGGAAGAAGAGGTCCTCGCGAAACCGGCCCGCAGCCATCTCCTCGCGCAGGTCGCGGTTGGTCGCGGCGATGATGCGAACGTCCACCGGGATCGGCTCCTGACCGCCGACCCGCTCGATCTCGCCGGCCTCGATCACGCGCAACAGCTTGGCCTGCGCCTCGGGTCGGAGGTCGGCGACCTCGTCGAGGAAGAGCGTGCCGCCGTGTGCGAGCTCAAAGCGGCCACGCCGCCGCTCCGTCGCGCCGGTGAACGCGCCCTTCTCGTGGCCGAACATCTCGGACTCGATGAGGTCGCGCGGGATCGCCGCGCTGTTGACCCGGATGAACGGGCCGGCCGCGCGCGCGGACAGCGCATGCAGCGCCGAGGCGGCCAGCTCCTTGCCCGTGCCGCTCTCACCCGTGATCAGGACGCGCGCGTCCGTCGGCGCGGCGCGCTCGATCAGCTCGCGCACGCGCTGCATGGCGGGGCTCGAGCCGACGAGGCGGTCGCCGGTGCCGAGCTCGGCGGCAAGCGTGCGGGAGAGCTCGCGGGCGCGCCGCAGCTCGACGGCGCCCTGCACGGCGAGCAGCACGGCCTCGGGCGAGAGCGGCTTCTCCAGGAAGTGGAACGCGCCGAGCTTGGTCGCGCGGACGGCGTCGCTCAGCGTCGCGCGTCCGCTCATCATCACGATGGGCAGGTCCGGGCGCTGCTCGCGGAGCGTCTGGAGGACGGCGATGCCATCCGCGCCAGGGAGGGCGAGGTCCAGCAGCACGACCTCGGGCTCCGCGGCGGCGACCGCCTCGAGCGCGGCCGCCCCGTCCCCCGCCTCGCGCGCGCGGTGCCCCTCCGCCTCGAGGAGGCGAGCCAGCATGCGGCGGATGTTGGCCTCGTCATCGACCACGAGAATCTCGGCCATGCCGCGGACTCAGCGGTTGACGATCAGCCGCGCGACAAGCGCCGGAACGCCGCTTTCGAGGATGCTGGCGCCCTCGCAGCCGATCCTGGCCTCGGGGCCGTGGAACAGATGCACGCGCACGCGCGCACGCGCGCGCTCTCCGTTGCCTGTGCGCGGCAGGCACACGCGCGCGTCGGAGAACAGCGGGCGGAGCAGCGCGGCGATGCTGTCTCCGGCTTCGACGTCCGGTGCGTCGATGGCCAGCGCGACCGCGGCGTTGGACATCACGTCCGTCGCGATGTAGCTGGTCAGCGCACGCACGGCGGGCCGCACCGCGGTGCCGGGGTCGACGCGCACGGCCAGCAGGTCGAGGAAGCGGTAGTCGTCGAGCTTGTACAGCGCGTCGTGCACGATGAGCGGCCGATGGCCCTCCACCGGCAAGGCGATCGTCGTGTCCCCCAGCGGCTCGCTGCCCAGGAACGCGAGCGAGACGGTCCCCGCGTTGCCGGGCCCGCTGAGGGTGAGGCGGGAGAGACTCGCGACCTCGGCGAACCAGGCGCTGTCCGCCGGCGCGGCGATCAGCACGTAGTCCGCGTCCGCCGCACGGATCCGCTCCGCGATGACAGCGGCCGCTTCGCCTTCTTCCGCGGCGATGGCGAGCGTGCGGTACGTGAGGGGTTTGGGGCCGCCCAGGCGGATGGCGCAGGCCGTGAAGGCGAAGGCCATCGCGACGGCGGTCAGGGTGGCAGTGGTGCGGAATCTCATGGCGATCCCCGTGACGAAAAGGCGAGAGCCGGACGCCCGCGCCACGGGCGGGCGGGCTCGCGTGGATGTTGTTGTACGTCCCGGCGCGCGGCCGGGGTCCGGGATACGGACGGCGCAGCGGGGCTCTGCTGCCCTCCGGAGCACGGCTGGCCTCGCGGCGCAACGACCACCTCCCGGAGCGCACGCGAACGCGCGGAACTCATGACTGCACCGCCACGGGTACCGCGGCGACGGGCAGACGGACCGTGAAGCGCGCGCCGCCTTCGGGACGGTTCGCCGCTCTCGCCTCACCGCCGTGCGCGTGCGCGATCTGGCGCACGATGGGAAGGCCGAGGCCGGTGCCGCGCGACCGCGTGGTGAAGTCCGGCTCGAAGACGCGCTCCTCGGCTCCGGGCGGCAGACCGGGCCCGGTGTCCGCGATGGCGATATCGATCCAACCGCCGGCCGCAGCGCCGTCGCCGCGCGCGGCGGGAGCGGCCAACGTCAGCGCGACCTCGATGCGGCGCTCGCCGTCCGTCGTCTCCAACGCCTCGACCGCGTTGCGGATGAGGTTTCGGAAGGCGCGCAGCAGCGCATCGTAGTGCCCTTCCACGAGCGGCAGGTCTTGCGGCGCGGCGAGCCGCGTCTCGATGCCGGGTGGCACGTCGGTGGCGAGCAGTGTCGTCAGGAGCTCGCGCAGGTCCACCGGGCTGGTGGGGCCGGCGGGCGGGCGCCCGAGCGCGGCGAACTGGCGCGCCATCTCCTCCAGCCGCGCGGTTTCTTCCTCCAGCACGCGCAGGTTCTCGCGCACCTCGCCCTCCGCCGGCATGGCCGTGGCGAGCCGGTGCGCGGCGAGGCGCAGCGGCGTGAGCGGGTTCTTCATCTCGTGCGCGACGCGGCGCGCCAGCTCCCCCCAGGCGCGGACGCGCTCCGCCTCGAGCGCGCGGCGCCGGGCGGCGGCGAGCTGATCAGACGCGCTGCGCAGCGCATCGCGCAGCGCCTGGACCTCGCGCACGGCGAGCGGCTCGCCTGGCCGGCGCGGCGGCAGCGGCTCCTCGCGCGCGAGCATCTCCGTCCAGTCGACCAGCTCACGGATGGGGCGTGCCAGGTCGCGCGCGAGCTTGCGTGCGCCGGCGAGCGCGAGCGCCGCGAGCACCACGGCGAGCACGAGCGCGAGGAGCGGCAGCGCGCCCGCCAGGCGCTCGGTCAGGAAGGCCCACCGGCGCGCGAGCACGAGCGAGGCGGAGAGGTGGTCGCGGTGCTGCTCGAGCGCCGCGGCCAGCGCCGAGTCACGGGCTGCCGCGTTCTGCGCGGCCTCGAGCACAATGCGGCCGGACTCGGCGACCGTGGTCCACGGGCCGAGCGTGGAGACGCGGTCCAGCGAGCCGGTCCAGACCCAGGTGGCGAGTGCGAGGACGAGCAGCGCCGGCGCGAGCGCGAAGGCGAGCAGCCAGCCGAAGAGGCGCCGTTCGAGGGTCCGTCGTCGTAACATCGTGTGCTGCGGCTAAACGCCTGCCCGGCTTGACATTCGCGATGCGTGCCGCTAAGCTCTTCTTAGCGCGGTCCGCTGGTCCCGCTCCCTCACCGCACCCCACGCGGCCGAAGGACACCTGCCAAGGGACCGGCACCGCACCGGAGTCTACCAGCCCGGGATGTTTTTCATCCAATAACCCTGGACTACCGCATGGGCGGCTTGCGCGTAGGGAGCTCGGAGAGGCCCCTACCGCTGATGTATTTGCAGTTTCCGCCGGGCGGGCACGGCGGATGCAATGCCTGGAGCGCTGGAGACACGGTGCTCCAGCGAAGTTAGACGCGAGGCTGCGGCGGAGCAAGCCGCGCTTCGCGGTTCGGGTCCGCGGACGGACGCGACCCGAAGGAGGGACCCATGATCCTGCCGAACGTTCGCGCCTCGTTCGGCCGCGCTGAAGCGTCGTTCGTTCTCGGGCTGCTCACCGCCGGTGACAGTGAAGCCCGGGAGCGAGCGGAGGACCGCCTGCGCGAGGAAGGCTTCGACGCCCTGCTCGACGACCCCCGCACGCTCAACGCTGTTCTGTCCTCCAGCGGCATCGACGGCGCGCCGCCGCGCCTGGTGTTCTACGTGCTGGTGCGGCATGCGCTGCTGGAGAACGGGATCCAGGACCGCTTGATCGCCGACTATCTGGCCTCGCTGCTGCTCGAGTTCGGGCGCGGCGACCGGGCGCAGCGAATCGATGCGTCCAGCGATGAGCAGTACGATTATCTGGCGGACATCGTGGAAGCGCTCGGCTCCGCGAGCGGACGTCGTGCGTTCCTGCTCCGGGTCCACCTGGGCAACCGGGCGCTGTGGCTGAGTGGCTTGTTCCCGGACTACATCATGGCGCGCGTGCACCGGCGCGGCGCGCCTGGCATTGAATACTACGAGGAGATGGGCGCGACGGGGTACGCGCTCGCCGCGGACACGGCCGACGCCGAGAGCTACGGCCTCGACGGGCTCTACCGCTCGTGCTCGCGCAGCTTCCCCGCACTGCGGGTCGCGCTGAACCACATCTCGGACCGCTACCTCTTCCCGACGCAGGGCGATCCGATCAACCGGCTGCTGCGCCAGGTTGCGGACCGCTTCCGTACGCGTTCGGAGGTCAACTGAACGGCTGAGAGACCGGGAACCCGGCCCATAACACCGGGTAACTCGCAACGACCCGCTCCGCGCTGGTTCCAGCCCCCTGAAGGAGTTGAGCAGTATGTCCACGCCCGTCCTCGACATCATCCAGCACAT
>Ga0207873_1003476_pt1 | contig 11488 bp, 9 predicted proteins | sample BGWIniCompost_FD_187373 | JGI IMG/M metagenome (GOLD analysis project Ga0207873, IMG submission 187373) | Cellulose adapted compost microbial communities from Newby Island Compost Facility, Milpitas, CA, USA - BGW Initial Compost (SPAdes)... ... | reverse complement strand
TCCCTCATAGGTAGCCTATCAACGTGCGAAGACGATCGTGCAGGCTGCGACGGTCCAGATTTCAATCCCTCATAGGTAGCCTATCAACTCATAGAGCGCCTGCAGCTTCTCTTCCAGAAGCTGATTTCAATCCCTCATAGGTAGCCTATCAACGCCGCAGCCCGCCATCATCTTCGTCGACGAATCCTATTTCAATCCCTCATAGGTAGCCTATCAACCTCAAAATATACAAAAGAAAGAGCATTTTGGGTAGAGAGTGAGCATTTTAAAGGTGAAGCGATAACAGCTTGCGAATGAGTTATGTTTCTGATAATAAAACACTTATGTGTGTCGTCCGTCTTTGGGTAATTTTACCTGATCCCAGGTAGACGACATAACCTAGCCATCACGCCAGCCAGTCGGGCGCTCCCTTCGGAGTGCCTAACTGCTCTCGTTCCATCCATTTTGTCGAGCGTAGGCGGTAGAAAAGAACGCTATCCTCAGAAGTGTCCACGACGTCTTGTAATTCCTCTTTAAGCCGTTGATATTGTGCCCAAGTCAATTCCCCTTCAAACACAGAGTTCTGTACCCAAGTCAGGTATTTTCGAGCTACTTTGAGCACTTTGGCGACCCGCGTTACCTTTACATCATAAACCAAGATCACATACATAGCCCTACCAGCGTGTTCGAAATGGAGTATATTCTTTTTCTTCTAAAAGGTGTTTTTCTACTTTATATAATTCGAGACGAATGAGATGCCGATAAGAAACATTTCTTCGTAATGATCTATGGTGTAATGTTGTTTGTAAACGACGCTCCCATGCTTCCAGAAATACTTTTCGTCCCTTTTCGGTTAGGTAAAGTCCATTAATACTCTTTTCAAAGTGTCTATCTTGAAGTTGCCGCTTCTGTATGAGGCTCAGTATTAAGCGATCTACCAATATCGGCTTGAATATTTCTGCCACATCGAGATTAAGTGAGAATCTACGAAAGTTCGTAGCATGCAGAAATCCAATACGAGGATCCAGGTGTGTTTTGTAGATTTCCGCGAGGGTCGCGGTATAAAGCAGACTATTACCGAAAGAGAGCAAGGCATTGAGGCGATTACGGGGTGGACGACGAGTTCGTCTTTCAAAAGTAAAAGCCTCGTTTCTTAAAATTGCGTCGAAAGCGTGGTAGTAAGCTTCACGAGCTTGCCCTTCGGCCTGCATCAACTCTTCTATAGAGTGTAGTTCGTCAAGACGAACGCTTTGGCGTTCAATTGTCTCAATAATAGATGAAAGATTGTCTTCAAGTCCACGCCGACGATAGTAATAGAGCACCTGGAGTAGGTTGACAATTGCTCCAGCAACAAAGCGTCGAGCAAGGTTAAGTCGCTTTTCGATGTCGAGGTAGTGCGCTGCTTGTTTTAAAATCATGTATCCCGAATTATAATGCTCGCGGGGATAAAAGCTGCCTACATAGTAACCATAGCGATTATAAAAATGGACAAGTATTTCTTTCTGACTTAAGTATTCAAACAAACGTTTGTTGCAAGTTATTTCTCCGAACACATGAATTTCTTTGATCTGTTCAATAGGGAAATATTTGTGCGTACCATCTTTGAGATCAAGCCTAAGCGTATTCTGTTTGCGGTGCAGAGATCCGCTGCTTATTAAATAGAGGGAACGCTTCATAAGCTATTTTTTAATTTATTCCAGATCGCTCCAGCAGAAGTCGCGATAAGCACAACGGCGACAGAAGGGGACGCGGACTGCCGGAGGGGGCACCGGTTGCTCTACCAATATCTGTAGTTCCGCAATGGCCTTCTGCAACCGCTGGCGACTGATTTCGTCCAACTCGACGGAAATTCGCTTTTTCTCCCGAGGAATACGAAGTTCTCCCTGAGCAGCTATACCTTGTTCTTCAAGGCGCTGCAGGTAAAAGAGTAGCTGAAGGCGGGCGGCATCCAGAAAGCGGGAAGACTTTTTAACCTCCGCGACAATAACTTTTCCTTTGTTTCCTGTCTCCAGCAAATCTATTTTCATACCTGGCAGAACTAGCTCACGGCGATGCGTTCGAGGGTAAGTTCTCTGGCTGAGGAAACGTCCCAGTTCCAGATAAGGATTATCTTCATCAGGATTGATTTCATGAGCCATCAGCCAGGCCTCCCGTTTGCAGATCGCCCAGTACCATAGGAGTGTGCCGGTCAACTTAGCCATCGGCGCTCCCCTGATGCGCTTGTTGTGCCCGTCTATGGGCTGTCACACCACCCAAGCATTGACCATCTCAGAGTCTCGCCATCGGAAGCCCGTCTCAAAATCATAATAATCTTTGAATTGGGTGTGAGGAATCCAGCGTAGCCCCTCCGGATCGGCCACCGCCGGAGGTAGATTCTGAACTGCCCGCTGCAGCAGGGGACGGATCATCGAATCGTGCAGACGCTTCCGATGCATAAGATACGCCGACCGCCGTTTTGTAACGTCTTTCTCATCCAACACATGGGCTTTGAACTCTTCTATCAGCCATCTCTCGTCCTCGGCGGTGAGGGCCACGAAGATGGGCACTTGATCCGGGCTTTCGATCAGATGGAAGTCACTGAGCGCCGGCTCCTCGAAGTGGTCATAATTCAAGTGGCAATAAGCGCTCCAAAGGTCACAAGATGCCTCTTGCGAGATCCGCTCCTGCGCCTCCCGGAAATATTGCTCCACCAGGTCGGCATATTCCGGTTCATCCAGCTGCTCCCGGTCCTCGAGGAGGTTTCGGGTCACGTGGGCGTGCACTGCGCCGTAGATCCGCGCACATCCGCCCTCCTGGAGGGGCAGTATATACACATGTCCTTGTTTCAAATGTCCTTCTCGGTTACATCGCCCGGCGACCTGGACGATGGAGTCCAGAGGGCCCAAATCCCGCACCACTGCGGGAAAGTCGATGTCCACCCCTGCTTCGACGACTTGGGTGGAGACGACGAGGGCTCGGCCTCCTTCTCTGAGATGAGCCTTGAGGGCCTCGAGCCGTTCTCGACGCTGCTTCGGCGTGATGTTTGTCGAGAGGTAGACCAGCCAGGGGTCAGATTCTGGTGCTCTTAAGCTAAAGGGGTGGCCATGGGTCAGATCGCGTAGCAATCTGTAGATTTCCAGGCTCTTGGGGATGGTATTCACCACCGCGAGGACCGAGCCATGCGCTTTCAAGATCTCCACAACCCGCTCCGCCCACCTTTCCGGCGGCCGTGCCTCCGCTTCAATGTGCATTCGAGTGCGCTTTTGGATCGTGAAAAGGGCCCTCGGCTCAGGTTGCAGCTCTCGGGCTTTCGTGAAGATGAGGGGGCGGGTAGCGGTCATCTGAAGGACTACGAGCCCGAGCTCCCGACAGAGCGTCTCAAAGACGTTCGCCGTCAGTGGCCAGTACTCCATCGGAAGCGCCTGCACCTCATCGAGAATGATGATGGCCCCAATCAGGTTGTGCAGCTTCTTGAGAAACCGGTTCTTATAGCCCAGAAGCGTCTGGAAGAGCTGCACAAACGTGGTCACGATGACCTCGCTCTCCCAGGCCTCCGTCATCAAAAGGGCCTTTTCCACCGGAAGGGCCTCATCTTCCTTGCGGTAAGTCACCTCGGCCAAGTGGTGATGCCGAAGCAGGAAGCGTTCGGGCTCTCGCTCATAAGCTCGGCCCAACTTCTTAAGGACTTTGTGGAACTCGTCGTAGTTTTGCTCGATGATGTTCACAAAAGGCAGGGCGTAGATGATGCGGGGCGCTACTCCCCAAAGCCTTTGCAGTTTTTCGCGGAGCCGCAGGGCGCTGTCCAAAGCAGCGAGGGTCTTCCCCATGCCGGTCGGGGCGGTCAACGAGAAGATCTGGCCTGGGATTTCTTCCGGCTTTAGCGCCTCTACACGCCGGCGCACCTCTTGATGAAAGGCGGCACGATGACGGTCCAGCTCATGCCGGGGATGTGGGTATCGGCTTTGGAGATACCTCTCGACCAAATCCGGAGGAAGAGAAGGACGTGAGTTACGCGAAAGCTCAGCCGCGCTGAACTTGTCCGCGTCGATAAGGGCGGAGAAGAGCAACTGCCCCCATAAACAGAGTCTAGCCCCCTCTTCTTGTGATAGCGCACCGTCTTCCCCGGAATCCTTTTCCAAGCGATAACGCAGCTTATCGAGCTCGTGAAACAGTTCATAGAGATCAAAGCCAGAAGTAAGGAAATCGGAGGCTTCCGGGAGCATGTCCAGCTCCCGGAGGATTTCCTCGCTGTGCGCCCGAAGGTCATCCAACTGGCGCTGGAGAGCCTTCAGGGCTCGACGCTGCTCCCCGGTGATATTCCCCAGCTCAGGCCATCGCTTCAGCTCACGGCTTTTCGGGATCAGCTCCTTGGGCGACCGGAGATCCCCGTGGTGCCGATGCACGACCAGATAGGCCAGGAGGGGGAGGAATTCCTTGTTCGATGCTTCTGGAAGGGTAGGCGATCTTTTGCGAACAATCCAGGCGGCGAAGACGGCCCCCAAGAAGGCATGGCGTTCTAACCCGCCCTCAAAACGCTTGTCCTCATGGAGATGGGCTTGGAAGTATGAGGTATACTTACCCACGTCGTGGGAGAGGCCCGCAAGCCAGGCCACTTCTCGGAGGAGTTCTCGATGACGCAAGGCGGGATGGTCCAAACAAGCCCTTGTACCTTCGGCAACCTCTAACAAGTGGTCACGCAATGGCCGACCGGGATGGGATTCGTATCTGGTGGTCATCCCGTTACTCTACCTCTAAGAAGACCCCAAAATTCTCTTGAGCAGGTAGCTGGAAGACTTCGCCCCGGATTGGCAAGCTCAGGGGACGGCCTTCGGCCTCCCAGAGGACTTCGCTCACCGCCTTGAGCCGTCGGTCGGATCGGAAATCCAAGGGCATACGATCTTTGTAGATGCGCAGGCCCTCTTGAAGCTTCACCTCGCCAGCCAGCCGGGGAAGTGGCACTGCCGTCTCGACAGGCAACGCCCCCTCAAAATCGCAACGGATGTTTAATTCGCTGGCCTCATAGAGCTGTGGGCTCTCCACCCATGCTGGACACTCCGTCAGCCCCAGGTAAAGTGGGTATTTGTAACGCTCACCCTGGAGCTGCCCATAGAGCTTTTCAAGAAGCGCTTCATCGTCGTGGGTAAAGTAGATGCGATAGCGCAGCCGACGCTCCGGAGGACGGGGCAACACCAGCTCTAAGGGAATTTGAGTGTGCCCTTTGCTGCCGTCCCAGCCCTCATCTTTGGTATAGAGGTAGTTCACCGTCTGCATGAGCGTGCGCACCGGCGTCTTGAGGGCCACCCCGATCCGCGCCCGCTCTAATGAAAACTCCTCATAGTAACTGTCACGATCACGACCCAATAATGCTGCGATGATACCCATCAACGTTGTTCGCGGCGGAAAATGGTAGGAGAGCGAAGAGGAATTCGTATAGAACTTACGGAAGTGGGCCATCGGGCCCACCAGGTCGAATACAAGCAACTGCTTCATCCTTGTGCCCCTTAGAGCCGCAGATCTTCAAGCGTGAGTTTTTGATTTTGTAAGGACTCTTGTAAGGATTTTTGTAAGGACTGTCGTAGGTCTTGACCGCTACTAAAGTCTGGGTGCGCCCAGAAGATAACCTTCTCGATTTTTGCTTGATTTTTTTCAAGTCTCTCGATAAGGCCCGTGAAGTTCAGTTGAACATCCTTAATGCTCTCAAGACCTTCGGCACGCTCTAAGCCGATCCATTCCCTCAGGTCTCCGAGAAATGTCTGGTCATCTTTGTACTCGACACGTAGGTACAGACGGGGCGTTTGACCAAGCTTGCTGCGGGTTGTCGCGAGCAGGGGTAACGCCTCTACCAACGAGTGATCCAGTAGCTTGAGGTCTTTCTCACTAAGTTGGGTGTGCTTTGCACGCCACGCGCTAACCGTGCCGTAGAAAGCAAGCAGGGCGTATTTGATGCGCCAGTCCTTGCCGAACGTTCCGTATTGCCCTTTCTCCTCTTGCTCGCGGCCGGCAAACTGCGAACTGATAGTGGATGAGGGAAGGATTTCAGCACGGTTGAGTGAGTAGCCCCAGCTGAACTGGACGGGTCCCGTTAGGGTAAGTGATCCACCGCCGCGTTCGCCCTCGCCCTCCCCGATGGGTATGGTTGCGCCGAATAGCCGCACATCAACCAAGCGCTCCAAGAGCCATTTACGGAACTCTGGCTTTCTTGCCGCTTCCTTACTTGATCTTGCCCTGAACTCTTTACTGAACTCTTTAAACGCTTCAGTTAGTCCATCTATCCGTTGCTTTGCCGAGACCGTCTGACGCACACCATTCTCGTCCTCCAGCTTACGCACCCAAACGTCCGGCTTCTCCGAGTAACCGAGCGTCTTCCATTTCGCCTCACCCAGTTCCAGCCAGTAGTCTCGCAGATAACGCTTGAGACGCACGTCGCTCACGAGGTTGCGGCCGGTTTCGTAGTCCATGCGCGGCTTGTTCTCCTCATCGGGATCGCCGTTGGGGTTACACTGCTTTGCGTCGTAGAGGTAGAGTAGCTCACTGTTTTTCGACACCGTGTTCATGGCTTATTCCTCCTTTTGTTCTTGCTGTCCTTTTTTGCCATATCTAATGGCTTGCCATGTGGCATAAGCATACCCCGAGAGGAGCCAGTAAGTGTTCTCTTGAGGAGAATCCAAATGGTCCAACTCACGGTCGAGCAGTTTCTTCATCGTTGCATAGACGCCTTCATTGTAGTCGGCGATCTTGTACTGGCGGAGTTTTTCATAGACCTCATTGGCTAATCGCATGAGCTTGCCTTTGTCCATCCCCTGAAAGTGCACTTTATTGAGGATGGGTTTGCCGCTTGCGCGCTGCTCCGGCGTAGATCCGATTCGGCCAATCAGATACCCCAGCAGGAAAAGTGCTTTCTGGCTCCCTTTCAAGCCGAGCTTTGCCAAGTAGGTTCTCAATCCCTCGTCTAGGGCTTCAAGCTCCATTTCCATGAGATCACCTCCTTTAGAATAGCTTTCAAGTTGGCCTATATTTTTCAGATAGACTAACAAGAGTTGAGACTGAAGCAAAAAGGTCGTAAAGGCCCGATCCACGGCTTGGCGATCCTTGCCCGGGCGATCCTGCACGTACGTATCGTACCGTTCGAAGTAGTGAACGCGCGCAGTCTCCAAGAATTTAGAAATAAGTGATTTGGCTTGCAAAGGTCGTCCCATTAGCAAAGCGTCCAAGAACTCCAGGAAGGGGCGGGTCTGCGCTTGATTTCCCTGCTTATGAATCGGGAAGAGGTAGAACATGCATTCTAGGCTAAGATCCCACTCAGGAGCGTCTCCAAAGTGGGCGTTAGCGAATGCTCGCACTTCGTTTCGCACTTCATCCAGTCGATCCAACCGCGAGGGTGGAACATCTTGAATGAGTTTGTCCACCTTCCTGGCGCTTTGGGCCTTGGTCGCAAAGAGCAGGTTGAGCACAAAGGAGGCCTTGGCGTTTTCAAAGTCCTTGTAGTCTTTCAGCGCATCTTGAAATTTCTGCCACTGCTGGAGCTGCTGGGTGGCGGCCACGCGTTTTTGCAAATATTCGGCCCAGCGATTTAGCGTGGCCGCGGAGGGGCGAACCGATGGGAGATGGAACACCGGAATGATGTAGACATTGTTATGGGCCAGGCGCGTGCTCAAGCGGTTTTCAATGAAACGCTCCCCGGCCAGCAGAGCCCGATAGCATTTACGACACAGGGTGTAATTGCGTGCGAACCCTTCTTCACTGAGCCCGCTGGCGAATCCCGGCTTATCTGTGATATAGAACTTAAGCAACTTGAAGCGGGTGGTATTTGTCGTGACCCTATCACTTCTTCCGCAGACGTGGCATACCCCACCGTTAGCACCTTCAAAAGCCTCATCTACCAGCTTCTTCTCGAGATAGGCTATGTAATCCGGATGTTGGGCCAGTTTGATCCCGTTGATCTGGAGGGTGTAGAGGGCGATGTCGCGGCGCTTCAGTTCAAGCTTATTAAGCACCCAAGTTTCCACCACCTTGGCCACAAGCCCAACGGCATCCTTGGCCTTGCCCTTCTTGCGGGCATATGCCTGTAAGAAGGGTTTCGTCAGAAAGTCCACCCCCTGCTCTTGGCAGAGGTCTTCCAGCTCTTCACGGTCCTTCTTGTTCTCGATGAGTTCCAATTTCGCCAGCCCGAGCTTGGTCAGGTCCCACATCCAACGGTAGCGAGAATACTGTTGATCTCCCCCTTTCCGGAAGACCTTCGACTTCTCCCCAAGATCGAGGTAGAGGGCGTTAATGAGCGTCTGCAATTTTTTGCCAAGCTTACAGTCATCAAGGGTATGCAATAAATTATGCAATAAATTCGGTATCGTTTGGGAGACGAGATACTCGATATGGTCTGTGGTCAGCCGATCTTGTGGACTGTTCGAGGCAGCAGCGTTACCCACCCAAAGGATCTCGGCGAGTACTTGGTAATCCAACTCTTTCACATCGACATCGAGCGAGGGAGGGGCAAGTTTCAAGTTTAGAAACACTACATGCCGTTTCTGCCCTTCCGGGACGTTTACCTCCTGAACGAGGGCGTCCACGAGGGAGTGCCTCTCTAAGACGGCCTTGCCAATTGCGCGCACGCCTTCAATCATGTCCTACTCCTCCTTCTCGCGGATGAAAGCAATATAGAAAAGTACGCGGCATCGCGCAAGTGCCTACTCCTCCTTCTCGCGGATGAAAGGGTTTGAGTTTTTAGCAGCTTTTTGTGGCGTCCAGAGACCAATACATCCGAACCCTTGGGAATTTTTCGCCCCCAAGCCCGCATGATAGGCCATCTCCCAGAGTTCTGGAGCCAGGTTTAGCTCAAAGACGCCCGTCCATCCCTTAATGACTGTCCCTTTGAACTTTACTATATGCTCATCGCGTGGGCTCACCTTAAAAGGTCGAATCCGTCCTTCAAGGGGGACCTCTTTCCCATACCAGACACGCGCCTTGCGCTGTAGATTCCGCAATAAAAGCTGCTCAAACTCTTGCTCCCAGGGGGCATAGTAGTACGTTTTGCGTCGACCTTCGGTCGTTGTCACTGTACTGTAGACAGTAATAGGTGAAAGCGCCTGCACCCGCATGGGCTGTGACGTAGAGACAGGGGGTTCAACTTCAACGAGTTCCAGGCTTAAGCGCTCTTTCCCCAGTCGCAAACTCGGATGGGCCATTAGGTGGGCGACCAGCGATTGGAGAAAGTCTTTCATGGGAGAGGCGATCACCAGTTGCACCGGCCCCACGAAAATGATCCGATCCCCTTTGGCGCGCCATTTTCCTAATAAGCGGGAGAAGGTAAAAAACTTCAGCTTCCTCTTTCCTTGAGGATCCAGATGGCCTTGCTCATGAAGCTGACTTGCCAGTTGCGGGTCCAGACAGCGGTAAATAGCCCCCTGGATGTATCTGTTATACTGGCGCGGAAGTGAGAGGTAACCGTCCTTTGAATTCAGCGTCAATCGAATTCGCACGGGATGCTAACAAGATTTGGACTTTGGGGAAGCGACTGCATGACACGTAAAAGATATTGTCTGCATTCTGTGAGTGCAATATGCTACGCCCTAAGATTCCTGAGCACAGGGCTTTGAGATAAGCGCAGCTCTGTGGCGGCTTGTAGGAAAAAACGAGGCGGCAAGATCGATCAAAGAAGGTTGAGGAAATAGAGCGAGGCGGTTGAGTGGTAGTAAAGTGGTTTGTGGCCTCTTAAAAGTGTATTTGGCTACTTGACTCTTTGGCGGGCTGATATTTTTATGATCATTAGGAGAGGACTTGCTGGCAAAACTTGGCCGTCCAGTACGTGCAGGAGGTTGCGCCAGGCCTTCGGGCTACTCCTCAGCTTATTCTACTGGTTCGTCGTGCCCGTTCTTACCGTGTACTTCTCCGATGGATAGGCGTGGACAAAATGGAGCGTTGGGTAGAAGCAGGAATGCCACTGCCCCTATGGGAAAACTAAGTTTTTGTTAGCTTTATAGATGGCCCGCTTACAGCGCTGATCTGGCACACAAGCGAGAGCAACGTCTACGCTGTGGCATAGTGCAGCGTGTTCTGGCCCGGTGGCAACAAGTAATAAAAAACCTGTAGCCACTTTTGGCTACAGGACTTTTGTTATTTCTATCTGAGTGCCCGGGACTGGACTCGAACCAGCACGCCCTTAACGGGCACCGCCCCCTCAAGACGGCGCGTCTACCAATTCCGCCACCCGGGCATCGGGGTGACCCCGGCAGGAATCGAACCTGCGACCCCCTGATTAAAAGTCAGGTGCTCTACCAGCTGAGCTACGGGGTCTCTTGAAAGTAGGCTGCAAACTTACGGCATACGACCCCCTCTGTGCAAGAGCGCTAAACGCACAACGCGCGCCAAAGGATTCAGATCAGGTAGCCGCCCGGCATTATTAGGAAAAAATACAAATGCCGCTCAGTCGTCTGGGTGAAAGAGCTCACGTAGCAGGGCCACAAAAGCGCTGCGATCCACCGATGATGAAGGGGGGCGAATGCGATAAAAAGGAAGCCCTGCCTGCTGGAGCAAGTGGGTCTTTAGGGCATCCCGGTCGCGACGCTCGGGTGCCGCGTGCAGCGGGCTGTCCAGCTCAAAGCAGTAGCGGGGACGGTAGGCATCATCGGGGTCGAATACCACGCAGTCTACCAAAGCTTGCAGCGCATAGCGACGTGCTTCTTGGCTAAGCTGATGGGCAATGCGTTCATATTCGAGCAGGCACGAAAGGGCTACGTTCGGATAAACCAAATAGGTAGGAAACACTTCGCGGACCGCCTGAAAAAACACAAACTCCTGATGAGAGCGAAACAGGGAGGGGGGTGTGGTGGCGCGGGTAGGGAGATGGCGCTGCACGGCAAAACCGTTCCGATCTTCCCAAGCGGACGCTGTTTTAGAAAGAGGGGAAGCGAGCAAAGGTGCGCAGGCCGGATGTGCCGGGCACCAGCGGGCATACCGTCGGGCTACCTCGGGCCGATCCGCATGGCGACGTACCAGTTCGGCCACAACCTCGGCAAAGACGTCTTCGGGTAGCGTATAAAGCCGGCCGGTGTGTAACAGAAACAACCGTTCCAGCACCGCTTCGCTGAGTTCGGAAAGGCGCGCGCGCAGCTCCTGCACCAGCACATGCGCGGCATGGCGCCACAGCGGATCGACCGCCAGCATCGAACGCTGTCGGTACAGCAGCTCCAACGCAGGCGTCCAGGCCTGTGCCTGCACGTGTTGATAGAGGGCCTCAACGTCGGCCGATGACACAGAATCGCGCATCTTTTACAGGCGGCAATGTATCTTGGCAACAGGTCTGCAACCGATCACCAGCCGGTTTACTGCTATGAAACGCTTGGCTCTTGGATGGATCCTGTTACTGCTTTGGGGACGTGCCGCCTGGGCGCAACCGCAACTTACCGTCGAGAAGATCATGCAGGATCCAAAAACCTGGATTGGCGACTGGCCTGACCGACCCTTCTGGTCCGAAGATGGGCGATTCCTTTATTTCTGGTGGAATCCGAAGGGACAGTTTCCGGCCGATTCGCTCTTC
>Ga0207873_1003473_pt1 | contig 11502 bp, 13 predicted proteins | sample BGWIniCompost_FD_187373 | JGI IMG/M metagenome (GOLD analysis project Ga0207873, IMG submission 187373) | Cellulose adapted compost microbial communities from Newby Island Compost Facility, Milpitas, CA, USA - BGW Initial Compost (SPAdes)... ... | reverse complement strand
GATCCCCGCCACTCGGATCGCGCTGCGCAAGGCCGGGCTGGACATCGACGACATCGACGTGGTCGAGATCAACGAGGCGTTCGCCCCGGTCCCCATGGCGTGGATCGACGAAATCGGCGCCGACCCGGCGAAGGTCAACCCCAACGGCGGTGCGATCGCCCTGGGCCACCCGCTGGGGGCCACCGGCGCCGTGCTCATGACCAAGCTCGTCCACGAACTGCGCCGCACGGGCGGCCGCTACGGGCTGCAGACCATGTGCGAGGGCGGGGGACAGGCCAACGTCACCATCATCGAACGGGTGTGACCTGCCAGCCGGGCGGCCCTCGTGTGGGCTGCCCGGCTGGTCAGTCCGCGCTGTGGACGACGCCCTCCGGCAAACCGAGCCATTCCGCCATCTGATCCAGTTCCGCGGAGAGCTCCGCCATGGTGTCCGCGGGCGCGTGGTCTTCCAGCGTGGTACGCCGCACCAGCAGCCTGCCGGAGGCCCGGTCGGCTTTCAGGTCCACCCGGGCGACGAGGCGGTCTCCCAGCAGGAACGGCAGGACATAGTAGCCGTGCACCCGTTTGGCGGCGGGCACGTAGATCTCCAAGCGGTAGTGGAAGTCGAAGAGCGCTTTGATGCGTGCCCGCTCCCAGACGAGGGAGTCGAACGGGCTGAGAAGCGCCCGCGCCGCCACCGAATTCGGGAAACGCGCGTCGCGGTGCAGGTAGGCGGGTTGCCGCCACCCTTCGACCCGGACCGGGATGAGCTCCCCGGAGTCCACCAGGTCACGGACGGCTGCCCGGCCGTGGGCGGCGCTGAGCCGGAAGTAGTCGCGCAGGCACCGCTCGGTGGCTACCCCGTGGGCGCGGGCGGCGATCGCCACGAGTTGGCGCCGGGCATCGTCCGGGTCGGGGCCGGGCGCGGTGTGCACTTCTGCGGGGAGCACCCGGCTGGTCAGGTCGTAGCGGCGTTCGAAGTGCTGGTTGCGCCCGTTCGCGGTGATCTCGCCCCGCCAGAACAGGTATTCCAGCGCGGATTTCACGACCGACCAGTTCCACCCCCACCGCTTTGCGCTGTGCGGGAGGTCGTGCCGGAGCGCGTCCGCGACTTGGCGGGCGGTGACCGGACCGGTCCGGGCGACCTCGTCGAGGACCGCCCGGACCAGTTCCGGGTGTTCTTCCCCGGCGCGCTGCACGATACGCCATGCCCCGGTGATGTCCGCCATTCGCCACCGCAGCAGCCGGTGCGTGTGCAGGGGGATGAGACTGGCCTCGTGCGCCCAGTACTCCACAAGGAAGTGGCCGGGCGTGGTCGCCGCCCGGTCGAGGAGCGCCCGATCGTAGGGGCCGAGACGCGCGTACACCGGCAGGTAGTGGCTGCGGCACAGCACGTTCACGCTGTCGATCTGGATGACGCCGATCCGGTCGACCACCTGACGCAGGTGGTGCGCGGTGACCGTGCCGGAAGGGCGCGGGTCGGCGAATCCTTGCGCAGCCAGTGCTACGTGGCGTGCTTGGGTAAGGGACAGAGTCGCGTCGCGCCGAGGCGAGGGAAGCGCCGCTGATTCGTACATGTGTACAACTTAGCGGCGGGGGGTGACGCTGTTAGAAATCTTCCTCACCGCAGCCCTCCCACAGCATGAAGACGGAGTCGCTGCACGTGGCTTCCGGACTGGACGAGGGGGAGTAGCGGTGCGGCGCTTCAGAGCGGGGGGACCAGTGGTCGGGGCCGGACAGTTCAGCGATCTCCCGTCGGTCGTTGCTGCGGTCGTCGGTCTCCGCGGGGGGTGTGGGAGTGGGTTCCGACGGGCGGGGCAGCGTCACGGGCTGCAGGTCTGCGGCACGCGTCAGGGTCTGCGGGGGAGTGGTGCGCACCACCGGCACGGGGGGTGTGGTGTGCTGGGGTGCAAAGTACGAGGCGACAGCGGCGGGCTGGATCTCAGCGTCGGGTGTGGACTGCGCGATCGAATCCTCAGCGTGGGGCGACAGGAGGCCGGCTGCACCGCCGAGGGAGAGCACGGCGAAGGAGGCCACCAGCCAACGCGCCCGGGTGGCGCGCACGATCCACGGCGGACGCGCGTGTCGGGGTCGGCAGCCCGGCCGGCGGCAGAAGGCTAGGCGCATGAAGAAGAGTCTCCTCCCAAGTGTGACGGTGAAAACCACCCAACAACACAGATTATAACTTTATGCAACTAAACAGTTTCTCTATGTAGTGGAATGGGGGATTGCCCACCCATACCCACACAGAGGGGGTGTCCGTTGCGGACGAGTCCAGATCCCGCCGGGGACCTGGAGCGGGGGTCAATGCGCGGCTTTCCGGAGAAGAGGTCGGGATTATTACCCTCAGTAACGGAGATGGGGAGTGAAACCGCCTCTCCGGCGCTCGCCGCCATGGGCAATCCTGGCATAGGATCGCGGCTTACATCAGCGAAATCTCAAGGTTGACCGGCACTTTCAACGACCCGGGCGTGGTAGGTGGTGATACGCGTCAGTCTGTGGAGTGATCCCCCGAAGGAATACGCACCGTAACCGTTGTCCCTTCGCCGGGCCGAGTGTCGAGGGTGACGCTGCCGCCGTGGGCGTCCGCGATCGCCTTCACGATGGGCAGCCCCAGGCCACTGCCCCCGCCGGGATCCCGAGCAGCCCGGTAGAAGCGGTCAAACACCCGGGACGCGTCCTCGGGGGACATCCCCGGGCCCGCGTCGGTCACCGAGAGCACGACCTCATCGCCGTCCGAGTGCAGCCGCACCGTCACCGGGGTGTCCGGCGGAGTGTGTTCGCGCACGTTAGACAGGAGGTTCGCGAGGATTTGCCGGAAGCGGGTCTCGTCGATCCGCCAGAAGAGCCGGTCGGGAACGTCCAGGGTGAACTCCCGCTCCGGTTCCAGCGACGCCGCGTCCCCGGTCATGTCCCGGACGATCTCAGCCACGTCGCGGGTGGCGAGTTCCAGCGATCCGGTGCGGTCCAGCCGGGCCAGCTCCAAAAGCTCCCCCACGAGCTTGGACATGCGGGTCGCTTCCGCTTCGACCCGCCGCATCGCCTCGGGGAGCTCCGCGTCGGGGATCGCCCCCTGCCGGTACAGCTCGGCGTAGCCGAGGATGGTGGTGAGCGGGGTGCGGAGCTCGTGGGACGCATCGGCAGCGAAATCACGGACCCGCCGCTCAGACTCCGCCTTGGCGCGGAACGCGTTCTCCAAACGGGCCAGCATGGTGTTGATCGCCATCCCGAGCCGCCCCACCTCGCTGTACGGGTCGGCGTCGGGCATTCGATCGCCCAGGTCGGACCCGGTGCTGATCTGTCCAGCGGTGGTCGCCATCCGGTCCAGCGGAGCCAGCGCCCGCACAATCAGCCGGCCGCCGATCAGCAGCAGCCCGCCCAGCAGCAGCACCGCGGTGATCAGCTGCACGGTGACCAACTGGCGCGGATAGTCTTCCCGCTCGTCGGTAGGCACCCCGCTGACCATGATCGCGTTGGGGCGCATCCGCACCGTGATCAAGTGCGGGGGAACTCTTTCATCGGGGGTGTCCAGTTCGACGATCTCCTGCGACGAGGCGTAAGAGCGCAGCTCCGTCAAGGAGAGGTGGGCGAGCCGGTTCAACACCACGTCTTCGCGGAGCGTGTCACCGTAGATCTGGTTGACCTCCCCGGTCTCCGGGTTGAGCAGCACCACGAAGTAGGGGGACGGACTGGGGGCGTCGACCCCCACCGGTGGAGTGTCGTTGTCCAACCGGATCATGGCCCGCTCCGTGGTGAAGAGCAGTTGGGCTTCGAGCCGCTCGGTGATGAACGACCGCAGGGTCAGCACGCTGACCAGCGAACTGACCAGCAGCCCCACCCCGGTGACGATGAGAAGGCCAGCGAGCAGCCTGGACCGCAGTGTTCCCGGAGGCGCGAACAGCCCGCCGATGATCATTTGTCGTCTTCTTTAACGCGGAGCGCGTAGCCCACACCGCGCTGGGTGTGGATCAGGTTGGGGCCGAAGGGATCCAGTTTGCGCCGCAGGTAGCTGACGTAGGTCTCCACGATCTGGGATTGGCCCGCGTAGTCCCATCCCCACACGTTTTCCAGCAGCTGGGCCCGGGTCAGCACCCGTCCGGCGTTGTGCATCATGTAGGCCAGCAGCCGGAACTCGGTGGGCGACAGGTCGATCGGCACCCCGCCGCGGCGCACCGTCCACGTCTTCTCGTCCAGCTCCAAGTCGGCGACCCGCAGGACGCCGTCGGACGACTGCGCGGAGTTGGGGTCGCGTTTGACCCGGCGCAGCAGGGCGCGCACGCGGGCGATGAGGGCCTCGACGGAGAACGGCTTGGTGACGTAGTCGTCGCCGCCCAGGGAAAGCCCGGTCACCGTGTCCGAAGGGGTGTCCCGAGCAGTCAGGTAGATCACCGGGACGTCGTCGTCCTCGTCCCGCAGTCGGCGGCACACGTCGAAGCCGCTGATGTCCGGCAGTAGGACGTCCAGCAGAATCAGGTCCGGCCGTTCTGAACGCGCAAGGGCGAGTCCTTCCTCCCCGGAACCGGCGGTGCTGACCTCGAAACCGTGGAAACGGAGGGCCGCCTGGACCAAGTCCCGGATGTTCGGTTCGTCGTCGATTACGAGGACATGGGGTCGCGCCGTGGTCTCTGATTCCGTCATCGATCCACCTAGCGGGAGACTTCGGGGGCTCCTGCCATGGTATTCATGCCGGTCTCAAGGCTGAACCGGGGAACTTTCCGGGCTGCGCTCGCCCAGCGGCCGGCGCGGCCCCGCGTCCGACGCGGTCCCGCCCCCGTCCCCGGAGGCGGGACCCGCCGCGCGCCGGTCATGGTGGAGAGTCCATGGGACATCGACCATCCAACCTCCTCTTCCTGGGATATAGGCGGGTACAGGCTGGGAAAACGCTGAGAACTGGAGATGCGGGCTTTCCTCCCTGACTGAGCGGGTTCGGGGGTGCAGAGCATGAGCGCTAGCCTTGCGGTGTGCGATTGGCGACGTGGAATGTGAACAGCGTTCGGGCGCGTAGTGAGCGGATCGCTGCCTGGCTGCGCAGGAGCGACGTGGACGTGGTCGCTCTCCAGGAAACGAAATGCCGGGACGATCAGTTCCCCACCGCGGTCTTCACCGAGCTCGGCTATGAGGTAGCCCACCACGGGCTGTCCCAGTGGAACGGTGTGGCGATCGCCTCCCGGGTGGGGCTCAGCGACGTGCAGATCGGCTTCCCCGGCCAGCCCGGGTGGGGGGAACCGGAGGAGGCGGAGGCCCGCGCGATCAGCGCCGTCTGCGGGGGAGTGCGGGTGTGGAGCCTGTACGTGCCCAACGGCCGGGAAATCGACCACCCGCACTACACCTACAAACTGCAGTGGCTGGCCCGGCTCCGCGAAGCCGGGGAGGCGTGGCTTTCCGAGGACCCGAAAGCGCAGATCGCGCTGTGCGGGGACTGGAACATCGCCCCCTACGATGAGGACGTGTGGGACATGGCGGAGTTCGAAGGCCGCACCCATGTCACTAAGCCGGAGCGGGACGCTTTCCACGCCGTAGTGGACGCCGGTTTCACCGACGTGGTACGGCCGCATGCGCCCGGCCCCGGGGTCTACACCTACTGGGACTACAAAGGACTGGCGTTCCCGAAGCGCAAAGGGATGCGCATCGACTTCATCCTGGCCTCCCCCGCGCTCGCCGAGCGGGCCACGGACGCGAAGATCGACCGCGAGGAACGCAAAGGCAAAGGCGCGTCCGATCACGCCCCTGTCATCGCTGATTTTCAGCTTGACTGAGCCTTTCCTGGATAGCGTGGGAGTGTGAAGCAAGGAGTGGCACCGCGGATCGCAGTCTTCGGCAGCGTCAACATGGACCTGGTGGCCTACGTGGACACCCCGCCCGCCCGGGGGGAGACCGTCCAGGGACGGCAGTTCAGCCAGGTTCCTGGCGGCAAGGGCGCCAACCAGGCGATCGCCGCAGCACGGGCCGGGGCGGACGTGGTCTTCCTGGGCGCGGTGGGCGACGACGTTTTCGGCCCTCAACTGCGCGCCACCCTGGTCGACAACGGCATCGACGTCTCCGGGCTGCGCACAGTCGGGGGCGCTTCCGGAATCGCCCACATCGTCGTGGACCGGGAGGGGAACAACTCGATCATCGTCATCCCGGGTGCTAACGGCACGGTCACCGGGCTGCGGGAGAACGACACCCTGCTGTTGGACGGCGCCCAGGCGCTGCTGCTGCAGTTGGAGACGCCGCTGTCCGGGGTGATTGCGGCGGCTCGGGCGGGTCGTTCACTCGGGGTGACCACGGTACTGACGCCTGCCCCGGCGCAGCCGCTCCCCCAGGAGCTGTTGGAGTGCGTCGACGTCCTCCTGCCCAACCAGTACGAGGCAGCGACGATCACCGGCGAGGACACCCCGGAGCGGGCACTGGCCGCGCTCTTGGAGACCGTGCCCGAGGTGATCATCACGTTGGGCAGCAGGGGTGCGCTCTACGGGGCCCGGGACCGCGAACCCCTGTGGGTCCCGGTGGTCCAGGTGGAGGCCGTCGACACGACCGGGGCAGGGGACACGTTCTGCGGGGCGTATGCGGTGGCTCGGACCGAGGGCCAGGACCCGGAGTCGGCGCTGCGGTTCGCCGCGAAAGCGGCCGCTTTGTCGGTGCGGATTCCTGGGGCGAGCACGTCGATGCCTACCCGGGCCGAGATCGACGCGTTCTGAGCGGCGCCGGGCACATGCTGCTGTGCCCGACAGCAGACAGCCCTGCCCCGGCAGACCGGGGCAGGGCCGGTGTGCGGTCTCCCGACAAGCGGGTCAGGACAGTGAGACGGTGACCCCGCTGCTGAAGAGGGATCCGTGGAGTTTCACCGAGACGGGCTCCACGCCTTCAGGAAGGTCGAAGACCACCTTCGCGTCGACCTTGTTGCCGGGGTTGATATCGGTGAGGAACGCTTCGGAGTCCTCCAGGTAGATCTCCGCCTCGCCATCGTTGGAGTACTCCTTGCCGTCGGCGTCGTAGAGCTTCACGCTGGATCCGTAGAACATCTCGGCCTGGTCGCCGATGTTCTCGACGGTGACGTGCACGATGACGAACTGGCCCTGGGCGTCGTGGTGCAGGAAGTCGTTGCCGATCCGGGATACGCCGGTCTCGATGTCGGTCACCGTGAAGGCGAACGCCCCGTCCTCGACGGTGTCGCCGATGCCGGCGGTCTTCTCTTCGTCGCTGCTTTCCGCGCTGTCGCCCTTGTCGTCCTTCTTGTCGCCGGAGGAGGCGCTCTGCCCCGAGCTGGAGGAGTCGCTTCCCACGCTGGCGATGACCGCGACACAGCCGACGAAGCCGAAGAGTACGACGAGGCCTAGCCCGATCAGCGTCGCCCACAGGCAGCCGCGGCTCTTCTTCGGCTGAGGCTGGGGAACTGGGGGTACGGGGTGGGTCATGGCAGTGTCCCTTCGCTGGTGGGAGTGGTGGCAGGTCGACGTGGACAGGCACGCGACGCCAGACGGCGCCGAGTTGTTTACACAGTGATTCCTTCTGGAAACCGAGAAACATGTAAACATGGATTGTGTACGTAGTCAACATGCATATTCTTCTTGGGTGGTGGCTTGTGTACTGACTGCGCGGTAGGGTTCCCCCAGCAAGCCCTCACCACGCAGGAGTCGCGATGCCATCCACCCCAGCCGGGACTGCCACCGTGAACTCGGTCGGAATCGCTCGCCTGGCCGGAGTGGGAAGGGCAGCCGTCAGCAACTGGCGGCGGCGGTACCCGGACTTTCCCGCTCCTGTCGGCGGAACCGAGAACAGCCCGCTCTTCGACCTCGCCGAAGTGAAAGAGTGGCTGCGCAAGACGAACAAGCTTGCCGAGAAAGAAACCCCTGAAGCCGCGGTGGAGGCGGTGTGGAGCCTGCTCGACCCCCTCCGGAGGCACCTGGACGGGGCTGACGCCGTCGCCTTCCTCGGAGCCGCCCTGGCACTCCGGGACCAGGGTTTCGAGCTGGCGGAACTCTCCGACGACGCACTGGGCGCCCACCTCCTGGCCCAGCTCGGACCAGACCCTGATCCGCCGGTGCTGCCCGACCCCGCGGTGTGGCGCCGCCCCCTCCTCGAAGCAGTCACCCGCGTCGGCGTCCTCGGCCCCGCACCGGACGCCCTCGAACACCTCCACCAGCGCTACCTGTCCTCAGCCTCCCGCCAGCTTTTCGCCGACACCCCGAAACTCGGCGCCCTGATCGCGGAACTCGCCGCCCTGCAGACCGGCACCGTGTTCGACCCGTCGTGCGGCAGCGGAACCCTGCTGCACGCGATGGCACGGCATGCCCCCGGTGTCACCCTCTACGGACAGGACATCGACCCTGCGGCTGCCCGCCTCGCCAGAGTCCGCCTGCAACTCGCCGGAGCAGACGCCGACATCCGCGTCGGCGACTCGCTGCGCGCGGACGCGTTCCCCGGTCTCGCCGCCGACACGGTGGTCCTCCACCCCCCGTTCAACCAGACCGACTGGGGGTTCGAAGAGCTCAGCTTCGACTCCCGGTGGCGGTACGGCACTCCTGCCCGCAAAGAGCCCGAACTCGCCTGGGTGCAGCACGCCCTCGCCCACGTGCGGCCCGGCGGTACCGCGATCGTTGTGCTGCCCCCCGCCGTGGCGTCCCGCGGCAGCGGCCGGCGGGTCCGGCGCGAACTGCTCCGGCGTGGCGCGCTGCGCGCGGTCATCGCCCTGCCCACCGGACTCGCCACCCCGATGGGCACGCCACTGACCCTGTGGATCCTCCGCAACCCGGAAGACAGCACCGACCTGCCCGGCAAGGTGCTGCTGTTCGACGCCTCCGATGGGCGCGTCGACGACTCCCCGGAAAGCTCCACCCAGCCCTGGTCGGCCGTGGCCCACGCCATCACCGCCACCTACCGGGAATTCCTCACCGATCCGGATGCGGTGGCGAAGACCCCGGGCCGCCACCGGGCCGTGCCCTTGGCCGACCTGCTGGACGAGGCAGTGGACGTCGCCCCCGGGCGCTACGTGCAGCGGCTGAGCGCCGGCACCGACAACCTGGACGAGACCCGCAGCGACCTCATGCGGCTTTCCGAGGACCTCGTCACTTCCCTGCCTGGGCTGCGTCCCGCCACCGGCACCCTCTACCAGGCGATGGTCACCCTGGGCGAACTGAGCCGCATCGGCGGGTTGGACATCGTGTACCGGCGTTCCGGAGAGGATCCGGGGGACGACGAACCGTCCCTGCCCGCACTCACCGCGGAAGACATCGAACGCGACACCGCACCGTCCGGCAGGGTCCGCTCGGACAACAACACGGTCCAGCTCCAAGCCGGGGACGTGGTCTTGCCGCGGATCGCCCGGCGGCCCGTGGCACGGGTGATCACCGACGAGCAGGCTGCGCTGCACAGCAGCATCTACCTGCTGCGCCCCAATCCCGAAGTGGTCGACCCGTGGTTCCTTGCGGGATTCCTCACCGGTTCAGGAGCCTGCGCGGCGGCCGCATCTACCAGCCGTCCCGGGGTCACCCGCATCGCCGAGCTCCGCAAAGTGGAGGTGCCCCGCCTGCCGATCGCTGAGCAGCGCGCCTACGGGGACGCGTTTCGTCGCCTCCACGAGTTCCGCCGCACCCTGCGTCGCACCACCGAGGTCGGCGACCGCTTGTGGTGGCTGCTCACCGAAGGGCTCGCAGTGGGCACTCTGCGCCCCGAACAGGACTGAACTGAAAGGCCGTGAGTGCTATCGGACGTGCGTGACGCGAAGGAGTCCGGGCGTGGGTGCGCCTGAATCCAACGAACCGCTGTGGCTGCCCGCAGCCGGGGCGGTTCATTGGATTCAGAAGGGAGCGCACCATGCTCGTGGCCGCCCCACCGGGTCCGGAAAGGACGCGTCTGCGGTACTCGGCCTGGTCGCTGCGGCTGGCCGTCCCATGGCTGCTGCATGTGAAGACTGGGGAAAGCCCTTGTGCTTTCGAGGAAGCTAGGAGAGGTTGCTGTTTCGAACGCTCCAGTCCGTGTAACGGATCCAGGTGTCCATACGAGCGGCAGGACGGTAAGAGCTGCTTTCCCCTCGCAGAATTCCTGGACAATATCGCTAGGTCAATAGTCCTGAAGACGGCAGGGGGAGAAATTACTCCGGTGTGGCCCCCGAATCCAAAGTCCGGGGGCCAGAAGTCATCCTTGTTACAGGCGTCCTGCTTTGACGTCTGCGAGGAAAGCAGCCCATGCCTCCGGGGTGAAGTCCAGGTGGCCCAGCTCCCGGTGCTGGGTGTCACGGACTAGCACCGATCCGGGAACCTCAGCAATCTCCAGGCAGTTTCCCCCGGTGTCGCTGCTGTAGCTGGACTTACGCCATTCAGTGTGGTGGTTCATAGGAACTCTCCTCTGATCTTCTCGATCAGTTTCCGTGATGCATCGGGTGGAAGAGCGGCTCCTCGTAGCTCCCCGAAGAGACGCGCATAGTGATGCAGTTCGTCTGTGGTGTCGACCAGCATGCCGGAGATCCGTGTTTCCAGATAGAGGACTTGGCCTCGATCAGGCACCGTGATCACCTGGAATCCCGCCATAAGCTCCGGGTGGAACTCGGTCGACATCGGGACTACATAGATCCTGACATTCGGGAGTTGTGAGATCTCTAGGAGGTGGTCGAGCTGTTGTCCCATGACTGCTCGCCCACCGATTGGGCGGATCAGTGCTGATTCGTCGAGGACGACCACCAGCAGCGGGGGACGAGCTGAGGTCAGGTGGACTGACGGTCCAGACGAGCTCTGACTTTCTGGTCGATCTCCTCGACGCTGGCAGTGGGCTGGGCGAGCTGGATCCGCGTGCGCGCATACTCCTTGGTCTGAAGCAGGCCGGGGATCAAAGCAATCTGGAACTCCCAGATCTCGGAAGCGGCACGCTGCAACTGCACGATGTCCCGGAACCAGTGCGGGAAGGCGCTGTTGGTGTGGTTGATCTCCCACAGCCTTCTGACCTTCCCGCCTGTGTTAAGGACGTGGTCGATTTGTGCTGCGAGATCCGGTTTGCAGTTCCGGATTCCTCGCTCCACAGCGCTGAGCATCGCTTGTGAGATGTTGAGCGCTTGACTGAGCTGGGCTTGAGAAAGTCCTTGCGCCTCCCTGAGAAGTCGGATTTGAGAACCTAACTTCAGCCAGTGGGGGTTGACCCTGTCTGCCATTCCTCCACTCCTCAACACATGTCCACAACATCTAACAACACTGAAAGACAAAAAACACCAGTTCTGTTGAATCAGTGGATGTTCTGGATTTGTTGAGGGAGTGTTAGATGCGACGGTCTAAGGCCCCCTCGAGAAGCTGCATGGATCTGTCAAACAAACGGCCCTGGCCGGCGTCGCGACCGCCGAACCAGGGCCTTAGCCTCCAACCTTCCCAAACCAGGTGGTGACTCATGGACCAGGCTAATTCCTCCTCGCTGCGCAGGATGCAGCGAATGTGCAATATCTGCTTTTCTGTCCCATTAATCCTGATCGCTTTTCTCGAACCGTTCGGTCAGGAGGCGGCCCGGTGACGATTTCCCTCACGTCTTTCCCCGGAATTCCGGACAGTGTGGCGGCCGCCC
>Ga0207873_1003472_pt1 | contig 11504 bp, 10 predicted proteins | sample BGWIniCompost_FD_187373 | JGI IMG/M metagenome (GOLD analysis project Ga0207873, IMG submission 187373) | Cellulose adapted compost microbial communities from Newby Island Compost Facility, Milpitas, CA, USA - BGW Initial Compost (SPAdes)... ... | reverse complement strand
GAGAGCTCGAGGGTCGGCGGTGTATACCGTCGGCCCTCGTATTTTTTGCGCGCTCGATTCGCGTGCGAGCGGCGGATCCTGCCGTGCATTCGGCATCCGATGCCGGTACGATTCGCGTCATTCCGCGCCATCACGATGGAGCGCACATGAAGTCATCCGCCGGCGATCGTTTCGCGAGCGCGCTTGCGCAGGAATCGCCGCTGCAAGTCGTCGGTACGATCAACGCGTACAGCGCGTTGCTGGCGAAGCGCGCCGGGTTCAAAGCGATTTATCTATCCGGTGCCGGCGTCGCGAATGCGTCGTTCGGCCTGCCCGATCTCGGGATCACGACGCTCAGCGATGTCTGCGAGGACGCGCGGCGCATCTGCGGCGCGTGCGATCTGCCGTTGCTCGTCGATGCGGACACCGGATTCGGCGCCGCATTCAATGTCGCCCGCACGACGCGCGAGCTCATTCGGGCGGGCGCAGCGGGCATGCACCTGGAGGATCAGGTGCAGTCGAAGCGGTGCGGTCATCGGCCGGGCAAGGCGCTCGTGTCCGCTGCCGAGATGTCGGATCGCATCAAGGCGGCAACCGATGCGCGCACCGAAAGCTTCGTGATCATGGCACGCACGGATGCGCATGCGGTCGAGGGCCTGAGCGCGGCCATCGAGCGCGCGCAGCGCTACGTCGAAGCGGGCGCGGACATGATCTTCGCCGAGGCGTTGACGACGCTCGACGAATACCGGCAGTTCACCTCGTCGGTCAACGTGCCGGTCCTCGCGAACATCACCGAATTCGGGCGCACGCCGCTCTTTACCCTGGATGAGCTGCGCGAGGCGGGGGTGAAGCTCGTGCTGTATCCGCTGTCCGCGTTCCGTGCGATGAATCGCGCGGCCGAGTCGGTGTATGAAGCGATTCGTCGCGATGGAACGCAGCAGGCGATGCTCGAGCGGATGCAGACGCGCGCGGAGCTGTACGATGTGTTGGGTTATCACGAATACGAGCGCAAGCTCGATGAATTGTTCGGCAAGACGCCGCAGGACGAGAGGAAATAGCCGGCACCTGAATCGCTCGATCGATTGCGGAGTGTTGAATGTCTGAGACCACGTCTGCTCCGAAACCGAAGAAATCCGTCGCTTTGTCCGGCGTCGCCGCCGGCAATACCGCGCTGTGCACCGTCGGGCGCAGCGGTAACGATCTGCAGTATCGCGGTTACGACATCCTCGATATCGCCGACCGTTGCGAGTTCGAGGAAATCGCTTACTTGCTGATTCACGGCAAGCTCCCCACTCAGACGGAGCTGGACGTCTACAAGCTCAAGCTCGCGCGCATGCGTGGATTGCCCGTGATCGTCAAAACGGTCCTCGAACAATTGCCGGCCGCGACTCATCCGATGGATGTCCTGCGTACCGGCGTGTCGGCGCTCGGCTGCGTGCTGCCCGAGAAGGAAGATCACAATCCGAGCGGCGCGCGCGAGATCGCCGATCGGCTGATCGCGTGCCTCGGCTCGATGCTCGTGTACTGGTACCACTACGCGAATTCGGGCAAGCGGATCGACGTCGAAACCGACGACGAGTCGATCGGCGGACACTTTCTGCACCTGTTGCACGGCCGGCGTCCGCCCGCGACGTGGGTGAAGGCGATGCACACCTCGCTGATCCTGTACGCCGAGCACGAGTTCAATGCTTCCACCTTCGCGGCGCGCGTGATCGCCGGCACCGGCTCGGACATGTACTCGTGCATCACGGGTGCGATCGGCGCGCTGCGCGGTCCGAAGCACGGCGGTGCGAACGAAGTCGCGTTCGAGATCCAGCAGCGCTACGACTCGCCCGATGAAGCCGAAGCCGATATTCGCGAGCGTGTCGCGAGGAAAGAAGTGATCATCGGCTTCGGGCATCCCGTGTACACCGTCTCCGATCCGCGCAACCAAGTGATCAAGGAAGTCGCGCGCAAGCTGGCGCACGAAGCCGGAGACATGAAGATGTTCGCGATCGCGGACCGACTCGAGAAGGTGATGAAGCAGATCAAGAACATGTTCCCGAATCTCGATTGGTACTCGGCCGTGTCGTATCACCTGATGGGCGTGCCCACCGCGATGTTCACGCCGCTGTTCGTGCTCTCGCGCACGACCGGTTGGGCGGCGCACGTGATCGAGCAGCGTGCGGACGGCAAGATCATCCGTCCGAGCGCGAACTACGTCGGGCCGGACAGGCGTCCGTTCGTGCCGATCGGCGAGCGCACGTAAATGGCCGCGCACGTCCTGGCGGCTATACTTGCCGGATTTCACTCATCTTCGTTTCCGTCACGAGATCATGTCTCACTTCGCTGCACGCCCAGAACCGGATCCATTACTCGTCGAGATCGCCGACTACGTGCTGTCTTACGAGATCACGAGCGAGGCGGCGTTCGAAACCGCCTACTACTGCTTGATGGACACGCTCGCCTGCGGCTTTCAGGCGTTGAAATATCCCGCGTGTACGAAGCTGCTCGGTCCGGTCGTGCCAGGTGCGACGATGCCTGGCGGCGCGCGCGTGCCGGGCACTTCGTTCGAGCTCGATCCGGTAACGGCTGCGTTCAACATCGGCGCGATGATCCGCTGGCTCGATTTCAACGATACGTGGCTCGCCGCGGAGTGGGGGCATCCATCGGACAATCTCGGCGGCATCCTGGCGGTAGCCGACTATCTCGCGCGCCGGGACGCGGCACAGGGCAAGAAGACGATGACAGTTCGTCAACTGCTTTCTGCGATGATCAAGGCCCACGAGATTCAAGGCATCCTGGCGCTCGAGAACAGCTTCAATCGGGTCGGCCTCGATCACGTGCTACTCGTGCGCGTCGCATCGACCGCCGTGACGGCAGCATTGCTCGGCGCGACGAAGGCGCAAGTCGTCAACGCGGTCTCCAACGCGTGGCTCGACGGCGGCGCGCTGCGCACCTACCGGCACGCGCCGAATACCGGCTCGCGCAAGAGTTGGGCGGCCGGCGATGCCACGAGCCGCGGGGTCAGGCTCGCGTTGATCGCGCTGACCGGCGAGATGGGCTATCCGACCGCGCTGAGCGCGAAGACCTGGGGCTTCCAGGACGTGCTGTTCAAGGGCAAGCCGATCGTGCTCGCACAATCGCTTTCCAGCTACGTCATGGAGAACGTGCTGTTCAAGATCTCTTATCCGGCGGAGTTTCATGCGCAGACGGCGGTGGAGGCCGCGATGCAGCTGTACCCGCAGGTCGCGCATCGCCTCGATGAGATCGAGCGGGTCCTCATCGAAACGCAGGAACCCGGCGTGCGCATCATCGACAAGAGCGGGCCGCTTTCGAACCCCGCGGATCGCGATCACTGCATCCAATACATGGTCGCCATCCCGCTGATCTTCGGTCGCCTGCGCGCGGAGGATTACGAGGAAACGATCGCACGCGATCCGCGCATCGATACGCTGCGCGCGAAGATGGAAGTGAGAGAGAATCCGAAGTTCACCGAGGAGTATTACGCGCCCGACAAGCGCTATATCGGCAACGCGGTGCAGGTCTTCTTCCGCGACGGGACTTCGACCGAGCGCATCGCCGTGGACGTGCCGCTCGGGCACCGCAAGCGGCGCGCCGAAGGCATCCCGGTTCTGATCGAGAAGTTCACGAACGCCGTGAACGCTCACTTCAGCCCGAAGCAGAGCGAAGCGATCAAGGCGATGTTTGCCGAGCGAGAGAAGCTCGAAGCGACGCCGGTCAGCGAGTTCATGGCTTGTCTGATCAAGAATTAGGGAAGGGCTGATTATTCCCGTCTCGCCGCGCGCGGCATGCTGCGTGCGCTGTCGAAACCCGGTGTCTCGCGGCGATCCGCAGGCCGCCGGGTTTGACATGCAAGGGGCGCATGTAGATATTGCACGTCATGGGTGCGTCGCAATCTCTGCCGGCATGGACGAAGCTCGCTGAAAATCGTCATTGACGATGCACGCCAGAAGAAGCGCTCGCACAGCGTGCGTGACGAAATTCGTAACCACGCGGTGCGTGAAAACAAAGCGCGCGAGCGAAGCGCGCGACATGGGGCGCCGGCCCTCGATGGCCGGTGAAAAGACATGATGGGTACGAATTATCGGGCGTTGCTGGTGAGCGCCCGTGCCGCAAGCCAGATCCTCCTTTCGAAACTGACCGACGGCTCCGACATCGCCGTAAGCGAGACGATCCTCCCGGAGCAGATCCACGAGAGCCTGGCGCGCGGCACGCCGGATCTGATCATCATCGATGTGGTCAGCGATCTATCCGCGGTCGTCCAAGTGTGCACCGTGCTCAAGGCGAGCCCGGCAACCGGATTCGTGCCGGTGCTCGCGCTTGCGCGGTCGCCGAAGTCGCGGCTTCCGGCGTTCGAGGCCGGCGTCGACGACTTTCTGCTCCATCACGTGCGGCGCGAGGAGTTCCTCGTGCGCGTGCGCGCATTGCTGAGACTCAGCGCGGGTCGCAGGCAGTTGGCGGCCGATCAGCTCGCGGAGGAGGTCAAGCGCCGCGAAGCGATCCGCTCCGCGTTTCGCCGCTACATCTCGCCGCAGCTCGCCGATCAGATCCTCGCGAATCCCGATCTACGCGACACGGTATTCGGCAGCACGCAGACGCGTACGAAAGCGGCGATCATGTTCGCCGACATGCGCGGTTTCACGAGCCTCGCCGAGCAGCTCAAGCCGACCGAAGTCGTCGCGCTGCTGAACGAGTTCTTCGCATTGCTCACGAACATCACGTTCCGCTACGACGGGACGGTTTTCAGCATGGCGGGAGACAGCCTCATGGTCGGCTTCGGCGTGCCGGTCGCGCAAAGCGACGGCGCGCTGCGCGCCATTCGGGCTGCGCAGCAAATGCTCGAAGAGTTCGCGGAGCTCGCCGAGCGCTGGAAGGCGCGCTACGGCGTCGAGACGGGCCTCGGCATCGGCATCAATCTCGGCGAAGTGATCGCGGGCAACATCGGCTCGCCCGCCTACATGAACTACACGATCATCGGCGATGCCGTAAACGTCGCATCCCGCCTCGGTCAGCGTGCCCGCGCCGGCGAGATGCTGTTCTCCGAAGCGGTCAAGGCCGCGCTCGACGAGCAGGGCTACGACCTCGAAGCGATGCCGCTACCCGCGCTAGTGCTGCGCGGCCGCACCAATCCCATCGACATCTTCTGCGTCCCAAGCCCGATGCGCGTCGACTTCAGGGTTGGCGCGCACTAAGAGGAAGATACTCTCGCAAAGCTCGCAAAGCTCGCTGAGTTCTAAAGCAAAAAAGGCGATGAGCTTGTGGAGGTTCGGGCGCCACACTTCCGAGCAGGCGCTGGCGGCAGCCTCTTGAAATATTCGTTCTTCTTTGCGGGCTCTGCGAACTTTGCGAGAGTCTCTTCTCCGAGAACCGGGGGGCAGACTTGCATCTGCCCCCGACGTGCTCTAAGTGCGGTAAGCCTCTCGGCCGATGCCCTGGACGGGGATGCCTTGGGCGGCGAGGACTTCGTGTTGGAGCGCGTACATCGCCGCGGCGGCTTCGTCGATCGCCTTTGTGAAGGCGAGCGAGCCTTTGAGGATCGGGGCGAGCTTTTCCTTGTCCTGGATGCGCGCCTTCGGATACTCGTGCTCGACGACGAGATAGGTGTTCGCCGGGTCGATCGCGAGCAGCTCGCGCGCGGCCAGTTGATGATCCAACCAATCCACGGTGCGGTTCTGCAGATAGGCAAGGGGATCATGCCGGGCCGTGCCGGGCAGCTCGTGCTCGCACAATACGGTCTGCTTCTTCCACGCATTCGCCTGGTCCGCGGGATTCGGTGAAGGCTTGCCGTTGATCCAATCGCCGCGCTGCATCGTCTGGCCGCCGTAGCCCCAAGCGGAGACGCCGCGCGAGTCGACCACTTGTCCTTTGACGTGGAAGCCCGCGATCAGGAAGTTGTAACCCTCGTCCTTCAGGTACTGGAAGATCGAGCGCGTGTCCTGTCCCATCAGGATGGAGTGCGACGGGTCGTAGTGGATGCGGAACTGATCGCCGACGCCGTGGCGTTCGCAGATTCGATGCAGCGCGATCCACGGACCGGGAGCGTATGCGATGTTGTTGTGCCACTTGTCCGTGACGTTCCAGCCGGGCATCGGGCATTGCTCGACGCGATACGTCAGCCCGCGCGCCTTGGCTTCCTTCAAGAGCGGTATGAACACGCTCTCGAACATCTCGAGATTCTCGTCCATCTCTAGATTCGGATTGCGCCCGACGAAGCCGCAGACCGCATCCGTCCCCAACAGCACGGCCGCATCGAAGACGCGCAGCATGAAATCATGCTTCTGTCGGCGCGCCGCCTCGTCGGACGCAAGCATGTTGTCGAAATAGCCGATGTCGGAGAGGCCCACGCCGGTCTCGCGCATCGCGGCGAGGACGCGCGCTGCGCGCTGTTTGTTGAACGGCTCGCGCAGGTCGAGCGTATTCGCCACCGGGTCGAGCATCGCCTCGGCCGGCACGTCGGTCTGCGTCGGATGAAGCGCCGCCGACAACTGAATGTTCGGCGCGCCGATCTCGCGCGCGAACTGCAGCCATTCTTCGATCGCCAGGTCCGGGTCCGGATCGCGCTTCTCGCGTGGCGTGAGCTCCTGCAGCGCAGCCGTCAGGATGCTGAGTTTCATGTACTTGGGCTGGAAGGTCGCGATGCGTGCACTCATGAGCTTCAAACCTGCGGCGAGAAAAGAGAACGCCGGATCATAGTGGGTTGACGGGGAGGGGCCAACAGTTCCGGGCTCCGGGCTCTGGCCGGAAGCAGGCCTTCCGGCTTCGGGCGCGTGAGCTCGCGACGGCGCTGACAAAAATTGCACCTTCTAGCCAGAGCGCAACGCCCAGCCCAGCGCCCCATCCCTTGCTACACTCACCCCACAGCCGATTCGGAGGAACATCGATGCGTGCATTCATTGTCTCGTCAATCGCTTTTCTCCTCAGCGCCGTCGCGTGGGCCCATCACGGTTGGAGCTCGTACGATGCGCAGAAGGTCATGAAATTCGACGCCGAGCTCGCGGTCGTGCGGTATCGCAATCCGCACGCCGAGGTCGAAGTCGACCATGAAGGCAAGCGGTGGCTCGTAGTCCTGGCGCCCATCAGCCGCATGGAGGCGCGCGGCCTGCCGAGCGATGCCTTGAAGGAAGGCAAGACCATTACGATCGAGGGTTACCCGAGGACCGACGGCACCGCGGAGCTGCGCGCGGAACGCATCACGGTCGATGGCAAGACCGTCGAGCTTCGTTGAAAAGTGACAGCCACGGCGTGGGCGACGGCCCTCGAGGCGTCGCCGCTCGGCGAGTGGATGCGGGGTTCGGCGCTCGCGTATCCGCTCGCGAACCTCGTACACCTGCTCGGCCTGGTGCTCCTCATCGGGCCGATCCTGCTGCTCGACCTAAGACTGCTGGGCTATGGGCGGCAGTTTTCGCTCGCTCAGGTCTCACCGCTTCTGACCGCGTGGGCGATCGCGGGGCTGGTGCTGCTCATCGCGGCCGGCTTCCTCATGTTCGCGGCCGATGCCGGCCCGCTGATTCGCAATCCGCTGATGCAGCTCAAGCTCCTCGGCATCCTGCTCGGGCTGAGCAATGCCGCGCTGTTCCGCGTGTTGTGGAAGGAGCGGCTGACACGATGGGATACGGATGCACCCACGCTCGGGCGCGCGCAAGCGGCGCTCTCGATCGCGATCTGGCTTTGCGTCGGCGCGCTGGGGCGTTGGATCGCGTACGCTTGAGCGCGTCGATGAAATGCCCGTAACGCATGGTGAGGCGATTGCAGCATTGACGGATCGAGCGCGCGCCTGCACCCTGCGCGCAAACTAACTCCAACGTACTCTTCTAAGAACAGCACAACGTCCACAGGGGATCCCATGGCCAGCACTGCGAGCGCAGCCGTCGGCACCGATCAAGCATTTGACAGAAGTCACAAGCGCGTCATCTTCGCGTCCTCGCTCGGAACGGTGTTCGAGTGGTACGACTTCTATTTGTACGGCTCGCTGTCGGTCATCATCTCCAGGCAGTTCTTCTCGGGTGTCAACGAGACGACCGGGTTCATCTTCGCGCTACTCGCATTCGCGGCCGGCTTCTTCGTCCGACCCTTCGGCGCCTTGGTATTCGGCCGACTCGGCGATCTGATCGGACGCAAGTACACGTTCCTCGTGACGATCGTGCTGATGGGCACTTCGACGGCACTCGTCGGCATGCTGCCGAGCTACGCCACGATCGGCGTCGCGGCGCCGATCATTCTGATCACGTTGCGCCTGCTGCAGGGCCTGGCGCTCGGCGGCGAGTACGGGGGGGCGGCGACGTACGTCGCGGAGCACGCGCCCGACGGCAAGCGCGGCTTGTACACGAGCTGGATTCAGACGACCGCGACGCTGGGCCTGTTTCTGTCGCTGCTCGTGATCCTCGCGTGCCGCATGCTGCTCGGCGATGCGTTCGACGAATGGGGCTGGCGTATCCCGTTCCTGCTCTCGACGGTGCTGTTGGCGATCTCGGTCTACATTCGCTTGCAGCTGCAAGAGTCGCCCGCGTTCCTCGAGATCAAGGCGCAGGGGAAATTGTCGAAGGCGCCGTTGCGCGAAGCGTTCGGCGAGTGGAGCAACTTGAAGATCGTGCTCCTCGCGCTGCTCGGCGCGACCGCGGGCCAGGCGGTCGTGTGGTACGGCGGACAGTTCTATGCGTTGTTCTTCCTCGAGAAGATCCTGCAGGTCGATGCGAAGGCGGCGAATCTGATCATCGCCGCGGCGCTCGTGATCGGCACGCCGTTCTTCGTCGTGTTCGGCGCGCTGTCCGACAAAATCGGCCGCAAGAAGATCGTCATGGCCGGTTGCATTCTCGCGGCGCTGACGTATTTCCCTGTCTTCAAGGGCCTGACGCATTTCGCGAATCGCGCGTTGTCCGAAGCGGTCGCGACCGCACCGGTGACCGTGGTCGCCGCCGACGACGATTGCTCGTTCCAGTTCGACCCGGTCGGCAAGGCCGCCTTCACGAAGTCCTGCGACGTGGCGAAGGCCGCGCTGGCGCGCATGGGAATTCCGTATCAGAACGAGCTGGCACCGGCCGGCAGCGTTGCGGTCGTCCGCATCGGCACCGGTGCAAACGCGATCGAAGTCGAGTCTTTCGCGGGCAACAAAATGAGCAGGGCCGACTTCGTGCCCGCGGCGACCGAGTTCAACAAGCGATTGCGCGAGCAGTTGACGCAAGCCGGCTACCCGGCCGCGGCCGACATGAACGCCGTCAACTATCCGATGGTGATCCTGCTGTGCGCGTATCTCGTCATCCTGGTCACGATGGTGTACGGACCGATCGCCGCGTGGCTCGTCGAGCTCTTTCCCACGCGCATCCGCTACACGTCGATGTCGCTGCCGTATCACATCGGCAATGGTTGGTTCGGCGGTTTCCTGCCGGTGACCTCGTTCGCGATCGTCGCGGCGACGGGCGATATCTACAGCGGCCTGTGGTATCCGATCGTCGTCGCGGTCATGACCGCGGTGATCGGCACGCTCTGGTTGCGCGAGACGCATCAGGAGCGGCTGAGCCATCGGTAAAGAGACGAATACGGACGCTCGCGCGTTTGCGCGACATGTGTGAGGCGAGTCGGGTGAGCTGAAGGGCGTTCAGCTCGCGCGTCCTTCGCGATCGCACAACGGACATTCCAAGGTGCTGCCGATGGCGGCGGCCCTGCCGGCTTCGGTCGTCACCCACGTTCGTACGAACCACGGAGGGTTGTGCCGCACGTGCTGGGTGTGCCCGCATTCCAGCTCCGCGACCCAGTGCCCTTCATCGTCCTGGTGAAAGCCGAGAATGCGACGGAGCATGGTGACGCGATGACGGCGAGCGCCGTGTCATCGCCCTCGGATTTACTCGCCGATTGCTTCGGTGAGCGCGTGCATCTGCGCTGCGTGCTCGCGAATCACCTGCAGCGTCGATTCATCGCGATCGAACACGCAATACAGTCCCTGCGGCTCCTGCGGCGGATCGCCGACGAAATCATCGCCGCTCTTCCACATGAAGTCCGCTTGGCGCGCCCGTCCGGCGCCGCCCCATGCCCAGAAATTGGAGCCGGCGATCGGCCCACCTTCGGCCGCACGTCGATGCAGGAGCTCGAACACGGCGCGATAGTAGCGGTCGCGGTAAGCCGTGCCTGCTTCCGGCTCGAAGCGACCGCCGTCGCGATTGATGCCGAACTCTTCGAGCACGATCGGCTTGCCGAGCTGCTGCGCCGCGTCGATGTGCCAATTCAGATAATCTTGCGCCTCGTGCCACGCATCCTCGTAGGTCGCCTCTGCGTTCTTCGGATCGAACCAGCCCCAGTTCGCGGCCCACATGTGGAACGTCAGGTAATCGACGTTCGGCGTCTTGTGCGAGGCGATGAAGAGATCGCGATCGCCGGCGGTTCCCATCCAACCTTCGTTGCCGGTGCTCACGAGCTGCCGCGGTGCGAGCTCGGAGATGTATTGCGCCGTCTCGTCGATCCAGCGCATGAAGACTTCCGCGCTCGCGCGAGCGTTCGCATCGCTTCCCGGTCGCGGCTCGTTCGCCAGCTGCCATGACATGATCGTCGGGTCTTCGTTGTATGCGATGCCCGTGACCGTATTCTTGCGCGTGATCAACGTCTTGATGACATCGCGGAACGCCGCCTGCGCGGCGTCGATGCCGTAAAAGCGCGCCGAGTTGTCCATGAAGCCGTTCCAGTCGCCGCTCACGTCGGGGTCGACGACCGGCTCGCCCGTGAACCACGAGACGTACTGCGACATGCCGCCCGACCACTGCCAGAAGTTGTTGAGATAGACGACGGCCGTCATCTCGCGCTTCGCGAGCTCTGCAAGGAAGAAGTCCATTCCTTGCAGGAGCGTTTCGTCGTATTCGCCGGGCTTGGTCATCGCAGCGGGACGCACCGCGCGCTTCAGTGCGCTGTCTTCGGACATGCCGAGCACGCGGACGTTCGTCACGCCGAGCGCCTTGAGCTGATCGAGCTCCTTGACGAGCCGCTCGCGATCGCCGGTTGCGCCGGGCGAACCGAGATAGCCGCCGTACCAGAGGTTCGTGCCGACGAAGTAGTAGGGCCGGCCATTGAGACAGAAGCGCGTGCCTTCGACGGTGACAAATTCGGATCTGCTCGTGCAGGGCTGAACCGCCGAGGCCGCTTGCTCCGCGCTCGTCGCGGGGTCGGGACGTCCGCCGCACGCGCTCAGCGATAGCAGCAGGATGTACGCAGGGATTCTGAAGGCTCTCATCTTCGTTCTCACCGATGGATCTCCCCGTGGTCCGCGCGGAGCGCGAGCGCGCATTGGACCGCAGGCGACATGCGACGATCAACCGATATCTAGTCCTCGCCGATCATTCCGATTGGCTCGAGCGTGCCCAGATGTTCAAGCCGCCGTCCGAGGCATGGCGGTCGATCGCCGCGAGCTCCTCGGCCGTGAATGGCGGGCTCTTCAGCGCGCCGAGACAGTCCTCGATCTGCGACCAGCGGCTCGCGCCGATCAGGGCGCTCGTCACCGCGGGCTGGCGCAGCACCCATGCGATCGCCATTTGCGCGAGCGT
>Ga0207873_1003469_pt1 | contig 11516 bp, 6 predicted proteins | sample BGWIniCompost_FD_187373 | JGI IMG/M metagenome (GOLD analysis project Ga0207873, IMG submission 187373) | Cellulose adapted compost microbial communities from Newby Island Compost Facility, Milpitas, CA, USA - BGW Initial Compost (SPAdes)... ... | reverse complement strand
CCGCCGCTGCCGCAGGCCAGGGTGCGGTTCCACAGGCAGCGGATCTGGCCGGCTACGTCAGCGCCCATTCAGCAGCCGGCAGCAGCACCCGGCAGCGAGCCGAACAGGTGCTGGCATCCATTGCTTTGCAGAAGCCTGCCGTGCCGCCGCCTGGGCCGCGTGATTTTGAAGATATTGCCGCGCTGGTGCTGGACCCCGGCAGCGCTGGATAATTCCTGATTACAGGCGCGATGAGTCGACGACCAGCACGTCCTTTCCCATCGAATTGGTCGCCTGGGCGGGAATGAATTTGGAATCTTTCAGCGGGCTGTCCACGAAGACCTGCGACAGTTCATACCCCGCCACTCGCCCCTCGTTATCGATATAAACATCTGCCAGCTGGCCAATGCGTTCACCAGCCTGGCTGACCACGTAGCGCCCTTTGATCTGGCTGGCTTTTAGCCACGCATCGCTTTCTGAGGGCAGCACTTCCTCCCCACGACGGGCCAGAATCACATCGACGCCCCAGACTTTAATATCGCTGCCGCGAAGGATCTCTGTCTCGCGGTTCAGCAGGCTGCCCCTGGAAACGGCCACCGCCGCCACGCGCATCGCCCCTGAATCGAAAAACAGCGACGAGACCTCCCCCATTTTTTCGCCGGTCTCAATGTTGATCACCGGCTTGCCTCCCAGCCGCCGCCCGGGCTGAACCAGGCCCTGCAGGTGTTCTCCAACCTGCGCCTCTGATTCCGCGGGGTGTTCAGTGGATTGAATCTCCTGATCGGCATCGGATGAATCGTACGAGAGCGCCATAGGTGCCTTCCCTCCTTAATTATGTAACCCCCGAATGCTCGTCCCTATATGTATTAAAAATTATAGTCTATCCTGAAGTACCTGAGAAGCAGGCGGCATTCGTAAAAATGCCTGTTGCATATTGAAAAGTATTCATCTATACTGAGATTGCGGAATTTGTTACATAATTTACAAATACGAATGAACGGTAACCGGTTGAAGCGCGAGCATATGCCAGGTTCGTTTACAGGGCCGGACCGGTCTTTTGATGACCTGATCCTTTGAGTCCAGCTCTGGTGACTGTTTTTCCAGTGTGAACCGCAGTGAGTGCCGTTTCAGGAGGTGGCCCCATGGCTGCGCGCCGGAGTATAAACCCGTTCTTATGGCCCAGCCGGTTCAAACGGCGGCCGGTAGTCATATTTCTGTGCCTGCTGACCAGTTTGCTGGTCTTCTGGGCCTTATCTGCAGCCCATCCGGCCGCGGCCCGCAGGGCTGCAGAACCGTTTCCCGGTTACCCCCCGCCGGCCCCCGCCTGGGCCTATGAGCCCTGGGTGTGGGAGGACAACGGCAACACACGCGCAGCGATCGAGGGGGTGGTGAAGGGCTATCGTGACCGCAGCATCCCGGTCGGCGCGGTGATCATCGACAGCCCGTGGGAAACGCATCTCAACACGCTGCAGTGGGACACCTCCCGCTACCCTGAACCCCAGAAAATGATCCAGAATTTTCACCAGCAGGGGGTCCGTGTGCTGCTGTGGATCACCGGGTTCGTCAACACCGACAGCCCCGACTACAACTTTGTGCGCCAGCAGGGGTACGCGGTGAACAACGGGCAGAATTTTTCCTGGTGGAAAGGCACCGGTGTGCACCTGGATTTCACCAACCCGCAGGCGCTGGCCTGGTGGCATGCCAGAATGGACTCCATCCTGGATATGGGGGTTGACGGGTGGAAGGTGGACCAGTCGCCGGATTTTGTGCCGGCCACGGTCATCACCGCCGCCGGGAGCATGCCGCGCCAGGACTTCAAGAAGTATTACTATGCCGACTTTTATGACTACTCCCTGAACCGAGACATTGAAAACGTCACCATTTCACGCCCTGTTTCACCACAGGGCGGCACCGGCGCCTCGATCTCGAAAAATCCGCTTGGCTGGTGCGGTGATTTCAGCGGTGATTTCGCCGGCTTGAAGAGCCAGATGGAGTATGTCTACGAGGCTGCCCGTCTGGGCTACGGCGCACCGGGGGTGGAAGTGGGCGGCTACAACGGGGCAAAGCCCACCAAGGCTTCCCTGCTGCGCTACGCCCAGTTTGGAGCCCTGACCCCGGTGATGGAGAACGGTGGGGCCAACGGCGGCCTGAAGGAGCACCTGCCCTGGACGTGGGGCGAGGACGCGGTCAGCATTTACCGCTACTATGCCACGCTGCACAGCGAGCTGGTCCCTTTCCTGTTCTCTTACGGGGTGGAAGCCAGCCTGAGCGGGAAGAGCATTATCCGCAGCCCGGACAGCACGCGTGCCCAGCACCTGCTCGGCGAGGAGCTGTTCGTCTCTGTGATCACCAGCAATACGACCAGCAAGCAGGTGACCTTCCCGGCCGGGAGCCGCTGGATCGATTACTGGGATGAGACCCGGGTGTACAGTGGGGGCACCAGCCACAGTTACAGCGCACCGCTCGACCGATATCCCATCTTTATTCGCAGCGGTGCGATCGTTCCCATGAACGTGAGAAACAACGTCACGGGCCATGGAGACGGCGCAGCCGGTAAGGTGACACTGCTGGTCTATCCGGATGGTAAGAGCAGCTTCCTTTTCCACCGGCCCCTGGGGTCCGGGCTGGACTATGACGACGTCCAGATTACGGTGGATGAGGCAGAGGGCAGCATTCAGCTCGCCTCGGCGGTACCAGCGAGCTACCGCCTGAGGGTGAAGAGCTTCAGTGCGCCGGCCTCCGTCAGCGGCGCCGACAGCTGGCATTATGACGCTGTAAAACAGCTGGTGGTGATCGACAGGCAGGGAAGTAATTTCAAAATTACGATCCAGGGGCTGCATGCCTACGGCAGCGGGCCGGGCAGCAGCCCGACGCCGGGCAAGACGCCGGCGCCGGGGCCAGGACTGATCAGCAGCCTTCAGGTTTTTGATACGGCCAACGCTGCGGACTGGTCGGTGCGCACCAACCTGCAGCCGGGAGACCAGCAGTACGGCGACCGCCCGTTCACCATCACCAGCATTGGCGGCGGGCTGGCAGGAGCGGACTGGATCCGCACAGCCAACGATTCAAAGGAATACACGGGCACCACGCTGGTGAGCTTTAAGGTCGCTGCAGATGCCGAGGTCTACGTGGCGCACCGCGACGACCTGCTGTACAAGCCGGGCTGGTTGAGCGCCGCGCAGGGCTGGACGGATTCGGGGATCGATCTGGTCAACAGCGAGCCCTACACCTACAGCCTGTTTAAGAAGTCTTTCAGCGCCGGTTCCACCGTCTCACTGGGGAAAAACGGCGGCAACAATACCAAGGGGATGTATACGGTGCTGGTGAGGGCTGCGGGCAGCCAGCCCCCGCCTGCGGCCACCCGCACGCCAACGCGCAGCCCGACCCCTGCCGCCCCGACTCCCACCGCCGGGCGCACTCCCACGGCGACTTCGCCGCCCGCCGTGACTCCGACCCGCAGCCCCACCCCCTCGCACACGCCGGGCACTATGCCGGCTCAGACTGGAGCGCCGCCTCTTTTTGCCGATGCTTTTGACCGCCCGGATGCCGACGTGATCGGCGGCGGCTGGACTGAGCTGGAGCCGCTGGGTTCGAAGGCGGTGATCCAGGGCGGGCGGATGTGCTTCAGCGAAGCTTCGGATAAGGTGAACCGGCCTTATGTCAGGCATAAATTCTCGCGGGTCTCCAGCGGCACAGTGCTGTTGACCCTCACGATGGATTGGACGCGGACCGGGACGGACAATGATTACGCCGTCTATATCCAGCTGGGCGACTCGGCGCAGCTCAAACCCGACGACCATGCGGCCGGGATGGGCCCCAGCCTGGTGTGGACGACCGTGAACGGGAAGCCGGAGACCCTGGGGTACCTCAAGAACGGTGTGGTCACCGCCATGAGCACTGTGCGCGGGCCGGCCGTGATTACCGTCAGCATCGATTTGAAGGCTTATACTTATGAGGTCAGGGTGAACGGCCAGACGGTCGGTACGGGGATCCCGTTCGAGAAAAACATCACACCGGACACGATGCGCATTTTCAGTGACCGGTTGAATGAGGAGGCTTTCAGCGGGAGATGTTTTGACGATATTGAGATCAGAGCTGTTCCAAAATAATTCTTCCAGGCCGCCGTGAGGTGTCGTTTGATGGATCATGCCCGGCAGGCACAGCCTGTCGATGTCCACACCGTACACTGAGGATGCCCGCACGATATCATCCTTACGACATTGAACACAGCCAAATTCGTCAGGAGCGTGGTAATATCCTGTTTATGGTACATTCGCAGGAAGGTGTTTGATCTCGAACCTTCCACCAATCGTGAAAATTGAAGAAAAGAGGCTGTTTGATGAAAAAAACGAAATCCCCTGTACGTGCGGTCTGGGCGATTCTGATCGCCCTGGCGCTGGCCGCAGGGGGCTGCCAGCAGAGCCTGCCTTCGGGGGTTACACCGACGGGACAGGCCCCGACAAACGCAGCGACTGCGCCTGAAGCCACCTCCGCGCCGCAGCCTACCACGGAAGCTCAGGAACCTGCAGCGCTGGATTTACCGGACCTGACATTTGCCGCTTTCCAGGAGGCGCAGGTCGAAGTTAACCCGGCCCTGCCCCCGGCAGCGGACTACGGTGAGAATCTGGAAAATGTCACCAATGCCTTTATCCTTTCTCAGGAGCAGATCGAGCGCCTGTCTCAGGACGGGTTTGTGGTGACCCCGGGCAGTGAAAAAGAGTTCTTCACCGTTTACGAAAAGGCCCGCTATGCCAACGTGCCCATCTTCGTGACCAGCGACTCGCTGCTGCACAGCTACCACCTGCTTTTCGACAAAGTGCTGCGTACGGCGGAGACCGAGCACTTCATCCCGCTGCTGCGTGAGCTGAACGCCGCCGTGCTGGCCCAGGCTGATGCCCAGTACCAGGCTCTGCAGGGCAGCGAATGGGAGGATGCCGCCCGCCGGACGGTGGCCTTCCTGGCGGTCGGCAGCCGTCTGATGGACCCGGAGATGGAGATCCCCGCTTACGCCGCCGATCTGGCCGGGGCCGAACTGGAACTGGTCGAAGCCGCTTCAGGGATTGAAGCATCGCCGCTGTTCCCCGATCTGGAGTTTGGCGAGGATTACACCCAGTACATCCCGCGCGGTCATTACACGCGCAGTGAGGAGCTGCAAAACTACTTTAAGAGCATGATGTGGTACGGGCGGCGCACCTTCCGTCTGCGTACGGCCGATGCGGAAGCCGGCCGCCGGGAGACGCGCGCCGCGCTGCTGCTCGTGCAGGCGCTGCGCAGCAGCCAGGTAGACGGCAGGCCGGCGTTCGAAGCCTGGGCTGATCTCTATGCTCCCACCGTATTTTTCGTTGGCCGCAGCGACGACCTGACGGTGGTGCAGTACGCGGAGCTGATCGAGGAAATCTACGGCCCGGGAGCCACGGTGAACGACATCGCCGATGACGCCCTGCTGGACGATTTCATCGCGCGCGCCGACCAGCTCGAAGCGCCGCGCATCCTGGGGATGGTGATCCTCGACGAGGACGATGAAGAGGAGACCACCAAGGGGCTGCGCTTTATGGGGCAGCGCTTCGTGCCCGATGCCTACGTTTTCCGGCAGCTCATCTACCGCAACGTGGGCACGCGCGACAATCCCCGTTCCCTGCCGAAGGGTCTCGACCTGCTGGCCGCCATGGGATCGGAGCGGGCTTACCAGCACCTGGATGAGCTGGGCGATACGAGCTACGAGAATTACCCGCAGCAGATGGAAAAAGTGCGTTCCTGGCTCTCGGGGTTAAGTGTTGAAGAATGGACGGAGACGCTCTACAACGCCTGGCTGTACAGCTTCTTCCCCCTGCTGGATGAGGCAGGCAGTGGATACCCGGCCTTCATGCAGACGGAAGCCTGGCAGGATAAGCAGTTGAACACCGTTTTAGGGAGCTGGGCGGAGCTGAAGCACGACACCATTCTGTACGCCAAGCAGGTGTACGCCGAGGCGGGTGCCGGGCCGCCTGCACCGGAACCGGTCCCCCCGAAGGGATATGTCGAACCGGTCCCGCAGTTTTACGCCCGCCTGTCTGCGCTGACGCAGATGACCCGCCAGGGCCTGGGCGAGCGCGGCCTGCTCGTCGATTCAGACCGGGACAGCCTGCAGCGCCTGGAGAACCTGGCGCGTGAGTTCCAGGTGATGGCCGAGAAAGAGCTGCGCGGCGAACCGCTGACGGAAGCGGAGTACGATCGCATCCGCTTCTACGGGCGCGAGCTGGAGCACCTGGTGATGGCCTCCGCCGATCGCGATGGCGATGACGAGTTTGCCCAGAACGTTATGGAAGAAGAGCCGCAGGCAGCGGTGGTTGCCGATGTGGCTACCGACGCCTGGTCGACGCCTCCCAGCGTGCTGGAAGTGGGCGTGGGGCGCATCAACGAAATCCACGTTATCGTCCCGCTGGTCGTGGATGACGGCAGCATCCAGCTGCAGGTCGCCAAAGGCGGTGTGTTCTCCTACTACGAGTTCCCCTGGCCAGCCAGCGACCGTCTGACCGATGAGAAGTGGCGCGGCATGCTGGATGAAGGCCAGGCGCCGGAGCTGCCAGAGTGGACGGCGAGCTTCTACATCGAGGCGGATGGGAACAGCAGCCTGCAGGCCGGCGTCCAGCAGTACCAGCTAAAGCTGGGTGAGATGGTGTGGTATCTGTCTCCGTACGAGGCGGAAGTCATACCAGGCCTGCAGCCCATGGCCGCTTATGTGGAGGATCTGATCGCCGCCGGGCAGTATGAGGGCCGCCAGCTGATGAGCGTCAACTTCCGTTCCTTCGACCGGCAGTCCGATTCGACGGCGGTGGTGACGGTGCGTGAAGTCTGGCAGGACCAGCTTTTCGAAGGCGAATACCCTGAAATCGGCGCCCAGCCGCTGGCAGAGCGCGGGCCGTACACCCTGGATGTCACCTACACCCTGGAGAGGCAGGTAGAGAGCTGGGGCGAGACCTGGGTGGTCACACAGGCCGTCTACCAGAGCGAACCACCGGAATGGCAGAACGTGACTCCATAAGGAACAGGCCGGGCGAAGGGACTCGCTTCCTGGGCATTTTTCTGGTTCTAATGCTCCTGGGGCTGACCGGCCTGCCCGGCATAAGGACGAACGAAGAGACTCCGGCGGCTGCAGGTGAAGCCGCCGGAGATCTGTCAGTTTATCCGTGGGTCTACCTGCGCGCTGGCCAGCCCCTGCAGCCCGGTGAAACGCCGGTGGAGGTGATCGCTGTGGGCGACCTGATGCCGGGACGGGGCGTCAGCGAGCAGGGCGGGAGCCTGGCGCTCGCGGCGGGCTGGCTGCGGGACGCCGACCTGACTCTGGGGAACCTGGAAAGCAGCCTGGGGAATTACGATCCGCCGGAGAACCCGGGTGACCCCAGCAGCCCCTACTTGCTGGCCGCCCCGCCGCAGGCCGCCTATGACCTAGCCTGGGCCGGGTTTGACCTGCTGGGCGTGGCCAACAACCACACCCTGGATTTTGGCCCGACCGGTTTAAAGGAAACGATCTCCTATCTGCAGGCGGCTGGGATCGCCGCCGCAGGGGCCGGGCCGGATGAAGAGGCGGCTTACCGGCCGCAGATCGTGGATATCGCTGGCCTGCGCCTGGCCGTGCTGGCCATTAACGCGGTTTCAACCCCACAGCAGGGTACGGATGAGCCCGCTGCTCAGGGCTGGATCCTGGCTGAATGGGACCCGGAGCGTGCGGTGCAGGCCGTGCAGCAGGCGAAGCAAGCCGTAGACGTCGTGCTGGTCTCCATCCACTGGGGCTATGAATACCAGCCTCTGGCCGACCCTGCGCAGGAGCGAATAGCCAGCGCCCTGCTTGCGGCCGGCGCCGATGTGGTGCTCGGGCACCATCCCCATGTGGTCCAGGAATTGGAGGTCCGCGAGGCCAGCGGCCAGCTGGTGGCGTACAGCCTGGGGAATTTCCTCTTCGATCAGGAGCGCGCGGAAACGCGCGACGGTCTGGCCCTGCGCCTGTTTTTCGACTCTCAGGGCCTGCGCGCAGCTCAGGCCCTGCCCGTAGCGGCCGGGCTGCGGCCGCGCCTGCAGGACCCCGAACGGGCCGCCCGGCTGTACTCGCGATTCGCGGCTGCGCCAGCTGGACGTGCGGCGTTCACCTGCGGAGAGGAAAGCTGCCAGCCGGCCGCAGCCGTGAAACAGACCGGCGGGAGCATCTTCGAGGTGGGTGAGATCGACCTCACCGGCGACGGCCGTGCCGAGCTGGTGCGCCGGGAGGCGGAGCAGGTCATTGTCTTCGATGATGGCCAGGAAGTCTGGCGCAGCCCGGCGGAATGGCGGGTGCTCGACCTGGCGCTGGGCGACCCCAACGACGACGGGCGCGGGGAGCTGCTGCTGTCGCTGCGCAAGGCGGATGACGAGGGGGGGGAGCGCAGCCACCCGTTCATCATCGGATTCCGGGGCGGTATCTACCGCATCCTGTGGGGCGGCTCGGCGGTGGAATACCCGATCGTGGAAGTCGAACTGGGCGATCTGGACGGGGACGGAGTCCAGGAGCTGGTGGTGATCGAAGAGATGCCGGCCGGCGCGAAGGCGCTGAGCGTCTGGCGCTGGCACGGGTGGGGGTTTTCCCGGCGGTGGCGCAGCGAGCTGGGGGAGTACCGGAATCTGCAGTTCATCCCGGCGCAGGGTGACCAGCCGGCGCGCCTGCAGGCTGAGAGAACCCCATAGCTGTTAACGCTTATTTGCTCGCCTGCCTGACCGGCAATGACCTAAGCATGCTTCACAGGTTTCGCATATTGTTCACCGCCTGCTGATCAGAACCTGTAGGCGAGGGGCAGCGTTATGATCGCCAGAGCGGCGATAGCTTTTGCTGACTGCTGGCCCGGTCAGCCCTCGTCGTGATCCACAGCATGATGACCGTACACTGGCCACAGACCGGGAGGACACTGGGCCGGATCGTTAGATGATACAATTCTTTAACGGACTGACTGTTCAGTTTCTATATTCTCGGTCGGATAAAGATGACTGGTAGAAAAAACATCTTCTCCGACTCCGGAACAGGACATGTCGTCCGAAGAGGATCCAGTGACCGAAGCGGCGGAGGCGATCAGCCGGCCATGGAGGAATCTTCCGAAATGCACCATAAACAGGGTCACGATCACTCTGGCAGCAGCCGTTCAGACGGCGCTGAAGTTCATCCTGCCGAAAACCCCCATAACCATATTCATGACTACGACGATCCTCACGGACACAGCCACGATCAGGGGTATGAAAAAAGCGGTCTGTGGAGCTGGCTGTCTCACCTCTTCCAGCCGCACTCGCACGACCATAGCACCGCGGCACTCGACCCCGCCCTGGCAAATGAGCGCGGGATCTGGGCACTGAAAATTTCGCTCGTCGCCCTGCTCGTCACCGCCATTTTTCAGGCAGGCATTGTCGCCATCAGCAGCAGCGTCGCCCTGCTGGCCGACACCCTGCACAATTTTTCCGATGCCCTGACCGCAATCCCCCTGTGGCTGGCCTTCTCCCTGGCCCGCCGGGCTGCGAACCGCCGCTACACCTACGGCTACGGGCGGGCTGAAGACCTGGCCGGAGGGTTGATTGTGTTGATGATCTTCGGCAGTGCGGTGGTGGTTTTCTATGAGTCCATCCAGAAAATCATCCACCATCAGGCGGTGACGAACGTCGGCTGGGTGGCGGCCGCAGCTGTGATCGGTTTTATCGGCAATGAACTGGTGGCGATCTTCCGCATCCGGGTGGGGCGAGAGATCGGCTCGGCGGCATTGATCGCCGATGGGCTGCATGCTCGCACGGACGGTTTGACCTCACTCGGAGTGCTGGCCGGCGCAGCCGGCGTCTGGTTGGGTTTTCCCCTGGCCGACCCCATCGTAGGCTTTGTCATCGGGTTCGCCATTCTGATCATCGTCTGGGGGGCGGCGCGGGAAATGTGGCTGCGCATGATGGACGCCACCGATCCTGCTCTGGTAGAACAAATCGAAAGGATCGCGCGGGGTGTGGATGGTGTGATGGATGTCAGTGATGTCACGCTCCGCTGGTTAGGCCACCGGCAGCGCGGCAAGCTGCATGTGACCGTCGACTGCCAGCTCCCGACGGTGGAGAGCCACCGCATAGCGGAAAACGTGCGGCACGAACTGTTCCATGCCCTGCCGGCGCTGGTCGAAATGACGGTTCACATCGACCCGTGCGAGTGCGACAAGTCAATCGAGTATCACCCGACGGCTCACCATATGTCTTCGGATTAAATGTAAGCCCCTGCGTATTTTTGTGCAAGTTAATTTGTTATTAGGGCACTGCGCTGCGTCGAGAGCCAGAGTCCTTTTTCCGGAAGACCGTCTGGGCTTGGGCCACTGCTGCTCTAAGTGCGCCGTGCCCCCCTGACGCGTGCCTATCAGCATCACCGGTAAGCCCTGGTTACCTGATTCAATATCTGCCTGTGGAAGAGTTGTCTGCCGTGAAAGATGGCAGCCGCGTCCGCACCCATGGATCGAGTGGGCTGTTTTTGGGACAGGGTATTCGGGCAGCTTGAACCACTGAAGCGCTGAAAAAGCTGAAACACTGAATACACATTCCTTCAGCGGTTCAAGTGCCTGAGCAGCGAGCGGGAAGCCGCATGACCATTTCCATGCAGGGAAAGGCTCAAAGGGTCTGCGCCAGGTTATGGATCCACTTCCTGGAAAGAAAGCGGCGCATGCCCAGCAGCCATTTGGTGAGTTCTTCTGTCATCACCAGCAGGTAGACCAGATACACCGGCAAATGGAAAAGGAAAGCGCCGGCGACGGCCAGGGGCACGCCGATGGCCCAGATAATGCCGGCGTCGAGCAGCAGGGCGAAGCGTGTGTCGCCGCCGCTGCGGAAGATGCCGACGAAGAGGATGAGGTTGGAAGCACGCAGCCAGAGCAGCAAGCTGATGATTACCAGCACTCGCTGCGTGTAGTCAATAACCGCTGCCGAGACCTTATACATGCCCAGCAGGGGCTCGACGCCAAGCAGGATCAGGCTGCCGACGAACAGCCCGAGGGACACCAGGCCGAGGATGCCCGGGTTGGGGCCTCCGGTCGCGCGGGCAGGGGCGGTGGTGCGCGTGGTCATCGCATGCTCCTTTCGTTCACACCGTCGATAGTACATGCCATGAATAGTTCAGCAAGTGAGCTAGGATTGCCGGCATGAACCGTCGTCGCCCCCGCCGCATCGCCTTCCTCCTCGCCCAGCTCGGCTCCGACGCCTCCGCCGCCTTCGAGCAGGCGCTCGCCCCGCTCGGGATCACCCCGTCCGAGGCGGGCATGCTGCGCCTCATCGGCCGCAACCCGGGCATCAGCCAGAAGGCGGTGAGCGAGCAGCTCGGCGTCGTGCCCAGCCGGGTCGTCGCCGTCCTGGACCGCCTCGAACGCCAAGGGCACGTCGAACGGCGCCGCAGCGCCACCGACCGCCGGAGCCACGAAGTGCACCTCACCGCCACCGGCGAGCGGCTCCTCGCCGCGCTGCGTCCCATCGCCGAGGCCCACGAGGCGGCCTTCACCCAGGGCCTCGACGAGGAGGACCTCGACCGGCTC
>Ga0207873_1003468_pt1 | contig 11527 bp, 9 predicted proteins | sample BGWIniCompost_FD_187373 | JGI IMG/M metagenome (GOLD analysis project Ga0207873, IMG submission 187373) | Cellulose adapted compost microbial communities from Newby Island Compost Facility, Milpitas, CA, USA - BGW Initial Compost (SPAdes)... ... | reverse complement strand
GCTGCCGCGCGCCCGCCACAAGATCGACCGCCTCCACGAGTACCTGGCGGCGTTCGGGATCGCGTCGCGCCACGAGCGACACCTTCGGCTGTCCGCGGAGGAGCTCGCCTGGGCGGACGGCGCGCTGCCCGATCGTCCGGCCGTGGGCGTCTTCGTGGGCGCCCGCGCGCGCAAGGGCAAGGAGTGGCCGCTCGCGACCGCCGCCGCGGTGGCGGTGCGCCTGCGCGCGGGCGGCCTCCACCCGGTGGTGTTCATCGGGCCGGACGAGGCCGACCGCGAGTTCGAGATCCGCAGCGCGCTCGCCCCCGCGCGCTTCGTGCGCGAGCCGGACGTGCGGCGCGTGGCGGCGCTGCTCGCGCGCTGCGCCGCGGTGGTGACGCCCGACGCGGGCCCGATGCACCTCGCGATCGCCGCCGGCGCGCCCACCGTCGCGATCTTCCGCAAGCCCAACGCCGACCGCTGGGGCCCGCGCCCGCCGCACGGCGAGGCGATCGTGGACCCGGACGGCCGGGCCGTCGAGCCGGTCGTGGCGGCCGTGCGCCGGTGGGCTGCCAGGCGCAGCGGTGCACGCTAGGGAAAAGCTTTGCCCAATTGCGGTCCCGCCGGTTCGTTCACGAGCGGCCGGTCGGGGTTCGACACCGCACCTTGATCGCGACGCGACGATGAGTTACGTCCGCGGCTCAGCCGGGCACGTGGCTTGCTTGGCGGGCCTGATCGAGTCCGGGAGGGGAGGGTGTCGATGAAGAGCGTCGGGCGTCGTGGATTCGTGGACCGGGCGTCCCGGGTGCCGTTCTCGGGTCTGCTGACTCTCGCGGCGCTGCTCGCCGCGCCGGCCGGCGCCTACACCATCGACAGCCAGAGCCTTCGGGTCGGGGCGAACGGCATTCTGGACGCGATGGTCTGCTTCCCCTCGAATGGCTGCGACGTCTGGAGCGAGTTCGCTTCCGACATGGACGAGGCGACCGGCCTGGGTCCGCTCCTCGCCCGCGCCGAGGCCATCGCGGAGATCCCGGACGCCTCCGGCGGGCCGGTCCGGATGACGCTCACCGCGACGGGAACGAGCTCCCTCGCTCCCCAGCAGATCCAGGTGGCGCTCGAGTACTCGGTGGTGATCGAGGGCTCCCCTCTGAGCTGGGACATCCCGTTCGTGTCCCTCGAGCACGACGTCACCTTCACGGTGAGCGCGCCGACCGCGTACACCGTGAGCTCGGTCAGCTCACCCCTCGGGTCCTGGGCGCTCTTCGGTCCAGGGGACGGCGAGATCATCCTCGAGAACGAAGGCATCCTGGCGCCCGGTCGGTACCGTCTTTCCACCTACCTGGAGCTGCCCCCCTCGCTCTCGGCCGATGCGCTCACGCTCACGCTCGTGCGTCTGCCCGAGCCCGGCACGGCGTTGCTGCTCGGGCTGGGGATCGCAGCGCTCGGACGTCGCAGCGGGCGCACGGACTGAGGGCGGCCGCGCGTCCCCGCTTCGAGGCGGACGCGGCGGCGCGGTCGAACCGAAGACGCGCTCAGCGCGCGCCGAGTCGGTGCTTCTGCACCTTGCCGGTCACGGTGCGCGGGAGCGCGTCCATGACGACCCAGCGGCGCGGCACCTTGAAGGCGGCGAGCCGCTCGCGGCCCCAGGCGCGCAGCGCGTCGGGATCGAGCGTGGCGCCCGGCGCCAGCACGACGTAGGCGCAGCCCACCTCGCCCCAGCGCGGGTCGGGCTCGCCCACCACCGCGATCTCGCGGATCGCCGGGTGCTCCGCGTAGACCTGCTCCACCTGCGCGGGATACACGTTCTCGCCGCCCGAGATGAACATGTCGCGCGCGCGACCCACCAGCGTGACGAAGCCCTCCTCGTCGACGGTGGCGAGGTCGCCGGTGCGGAGCCAGCCGTCCTCGCGCAGCACCTCGGCGGTGGCCTCGGGCCGCCGCCAGTAGCCGATCATCGTGATCGGGCCGCGCACGACGATCTCGCCCGTCTCGCCGACCGCGACGTCGCGCCAGCCGTCGGGGTGACCCTCGATCTCCTGCGTGCGCACGACCCGGACCTCGGCGTGGAAGACCGGCCGGCCGACGCTGCCCGCCTTGCGGATGGCGTCGGCCGCGTCGAGGCAGCACAGGATCGAGGTCTCCGTCTGGCCGAAGCCCTGCTTGAGCAGGATCCCGCGCTCGGAGAAGGCGTGGATGCGCTCGACGGGGATCGCCGCGCCGGCCGTGAAGGCGAAGCGCAGCGCCGAGAGGTCGCGGCCGGGGCGCGCGTCGAAGGCCTCCTGGAGCGCGCCGAACATGGTCGGGACGCCACCGAAGTAGGTCACGCGCTCGGCCTCGATCGCGTCCCACACGGCGGCGGCGTCGAAGCGGCGCTGGAGCACGAGGCTCGCCCCCGCGTAGAGCGCCGGGAGCGCCAGGATCTGCAGCCCGAAGGAGTGGAACATCGGCACGACCACCAGCACGCGGTCGCGCCCGGAGAGGTCGAAGAAGAGCTGGGCGTTGAGCGAGTTGAAGAGCGCCTTGCGGTGCGGGAGGAGCGCGCCCTTCGGCGTGCCGGTGGTGCCCGAGGTGTACATGAGGATCATCGGGTCGTCGGGCGAGACCGGGAGCACCGCGTGCGCCGGCTCGCTCGCGGCGAGCGCTGCCGCGTAGGGATCGGCGGGCCCGCCCACGGCGAGGCGCCGGGGCGGCTTCGCAGCGCCGTCGCAGGCGCGGGCCGCGAGGTCCGCGAGCTCGGCGTCGTGGAGCAGGACGGCGGGCTCCGCGTCGTCGAGCAGCGCGGTCAGCTCGGGCGCCGCGAGCCGCGTGTTGAGCGGCAGGGCGATCGCACCGATCCGCGCCGCCGCGAACACCGCCTCGAGGAACGGCGAGCCGTTGCTCATCAGCAGGGCGACCCGGTCGCCCGCGCCCACGCCCTGGCCGCGCAGCCAGCCGGCGCAGCGCGCCGCGCGCGCCTCGAGCTCGGCGTAGGTGAGGGCGCGGCGCTCGTCCCGCAGCGCCGGGCGGGCGCCGGTCGTGGCGGCGCGCCGGGCGAGCCAGCCGCCGACGTTGTGGAGCGCGCTGCGGGTCATCGCGGGCGGTCGATAGCGGAGGCGCCGAGCGCGCGCGAGGCGTACCCTGACGCGCCGGGAGGATGCCGATGAACCTCAAGGGAGAGCCCGCCCACGTCGGGCGCCACTGCGGCTCGCACACCTACGAGGTGACGCCCGCGCTCGTGCGCTTCTACGCCGACGCGCTGGACGACCCGAGCCCGCTCTACCAGCAGATCGCGCCTTCGCTGCTGTTCCACTCCGAGTGCTACAAGGTGCTCGGCGAGTGGTACCTGCAGAACCTGTTCGGGAACCTGCACGCCCGCCAGGACTGGGAGCTGTTCCAGCCGATCCCGCTGGCCGGCGCCGTGCGCACGCGCTCCACGATCGTCGAGCGCTACTCGAAGCGCGGCCGCGACTACGTGGTGAACGAGACCGACGTGATGGACGCCAGCGACGGGCGGCTGCTCGTGCGCGGGCGCACGCACCAGTCGTTCCTGCCCCGGCGCCCGGAGCAGCCGCAGGGCTTCGTCGTCGACGAGCGCACCGCCCGCAGCAAGCAGCCGCCGGCGCCGTTCCCGACCGCCACCGGCCCGGAGCTCGCGCCGGTCAAGAAGACGGTCGACGCGCGGCGCTGCTGGATGTTCTCCGGGCCCGGCCGCAACTACCACACCGACGCCGAGGAGGCGCGCAAGCTCGGCTTCCCGAACATCGTCGTGCAGGGCATGATGACCACCTGCTTCGTGCACCAGCTCATGCAGGACGCGTTCGGGATGGGCTGGGTGGAGGGCGGCAAGGCGTCGCTCAAGCTCACCAACGTGCTGTGGGTCGACGAGACCGTGACGGCGCGCGGACGGGTGCGCGAGGAGGTGAATGAGGGCACGCGAACGCGCGTCCACTGCGAGGTGTGGGTCGAGAAGGACGACGGTACGCGGGTGCTGGTCGGCGAGGCGAGCGCGTTGCGCTGAGGTGCGGGCGCGCGCTGCGTCGGGGCCCGCACGGTGACTTCGTTCACGCGATGCGCGGCACGCCGGCACACGGGAAGGAGGCGAGACCCGCTTGAGCGCGAGCCCGAGCCCGGGCCAGAGCGTGGGCGGAGCGATCGGCGCGCGCAGCGCGCCCGCCGGCAACTCGCTCGCGCCGCGCGGCCGGCGCGGCGCCGGGCGCCCGGTCCTCTTGCGCCGCCTCGACGAGGCGATCGCGGCGCTGGGCCTCGCGGGCCGCTCGGTCGCGGTGGCCGTCTCGGGCGGCGTCGACTCGACGGCGCTGGCCGCCGCGCTGGCCGAGCGCGCGCGGCGCCACCGCCTCGTGCTCGCGATCGCGCACGTGAACCACGGCCTGCGCGGCGCCGAGGCCGACGCCGACGAGGCCGCGGTGCGCGCGCTCGCGACGCGGCTCGGCGTGCCGTTCGCCGCCGCGCGCGTGGCGCCGCTCGCCGCCCGCGCCCGCGCCGCCTCGAGCCGCGCGCGCCCCACCGTGCAGGAGGCGGCGCGCCGGTTGCGCGAGCGCGCGTTGCGCGCGCTCGCAGCGCAGCTCGGCGCCGAGCGCATCGCCACCGCCCACACCGCCGACGACCAGGCCGAGACCGTGCTGCTGCGCGTGCTGCGCGGCACCGGGCCGGCCGGGCTGGCCGGGATCCCGCCGCGCAGCGCCGACGGCGTGCTCGTGCGCCCGCTCCTGCGCACGAGCCGCGCGGAGGTGCTCGCCTACGCGGAGGCCCGGGGCCTCGCCTGGCGCGAGGACCCGAGCAACACCGATGCGCGCTACGCGCGCAGCCGGCTGCGCCATCACTGGCTCCCGGGCCTGCGCGACGCCTTCAACCCGCGGCTGCTCAGGGCGCTCGTCGATCTGGCCGAAGCGTCGAGGGAAGAGTCGGAGTGGATCGAGGCTCTCGTGGCTGCGGAGGCCGCGCGCCGGTTCCGCTTCGACCCGGACGGAGGCGAGGGCGGGAGCGTGTGGATCGAGGCCCGGGGCTGGGAGCCGGAGCGGACGCCCGACGCGCTCGCGCGGCGGCTCGTGCGCGCCGCCCTCCACGGCCTCGGGGCGGGCCGCGACGTGACGCGCGCCCATCTCGACCGGGCCGTGCGCTTCCTGCGCGAGGGCCGACCCGGCGCCTGCCTGGAGCTGCCGGCCGGCCTGCGCCTGGTGCGCGCCGGCGGCGAATTCCGCCTCGCGCGCCTTGGCTTGCGCCGGGGAGACGCATGCTAACCTGGGCTCGTTCCAAACCTTTCTGCCGTTCTGCCGCTGGCCCGCCTCGGCCGAACCGAGACGTTTCCCGATCGAGTGGTCCCCGATCCGCGCCCGATCGGGGAGAATCCCCCCGGACGGCCCCGAGACGGGGACGGACCGACGCGAGGTGCGCGTGACGCAACAGTTCTACAAGAACATGGCGCTCTGGGTGGTCATCCTGCTGATGATCCTCCTGCTGGTGACCATGCTGCGCCAGAGCCAGACGGCGCCCGCCGAGGTCCCGTACAGCAAGTTCATGAGCCAGGTCGAGGCCGGCGAGATCGCGTCGGTCACGATCGAGGAAAAGCGCATCCAGGGGCGGACCACGGGCGGCCAGGACTTCACCACGGTCGCGCCCGCGGTCGGCGACGAGCTGATCCGGACGCTCGAGCAGCGGGGCGTCGAGATCTCCGCGCGCGAGCCGCGCGAGTCGCCCATGTGGCAGCAGATGCTGATCATGTGGTTCCCGTTCCTGGTGCTGATCGGGCTGTGGGTCTTCTTCGTGCGCCAGATGCAGGCGGGCGGCGGCAAGGCGATGAGCTTCGGCAAGTCGCGCGCGCGCCTGCTCAACGAGAGCCACAACCGGGTGACGTTCGCCGACGTCGCCGGGGTCGAGGAGTCGAAGGCCGAGCTCGAGGAGATCATCGCCTTCCTGCGCGACCCCAAGAAGTTCACGCGCCTGGGCGGCCGGATCCCGAAGGGCGTGCTGCTGGTGGGCCCGCCCGGCACCGGCAAGACCCTGCTCGCCAAGGCGGTGGCCGGCGAGGCCGGCGTCCCGTTCTTCTCGATCTCGGGCTCCGACTTCGTCGAGATGTTCGTGGGCGTGGGCGCCTCGCGCGTGCGCGACCTGTTCCTGCAGGGCAAGAAGAACGCGCCCTGCATCATCTTCATCGACGAGATCGACGCGGTGGGCCGCCACCGCGGCGCGGGCCTCGGCGGCGGGCACGACGAGCGCGAGCAGACGCTGAACCAGCTGCTCGTCGAGATGGACGGCTTCGAGTCGAACGAGGGCGTGATCCTGGTGGCCGCCACCAACCGCCCCGACGTGCTCGACCCCGCGCTGCTGCGCCCGGGCCGCTTCGACCGGCGCGTCGTGGTGCCGCGCCCCGACTTCAAGGGCCGCTACGAGATCCTGAAGGTCCACACGCGGCGCGTCCCGCTCGCCGACGACGTGGACCTCGAGATCCTGGCGCGCGGCACGCCCGGCTTCGTGGGCGCCGATCTCCAGAACCTCGTCAACGAGGCGGCGCTGCTCGCCGCGCGGCGCGACGCCACGCGCGTGTCGATGGTCGACTTCGAGCGCGCCAAGGACAAGGTGCTGCTCGGCGCCGAGCGCCGCTCGATGGTGATGACCGAGGAGGACAAGCGCATCACCGCCTACCACGAGGCGGGCCATGCGCTGGTCGCCATGCTGACCGCGGGCTCCGACCCGGTGCACAAGGTCACGATCATCCCGCGCGGGATGGCGCTGGGCGTGACCCAGACCCTGCCGCCCGAGGACCGCTACAACCTCACGCGCGACCAGATCCTCGCCATGATCAAGCACGCCATGGGCGGGCGCGCGGCCGAGGAGATCGTGTTCGGCCACCTGTCGACCGGGGCCGCCAACGACCTCAAGCAGGCCACGCGGCTCGCGCGGCAGATGGTCTGCATGTACGGCATGAGCGACCGGCTCGGCCCCGTCTCCTACGGCGACGACGACCACGACGTGTTCCTGGGCCGCGACTTCGTGACGCGCAAGGACTACAGCGAGAAGAAGGCGGAGCAGATCGACGACGAGGTGAGCGAGACGCTGAACGCGCTCTACGCCGAGGCGCGCCAGCTGCTGATCGAGAAGCGCGAGCTGCTGGACCGGATCGCCGAGGCCCTGCTCGAGCGCGAGACGCTCGACACCGCGGATCTGCGCCTCCTGCTGGCCGGCGAGCCGCTGCCGCCCCTTGCGTCGCCGGCCGGCCCCAAGCCGGGAGAGGCGAGCGAGCCGCGCCGGGAGACCCGGCCCGAGCCGCGCGCGTCGTTCCCGGGCAAGAAGCTTCCCGATCCGGAGCCGCTGCCCGGCTGATCCCGGGGGCCGCGAGGGTCGGGCGCGGGAGGGCGCCGCGCCGTGCAGCACAGCCCGGTCTTCGCGCGCGAGCGGGTGACGATCGTCGCCGTCCTGAACGTCACGCCCGACTCGTTCTCGGACGGAGGACGCTGGGTGGGGCACGACGAGCACCCCGACGTCGAGGCCGTCGTGCGCGAGGCCCGGCGGCTCGCGGCCGAGGGCGCCCACGTGCTCGACGTGGGCGGCGAGTCGACCCGCCCGGGCGCGGCCGAGGTGCCCGTCGCGCGCGAGCTGGCCCGCGTGCTGCCGGTCGTCGAAGCGCTCGCGAAATCCGTCCGTCTGCCGATCTCGATCGACACGCGCAAGGCCGAGGTGGCGCGCGCGGCGCTGGAGGCGGGAGCGACGGTGGTGAACGACGTCTCGGGCGGCTGCTTCGATCCGCGCCTGCTCGATGTGGCGGCGCGCGCCGGCGCCACCGTCGTGCTCGGCCACATGCGCGGCGTGCCCGCGACGATGCAGGACGCCCCCCACTTCGACGACGTGCTGGCCGAGGTGGGCGACGAGCTGGCCGCGCGCGTGGCGGCCGCCGAGGCGGCCGGCGTCGCGCCCGAGCGGATCGTGGTGGACCCCGGCATCGGCTTCGGCAAGCGGCTCGAGGACAACCTGGTGCTGCTCGCGCGCTGCGGAGAGCTGGCCGAGCGGCTCGGCCGGCCGCTCCTGGTCGGCCCCTCGCGCAAGCGCTTCCTCGGCGCGCTCACCGGCGACCCGGTCGAGGCGCGCGACACCGCCACCGTGGCGGCCTGCGCGGTCGCCGTGTTCGCGGGCGCCTCGGCGCTGCGCGTCCACGACGTGGCGGGCGCGGTGCGCGCGGCGGCGGTCGGCCAGGCGCTGCGCGCGGCCCGGGCGGGGCAGGGCGCGCCGGCGGGCGCGGCAGCGGGAGCGGGTCCATGATCATCGAGCCGCTGTGGGACGCGCTGCGCGAGTTCGTCCGCGACATGGCCTGGGGCTTCGACCCCGTGCGCGACACGCTCGACATCGTGCTGGTGGCCTTCGGGGTCTACTGGCTGCTGCTCCTGATCCGCGGCACGCGCGCGGTGCAGATCCTGGTCGGGCTCATGATCCTGGCCGGCGCCAGCCTGGCCTCGCAGGCGTTCGGGCTCGGCACCGTGCAGTGGATCCTCGACAACTTCCTCTCCTCGGCGGTGCTGATCATCATCGTGCTGTTCCAGCAGGACATCCGGCGCGCGCTCGCGCGCGTGGGCCGTGGCGTCTTCCCGTCGATCTCGCGCACCGAGGCCACGCAGATCCTCGAGGAGGTGGTGCGCGCGGCCCAGGCGCTGGCGCAGCGGCGCGTGGGCGCGCTGTTCGTGCTCGAGCGCGAGACGCGCCTCAACGACCTCATCGAGGCCGGCACGCCGCTCGACGCGGCGGTGACCAAGGACCTGCTGCTCTCGCTGTTCCTGCCGCTCTCGCCGCTTCACGACGGCGCCGTGCTGATCCAGGACGGGCGGGTGGCGGCCGCGGGCTGCGTGCTGCCGCTCACCCTGCGCGACGACCTGCCCGAGGGCCTCGGCACGCGCCACCGCGCCGCGCTCGGCATCACCGAGGAGAGCGACGCGGTGGTGGTCGTGGTGTCCGAGGAGACGGGGGCGATCTCGGTGGTCTACGGCGGCGAGATGGTGCGCAACCTCGACGGCCCGCGGCTGCGCGAGGTGCTGCGCGACATCCTGGCCGGCGGCAAGCTCGAGCGTCCGGCCCCGGCCGGCGAGGAGCTGCGCCCGCTGCCCGCGGGCTCGGCCGCCGTCGGCGGCCGGCCGGCGCCCGCGACCAGCCGGCGCGAGGCCTGAGCGGTGCGCGTCCCGAACATCTTCGCGAACTTCGGGCTCAAGCTCCTCGCGCTCGCGATCGGGCTGTTCCTGTGGACGGTGGCGCGCGGCTCCTCGAACGTGGAGCGCGGCTTCGACATCCCGGTCACGCTGCACGGGCTGCCCGACGACCTCGTGGTCGTGGCCCAGGGCACCGACTCCGTGAACGTGCGGGTCTCCGGCAGCATGGTGGCGCTGCGCAACATCCAGCCCGAGACCTTCGAGTACGCGATCGACGTGAGCGGGGCCAAGCCGGGGCGCGCGGACTACGAGGTGGATCTCACCCGCTTCGAGTTCCCGCTCGGCTCCCGGGTGGTGAGCCGCTCGCCGTCCGAGATCTCGCTCACCTTCGAGCGCCGGGCGACGCGCCCGGTCAAGGTCCGGGCGGACGTGGAGGGCCGGCCGGCGACCGGCTATCGGATCGACAAGGTGACGATCACGCCCCCGCGGGTGCGGATCACGGGGGCGCGCTCGGAGGTGCTACGGCTCTCCGAGGTCGTGACCGAAATGATCGACGTGACGGGGGCAACCGGGACCTTGGAGCGCGAGGTGCGCGTGTCGCCCGGGGCCGGGCACGTGTGGGCCGACGAGCCGCGGACCGTGAAGGTCCGGGTCTCGATCGTGCCCGAGCCGGAGCCGGCCGCGGAGTCGCCGCCGCCGGTCTAGGCGCGAGCACGCCAGGGGGAAGCGGGGATGGCAGGGCGGAAGCTGTTCGGCACCGACGGCGTGCGCGGGCGCGCGAACGTGGAGCCGATGACGGCCGAGATGGCGCTCGCCCTCGGCCAGGCGGTGAGCCAGATCTTCCGGCGCCGCGGCGGCGACCGCCATCGCATCATCATCGGCAAGGACACGCGCCTGTCGGGCTACATGTTCGAGAACGCACTCGTCGCGGGCATCTGCTCGATGGGCGTCGACGTGCTCCAGGTCGGCCCGATCCCGACCCCCGGCATGGCCTTCCTCACCGCCGACATGCGCTGCGACGCCGGCGTCATGATCTCGGCCAGCCACAACCCGTACCAGGACAACGGGATCAAGTTCTTCTCGCACGACGGCTGGAAGCTGCCCGACGAGATCGAGGAGCGGATCGAGGAGCTGATCGAGAGCGGCGCGCTCGCCTCGCTGCGCGCGCCCGCCGACCAGGTGGGCCGCGCCCAGCGCATCGACGACGCGGCCGGCCGCTACGTGGTGTTCCTGAAGAAGACCTTCCCGCGCGAGCTCACGCTCGAGGGCCTGCGCATCGTGCTCGACTGCGCCAACGGCGCCGCCTACAAGGTGGGCCCGACGGTGCTCTCGGAGCTCGACGCCGAGGTGTTCGCGATCAGCGTGAGCCCGAACGGGCGCAACATCAACGAGGACTGCGGCGCCGTCACGCCCGAGACCGTGCAGCGCAAGGTGAAGGAGCTGCGCGCCGACGTGGGCATCGCGCTCGACGGCGACGCCGACCGCTGCGTGCTGGTCGACGAGCGGGGCCAGATCGTCGACGGCGACGCGGTGCTCGCGCTGGCGGCGCGCGACATGGTGGAGCGCGGCACGCTGCGCGGGGGCGCCGTGGTGGCCACCGTGATGAGCAACCTCGGTCTCGAGCGCGCGGTCGCCAAGCTCGGCCTCTCGCTGGTGCGCACGGCGGTGGGCGACCGCTACGTGGTCGAGGCGATGCGCGCGGGCGGCTACAACCTGGGCGGCGAGCAGTCGGGCCACGTGGTGTTCCTCGACCACAACACCACCGGCGACGGCCTCGTGACCGCGCTCCAGACGCTGGCCTACATGCGGCGCAAGGGGCAGCCGCTCTCGAAGCTGGTGGCGGACATCGAGCGCTTCCCGCAGGTGCTCGTGAACGTGCGGGTCGCCGAGAAGCGCCCGCTCGAGGGGCTGCCCAGCCTGCAGGCCGCGATCGAGAAGGTGGAGAAGGCGATGAACGGGCGCGGCCGCGTGCTGATCCGCTACAGCGGCACCGAGCCCAAGGCGCGCGTGATGGTGGAGGGCGAGGACGAGGCGCGCGTGCGCGAGTACGCCGAGACGATCGCCGCCGAGCTGCGCCGGGCGCTGGGCGGGGAGGCGTGATGCGCGCGCTCGTGGTCTCGCTCGACGCCCCGGCGGCGCTGCGCGAGGCGGGCGGGCACGAGGAGCCGCGCCTGCCGGTGCTGGCGATGGCGCTCGAGCTGGCCGGGGCCGACGCCGCGGGCCTCGCCCTGTGGTGCGGCAGCGAGGATCTTCCCGAGCCGACCCTCACCGGTGACCAGATCACGGCCGACCTCTCCCCGCGGGCGACCGAGGTACTGCGCAGGCTGCAGAAGGAGCTGCGCGCGCCGGAGGCGGTGGTGCTGCTGGCCGCGTACGGCCTGCTGCTGGCCCGGCACGGCGCGGGTCCCGACCTGGTGGTGGGC
>Ga0207873_1003467_pt1 | contig 11528 bp, 6 predicted proteins | sample BGWIniCompost_FD_187373 | JGI IMG/M metagenome (GOLD analysis project Ga0207873, IMG submission 187373) | Cellulose adapted compost microbial communities from Newby Island Compost Facility, Milpitas, CA, USA - BGW Initial Compost (SPAdes)... ... | reverse complement strand
CTTCGCCCAAAGAGATGGAAATTTATGAATCACTTAATCTCCGGGGTAAAGCTAATTTTCTTATCAACTTCTGGAAAGTAAGAGATCCATTCCCCGAAACTCCTGAAAATGAATTTCTCCAGGATGTTATGCAAAGATATTTATATGCGAATAAGAATTTTAAATGGGGTAAGACTGAAGGATATAAAACAGATAAAGGAAGAATATTAATTAAATACGGAATGCCTGATGAAATTCAGCGGAATTATTCTGAAGCAGATATTTCTCCTTATGAAATATGGACATACACTGAGGAGAGAGTTTTTACATTTGTATTCGGGGATATAAACCAGAACGGAAATTTTGTACTTCTGCATTCAACAAAAGAGGGGGAAGTTCAAAACTACAACTGGAAAGAAAGTTTACAAATCTTTTAAATCAGCAGTAATAAAATGAAAAATAAATTTGATCTTATTCTGAAACTATTACCCATTGTGTTTTTAGTTATTCTAATTTCATCCTGTAATGAAGATGATTCGGGTTTAGCGCCTTATGTTGGTTCTCCCGGTATGTCTGATATCGTTGTACAGGATAGTTCTTATAAACCTAAGATTACATGGAAAGGTGGATATGTTTCAGTCCTGGGTGTTAATTATGGTACAAGGGCAGCATTGGACAGCACGCTTGTTTTTTTAATTTACAAACCAGGAAATGATATTCGATATCCTGCTGTTTTTGGTGATGTTCCGGCAGGTGCTCAGGACTTAACCACTCAATATGGTGGAACAAGAGTGGATACTTTAACAGAAGACAGCACATACACTTTCTGGGTGTTAAAAGAAGAGGAGTGGAACCAGATATCCTCTATGTCAAATAAAATTCTTCAGAATGATTCAACGTTGACACAACCATTACAAGTTGTAGGTGATACAATTAAATTATCAAACCGCGGACATACCCAGCGTGTTACCGAACTAGATGTTTACATTGATATAAGAAATGTTAATGCTGTTGGCAGGTTAGGTACCATATCAATTCAGGAAACAAATATTACCAACAATCCTATTATTTCCTGGACAATCACGCAAACAGGTATAACGGATACATTAATTGCTGCCATGGGAATTGTTGAAGGAAACCAGTTTAATCCCAATGCAGAAATCTGGTCTGTTTACTCTTTAAGTGATAGTGCGGGTCAGACTCAATATGGAAAAGTAAATATTATTAACAAGCCAATTGTTGCCGGTCAATCAATTCCCGGTACACAGGTATTTGTTGAGTATCCTGTCGGAGGATTAAAGAAGAATACTACTTACTATGTATGGATTGCTAACAAATTTTGGGATGGTGAAGGCAGGCTTAGAGTAACCAACTACTATGCCTATGCAACATTCAATACCGATTAATTAACCGGAATAATAAGATGAAAACCAAATACTTTATCCTGATACCATTATTTATACTTTCCTTGAATATTAATTTAATCGCCGGTGATCCTGGCTTCTCATCTTCGGCAAGAGCAAAAACTGTTGCATTAAACGGGATGTATTTTACAGGCATGGACGGATTGCAGCCCGTACTTGGTAATCCTTCAGTGCTTGCTTTACTAAATTCAGGAGGTGTAGAGATGTATATTGCCAATCATATTGGTCAGCATGAGTTTAAAAACACCCGCAATGAAATGTACAAGTCTTTTAATGATGATGATTATAGTTTTGGCGGTGGTATATTCTGGTCATTTTCTCCATTGTTCACAGCAGCCTTATCATACCAGAGAGCAACGGATTATCATGTAAACTGGCCTTACACTAATCTTTTCAGTCTGGATTCTATTTCTGCCTTAATTGCTTTTGATTTTTTTAATGAAATAACAATTGATGCTGCAACAGTATCTACGGGAATTGGTTTTGAAAACTTCTCTTTTGGTGCATCAATTCATTATTACTTTGTTGAACATATTTTATCCTTTCCAAAAACAAATGAAAGATGGAACCAGGGACTTGGTCAGGCAGCTTATCAGTTGTCATATAATCAGGATGGAAATGCATTCGGTTTTAATCTTGGAGTTTCTTATCAGGCAAATGATCAGTTAAGATTTGGAGTTTTTGCCAAAAGCGGATTTAAAGCAGATCTTGATGGCACAGCATCCGGCAATTTGTTAAGAGATCTGGATTCTACTGCTTCTCTTGTAAACATAAACAGTTCACTTGAAATGCCATGGGAATTTGGCGGGGGAATTCTTTATGAGTTAAATGAAGATTTAAAATTAAATTTTGATATCAAATACAGTTTGTGGGGCAGTATAGAAAAATCAATAGCCATTGATTTTGAAAATCCGGTTTGGCAGCAGAGGCTTTCTTCAATCGATTCACTTACCGGAATTAATGCTTCAAATTTAAATCTCTCTTATGATAATTCTTTTGATGCAGGTGTTGGTCTTGAGTATTATACATCAAACCTTATTCTGAGAACAGGTTATCACTTTTCTCAAAGTCCTAATACAGATGCAACTTATAATATGCTTTTCCCTTCCGTAGATCAGCATATCATATCAATTGGTATTGGATACAGAGATAAAAATTTAATCATTGATGCGGCGGTTGCTTATGCTTTTGGTGTCGAGAGAGAGGTGACAGGAGCAGCAGTGAAAAATTCTTCAGGCAGGTACAGTTCTTCAATGGTTCTGCCTGCAGTTACATTAAGATATTTACTTTAAGAAAGTAAATAATCAATTAATAACTAACAATAAACCAACTAAGGAGGTTATATGAGGAAGTTCAAACTATTTGAAATTGGGCTGATACTCATGTTTTGCTTTAGTCCTTTTGCTCTGGGGCAGGAAGAACCCCGTCTCGAATTAGATGTCCCAATGGTTGATCCGGCAGCTATTACCCTTGATGCACAAATGAATGAAGCAGCATGGTCAACAGCAGCAGAGGTAAATCTCATTACAAGTGCAGGATATAATATTTTCCATTTTCCGTATGACAGAGATGGATTATTAGAACCTGAATACAATGAATACTATGCAAGATTGCTCTGGTCAGAAGATACACTATATGCATTTATTCATATCGATGAAATAGCAAATGATTCAGCCGGATTATGGTGGGGAGGACAATGGGTAGGTGATCAGTTGTTTGTAAGTTTATCAAACAGGTTTGCAAGAGAGATGGATGATGACGGAGTAACATATGATGGTAATGTGTATGCAGCACCTGATGGTCCGTATCATTATTTAATATTGGGTGAAGATGTTACACTGAATAATGGTGCTATGACTTATGTCCCCGAAGAATTCAGAAAATGTCTTGACTTATCAGACTCACTTCAGGTATTTCTTGCTTCAGATTATGCAAGATGGGCTGTTAGTATAGATACTTCTTCCCAAACATCTCATATATGGAACATAGAGATGGCAATTTATCATCCTAATATTAGTTCGCAGGCAGCCATTGGTTTTAACATAGGAGGTAGTCAGGGACATTGGTCTCATGATATTCTGGCAGGTGATGCTTATGCATATTATACCTGGCAGCCAAATATTCCCGATGATCCATTTGGTGATCCATTTGGAAATGGTGACCCCGGATTTTATAATCTTAATAACTCTCAGTACTGGGCTGTTCTTAATTTTGTTGATGGTACTGAAAGACTTGAATTGGATGTACCGAGAGTTAATGTTGGAAGAATAACGTTAGATGCAGTTATGAATGAATCAGCATGGGAAAATGCCGCACAGGTTAATCTGGTTACAAGCGCAGGCTATAATATCTTTCATTTTCCGTATGACAGAGATGGATTGTTAGAACCGGAGTATAATGAATATTATGCAAGACTGCTCTGGTCAGAAGATACACTATATGCATTTATCCATATCGATGAAATAGCAAATGATTCAGCCGGATTATGGTGGGGAGGACAATGGGTAGGTGATCAGTTGTTTGTAAGTTTATCGAACAGGTTTGCAAGAGAGATGGATGATGACGGAGTAACATATGATGGTAATGTATATGCAGCACCTGATGGACCGTATCATTATTTAATATTGGGTGAAGATGTTACACTGAATAATGGTAATATTACTTATATCCCTGAAGAATACAGAGGTACTTGTTTCGATGATTCAATGCGGTCATTTATGGCTACAGATTATGCAAGATGGGCAATATCAATAGATACATCAGCATCTGATTCTCATATATGGAATATTGAACTTGCAATATATCATCCTAATATAAATTCCCAGGCTTCAATCGGTTTTAACATAGGAGGTAGTCAGGGACATTGGTCTCATGATATTCTGGCAGGAGATGCATATGCATATTATACCTGGCAGCCAAATATTCCCGATGATCCGTTCGGTGATCCATTTGGAAATGGTGACCCCGGATTTTATAATCTTAATAACTCTCAGTACTGGGCTGTTCTTAATTTTGTATCAACGCTGTCAGATGTTAAGCCAGAAGAATCTCCATTAGGACCACCAACTGCATATAACCTTCTTCAGAATTACCCTAACCCGTTCAATCCTTCAACTACAATTAAATTTGAAATACCAAAACAAAGTTCTGTTTATTTAAAGGTATATAATATTGTTGGTGAAGAAGTTGCAACTCTGGTTAATGGAGAAGTGCTTGGTAATGGAACCTACTCAGTAACATTTGATGCAGGTAATCTTGCAAGCGGAATTTACTTCTATGAATTAAGAGCAGATAATATTGTTCAATCAAGAAAAATGGTTCTTCTGAAGTAAATTTTTTTATTGTAGAGGATGACTAAAACTTAGTGATATTTTGAGCCTTTGTGGCTTGGTGGCAAAGAGATTCAAGACAAAAATTTCTCAAAGAATTCCAGTCATCCTCTGCATTTTTATGAAAGACTCTGAATATGAAAAGTGCTGTTCTATATGGTCCGCATGACTGGCGGATTGAAGAAACTAAAACACCTCCTGTCCTAAATGATGAGGTGTTATTAAAAATAAATGCCTGCGGTGTTTGTCATTCGGAAATACACCAGTGGGATGTTAAAATTGAAAACCTGGATTACCCAAGATATATCGGGCATGAAGTTGCCGGGGAAGTAATTGAAACAGGAAAAGATGTTAAGAATTTTAAACCGGGTGACAGAGTTGCTGTTTGGACAGACGGTAAAGGATACGCTGAACAAATCTCTGTTAAAGCAAACAGACTTTTTAAAATTTCTGATAATGTTTCCTACGAAGAAGCAATGGCTGAACCTATTGCCTGTACCACTAACGGAGTTTTAAAAGCAAATGTACAGTTAAATGATACTATTGCTCTTGTCGGCACCGGGTTTATGGGATTAATTCTTCTGCAGCAGTTAAAATTAACAGGAGCAAAATTTATTGTTGCAGTGGATGTCCGTGATGAAATACTTGAGCTTGCTAAAAAACTAGGTGCCGATTATACAATAAACCCACAGAAAGAAAAGATAAAAGATTTTGTAAATGAACTTACAGTAGGAAAAGGCGTTGATGTTAGTTTTGAAGTAGGCGGTAATGAAAAAACTTTAAACCTTGCTGCAGATATTTGCAGAATGGAAGGAAAACTTGTTTTATTTGGCTTTCATCCCGGACCAAGAACAATAAAAGATTTAGGCTATTGGAACTGGATGGCTTTCGATATTATTAATGCTCACTTCAGAGACTTAAATACTATTCTAAATGGTACTAAGATAGGAGTGGAAATGCTTAATGACGGCAAAATAAATATGAAGCCTCTTATTACTCACACTTTTAAACTTGATGAAATTGAAAAAGCCTTTGTAGCTGCAAAGGAAAAGCCAAAAGGATTTATCAAATCTGTTATTGTAATGAATAATAATTAATCACTGCTGTCAAACCCAACTTAATCTTACACTTGAACTTGAACTTATGTAGGTAAATACCATGAAAGTTTTAAAAATACTTTTTGTTTTATTATTTACAATACTGGCAACGGTTATCACTTATGCACAAGGAGGAAAGATATCCGGCAAAGTTACAGAGAAAGGTACAGGAGAACCAATGCCTGGGGTTAATATTATTCTCCTTGGAACCGAAATGGGTGCAGCTACAGATTTTAACGGAGAATATTTTATCCTGAACATTCCTCCCGGTACTTATGAATTGAAAGCTTCAACAATTGGATATAAAACTGTAACACAAACTAATGTTGTTGTTAATGTTAATCACACAACCGAAATTGATTTTGAACTTGAAGAAACAGTTTATGAATTCGATGAATCGATTGTTGTAACTTCTGAAAGACCTTTGATTGAAAAGGATCAGACTTCAACAAGGCATTTTGTATCTTCTGAAGAAATATCTGTCAGACCAACAACTCAGCTTACCGAAGTTTTAAGAACATTGCCGGGTATTGATGTTGATGCACAGGGACAGCTTACTGTAAGAAGAGGAACTTTAGATCAGGTTGCATTTCTTATTGATGGTATACGTGCAAGCAATCCTTTGAATTATGATCCATATACAAATATTAATCTTTCATCTATTCAGGAACTTGAAATTATTACAGGGGCTTTTAATGCTGAGTATGGACAGGCTCAATCAGGTGTATTCAATATTATAACAAAAGAGGGTTCACAAAAATTTACAGGTTATGCCGAGATGAGGTATATTCCTCCATACAAACCTCACTGGGGTACACCACTTTATGATTATTCATCAACACGGTATTGGGAAAATACTCATGCCCGTCATCTTCAATGGTGGATTGATAATCCCGATATGTGGGTTGATCCTAACGGAACTCCCGGCAATGATCCTAATAGCATATTTACTCCCGAAGAAGCATATCAGCATTATCTTTCAACTCACCAGCCTCTTACAAATTATACTGATGAGGGAGGATATCAGACAGAGTTGGCTTTGGGTGGACCTACACCTCTTAAAAATTTATTCTTCTTTGTTACAGGTAAATACAGAAATGTTCCACCGGTTACCGGGAATAGTTTCAGAGACAGAGGAACATGGATAGATGGTACAGCTAAATTAACTTACAGTTTATCTCCGCAGATGAAATTCCTTGCTTCAGCATTTTATGGTGAAGCAAATACTAATATTGGAATGGAATACTTCAATGGTGAATTCATAAATGCTTATGGATTAGAAAGCAAATACGCTTATCATGATTTTTACGGATTTCCTGAAAGCAGAGCAAATGGTCAGATACTCCAGTTTACTCATGTTTTAGGAACAAATTCATTTTATGTACTGCAGCTTAGCAGAAATTTCAGGTACCAGAGTCAATCAACTTTTCCTGGTGATGAGGATGGATGGGAGACAGGCGGTCCAATTCACGATAACCTACGTGCAGTTGATGAATTTGGTAATCCTATACCCGGCGGATATCAGAATATTATTGGTCTTCATACTTCAGGCTATTACTACAGAGGTGAAGATAAAAATACTGACTTAACTCTTTCAGGTGATTATACAAGTCAGATTAATAGCAGCTTTCAGATTAAAGGGGGAGGTGATTTCACTTATTATATACTTGACCGCTTCCAGGAAGCTAAAGCTTTTAACGCTGTTGAGAAGGAAACATATCACCCATATGAAGGAAATGTTTATTTTCAAACTAAACTTGAGTTTGAAGGATTAATTATTAATGCCGGATTGAGATATGACTTTTATAACCCCAATGATAAAAAATTTCTTGATCCTTTTGATCCCTTTGGTACTCATAATCTTCAACCAGGTCAAACACCTGTTCAGCGGACTGAACCAACTTCAACATTTTCTCAGCTTTCTCCAAGACTTGGAGTATCTCATCCAATTTCTGAAAATACTGTTCTGCACTTTTCTTACGGTCATTTCTTCCAGAGAGCTAATTTCGGAGATTATGGTGAAGGCCTTGCAGTATCAGGCATCTTAAATACTTATGTAGATACATCAGGTAATTTTCTTATTCCGTTTGGATTAGGCAACAGAGATCTTAAACCCCGCAAAACCGTTGCTTATGAATTAGGAATTGAACATAGTATCGGAGATCTTGTTGCAGATATTACCGCTTTCTATAAAGATATAACCCAAACAATTAGAACTATAAGAGTAATTACCTACGACAGAGTTATTTATCGTACATCCGGAAATGGTGATTACGGTGATGCAAAAGGTATTGAGATTTCGATTAGAAAACCTTTATCGAATTATTGGGGCGGTTATCTTAATTATACTTACACAACTGGAATTAATGGAAGATCAGGTGATCCGGGAGTTATTGTTGCTCCGGGAGTAAATTTTCCTGCAGGTCAGCAGGATTATATAGGTGATGAAATTATTTATGACAGACCAAGATTGAAATTTGGAATTACAATCGCAACTCCTTCGGATTTTGATTTCCTGTATGGAATCCTTTCCGATATGCAATTTGCAATTGACTATCAGATCTATTACCCAAACAGAAATATTTCCGACGATGTTTTTACCGAAGCAGGGAAATTGTATGAGCGTTCAGCCGATAAAAATGCTGATATAAGATTAAGAAAAGAAATTGATTTTGGATTTATCCGTCCTGCTTTCTTTGTAGAAATTAAAAATGCATTTACCGATAAATGGACAAACCTGAATATGGTTAAATCTGCATCTCCAGAAGACAGAGTCAAATTTATTAATTCGGGCTTTGAAGATTTTCCTGAAACAGAAAATGATGGTTCACCATTTCCAGATCAGTTAATTTACAGGAATTTACCAAGACAGATAATTTTTGGTGTTTCTTTCAGCTTCTAATATTTAAATAAAACATGAGTTTAAAAATGTTAAGAAAAGAATTAAAGATTTTTTACATACTAATTTTTATTGTTTTAACATCTTTTATATATCCTCAGCAATCCTCAACTACTCATAGTCGCGGTAAACTCTGGGAGACTCTATACAATTGGGGTTTTATAGGAGATCCGGGGGCCTGGGATTATCAGCAGATTACCGGTATAGGTTTTTATCCGGGTTTTAACAATTATATATTTCCCAATGATGAAGAATTAGCAAACGGCTTCCTTCCGCCAATCGATGCAAACTTTCATAATTTCAGAAGTGGTCCATGGATTATTGCAAAAGATGCCTTTACACTTGTTCCTCCTGCGTTCACTCCGCAAAAGAAAGATTATCTTCTTTATCATGCATCTCTTGCAACTGGTGATAATGGTGCACTTGTCGGAAGTATTATGCCGTTTCAGAGAACAGAAAATTTTTCCGAAAAACCCGGTTACAATCCTTTACTTCCTGAAGAAATGAATTATGTTGAGTTTGCAACTGCAACAGGAATTACAGTTAAACAAAGATCTATGGCGTTTAGCTTCCCTAAATATGATGACTTTATTATTTACGATTATATTTTTGTTAACACAGGTGATATTGCAATTCAATCAATTAATGAAGTAAGAAATTATCCGCAGACTTTAAATGAAGTTTGGTTTGTCTTTCATAGCGGTATTCAGGTTTCAACAAAAGGAAATATAAATTTTCATTATAATGATGATTTCCTTGCATCGATTGCTCCTGCTGGTGCTTTCGGTTGGCATCCTGGTCCCGGTTATTCTGATTATTATAATATTGAAGATAATACTCCCGGCGATAGTAAGGGATTGTTATTTTACAGCCGTGATTACAATGGCGGAAGAGAATCAGTTATGCCTCACTATGGAATAAGAGGCAACTGGCGTGAACTGTTAACAAAAGTTCCCGGCGCCGAACCTGAGCTTCAGGATCCTTCGGCATTTGGTTTTGTCTTTCTTTACAGGACACCCCCGCAGGGTGGAAATCCTGATCCTTTTGATGCTGACCCTACATTCTTTAATATATATTCTGATGAACTCGAAAAGTTTCAGAATAAAACTGTTGACTTTGAAGGATTTGGTTTAAATGCATTTAGTCTTCAGCAGATTTATGATTTTGCGACACACAATCATCTTCCCCCTGCATCTTCAAACGGGAAATTATATTGCTGGTATACAAGCAGTTTTGGTCCTTATACTCTTGCACCGGGAGATTCTGTCAGATTAATTATTGCTGAAATTGCAGGCACTCTTGATTTGCATGAAGTTCTTCGCGGGGATCCAAATCATTATCTTAAATCTTTCAATGAAGATTATCAGAATGACAGTGTTGCTGTTGATATTAGAAGAAATGTTGCAGCGGTAAGAAATGCAATCAAGTGGGGAATTGGTGCCAATATAAATGGTATTAATTTGGTAGCAGATGTTCCTGATTCACCACCCGCTCCTGAATGTACAGCTTCAAATGCATCTGCTGGTTCCGATACTGCAATCATAGCAGTAAGATGGAATAAAATAGCTGAAGAAGTTCAGTACCAGGATGGCTCAGGAAATATTTTTTATGATGGGGCAACAGATTTATCAGGATACAGAATTTACAGGGGAAATGATAAAAGAGGTATATGGACTCTCATTGCTGATATTCCACGCTCAGATTTTCCTTTATACTTTAATTCCGAATCAGGATTATATGAATATTTAGACAGATCAGTTCAGTTTGGTTTTCAATATTCATATTATGTGCAGGCATACTTTACTCCGCAGGATCAATGGGTGTCGGCAAACGGAACTGTTGTTCCGGCTGCCGAGCTTGGCGAGCTTGCAAGTGGTGATGTAAACAGAACAGAATTAACTAATGCTAAGCCGGGTCCTGTAGATGTATCAGGTGGACTTGATGTTTTTGTTGCACCAAACCCTCACATACTTGACGATCTTTCAAGAAGCTTCGGTCCTACCAGTGAAGGAGAAATAGCATACAAAATTGAATTCAGAAATCTTCCTGAAAGAGCCACGATAAAAATATTTAGTGTATCTGGTGACCTTGTCGCAACACTTCATCATGGTCCGGATGAGTCTGGTAATTTATCCGGCAGCATGGAATGGCATCAGCGTTCTGATTCGGGTTTAAGGGTTGCACCTGGTTTATATATCTATGTAGTACAGTCCGATACCGAAGGTTCTGCCGGTGCACGGCAGGTTGGAAAATTAATGATAATCCGTTAAGAATAAGGAACGGAGGAGAAATTGAAAAAGATATTATTTATAACAGCAATATTATTTGGAATAAGTCAGATTTCTTTTGCACAGTTTAATAAAGCAGGAAGAACCGCTTTTCAATTTTTAAAAATAGGAAATGGTGCAAGGCAGGTTGCTATGGGCGAAGCATCTATTGCCGGTGTACAGGATGTTAATTCAATATTTTGGAACCCCGGGGCAATAACCGGCATCAATAATGCAGAAGCATCTTTCAGTTACAACAGCTGGATAGCTGATCTTAAAGTTTTATCCGGTGCTGCAGGTTTTAATCTTGATGGCATTGCAACATTTGTTTTTAATTATATCTCTCTTGATTACGGTAATATCCCTGAAGCAGGTGTTACAAGTGCTACAGGAAACATAGATACCCGAACAGGTAATTTCTTTTCCGGAAGTGACCTTGCTGTTGGACTTGGTATTGCACGTAATTTTACTGACAAACTTTCTATTGGCGTTAATATAAAATTTATGAGAGAGGAGCTATGGATTTATTCTTC